>Ga0126369_10002864_pt1 | contig 12393 bp, 12 predicted proteins | sample PanSoiMetaPlot_1_FD_109646 | JGI IMG/M metagenome (GOLD analysis project Ga0126369, IMG submission 109646) | Tropical forest soil microbial communities from Panama - MetaG Plot_1 | ecosystem: Environmental > Terrestrial > Soil > Tropical forest > Bulk soil | place: Panama | collected 2016-02-17 | reverse complement strand
GATGGGCTACAGCACCGGTTATCAATGGCTCGAGTTTCCGCCCTACGCTGCGCTGATTCTTTTGCTCGCCTACGCCCTCATCATTTCATGGGCGGTGTTGATGTTCCGGTTCCGGCGTGGAGAGCAGATTTACATCACGCAATGGTATTTGCTCGGCGCGTTTCTCTGGTTCCCTTGGCTCTACGCGGCCGCGCAAGCGATGTTGTTCATCGTGCCGGTTCAAGGCGTAATGCAGGCCGCGGTCGGGTGGTGGTACGCAAACAATCTGATGTTTCTCTGGCTGGGCGCGATCGCGCTCGGCACGGCGTATTACATGATTCCGAAAGTGATCGGCCGGCCGGTCTACAGTTATCATCTCGCGACGATCGGCTTCTGGACTTACGCGCTCTTTTCGAGTTGGACCGGAATGCAACGCCTCGTCGACGGCCCGTTTCCGGCGTGGATGATCACCGCCAGCATCGCCGCGACAATCTTGACGATGATTCCCGTGGCAACCGTCGGGCTGAATCATCACATGACCATGCAGGGTTATTTTCCGGTAATGCGCTACAGCCCGACGCTGCGCTTCACGGTTTTCGGCGCGATGTCGTACACCGTTTTCAGCATTGTCGGTCTCTTGATTTCACTCCGGTCGACCGCGCGCTATTTCCATTTTACCGAAGCGAGCGTTGCCTATTCCCATCTCGGTCTTTACGCGTTTTTCACGATGATCATGTTCGGTTCAATGTATTACATCGTGCCGCGATTGGTCGGCCGGGAATGGCGTTACGCGACGTTGATCAAACTTCATTTCTGGGCATCCGCTTACGGCATCGGACTAATGTCGTTGATGTTGCTGGCTGGCGGCCTGGCTCAGGGCGCAAGCCAGAATGATGCATCACTTCCATTCATTGAAAGCGTGCAAAGCGCGTTGCCGTATCTGCGCGGTCGAACGTTGGCCGCACTTCTGCTGACCGCGTCGCATTTTATTTTCGCCTACCATTTCGGTTTGATGCTGTTCGGTCTCGGCCGGACCTCGACCGTCCCAACGTTTTTAAATCCAGTAGAAGCCGAGGGATCGGAGGCGCACTTATGAAGGGATTAGTTCCGCTTTTCATCGGTCTGTTCGGCACGTTTACCTTTTCCTGGGTCGGATTGACCGTGATTCCAAATCTGCAAATTGGTGCGCTCAATCCGCAAATGGACGAAGAAGGCACCGATATTTATCCGATGCCGCAATCGGGAATGGTTGACCGCGGCCGCCGCATTTATGCCGCAAACGGCTGCATTTATTGCCATAGCCAGCAAGTTCGGCCCGACTACGCGAGCGCGGATATCGACCGAAAATGGGGTCAGCGTCGTAGCGGCCCACGCGATTATGTTTTTGATCGTCCGGTGCAACTTGGAAAAGAGAGAATGGGGCCGGACCTTGCCAACGTCGGTAAGCGCGGTGCTGCCGAAGAAGAAAAATCTCCGGCACCCGGTGGTTCACCGGCCCAATCTCCGGCTCCGGGTGGCCAGCCGGCCGCTGCAAATCCATCACCGGCTGGTGCTGCGCCACAGCCGGCCGCTTCGTTTCCGCAACCTGCTCCCGCTGCGGCTAGCCCATCTCCGGCTGCTTCCGCTTCGCCAAATCCGAGCGGTGAACCGCCGATGTATTCCGAAGCGTGGCATCACAAACATCTTTACGCGCCGCGAAGCATGAATCCGGACACGAGAGATTCGAACATGCCGGCGTATCAGTTTCTTTACGAAAAACGTCGGATCAATGGTGATCGGTCCGCCGACGCGTTGCAGTTAACCGGAGCGGATGCGCCGCTGGAAGGTTGGGAAGTTGTTCCGACCTATGATGCGGAATGTTTGGTCGCGTATTTGATGTCGCGAGATCAATCGCATCCGTTAAAAGAAGTTAGGGGAGGCGCGGCGCCTGCGGCTTTACCTGCTGCGTCACCAGCAGCAGGCGCGGCAGCGTCCCCAGCGGCGCAGCCACCAAAGAAATGAAAGAGGAGCGTTCAAATCCATCGCCGCTTACTCGCCAGGGCATGGATTATGGTGAAACGGCGGACGTCCATGAAGTGCACGCCGCGATTCAGCGCGAGAAACGTGAGCCGCGCGTCGGACTCGAGCCGCTCTCGATTTGGCTGATCGCAGTTTACGGTCTCGCGATTTTTGCCGGCGGCGCGTATCTCGGGCGTTACTCGGGAAACTTTTCCGGTGACAGCTTGGATATCGCATACATCCCGCCAAAAAAAGCAGGCCCGGGCGGCCCTGCCGGCGGAGAACAACAAGCTGAGCTTTCACCGCGTGATCGCGGCAAGAGAGTTTTCTCGGCTAACTGTCAGACCTGCCATCAGGCGAACGGGCAGGGGATTCCGGGTCAATATCCGCCGCTTGCCGGATCCGAGTTTACTACCGGCGGTTCCCGGCGCCCGGCCATGATCGTGATGAAAGGATTGCAGGGACCGGTGAAAGTGAAAGGCCAGCAATATGGCAGCGCGGTGATGCAACCGTGGGAGAGTTTGGGTGATCAAAAAGTTGCCGACGTTTTAACTTACGAGCGCAGCGAATGGGGCAACACGGCAAGTCCGGTTACGAAAGAACAAATCGCCGCGTTGCGAAAAGAATTGGCCAGCCATCCCGCCTCATTTACCGAACCTGACATTCTCGGCGTTCCTGACCAGGATCTTCCCGGTGGCGAAGGTGGTGGCGGCGCGCCCAAACCGGGCGAACCGCCGAAGCCCGGCGGCAGTCCGCCACCGGCCGCGCCTGGAAAGGCGCAATAACTCGTTAGGCAAGCGCGTCGGCGAGAAGTTCGGCCATGTGCTTTGGCCAGACGTCGCTCAGATCGACAATTTGATGGCGACAACTTGTGCCCGACGCGATGAGAACATCCGGTCGTGGATTGTCGATCTTTCGCAGCAGATCGACCGCAACTTGTTTCGAGAGTTCGTATTTCTCAGCGAGCGCGCCAAACGCACCAGCCATTCCGCAGCAACCGGTTTCGAGTAACGTTGCCCGTCGTCCCGGCAATCGTTCGACCAGTCGAGCCATGAACGCCGGATTCGTCAAAGATTTCATGTGACAATGGGCATGAATGGCGACAGTCGCGTTGCGATCCTTAAATTTTAGCGCGTCCGGCTCGCGTTCCAACAGATCGTCCACGAATTTCTCGAAGAGAAAACAGCGCTCGGCAATCTTATCCACGTTTTCGATCTTCAATTCCCGATAATCGTCCACGAACATTGACCAACACGATGGTTCGAGAAAAACGATTGGAGGTTGAGGCGTTGAGTCGTTGAGTTGTTGAGACGTGAGAAGATCGATATTGTGTTGGCCGAGTTCAGCCGCGGCATCGAGATTTCCCTGACTGAACGCCGGTCGTCCGCAGCATTTACGATTTTGCAACAGCTGTACTTCAAACCCCAGCGCTTCGAGCACTTTCACCGCCGCAATTCCAATATTCGGTTCGTGATAGCGAACAAATGTATCGTCCCAAAGAATCACTTTGCCGCGCGAACGATTCGCGCCGTTCCCTTGATTCTTAACAAACCATTTGTCGAATCGTTCGCGCGCATAATGCAGAAGCGAGCGCTTTGCGGAAATGCCGAGCGTTTTTTCCATGACGCCGCGCAGGGGCTGAAGATCGACAATCGTGTTGGAAAGCCACGGTATGGCGCAGCCGATGCGGCCTAGTAAATCGATGTTGCTGAAAATCTTCTCACGCCACGGCAAGCCATCTCGTTGCCAACGCGCGTAAAGCATTTCGGCTTTGAGCAACGCGAGATTGACGTTCGACGGGCATTCCGGCGTGCAACCTTTGCAGGAAAGGCAATTGCTCAACGCGGCATCGAGCTCATCCGACTTCAACCAATCATGACCATTTGCTTTTAGTTCGAGCGAACGCCGAATGATGTTGGCGCGGCCGCGCGTGGACATGACTTCGTCGTGTGTCGCCATGAACGTTGGGCACATGATGCCGGTTTGCTTGAGACAACCGCCGCAGCCGTTGCATTGCTCAAGATTGCCGACGAACGATCGGTCCTTGAACGCGAACGCGAGCCGCGGCTCGAACGGCAACTCGATCGGCCGCACGAAGTTGTTCCGCAGGTGATTGTCGACCTTGTAGGCGAATCCAAAAATTTTTCCAGGATTGAAAATATTCTTCGGATCGAACGTTTTTTTGATCTCGCGCATGACGTTGAGGAGCGCGTCCCCCAGTTGCTCGAGCATGTATTCAGTGCGCGCGATGCCGACTCCATGCTCGGCGGAGAGCGAACCCTTGAATTGCCGAACCAGGGCCGAGGTTTGATCGGCCACCAGTCGAAATTTTTTCAAATCGTTGCCGGTGTGAAGATCGAGAACCGGACGCACATGAAGCAGACCGCTCGCGGCGTGACCGTAGTAGCTCGCTTCGAGTCTGAGCGATTGCATGATGGATTGCAAAGCGCGGACATAATCGGGCAGCTGCGCCGGGCGAACGGCGGCGTCCTCGATAAACGCGACTGGCTTGGTTGGGCCGACACATCCGGTCAAAAGCGACAGCCCGGCTTTGCGGACCGACCAAACAAGATTCATTTCATCGGCGTCCCGGCAAATTTTTGTGCGCAGGCCAAGGTTGCGCGATTGCAAGATCGACAATCGCTCATCGACGTCGTCGTAAAACTCGACCAACAACACCGCTTCACATGGTTGCGTGTCGAGCTCCATCAAATCACGCGCTGCCTGGAAATGGAGTTGGCCTTTGGTTTGATCGAGCAGGGGACGGTCGATGTGCTCAATCGCGGTTGGTTTGAGATCGAGCAATTCCACCGTCGCCTGCATCGCGTCCATTACCGACGCAAAAAAAATAAGGCCGAGACCTTTTTCTTTCGGGAGTGGTGAAATTTTCAGCTCGCCCGAAAAAATGGCGGCCAGTGTTCCTTCGCTCCCGGCCAAAATTTCGTTCAGATTGCTTCGCGCTCGGGCAAAGCGCTCGATTCCGTAAGCAGGCCAGCGCTTGAGCAAGCCGGGTGGCCGCCGCTCGGCCATTTCGGCGGCGTTCGCGCGCACGAGATTGTCGATCTTGTCTTGTTCGTCGCGTAACGATTCGTGATTCGCGCCGATTTCGACAATTCGGCCATCGGCCAAGACAATTTCAGTCGAAACAACATGATCAGCCGTGGTGCCGTAAACCGGAACCCGCGCGCCGGAAGAATTGTTGGCGATCATTCCGCCAATCGTCGCGCGCGAACTGGTAGCAACGTCCGGACCAAAACAAAAACCGTGCGGCCGGAGGAAATTGTTGAGCTGATCCAAAACCACGCCTGCCCCAACGCGGACCGAACGTTTGTCGATATTGAGATTGTCGATCTTTCGATTGTGGCGCGAGAAATCGACAATCAAACCTTCGCCGATTGCGTTTCCAACCAGACTGGTGCCCGCACCGCGGGGAGTGACCGAAATATTTTCATCGGCGGCTGCTTTAATGACCGCGCTTGCCTCCTGCGCGCTGGCTGGAAAGGCGACGCCGAGCGGCTCGATTTGGTAAATCGAAGCGTCAGTGGCGTAGAGCTGGCAGGTCAGATTATCGAACCGCACGTCGCAACTCGAGGCGCGGAGTTTTTGTTGGGCGGCGGCGGTAATCACTGGAGGCAATTTATCACAAGGGAGGACTGCGCGAATCCAGCTGGCAGGCGAAATGCTATCAATCACGCCAGCAGTGAGCGTCACGCTGAAAGCCAAGATCCGTTACAATGGTCAGGAGTATGCAAGCCCGGCCGACTTGCCACCGGATGTAAGGCTTGCTTACGAACGGGCGCTGCATGAGGGCTCGATCAAAAAGAAATTCCTGATGAACGGCGCGCAGTTCGCGTCCGAAGACGAAATGCCGGCCGACGTTCGAAAACTTTGTGACGACATCATGAGCGTGATCGAGAACAATGGTGAAGTCACGATTCCCAACAGCCAAAGCCGCGAGCGGCTGTTGACCAAACGCCAAGTTGCTATTGTCGCAGCGTTTGGAGCCGGCATTCTCGCGCTCGCGCTGGCGCGAATCGCTTCCGGTTAACCTGACGCATCGGAAAACAGCGGCATCTGCATTTCCTGCGCCGCGCTTTCCGCGAAACGCACGCCCACTCCGATAAGCCGGACTTTTTTGCCGGTCCGGGCGAACGCTTCGGACAGTAACGAGCGAAACGCAGGAAGCGTTGGTTCCAAGCCGGCGCGCTCGGCGGTCGTGCGGGTAAAGTCAGCAAACTTTAGTTTCACAAAGATTTTTGTGACGCGCCGCTCAGTTTCTTTTTGAGCGAGATCGGCCATCAGCTCCTCGAACAATTCTTCGAGTCGCTGTTCGCATTGTTCCAACGTCTCGAGATCGCTCAGAAAAGTTTCTTCGGTGCTGAGCGACTTCCTCGGCCGATCGGGCTCGACCGGCCGATCGTCAATACCGCGGCAAAGTTCGAACAGTTCGCTACCGAACTTTCCAAAGAGACCGACTAAATCCGGCCGCGAAAAACGCTGCAGCTCGCCACAAGTCCGAACGCTGAGTTCTTCCAATCGCTTTTCGGTCTTCGCGCCAATGCCCCAGATTTCGCGGACCGGCAGTTCTTTCATGAATTTGGGTACTTCTTCGGCAGTGACATCGAACTGGCCGTTGGGTTTTCGCATCGTGCTCGCGATCTTGGCGATCAACTTATTTGGGCCGATGCCGGCGGAAGAGGTCAGTTTTGTCTTTTGGAAAATTAAATCGCGGATCACCTGAGCGAGTGGTCCAGGCGGACCCGCGCGCGCGGTTACATCGAGATAAGCTTCATCGAGCGACAGAGGCTCAACCAGCGGCGTGAAGCGATGCAGGATTTCGCGAACGACTGCCGCTTCCCGCCGGTAAACATCGAAACGTGTTGGCAGCACGATCAGCTCCGGGCAGCGTTGGAGCGCCATGAATGTCGGCATCGCCGAACGAACGCCGAACGCGCGTGCTTCGTAATTGCACGTGGTCAAAACACCCCGACGATCCCGCGCACCACCAACTCCCACAGGTTTCCCGCGCAGCGACGGCCGATCCCTCACTTCGATCGCTGCGTAAAAGCAATCCATGTCGAGATGAATGATGGCGCGCGTCGCCGGAGTGGTTTCCACATCGAAAATGTAGCGTCGAATCCTGCAATCTCACCTTTGACCGGCGGTGATGTTTAAGTTGACGCGGAAAAACGGAATCGCTAAAAATCGTTCCCCATCTTGAGGCCGTCATGTCTCTGATCCCAAGCGAATCGCACAGCTTTCCCGATCACTTCACGAGCACGGTTGTTCCGTCGCGTCGGCCAAAGAAGGCAAAGCCGGAGCCGGTGCTTGCCGTGATTCCGATCGTTTTCTACGCGTTTACTCCGACGTTGCCCGATCTCGAGCGCTAGAATTCGATTTATCGCGGCGATACGATCGGCATCGGACGGAGGATTGCCTTTTCCCTGAATTTACGCGATGGACGCTCCACACTGATGAAGTCGTCGGTAACGCGAGTATTCATGGTGCGGCATGGCGCGACGATGTTGAGCGAGGAAGATCGCTTTGCCGGCGCCACTGACGTAGCGCTTTCTGATGAAGGCCGCGAGCAAACCCGGCGGTTAGCCGAACGCTTGAGCGACGACAACATCCTGGCAGTTTATGCTTCGCCCTTGGGTCGAACAATGGAAACGGCGGAGATTCTCGCCGCGCCGCATAAGCTAGAAGTGCAAATTCGCGATGGTCTGCGCGAGATCAATCACGGTCGATGGGAACAGATGAGGCGACGCGAAGTCGAAGAGAAATTTCCAGAGGAAGCGGCTGAGTGGGAGAAGGATCCTTACACATTTGCGCCGCTTGGTGGTGAAAGCGGATTGGCGGTGACTGCGCGCGCGTTGCCTGTCTTGATCGACATCGTCCGCGCGCATCCCGGCGAAAATGTTTTGGTTGTTTCGCACAAGGCGACCATTCGACTGCTACTCAGCTCGCTTCTTGGTTTTGATCCAAGACGCTACCGCGATAGCCTCGCTCAAAAACCGGCCGCCCTGAACATTGTCGATTTTCGCGATGCCACGCACGCCCGGCTGACTTTGTTCAACGATACGTCGCACTACGACAAAGCGGGCGCGGCAATCCCGGAAATTTCCGAGTCGAGTTTGTCGAAGTGGTGGAACATGCGGAGCGAGCGCTGACTTTGGAGTGGTGACGACATCTGGCCCTTTAGTCATTGGCGCGACTGGCGGTTCGGGAACGCGGGTGGTCGCACGGATCGCGCGCCACGCCGGCTACGATCTTGGACGCAATTTAAATTCGGCGGAGGACGCGCTCGAATTCTATTCGTTTCACGACAAATGGATTAATCGGTTTGTCTCGGCGCGGAGCGAGGGCAGGGTGTTGCCGAGATCGGAAATGGTAGAGATGGAGTCGGAATTTCAATCTGCGCTCGATCGACATTTTCCGGCGAATTTGAGAGCCGGAAAGTTCTGGGGTTGGAAAGCGCCGCGGAGTATTTATTTGCTGCCTTTTTTGCACGCGCAATTTCCCGATTTGAAGTTCATGCACGTCTTGCGCGATGGACGGGACATGGTGCTTTCGCCGAATCAGAATCAGTTGCGAAAACACGCCTCTGCAGTTCTGATCTGGCGTGAACGTTTGTTTTCATCCGCGCCCGAGCGCGCGATGCTTTTGTGGGAGCGAGTCAATCTGCGTGCGGCCAAATTTGGAGAATCGGAGTTGCGCGAAAATTATTTGCAGGTCCGTTTCGAGGAGCTTTGCGTAAAGCCTTTGGAGACGACGGCTCAGATTGTTAATTTTCTCGGCGCACGCGTTGATCCGGAACCTATTGCGCGCGCCGAGATCTCGCCGCCAGCGACATTGCAACGCTGGACCAAGTATCCGCCGCATTTGATCGCGAAGCTGGAGCGGGTCGGCGCAAATTCGCTGCGGAAGTTTGGTTATCTGGCCTGAAAAGTGTCATTCGATTGCACGGCAATTACGACCACGCGAGGATCAAGATTCGATCAAATTCGGACTTTGCAATGAGCCTTTCTCTCTAGATATTGAACGGCTAACTTTTTCTGTAATGGACGCTTCCACTTCTCTCGAAACCCACGGCGAAGATCGACATCATCACGAGGCAGGCCATGAACACGAGCACCACGAGCTCGGTTTCTGGCGAAAATACATTTTTTCGACCGACCACAAGGTGATCGGCATTCAGTACGGGCTCTGCGGCCTGGTTTTCCTCTTTTTCGGTTTCACGCTGATGATGATTATGCGCTGGCAGCTGGCCTATCCGGGGCAGGCGTTGCCGGTGATCGGGGAATGGCTGCCATATTTCTTTGGCGCGGGGAGCATGCCGGACGGCAAAATGACGCCCGAGTTTTACAACTCACTCGGCGCGATGCACGGCACGATCATGATCTTTCTGGGCGTCGTGCCCGTGGCGTTTGCCGCGTTTGGCAATTTCGTCGTGCCACTGCAAATCGGCGCGCCGGACATGACTTTCCCAAAAGTGAACGCGGCCAGCTTTTGGGCGTTCGCGGTCGGTGGCGCGATCATGGTGACCAGCTTTTTTGTCCCGGGCGGCGCGGCCAAGAGCGGTTGGACTTCCTACGTCCCGTTGGCGGCGATCGCGGACAAAGGGGCAGGTTATAACCTGATTTTCAATGGCCAATCCCTTTGGCTGATCGGTTTCATATTTTTGATCACGTCGTCTTTGCTAGGCGCGGTCAATTTCATCACCACGATCATTCAGCTGCGCGCAAAAGGTCTGACTTGGATGCGTCTGCCGTTTTTCGTCTGGTCACAGTTTGTGACCGCGTTTCTTCTATTGCTCGCATTTCCGCCGCTCGAGGCCGCGATCGTGATGCAAATTATGGATCGTACGGCAGCGACCAGTTTTTTTCTGCCCGCGGGAATGATCGTGAACGGCGCGCCGGTTAATATCAGCGGCGGCGGCAGTCCGTTGCTTTGGCAACATTTGTTTTGGTTCCTTGGCCACCCGGAAGTTTACGTTTTGATTCTGCCGGCGTTCGGAATCGTCGGCGAAATTCTGGCCAACAACTCCCGTAAGCCGCTCTGGGGTTACAAATCGCTCGTCTTCTCCGTCCTCGTGATTGGGTTTTTGTCGTTCATCGTCTGGGCGCATCACATGTGGCTCACCGGCATGGGCTCAACCGTGAGCGCCTTCTTCCAAACGACCACCCTGCTGATTTCGATTCCGTCGGTCATTATTCTGAGCGCGTTTTTCATTTCGCTTTGGGGCGGCTCGATCCGATTCAACGTCCCGATGCTTTGGGTGACGGCGTTTCTTCCGATGTTCGGCATCGGCGGACTAACCGGCATTCCACTCGCCTTTAATTCCGCCGATCTTTATCTGCACGATACTTACTACGTCATCGCGCATTTCCATTACATCGTGGCGCCGGGGACGATCTTCGCACTTTTTGCTGGCGTTTATTATTGGTTCCCGAAAGCGACCGGCCGCACGATGAACGAGTTCTGGGGCAAAGTTCACTTCTGGCCGTCGCTCATCTGCATGAACGTAATTTTCCTGCCGATGTTTTTGCAGGGAATGCTCGGCATGCATCGCCGCTGGTACGACGGCGGCCAGGGTTGGACGCTGGCCGGCGAGCACATTTGGGGACTGACCGGATTCCAATGGAATACGCCGATCTCATGGGCGGCGTGGATCATGGGCCTGGCCCAAATTCCGTTCATCATCAATTTCTTCTGGAGCATCAAGCACGGTAAGAAAGTGAACGACAATCCGTGGGAAGCGACGACGCTCGAGTGGACCGCTCCGAATCGGCCGCCTCATGGAAATTTCGTGACCACGCCAGTGGCATATCGCGGGCCGTACGAATACAGCCTGCCCGGACGAGACAAAGATTACACAATGCAAAATGAACCGGTCGAAGAATCTGAGCGCCGCCAGCGCCGGAGGACCGAACCGGCTTTAGTGCATTAAAGCAATGGAAATTCCGTACACGATTTCGACCCGGCCGGATACCGGCCTTTGGAACGCCAAGATCGGCATCTGGCTCTTTCTCGCGTCCGAAGTAATGCTCTTCGGGGGGCTTTTTTCCGCTTACGTCTTCTTGCGGCTCGATGCGCAACCGGGCGAATGGCCGCACGGGTTACTCAACGTGCCCATCGGCACGATGAATACAGCAATTCTAATCTTGTCGTCGGTTACGGTTGTGTTGGCGTGGGCCGCACTCAAGATGCGGCGCTATAACGCTTATTGGTGGTACATGCTCGCCACCATCTTGTGCGGTGTCATCTTCCTCTTCGTAAAGCTCTATTTTGAATGGCCGCAGAAGTTTTCGCACTACGGCGTTTTCCTTAAACCGGAAGCCCGCGAGAAGTACGAGCAATATCTCGGAAACCATCGCCGGGAAGAAAAAGGACTAGAATCGCGGATCGAGATTACCGGGCACTTGGAAAATCACGAAGCGCTGACTGATCCGAATATTAAAGAATATGAAATCGCGATGGATCCGGTAAACGCTAATCCAGACAGTCCGGCAATGGATCGCCCGCATTTCATTCCGCTGCCCGCCACCGACAAAGTTGCGAAGATCGAAAAGGAAGATGTGGAACGAATTAGCTCTTTCGGTCCGTGGCACAGCGCCTACTTCGCGAGTTATTTCACTATCACCGGATTGCATGGCGCGCACGTGCTCGGCGGCGTGCTCGTTTTTCTCTACATGTGGCTGCCAGTCAGCAAAAAAGTTTACCAGCGCAATCCGGAGCACCTCGCTAACCGCGTCGAGGTCTCCGGGCTCTTCTGGCACTTTGTCGATCTTGTCTGGATTTTTGTCTTTCCGCTTTTCTATTTGCTTTAAGCCATGAACAACCCGCCCGACGTCGCCCAAGATCCAAAAGAATACGAAGAATACGCCCACGGCATCCGCAAGCATGTCCGGGGCTATCTTTTGGTTGGTGCGATCCTGCTGACTTTCACTGCGGTCACGGTCGCGTTGTCTTACGTCAATTTCGGAACGCAAAAAGCAAACATCGGAATCGCAATGTTGGTCGCGACGATCAAAGCCGCCTGTGTCGCGGCGGTCTTCATGCATCTTGCCGCCGAGAAACGCCTGATCTATCGCGTTCTCATTTTCACCGGCTTTTTTGTGCTCGGACTTTTCTGGCTCACGTTTTTGGCCTGGTACAACCCTATCGTCCGTTAAGTGTCACTCAAAGCCTTCCACATCGTCTTCGTGATCTTCTCAACGCTGCTCGCGTTGGGCGTGGGTGGATGGTGCGTCTGGGTCAACCTCGTGGAAGGTGCGCCGGTTTATCTTGCGGGCGCGGTCGCCTCATTCGCGTGCGCGCTTGTCCTGGTCATCTACGGCGTGTGGTTTTATCGGAAAATGAAACGGCTTCGCATCATTACATGAAAAAGTCTTTAACGAGTTTGATGTTCTTGAT
>Ga0126369_10002863_pt1 | contig 12394 bp, 26 predicted proteins | sample PanSoiMetaPlot_1_FD_109646 | JGI IMG/M metagenome (GOLD analysis project Ga0126369, IMG submission 109646) | Tropical forest soil microbial communities from Panama - MetaG Plot_1 | ecosystem: Environmental > Terrestrial > Soil > Tropical forest > Bulk soil | place: Panama | collected 2016-02-17 | reverse complement strand
GGGCGCAGCCGCCTGCTCGTGGCTACGCCCCGTATCGGCTATGTCGCGTGGCGCCTCGGATACTCCGGGGCGTCGCGTGTTGAGAATCTCTCCCTCCACCCGAGCGGTGTGGGCGTCCCAGGCGGCGAGGATTTCTCGGATGCGCGCTGATCGACGTTCGCCCATCAACGGGAGGAGATCGCGCATCAGGTCAACCGCGGGCGGTCCGGTGACTCGCCAGACGAACGTCTGCTTCTGGGTTGGGCGCTTCGGCTTGTAGTCGTAGACATAGCCGCTGCCTACGAGGCTTGCGGCTCGACGGACCACGTCGGCGTCGCGCATTGAGAGTTGGACCCGTGGGTTCGGGCGCAGGTAGCGCTTGTTACGGCCCACGTAGAAACACCCCTCACCTTCGAGGAGTCCGGCCAGCCATGCGCGGTCGAGGGGTTCCATGGCGTAAATCTCGCCGCCACCTGAGCGATGTTGTGTTTGGCGGCGACGCCGTACCGGACCGTGATGCCCGGCCTTGCAGTAGTGACGCATTGCCCGCTTGCAGCAGATCCCTTGGGAGAGATTGTCGCTACGGGTTGCCCCGCTCTCTACGTCTGCCGAGCATCATAGCACAAGCTGAGTGCTATCCTGCGGTCAGGCCCGACACGGGCACGACATCCGACCGAGGAGCACATGTCCCACAACTACCACGAGGCTGCGCCTGGGTACGACCCACGCCAGATCCTCCACGACGGGTGCGCCGAATGCGAACACCGAGGCAAGCACCTCGACTCCGCGCTCGCGCACATGGACAACGCCACGTTCGCCCGCGCGTGGAAGCGCGCGTTCGACTGGAAGGCGTCCAACGGCGGCGGCTGGAACGCCACCGGCGACCTCAGCCACGCCGAGCTTGATCTCCTGAACGTCCTGTGGGGCGTGATGGTGATCCTGGAGCGCTTCGGCGTAGCCCTGACCGGCCAAGTGCCGTCGATCATGACCACATCCCACCTGTTCCGAGAGGACCCCAATGGCTGACATAGACACGATGACCACCCGCGAGCGGACCGTCGCGCTGATGCGCGGCAGCCGCAAGGAGATGCAGCTCGGCTACACCGCCAAGAACGCTGCCTACGCGGCGCTGCGCTACGAGCGCGGCTTCGACCAGGACACCGCGATTGACGACCCCGAGCTGGTCGGCGACCTCTTCCCGTACGCGGAAGGGTTCGCTGACGGCATGGCCGACGCGCTCGAAGGCTTCCCGACCGCCCAGCCCGTCGCGGCGCTGATGGCCGACTGGGAGCACGTCGAGTACATGCGCAACACCGACGACCCCGAGTACGTGCGCACGCCCGCGTACGAGGAGGGGCGGGCGCTGGCCGCGGCCGAGTTCCCCGCCGATATGTACCCGGCGCTGGACCGCAGGCCCGAGCCGGACCTCATCCAGCGGTTCCCCGAGCGGCCGGGCACCGGCGCCGTCACGCGCGCCGAGCCGGAGTGGGCCAACGCCACCGACGAGGAGTTGAAGGCCGAGGCCGAGCGGCGGGCGCGCGAGAACGCCTGATGGAGCCGATCACGCTCACCATCGGCAAGCCGGGGCACAGCGACGTGGTCCTGGCCGAGCTTGAGGGCGCGGCCAGGCAGCTCGGCATGCCGGTCGACCAGGCAGCGGTGCTGCTGATCGGCGCCGGGCTCCAGGGGCTCCAGATGAACGGCACGATCAAGCGCGTCACGACACCAGGGCGCGGCCTGGACCCGACGCCGCTGACCGACGAGGAGATCGGCTTGGCCTAGCACGCATCGTGTGCTATCCTTGTGGTGGAGCCGAGAGGGCTTCAACCGACCGAGGAGGGAAGTGATGTTCCTGGAGATCAGGGTCGACGTGGACGAGGACGGCTTCTGCACGTGGACGATCAAGGACGACCGGGGCGAGGAGCGGATGGTCAACGACGGCGACGTGGACGACATGGCCGTGAATGTGGGCGTCGAGGCGCACCTGTTCGCGAGCCGTTACGAGGCGCTGGAGGCGGCGGCGAAGTGATCCTGCTGCTGTGGATCGCCCGAGAGGTCGCGCGGCACCGTCAGCGTGAGCGCGAACGGCTGGAGCCGGACGGCTTCAGCACCGCGCTCGCGTGGGCCGTCGCCGCGGTTCTCGTGGTCCTCGGCTTCGCGATCTCGTGGTGGCTGTTCTGGATCGGGCTGTTCGTTCTGGCGCCCGTCGTAATCGCGCTGAGCCACGAGTAGAGTCGTCCGTCGCCGTGGGGCGGCGCGCAAGAGACCCGCAAGAGCCAGACGCGTTCCTCCTGTTCATCTGCATCTTCGGCGCGTTCCTCTGCTTCATCCTGATCGCATCCGGTGCCGTGAGGGTCTGAAAAGACCGCACATAGCGGACTGTTTGACGGGTCGGCTAGCTCACGCTGTGCGATTGTGGGTTAGCCTGCGCGGATGACTGTCGAACACATTGACGTGATGCTGAGGGAAGGGATTCCGTTCGAGACGATTGAGGATCGGATCGAGGCGTCGTCCCTGCACGCGGAGGCCAAGACCGTGCTCTGGCTCTACGCGTGGTGCTGGCAGGACCGCGACGCGCAGCGGGCAGTGGTGGCCCAAATGGTCGCCGCATTGCACTAGCACGCATCGTGTGCTATGCTCTTTGGGTAATCCCGACCAAGGAGAACCCAGTGAGCCGAGCCTTCTATGACCTACGACCCGACGAGCCGCTGAGCGCAGCGGAGGTCGCGACCCTCCAGCACGAGGGTCAGATCGACCGCGAGCGCCAGTACGTCGAGCGCGCCTACCGCAAGGGCGACGAGCGCAAGCTGCGCACGGCGCTGACCCGCCTGCACGCCCGCGAGGAGAGGCCAGAGCGATGAAGAACCTGCAAGTCGGACCCCGCACCATCTTCACCAACGACGGCGAGCCCGTGCTGGTCGCTATCGCGACGCGCCCGGCCACGACCGCGCCGGGGCGCCTCAAGGCGGTCCTGTACGTGCCGCTGAAGGACGACGACGGCAATCCGGGGATGGCCCCGCTGCCGTTCGCGCAGGCGGTCATCGCACCGCCCGGCCAGGAGCCGGTCGGCTTCACGCCCGAGTTCCGCCTGGAGATGAACTGATGGGCGCGACCAACGAGACGGTCCGGGTCGGCCGCACGAAGTACACGGTCACCCGGACCAGTCTCCACCACACGATCCCGTACGAGCTGCACGGTCCCCGTGGAGCGCACTACGGGCTGATGCGCAACCAGCACAAGCCGGACATCCTGTTCATGTTCAACATGCGCGGGTTCACGAAGGGCACGCCGGACCGCTGGTTCACCGACCGCGACGGGAAGCTGGAGGTGCTCTGATGAGCGACGTGATCCTGGACGCCAACGGCCAGCAGATCTTCGCGGGCGACCGCGTCCGCGTCGGCAAGGCGTGGGGCTACATCCGTCAGATCAGCGACTTCGACGCCGACTACGACGGGGAGCGCTATCACGCGATCAACCCGTCTGTAACGGTCGACTTCGATGACGGCACCGACGACTCGTTCATGGCGTTCTGGACGGCCACAGGGCCGTGGGACAGCTACCAGGCTCCGTACCAGTGCGACGACGTGGAGCGACTGATCACTCGCGACGAGTGCCGTCGCATGGTGATCGGCGACCTCGTCGGCGCTCTGCTGGACCGGCTGTTCGAGGGCATCCGCCATCGGCTTGCGTAGGCACCCGATGAAGGACACGATCCTCAAGCGCCTGCGCGTGAAGATCGACGGGCGTCCAGGGGCCAGCGCTCGCGCGGTCGGCCCCAACGGACGCCTGTCGTTCACCAGCGGGCGGCGCGGCTGGTGCGTCGAGCATGCGCTGATGTGGCGGGCGCTCGGCTACCGCAAGGTCCAGGTGTCGTTCATGACGCCGCAGAACCCCCGCCCGCAGTACAAGGACTTCCCCTGCACGCAGGAAGAGGCCATCGAGTGCGTCCGCGAGCTAGCCCGCGGCAAGCTCGGAGGCCGCTGGCGTCGACTCCTGAAACGGATCGAGGCTGCCGATACGACTACTGAATCCCCGACCGAGGAGACCGACGATGGAACCAACCGAGTTGAGCGCGGAGACGCGTGAGGCCCTGCGCGTGATGCGCCGGGCGACGCCCGTGGGCCGCATGCACGACGACCTGGCGCACGATCCGCAGTGGCAGGCCGTGACCGCCGAGATGATGGAGGCCGCGAAGTCCGCTGACGTGGGCGAGCTGCTGGACATCCTGCGAGGCGGCGATGAGTGAGATGCAGATCACCCTCCCGAACGGGACGACGCTCGGGTTCACGCAGGCGATGGAGCTAGGCCGCCTGCGCGAGGAGCACGGCGTCGAGCAGACCCACTGGCACCTGAACGACTGCAAGTGCTGCGTCACGCTGCACGCGCCGGTTGGTAGCTACATCATCGGCCCGGACGGCGGCGTCGACTTCTTCCCCGGCGTCCACTGCGGCTGCGGCGACGACGTGAGCGGCCAGACCGACGTGGAGCACGCCCATGAGTGACGTGATCACCATCGGGTCGACCATCGTCGCCGTGCTCGTCGGCTACGCGCTCGGCATCTACCACTGCAAGCGCGCGATCCGCGAGGCCGGGAGACGGCGCAATGGCTGAGTTCGTCTACGAGTACGAGCCCGACGCGCCGTTCGCGGACGAGGGTCAGCCAACCTACTTCCGCCGCGCGTACGGCGGCGACCCGCAGCCGCCGCGGCTGGGCGACGGCCCTGGCGGCAGGCCGATGGTCTACCTGGACATGTCGCCTGCCGAGCCGATCTGGATCTACGGCTACAGCATCCGGCTCAAGGGCGAGGACTGGCACTCGTGCCGCGACGTGTGGGAGCGCCGCCGCGCGTTCTACGCCATCTGCGCCTCGATCAAGGAGCCGCGCGGCGAGCCGGGATTCGTCCCGCTGGACGACGTGGAACCGATCACTCGCGAGCAGTTCGAGTACGCCGCCGCCGAAGGCTGGCCGATCCCATGAGCGACTACCCGGTCACCGGCGACCGGCGGATCACCGTCGACACGACCACCGGCCGCTGGGACGGCGGCAGGCACTACGTCGCCAAGTGCGACGCCTGCGAGTACCGCAGCCCCAAGCTCTCGCGCCAGAAGGCGTACGAGGCCGCGCAGGCGCACGCCGACACGCACGAGCACTGGATGTGGCGCACCCGGATCATCCCGCGGCCCAAGCGGCTGACCAGCGACCACTGGTCCGAGATCAGGGAGGCCGACCCCTACGACCCGCGCCTGCGCAACGGCTGGGGCGACGCCGACGAAGCGGACCGCAAGGCCAGGGAGGCAGGCTACGAGGACGACGGCGCGTTCCGGCCGTGGTATCGCCAGCACGTGATGGGCATGGTCGCGCTGACCGGCGACGGCGACGCGTTCGAGGTCATCAACCGGCTCAATGAGATCGCTCGCGCGCAGCGTGAGGTGGCCGGGCTGACCGAGGCTCTGCGCGAGTGGCTGGCGATGGTCGACCTCATCGCGAGCGTACGAGGCGACGGCTAGCTCACGTCGGGCGCTATACTCGCCCGGATCCGTATCCCGACCGAAGGAAAGTGCCATGACCCAAGGTGACCCGACCGGGTTGCTGGAGTCTGCCCAGAACGGCAGCGCTCCCCTGGTCCCGCACGCCGCCGAGATTGTCCAGCAGCTCCGCTCCCTGATCGGCGAGCGCGAGCTACGGCTGGCCGAGCTTGACCGCGAGCGGGAGCAGATCCACGCAGAGTTGAAGACGTACGAGGCCGCGATCCGGCCGCTGACCGGCGAGATCCGCCTCAAGAAGCGCGGGCGCCCGGCCAAGCCCGACCAGCCCGTCCGGCCGAAGGAGTCGAACTTCAGCCCCGAGCGCCTGGCGGCGATCAAGGATGTCGTTCTCGCCTACGCCGCTGACCACGAGGAGTTCAGGCAGGTCGACGTGCGTTCGGCCCACGCCACGCTCCCGGACGGCGGGAAGCTCACGTCGGGCATGACCGCCCGCGCGTTCGAGATCCTGCGGCAGGAGCCCCACAACCTGCTGCGCATCGCCCGCGTGGACGGCAACTCGAAGTTCTACCGGCTGACCCGTGAAGCCTTGAAGGCGGCGTCATGAGCGCGTCACGCAACGGTAATCGCGCCGACATGAAGCTGCTGACAATCGGCGATCCCGAGGTGCTCGGCATGGTCGATGACGTGAGCGACGAGAACGGCTGGGCCACGGTCGCCAGCGTTCAGATCCAGATGGGCGAGGATCCGTTCAAGGTCAACCGCTCCATGGTCGGCGGCAGGCTCGGCTGGCTGCGCCGGTACGGGTGGGTTGAGCGCGGCGAGAAGGAGCGCTACTACGAGAGCGACGCTCAGGACGCCCGCTGGCGCTGGACGCAGACGTACAGGCTGACCGCCATGGGCCACACGCTCTTGGACAACCCGAGCCTGTCCCGCGCCGTCGAGCGAGCGATGGAGGATCTGAATCCTGCGCAGCGGCTCAAGCTGGTCCGCTCGCTGGGCGAGGCTGGGCACACTGCGGCGCCGGAGATCCACAACGCGCTGCGCCGCGAATGGCGGCGCTCGATGCAGCTACGGTCGTGAAGCACCACCACCGCTATCACCGCAGCCGCCAGTACGCGAGCCGGACCTCGCCGCTGACGGTGGTGTGGCGGCTGAGCTTCGACGGCTGCTCGTTCTACGTGCGCTATGTAATCCGAGTGCGGTAGAGCGCCGAAGCGGCCATACGCTTCCGCTGTGCCCCCTGTTGCGCCGCCACCACGCCAACAGCGCCCACAGCAGCAGCCGCCGCCGCCTGCGCAGCCAGGCACGTTCGAGCAGCTTCACCCACGCGGCCGGGGCGGCAAGTGGATCGTCAAGCCCGGCGACGGGACCGGCGCGGCCGGGCCCGACACCACGACCGCGCAGCTTCAGCAGCGCCTCCGGCAGCTCGGGTTCCAGGTCCCGATGAGCGGCCAGTACGACGGCGCCACGCAGGCTGCCGTCGCCGCGTTTCAGGAGCGCTACGGGCTGGATCCGCACGGCGGTGTCGACGCCGCGACGATGGCGCTGTTGCAGAACCCGCCCGACCAGACGCTCAAGCAGGCGCAGGCGACCCGCGGCCTGAACCCCAAGGGCAATCCTAAGAGCACGAAGAGTGCTAAGAGGAGCAAGTCGACCAAGACCACGGGGAAGGGCCGAGGAGGCTCCCAGGCGGGCGCTGGGCGCGTCACGGGCGCCGTTACGGCCAGGAGCCTCGGCACGGGATCGCTCGCGCAGGGGCAGGGAATGACCGGCGCGCCGAACCGCAATGTCACGAGCTTGCAGAAGGCGCTGACCGTGGCCGGGTATCCCACCGCGCAGGACGGCCGGTTCGGACCGAAGACCGAGGAGGCCGTCAAGCAGCTCCAGGCCGCTCACGGGCTGACCGCCGATGGCGTAGTCGGGCCTGCGACGAAGGGTCTGCTGATCGGGTTGCAATCGACCAAGGCGACGCCGAGCAGGAAGATCGCGGCGCGCAAGGCGAAGAAGACGGCCCTGGGCGTGCAGAAAGAGGGCGCGCAGAAGCAGATCAGCCGGGGCGAGGTCGCGACGCTGCGCACCGCTCCGCCGCACGCGCGTCACGGCAGCCGCACCGCGGGCAGCCGCATGCAACTCAAGCCGCCCGCGAAGGGCAAGACCACGCTGAAATACCACGCTGAGCACGAGGAGACGCCCGTGGCACGAATCAGAAGGCTGGAAGAGCAGACCGTGACCGCGCCCGCGCGTCCCCCCGGCAGCGCTTACGGCACCGGCGGCGACATGACCACCACGGTGGCGTTCGGCGTCGGTGGGCAGCCGTCGATGTCGATCCCGGACGGCCGTGACCAAGTGGCCGAATACGACAAGCCGATTTGGAACACGTTCGGTCGACGGGTGCTGCCGTCCGAGATGATTCAGGACGGTCGGACGAGCACGCCGGGCGCTCCATCGGACACCACGATTCAGGATGGCCGGGCTCGCACCGTCGCGCTGCTGGAGCAGGCCGTAGCGGACCGGCAGGCAGCCAAGAGCGGGTTCGAGTTCGTCCGCGCCCGCGCCCGCGAGGTGCTGCTGCGCGAGCAGATCCAGGAGGGATGGTTGGAGTCGCTGCACCCGAGGGGCCGCGGCGGCAAGTGGACGCTGAGCAACCTGCATGAGCACTCCTCGCTGGAAGGCAAGGTCGAGCAGACCGGCTCGGTCGGCAGCGGAAAGGTGTACACGCCTACGACGCGCCATCCCACCGTCCACTCGTTCGTTGTCTCACCTGGCAGCAAGGGCGACAAGGTGATCCCATCGGCGCTGCTGCACCACGGCAGCAAGACCTCCGCACTGGACGAGGTCAGTCCTGGCGAGGCCGCTGACTGGATGGCCGGGCAGTTGAAGATGGGCAGCGAGGCCGCCAAGCAGGTGCGGGCCGAGCCGAGACGCATCCGCGCGCCGCTGACACCACAGTCCGGCAGCGACATCGCGACCAGCTACGAGAACTTCGGCCGGATCAGGAGGAAGCCATGACTACGCTCGAAGATCAGCTTGAGGAAGCCGTCCGGGCCCGCAAGGCGGCAACCACCGGCCAGGAGTTCGTTCGCGCCCGCGCTCGCGAAGAGGTACTGCGCGACCGCCTGGAAGAGGCCATCGGCCCGATCAGGAAAGGCCTGTTCCACGCCTGGCTGGGCAAGAAGCCGGACGAGCCGATCACCGACGCGGACATCGCCAAGGGCAAGGCTGCGGGCGGACATCCGGCGAAGATGGCGCACTTCGCTGAGCAGGCCCGCAAGTGGGGCAAGCGCAAGAAGAAGGCGAAGGCCGTCACCGAGGCGTGGCTGGATGAGCACGCGCAGGAGTGGCTACCGACTGAGACGCAGCTCCAAGAGTCCGAGAAGACGGCGGGCTACTCGGTCACGCACTCTCCGCTCGGCGACCCCGCCGGGCCCGGCTTGTGGCACCACAAGGGCTTGCAGCTCCCCGCCTACATCCAGAACGTGGCCAAGGGCATCATGAAATCCGGCAAGCCCCGCAGCATGGCCATCGCGTCCGCCATCGCCGTCGTGAAGCGCTGGGCGGCAGGCGGCGGCAAGGTCAGCCCCGAGGTGAAGGCCGCCGCGGCCAAGGCCGTCGCCGAGTGGGAGAAGCTCAAGGCGACGCACTGAGATGGCCGACTGGCAGCAGCCACTGTACGTCGACCTGGCGAAGCTGACCGGGCCGTGGGTGATGAAGCGCGGGGCGCTCCAGCCGCCCTACCGAGGCACGCTACGTCACGCGGACAAGTCGCCGGTCGACCTCGCCGATCCGGACATCGACCATGTCGACTTCGTGGTGCGCCAGCGGCGGACGCTCGATCCCGTGGTCGAGGCCGAGGCGACGATCATCCAGGTGGGCGACGCGGACACCGGCACCGATGTGGGCGTGTGCGAGTACGACTGGCAGCCCGGCGACACCGACCAGTCCGGCGACTACTACGGCGAGTTCGCGGTGTACGACGCCACCGGCAACGTGCTCGTGCGCATCCCGAACGACGCCTACCAGGAGATCCGCATCCTGGGCAACCTGTCGAGCCCGCCGCCACCGGCCACCAACCCGACGCCGCCGCAGATCACGGCCGTCACCCCGAGCAGCGGCTCCGCTGGCGGCGGCGAGCAGCTCGACGTGACCGGCACCGGGCTGCTGACCGTCACGGCCGTCCGGTTCAGCGACACGGTGACCACCCTGGACGCGTCCTGGTTCCAGGCCAATAGCGACACCGACATGACCGTGGTCACACCCGGCTGGGCGGGGCCCGCCAGCAACACGAGCCTCGGCGCGCTCGACAGCTTCGGGAACGCCACCTGGGTCGCGTTCGCGTACACCTAGAAGCTCAAGACGTGTGCTAGTATTTCGGTCGTAACCCCGACCGAGGAGCAGCACATGGAGACCCCGCAGAGCAACGAGCAGATGAAGATGATCCTGGACGCCGTGGGCATCGACCCGCAGATCCGGGAGATGGTCGAGAGTTGGGGCCTGGTGGAGTTCCGCCGCGGCTACCTGCACGGCCAGCGCGAGATGAAGCAGCGCGTCGAGAACGCCGTCGCGGGCCTACGGGTGGAGACGGCGTGATGGCCACCGATGCCGACGAGCGCCGCCGCATACTCGCGGCGCTCCGCGCCGAGGCCCTCGCCGACCTCCGGAAGTCCGGCTGCACCTGCATCCCGGCGCTCTCGCTGAGCGAGAAGCTCTACGGGCCGCACAAGCTCCCGATGTGGGAGTCCGAGCACGACGATGACTGCGGCCTGACACGCACGGCGAAGGCCAGCAACCCGGACGCTGCGACGGCGATGATCGTGGGCTCCAGTATCGCCAGAAGGCTCCTCGCAGACGACTGACATAGCGCACGACGTGTGCTATCATGGTCAGTACCAACCGACCGAGGAGTTCAGATGTCATACCGAGGATTCGCAAGCGAGGACGAGTATTACGACGCGGTCCAGGAGGCGCGTCAAGACGAGTGGGCTGACAACGCGACCGAGTGCGCGTGGTGTGGCTGTCTGTGGGACGAGGGCTATCACCCCGCCACGCGGATACAGCCTGCCGAGGTCGACCACCCGGAGTGCCCGCGCTGCGGCATGGCGCCCGAAGAGGCCGCCGAGGCCGTCAAGACTGCCGAGGACGGCGGACCGCGCTCGGCCAGGCTATACGGCCAGGTGCTGATCCACTGGTCCGAGAACCCGCGCGAGGAGCCGATCTACTACGCCATCGTCCGCGACGGCAAGCGGGTCAAGTCCGACTCGTGGGCGCGGATCCGCAAGCTGGTCCGCGAGGCCGAGGGCATGGAGCGCGAGCCCGAGTCGGCACCGTACGTCCTGCTCTATCAGGAGGAGGAGTAATGGGGTACGACATCGAGACGATGCAGGACTGCGCGTCCTGCTTCGGCGTCTACGACGTGACCGGCTCCAAGGGCGACCAGTACGTCGTCTCGTTCCACGGCGAGACCGGCATCCACTGCACCTGCCCGGCGTTCAAGTTCTCCGGTGAGCGCCGCGACTGCAAGCACGTCCACCAGGTCTACAAGGCCGCGTGCATGTACAACCCGCAGTACAACCAGGGCAAGGCCGAGCCTGCAATCCGGCCACGCGACTACACCTACGACGCGTTCTCCAAGCAGCCGTGCCCGGCGTGCGGAGGGCCTGCGGTGTACGTCAGACGCGCGGTTTAGCCTCGGCGCGAGCGGCTGAGCGCCAACAGCGGAGCCCACGGCCACCGCCACTCAGCCGCTCACGCTCACAGAATCCAGATGTAGCCAAGCTCACAGAGCGCCTTAGTATCGCGGGGCATGAGCGCGACTGCCGAAGCCACAGACGGAACGCTGGAACTGCGCGAGGCCATGTACACGCTCTCTCGGGACTCTGTGGAGTTCCCGCCCGAGCTACAGGAACAACGCGTCCAGCGGCTGGTCGACCAGGGCATCGCCCTGGAGGAAGCCACTGCCACAGAGGAGCGCGAGCGCTCCAAGCTGCTGCCGCTCCACATCCTGCGCCCCTGCCTCGGCAAGGGCCGTGGCCGCCACATCTACGAGGCGGACATGCTCCAGGAGAACGCCCACAAGTTCAGCGGGTGGCGGCAGTACATCGACCACCAGTCCCCCGAGGCGCGCCGCGCCGCGAAGGGGCTGCCCCGCTCGATCCGAGATCTCGGCGGGCGGATCGTGGAGAGCTACTGGGACCCGTCCGTCCCGGAGGACCCGGCCAAGGGCTTCGGGCCCGGCGCCATCGTCGGCTGGTCTCTGCCGACGCCGTTCATCCGCGAGCTGGCCGAGAACGATCCCGAGCTGGTCGAGGCGTCCATCTCTGCGAACGCCACCGGCGTCCAGCCCACGATGCGCGACGGCAAGCGGGCCTGGCTGGTCGAAGGCATCGAGGACAAGGGCAGCGTCGACTGGGTCACCGAGGCTGGTGCTGGTGGCCGCGTCGTGGCGCTGATGGAGACGGCTTACGAGGAGGACGGGATGGGTCTGCTGGAGTCGATGACCGACGAGGAGTTCATCGCCTACGTCGAGGAGGTCCGCCCGCATCTGCTCACCGAGCAGGACGACCTCAGCGAGCAGGACGACGGCGACGCTGAGGACGCCGAGGACGGCGGCGACGACGAGCTTGCGGAGATGGTCGCCAAGCTCAAGAAGAAGAACCCGAAGCTGTCGGACAAGCAGGCCGAGGCGATGGCCAAGCAGGCCCTCAAGTCGGCGCAGGAAGCCAACACAGAGGAGACAGACGACATGGGTGCAATCACCCCTGAGGCGCTCCAGGAGGCTCTCCAAAGTGAGGACTTCCAGGGCGTCCTCGACCCCATCATCAAGCCGCTCGTTGAAGCGGCGGTGGCGGACGAGCGCGAGCTGATTCGTGCCGAGGCCCGGGCGGAAGCTGACCGCAAGCTGGAGCTGCGCGACATGCGCGACGCGGCGCAT
>Ga0126369_10002862_pt1 | contig 12396 bp, 19 predicted proteins | sample PanSoiMetaPlot_1_FD_109646 | JGI IMG/M metagenome (GOLD analysis project Ga0126369, IMG submission 109646) | Tropical forest soil microbial communities from Panama - MetaG Plot_1 | ecosystem: Environmental > Terrestrial > Soil > Tropical forest > Bulk soil | place: Panama | collected 2016-02-17 | reverse complement strand
GCGAGACTTGCTTCGACCTCCGGCGACCGCAGGAATTCATTGATTGATGTGTTGAGCTTGTCGATGACGTGGGTGGAGTGCCGCTCGGAGCAACGATTGCGGCCCAGAAGGTTGCCTGCAGGGTTGGAAATCCGCTCTCGGTCGTCGTTGGGACGGCAGGTAGGGAGTCACTACGCACCTCATCCGCAATAGCGAGCGCCTTTAATTTTCCGGTTTGAATATGCGGCAGGAACAGCGCAACCGTATCAAAGAACATCTGCACTTGCCCGCCGAGCAAATCCGTGATGGCCGGCGCCGGACCTTTGTAGGGAACGTGCACGATATTGGCGCCGGTGAGGAGCTTGAACATTTCTGCGAGAAGGTGAGGCTGTGTCCCAAATCCGGGTGAGGCGAAGCTCAGCTTTCCCGGATTTGCTTTCGCGTAGCTCGCCAGTTGCTCCATGGATTCGACGGGAACCGACGGATTGACGACTAGCATTTGCGGGGTACTGAAGAGCGTTGCGACGGGAGCGAAGCTCTTGAATGGATCGTAACCGAGGTTCTTGTAGATGACCGGCGCCGTGACCAGCGGCGCCGCGGGAGTAAATAGTAGCGTATGACCGTCCGGTGTGGCGTTCGCGACTGCCTTTGCGCCAACCGTGCCAGCAGCGCCTCCGGGGCGATTATCAACGATCACGGGCTGCGCAAAAGCGCGACAGGCGCTCCGCGAGCGATCGCACGACGATATCGGAATTTCCGCCAGCCGGAAACGGAACGATAATCGTGATGGACCGCGTCGGATATGCATCCCGCTGCTGCGCGCGCGCCGCGAGCAGCCAGGCCGCCGCGGCGCCGAGCGACGAGACAAACTCGCGACGCCTCATGTGCTTCTTTCCGTACAAGGACTCTGTGCCCTTCGTCTCATTTCGGCGCGGGCGAGAAGTCCTGATTGCTGAAATTCGATTGCGCCGGCCGTCGGATAACGATGAAGCCGCGATTTGCCGCCTGATGGCAAGAATTGCACGCTGCGGTCAAGCCATCGAAAGATGCCGAGAACTTGCTGAAATCGCGGGCCGCGATCGCGCCTTCGAGGTCAGTAACGGTGCCAGTGATGATCGCATCGATCATGTCGCCGACGGGAATATTGTGGTAGCGCGGAACCAAGTCCTGCACATCGGAAAACACTTCCTTGAGTTCGCTGAGTTGGTAGCCGGCGAGCTCCCAGTTGCGAGCCTCCCCCGCGAGCCACAGCTTGGCGTGATCGACCTGAATTCTCCCCATGAATTCGCCAAGACCAGGAAGATAGCTGCTCGGCCTGTCCTCTTTCGGCGAGTGGTCCGGCGGAGCCGACGCCGGTTGGCTGCTTGCCGGGAAAATTGGGGCGGCGAGGAAGCCGACAACAAGCGCGATGCCCAGCCATTTCATTGCTAGCTCCCTCAGTCTTGCCGGACTGGACTTAGCACAAGGAAGAGGGGAGCGCACCGAGCGCATTGGCATTCCCGAATGCCGCCGCTGCGTTCAAGCACGCGGACAGTGTGCGCCGGTTTGCGCCCAAGCTTTCGCGAGCTCGCCAAACTGCGCCTGCGTCCCGGGTGCGGGCGTGCGCCTCCCGCCCGGCGACCAGGCCCAACCGACCAAGCTGTCCTCGGACAAGTGCCGGATAAGCGCCGCGAGATCGCGGTTGCCGTTGCGGCTGCGATCTTTGATCTGGGCGCAGATTTGCGCTGGCGAGCGGCCCTGCCATGCCATCGACGCCGGCGCCAAATGCCAATCCGGATGGCCAGGGGTGCCAGCGGGATCGAAGTTGGCTGCATGATGGCACGTTGCGCAAGGCAGTCCCGGCGCGCCGTGTCCGCCGGTACCGCGCACCACGAGCGGCTGGTGCGGCCGCATCACATCGGTATGCGTCGGACGATCGCCGGCGGGATGACAATTCATGCAGCGGGGATGGCGCAACACTTTGCTCATCTCTCCAAACAGCGCGATCGAGCGCGCGCGCTGGTCTGTAATCCCGGCAAAGCTCGTGACCGGACGCAGTTCGCTCGCTGGGCTCGAAGCGCGCTGGGTCTGCGCGGACGGCTGCTCCGTCGCCAATACGATGGCCGTGGCGACGAGTGCACCAATTCCGGCACCGCCCTTGAGCGCCGTGCGGCGCGTGGGTCCCGCATCGCTCACGAACTTAGCTCTCGAGCAGTCTTGCCGCATCGTGAATGGCGGCACGGATGCGGACATAGGTCGCGCAGCGGCAGAGGTTGCCGTTCATCGCCAGATCGATGTCGCGGTCCGTCGGTTTCTTAACTTGCTTGAGCAGAGCGACCGCGCTCATGATCTGTCCGGACTGGCAATAGCCGCACTGCGGAACGTCGCGCGCGATCCAGGCGCTGCGGACCGCTTCTCCCTCGCGGCCGCTTAATCCTTCGATGGTCGTGATCTCGCCGTTGCCGAGCCCCGATACCGGCAGCGAGCAGGACCGCAGCGGCCGCGCGTCGAGCAAGACGGTGCAGGCGCCGCATTGGGCGACGCCGCAACCGAATTTGGTGCCCGTCAAACCGAGATTGTCGCGCAGGACCCAAGCACCGGCGTGTCGGGCAACACATCGACGGAATGGGCTTGCCCGTTCACCTTGATGCGGAACTCCACCATCCCGTTTCTCCTGACCCCCTCAGCGCGGCCGAGGCCGTCTACCCGGCATCATCACGGTAGCACGGATACTCAAAACCGTCGTGTTGTCGCCGCCTTGAGGGTGCCGCCTGGCTTACGACCCGCACACGAAATCCGAAAGCATGCCTTCGAACCCGTCCACGCGGCCGTAATCAACATCGCGACAGTCGCGAAGGATGAAAGCGTGCAGCTTAAGGATGGGTCGTGGCGGCGCGGGTGCTGCGCTTGCCGATCGGGCGGCTATGGCCGCGGCCTGATCGGACGTGACTGCGGCAGTGCCCAACAGTGCGATCGCCAGCGCCGATTCCGCCACGGCCTTGCGTAAAAAATTCCTATACGAGGCGAACATCGCGTTTCTCCTGTGAGTGCCCCTATCTGTGCAAGGGACCCGCCTTCAGGCGTCTCCATTTCGGGAAGTCACGAAGACGTGTTGCGCGATAGGCCCTCCGGGCGCGCGAGTTCAGGAATAAAGATCGCGCTGTTTGATCTCGTCTTCGAAGGCGCGTGACTGCGCGTTCTCGGTGCACAAAGGACGAGCAATGGTCCACGACATAGGAGACAGATCATGAAGGCACTCATCACTGCTCTCGCACTGGCCACTTTGGTGGCCGTCCCCATTCTCGCTCAGCCCGCGAGCGCGGCGCCGGTCTCTCCGGCGAGCTCTTCATTCGGGTCTAATGGCTACTGATCGGCGACATCCGAATCAGGAGCGTCGCGCCCGCCCCATGCATCCGGCCCAAGGCCAGCCGGGCATCGCCACTGCGTCTCGGCTGGCCGCCCACAGTCTGAGATTGCGCTGATGATGGCTAATGTCGCACGCTGAACTCTGTGAGCATCACGCCAGGGAGTGTCTTGCGGCCGCGGGGCAAAACGAAGACCCCGTCAAACGCGAGGTGCTCCTCCGACTCGCGCTGGATTGGATGGCAGAGACGATCGCAATGTTAAAGCAACCGGACTCGAGACACCGCGAACGCCGTGATAGGAGCGAAAGCCATGCAAACGAAAATGGCGGTGGTCTCCCTTATCTGCGCCGCACGGCGGGAAATAAATGTTTGCTCTGCCAATCCCGTTTACGAAGGCGACGCAGACCACGAGGGACCAAAGAGGTCCGCAACGCGGAGACGCACCATGAAGACGCTCATCACTGCTCTGGTCTTGGCTCTCTTCATCGCCGCCCTTTCATTCAGCCAGGCCGCCGAGGCCGCGGCGCGCAAGGCTGGTCGCGCAAGCTGTCAGCTACAGCAAAACGAAAATTGTTATTACCGCGGTTATCCGCTTTGGCAGTGGTACAGCAGCTGAGCGCTGGATTGGACGCGCTATTCGACGACGTCGACTTTGACCTTGGCCACGCCCTTGCCGGTGATACCCAGCGTTTCGGCGGCTGACGCGGACATGTCGACCACCCGGCCCGCCTTGAACGGGCCGCGGTCGTTGACCCGAACGGTGACCGAACGTCCCGTGGCCACGTCGGTGACGCGAAGCCGCGTGCCGAACGGCAAGGTGCGGTGGGCGGCGGTCAATTCCTGCGCGTTGAACTTTTCCCCGCTCGCCGTGTGCGGGTCGTAGCTGTAGAAGCTGGCGAGCCCGTAGGTTGCGCGGTTCGTGCCGGCAGTCTGTTTCTCGCTCGATGGCGGCGCGCGATGGCGGGCGACCGCCTTCCGCGTGGGTTCGAGCGCGGCCTGCCTGCCGGCGCCGGTGACCATTGCAGGCTGCTGCGCGCAGGCTGCGAGCATCCCGGCGGTGACCGCCACGGCGAGCAGGCGCAGCGTTCCGCGCATCGGGAACCTCGGCCGGCCCTGGGCGCGGATGCCGGCGCATGAAGACGACCTGATGGATGACACGTTCGCACTCCCCCAACCGATGTCCCGGCCGCTAATGGGAGCGGAAACCATGGCCCGATCACGGCCAAACTCGCCGCCACCGCGCGAATTGGTTTTTGTGTGGTTAATTTGTCACAGCGGCGGCGGGTCAAAGGGGATGCATCCGCCGATTAATCAAGCATTAACGACTCGGCAGCCACGATCGAGCGATCAGCTTTCCTGGAGAGATTCCGATGCTCACGAGCAGCAGGTATCTCGTCAACGGCAGCCCGCGCTGCTGCATGTTCTGCGGCGCGCCGTTCCGCCCTCGCGACGGCTACGTTGAATTTTGGCGCAGCTCCGCCGGCCAACACTTTTGCTCGGAGTTTTGCGCCGACGATGCCGAGGAGGCGCACTTCCGCAAACGCCGCGCCACCGCAGCCGCGGCTGCGCCACTCATCGCCGGCTCAACCCATCTCTGAGGGCAATTTGGCTCCTCGAGCCCGGAGCAAGCCGGCTTTCGCCGCGCCGATTTTGCTCCGCCTTTGGCTCGATCCGTCGGGTAGCCGACTTAGCCAGAGTCAACAGGCCCTTGCCGCCCGCCTGCGTGATCGGTGACGCCCGCCAATTGCGGGCAAATTTAGGCCAAACCAAATCGCTAAAGCCGCCGGCTGGAGGTTTCCGGCCGTTGGGGGCGATCCTTCGCAACGGCGCGAATAGCATCGTCGCCGTCGCTAGCTCGTGAAATGATGCGCAATGCGTTCCGCCCGCCGATCAGCCGTTCGACTGCTGCAGCTGATGCTGGTTGCCTCGATCGTGCTGCCGCTGATGCTATTTTTCTTTGCGGGCTGGGTGAACTATCGCAATGAGCGGTCGATCGCCGACGAACGCATCGAACGTTCGCTCGACATTCTGCACGAGCATACGCTGAAAGTCTTCCAGACGGTCGAGCGTTCGATTGCCGAGGTCAACGAAATTGTGCGCGGGATGCCGGACGAGGAAATCCGCGAACAGCAGCCGCGCCTGCACGAGCGGATCAAGCGCATCGTCGAGGACTTACCGCAGCTGCGCGCGATCTTTCTTATCGATCGCGATGCCCGACCGCTCCTTTCCAGCCAATTCGTGCAGGTGCCGAGCGACTTCGGCTCGCGCGAGCGCAGTTTCTTCAGCGTGCACATGGCCGGCGACGTCGGTACTTATGTCAGCGAAGTCGTGGAGCCGCGGCTGCAGGCTTTCGGCACACCTTTTTTCGTTTTGTCCCGCCGCCGTCCGTCCGTGAATGGCACGTTCAACGGGGTGGTCGCGATCGCCGTGGTGCCGCAATATTTCGAGGAGTTCTACGCGCTGATCGGGCGCAGTCCAGGCAGCTTTTACGCGCTAATCCGCGCGGATGGCAGGTTTCTCGCGCGTTTTCCGGAACAGCCGCAGCGCATGCGCACACTCGGGCCGGGCAGCGGGCTCGAGACTGCGATCGCGCAAGGCTGGGAGCGTGCGATGTATACCATACGCTCGCAGGTCGACGGGACCGAACGCCGGATCGGCTATCGCAAGCTCGAGGGCTTTCCCATTTACGTGATCGCCGGCCTCGAAACCTCGGCCGTCCGGGCCGAATGGGCCGCGACGATGGCAAGCCACCTCATCTTCGGCCTGCCTGCGACGCTGTTCATTCTGCTCATCATCGCCATCGCGCTGCGGCGCACGCGACGGCTCTACGAGGAAGCCGACCGCCGCGAGGCTGCGGAAGGCGCGTTGCGGCAAGCCCAGCGGCTGGAAGCCATCGGGCATCTGACCGGCGGCGTCGCGCATGATTTCAACAACCTGCTCATGATCGTGAGCGGCAGCGCTGAGCGCCTGCGGCGCGACCTGACCTCGGAAAAGCACAGGCGGCTCATCGATATGATCATGAACGCGACCAGCCGCGGCGAAAGTCTCACGCGGCAATTGCTCGCCTTCTCGCGCCGGCAGACGCTCACGCCGCAGGTGATTGATCTCAGCAAGCGGCTTCCTGAGCTCAAGGACATGCTCAATCGCTCGCTACGGGACGATATCAGGACGGAAGTCATGGTGCCGGACGCGAGCTGCGCGGTCAAAGTCGATCCGAGCGAGTTCGAGATCGCCATGCTCAATCTCGCGGTTAACGCCCGCGATGCGATGCCGAAAGGCGGCGCGCTCGGCATCACGGTCGAGCCGGTAACCCTCAAGGGCGAGGCGATGGAGGAGGGATTAAGTGGCGGGTTCATCGCCATCCGCGTCGCGGATACCGGCTGCGGGATCGCTGCCGATATTTTGCCACACGTATTCGAGCCGTATTTCACCACGAAGGAGGTCGGCAAAGGTACGGGACTCGGTCTGAGCCAAGTCTACGGTTTTGCCAAACAGTCCGGCGGCACGGCGACCATAACCAGCACGGACGGTCGCGGCACGATGATCACGCTCTATCTACCGCGCACGTATGAGCTACCTGCCTCCTCGACCGCACGCACGGAACCTAGGGCTGCGCCGCGGCGCGCGGGTACGGTCCTCGTGGTCGAAGACAGCCCGGAGGTTGCCGAAGTGGCGACCGTTTACTTCCAGCAGCTCGGGTACATGATCAAGCAGGTCCCCAACGCGAACGAAGCGCTGAAGCTCATCGACGCCGATGCGAACATAGATCTTATCTTCTCCGACATCGTGATGCCCGGCGGAATGGACGGCGTCGAGCTCGGCCACGCGATCCGTCGGCGCTACCCGGCGATCCCGGTGCTGCTTGCGACCGGGTACAGCGAGAGTGCGCGGGACGCCGTGCAGCAGGGGTTCGTCGTGCTGCAAAAACCGTTCGATCTCTTAGCGCTCGAACAGGCGGTCCGCGAGGCGCGCAAGTGGAAGGTTGAACCCGCGCCCGGCTTGGCAGGCTAAGGCGGGGCTGATCGTCGAGTCGTGGTGCCGATCGAGCCAGCGCCCGGCACGGCTATGGCAGTTCGGAGATCATCTTTTGATATTCGGCCTGCGGCCAAATGCGGGCGGTGCGGGTGCGCACGTTTCCGAGTGCGCCGACGGCAAGCGCGAATTTGGCGACATTGTCGCTGTTGGGTGTCTCGAGAATAACCAAGAGATCGCTGTCGCCGGATGTCGGATAGGTTTCCTTGATCTCGACTCCCAATTTTTTCGCTAGCTCCTGAGCGGCCTTGGCTGGCCTCGGCGCCTCCTTGACCGAACGGATTCCCTGGTCGGTCCAATTGAGCAAGAACATGAACAGCATGCGGTCCTCCGTGTGCTAAATCCGTGGCCCCTCATCCGTTATTATCTACCCACCGGTGAGCGGAGCCGAATGCGGTCACTGCACCTTGATGTCGGCTGCGCGGATGACCTTCGCCCATTTCTCGATTTCCCATTTGATGCGGGCGGCGAATTCCTCGGGCGTGCTGGCGATGGGCTCGAAGCCGAGCGCTAAGAGGCGATCGCGTGTCTCGGGCAGCGCGACGATCGTCACGATCTCGCGATGCAGGCGTGCGATAACGTCTCCTGGCGTGCCGCCGGGCACCAGGATGCCGAGGAAGATTTCCGACTCTTGATCGGGGGCGCCTGCTTCCGCGAGTGTTGGCACATCGGGGAGCGCGGGCGAACGCCGCGCGCCGGTGACGGCGAGCGCGCGCACCGTACCTTGCTTGATATGCCCGGCAGCGGTGGAGATCGACGTAAACAGAATGGGCGTGTGCCCGCCGATCGTCGCCGTGATCGCCGGCCCGCCACCGTTGAAGGAGACGGCAAGAAGATCGAGCCCGAACGCCTGCTTGAGCATTTCGCCGGCCAGATAACCGGGCGTGCCTAGTCCCGCATGGGCGTAAGCGTGCTGACCCGGGCTCGCCTTCACCCAGGCGATGAGCTCCCGGAGGCTCATCGCCGGTACCGACGGATGCACGAGCAGCACTTGCGGCGATACGCCCACGAGCGATACCGGCGCCAGATCCGTCGTCGTGTCGAAACCAAGTTTGGCGAACAGGCTGGGATTGACCACAAGCGTACTGCTGATCACGAGCAGCGTGTAGCCGTCGGGCGGCGCCCTCGCGACGAGTGCGGTGCCGATATTGCCGCTGCCGCCGGGATGGTTCTCGACGTAGAATTGCTGGCCGAGGCGCTCGGAGAGTTTCGGCGCGAGCAGGCGCGCAACCACGTCGACCGGGCCTCCCGGTGCGAACGGGGCAACCATCTTGACCGGCCGATTAGGATAATCGGACGCAAGTCCGAAAGTCATTATATTACAATATATTAGCAAAGCAGCAATTTGTCGAATGGCAACGCTGAGGTAAACGGTTGCCATACAAATTCTCGTGCGAATCGGGCATTGTTTGAAGCAACACCGAGGTTTGCTCATGCGACAGCCTATAGATCGGGTTTACGCCAAATTTCGCTTACCGGAAGCACTCTATCAGAGGCTCTTGGCGGAGCCCGAGCGCCAATTACGAACCGCGAATGACGAGGCCGTCATTCGCTTGCAACGAAGCTTTGAGCGCGATGCCCGCAAGGCCGTGACGCCGACCGGCGCAGGGCGCGCGGTGAACAGCCTCGCTATTCAACGCCCGACCGCCCGATTGATTGGAGCGATTCGCCGCATCTTGCGTTCCTGCGCCGCATGATGGAGCCGGACATTTCGCTTGAGCGCGCTTGGCATGAAATCAATCGTGCCGCTCGCGAGCAATACAACAGCACAAGCGACCGTTGAAGCATTGATGCGGGACTTGCGTCATTGCGGAACCAAGGCGCTCGAAGAACCAGCCACGAAGCGACGGCTTTCCGAACTCAGCGACGACCAGATTGTCCAAGTCGGCAATCGATTGCAGCGATTGCGGCCGGAAATCGCGCGCAAATGGACAGCCGAGGAAGTGGAAATTTTGTTTCAGGCGAGGCCCAAACAATGACTGATACTACCTTTGTCGATGCGCGCGAGATTTTTGAAAAGGTAAAACGGGAAGAGGCTGCCAAGCGTCAAGCCGAATCCGATGGCAGTTGGCCGGTCATGGATGCGGCCGCATTCTATGGCCTTGCTGGCGAAGTAGTTCGAGTCATCGCGCCTGATTCCGAATCCGAGCTAAGCTTTGCGCCGCATGGTGACGACTGTGTTTCAATGTCTTTGGGAACTTCAGGTCATTGGCGTTGATTGCGGGCAGCAATTCGACTAGCGGCCTTGGCGCATAGCCCCGAGCTTTAGGATTGCGGCGCTTTGCCGTTTGCAATTGCCACGGCATTCCCGCCATTAATGCATTGCCTCGCTGGCTATTTCTTCCAATGTCGCAACCATTGTATCGTAAGCCTGCAAAGCGCGTTGTTTTGCGTCTTCATCCGGCTCATGCAAGCCCACATCGGCGAGCAATGCGATTGCGATGTCGTTGCTGTTCTGTGGTGCGTTGCTATTAACGATCTCGTGCTTTTCGACCGTGATGTTCAAGACTTTAGCTTTACCGAGTACTGCGGAAACTGCGGCGGCATGGGCTTTGTCTGCCCGGGCTTCGTGCTGGATTTCATTGAGTTCGCGCGCCATTTTTTCCGCTGTCTCGGCGGCATTCATAGCGGCGATATGCTGCAGTTCCCGCACTCGCTGGATAACTTTGGATAACAGACGACTAGAGGAGGCTTGCGCCGATCTATGATTTCGGTCGCCATCTCGGGCCGTGTAACCGGCGGCCATATAAGCGCGGCTTTGGCTATAAGGCTTGGATCGCCATTTGCTAATCCTTCGACAATAAGTTGAGCGTAGCGCTCGTGGCGTGGGTTTGGCAGGACGGGCATGGATTGTCTCTGACATTCCGGAGTGGCCTTTCACTCTTATAGCAGATTTTCTGACCGCCCGCGCTGGCCGGCCATGGTCACGGCTTAACAAGAATAACATCCGTGATTTGCCCCTGAGCGGCAAATAGCAACTCCATTAAAGCAGTCGGACTCCCGGTGTCGGTGTCGAAAACGGAATTACGCCATGTCGATTAAGCGCCTGTTCGATGCTGTCGAGCGTAGAGGCGACATTGGTCGGCGCGTTACTGCCCTTGTTCTCCCAATATCGAACCGACCGGGGATGACATCCAGCTGCGCGGGCGAGGTCCGCTTGGGTGAGCCCGGCGAGCATACGAGCGGCCCGAATTTGGCGTCCTGAGACAATGTTGCTCATAACCCGAGGACTTTATATACGAACCCTCTCGCTATGTCCGCTTGGCTCCAACTCGGGCTCGTTCCTGGCACTCAGAATATGATGCTGCATGCCAAGATTAACGGCGGCTTCCCGCAGGTCTCGCGATTGGATATCGGAATCAGGAAAATCCGGTCATCACCTCGCCTATGAAAAAGGAAAGACGCAAGCCGCGCTGGCGCTGCGAGCGGAAACCCAAACAATTCCAATTCTATTTGTGAACTCAAAATTGATGATCCCGGTGATTCTGATTTTAATTATCGTCATTTGCGGGGCAGTAAAGTCGAGCACGGACTTGGCAAGCGCGGCAGCCGCTGCAGAACCAAAGCTGCCTGACCGCGCCACGAAGGTAAAAGGTGCTGACGAAGCGAATCGGCGATTGATGGCGCTCAGCGAAGAGGACCGACGGGGTATGTTCCTTAGAATTCTGGGACTTGCAAAAGAGCATTGGCTCGAGATCACGCGCACCTTTTATCAGCAGCCGGCGAAGCAATGGAACGTACGGTGTCGTGGCGGCCCCTCGTGCGTCATAAAAGTGGAGGCCCCCAACGGGGGCAATTGAATTGCTAATGCGACTGTGAAGAGCCCCATCCCGTCGTGGTGCGGGCAAGATCAGCCGTTCTGGAGGGGAAGCTCAGTTGACCGGCTTCCGAGGCAGCGCGACCGACAGGTGGTCCAATTCGCTGTCCTTGGCGGAACGATCACCAGGATTGGTGCGTTGTCAGCTATCGCCGGAACCTAGGGGTGAGGCGATGACCGACAACCGCATCCAAGTGTTTGATGTCGCCATGAAGAACGCGCGCACCATAGAGGCATGCGTCGACCGACTGGTCATGATGGGCGCAGACCACGAACTGAAATTGGTAGCTCAACGGCTCTCCCGTTTGACCTTCCGGCTGCGCCATCAGCCAAGCAAAGTTCGGAAGGGGTGGGAGCGACCAGAGAGTAGCGCAGCCTAACGGAGCGCTCGCGACCTTCGCGAAATCCCAAAAGCACAAGGGCTGATGCTCGATACGTGACCCGCTCCTATGCGCGGGAGGCGGCACGCTCGCTCGGAGTGGAACTGCATGTCTCAAAGGCCACCACTGCGCGTGTGTCGTGGCCATCGTTGGCGAGCTTGTAGCCGGTCGAGTGCCGCAGCAGGACCAGGAAGCCGAAGCGTGCGGCCTTTCCTGCTCGCGCGACCATGCGCTGACACCCGGCCACGGACAGCGGTGCCATCCGCTCCGACATAAAGAGGTAGGTCGCGCGCTGGACCTCCGGCGTCTCCCGCAGCAGTCGGCGCAGGGCGCGTAGCTCCTTGGCACGCAACGGATGAACGCTTGCCGTGCCGCCTTTAGCCCGCCGTACGTGCAGTTTTGACGTGCGGAAGTCGACGTCGTCCCAGCGCAGTGGCGGTTGCCGGCGCCAAGACCGCTTACATCACATCGAGCGGGACAGTCCTTGGGAGAACGGCTACATCGAAAGGTTTGTCCTGGTCAGGCGGCGGCAGAAGGGCGATAGAGTTCGGTCCCGCCGTCGTCCAACGGGTTCGCTCCTCAGCGGAGCGCAAACTGCCAACGTTTGAGCTTACCGCGGGTTCGACGACACCTATGGTCCGAACTTGTATGCGATGCCGAACTCGAAAAGGTGTTGCATCACCGGCAACTGATAAGAGACGATCAGTGGGCTACTACTGGCAGAAGGACAACCGGTACAGACTCGCGTGTCCGTAGCGCTGAAGGCATTGAGGTTGCGAGAGAAATACCCGAAATCGGAGAAACGATACTGGGCACGAGCGACCCAACGGGGCCCGAACAAGGT
>Ga0126369_10002861_pt1 | contig 12396 bp, 10 predicted proteins | sample PanSoiMetaPlot_1_FD_109646 | JGI IMG/M metagenome (GOLD analysis project Ga0126369, IMG submission 109646) | Tropical forest soil microbial communities from Panama - MetaG Plot_1 | ecosystem: Environmental > Terrestrial > Soil > Tropical forest > Bulk soil | place: Panama | collected 2016-02-17 | reverse complement strand
CGGCGACCTCCGGGTCAGCTGAGTGACGGAGGCGATGAGGTGATGGGCGAGGTCTGGCGCGGCACGTGGGTGGTGGCCTACCGCGAGATCCTGCGCTTCGCCGGCGACCGGTCGCGGGCGTTCTCGAGCCTGCTGATGCCCCTCCTCTTCCTCGTCGTGTTCGGCGCCGGCTTCAACAAGGTGATGGGGCCGCTGGCGCGCGGTGTCGACTACATCCGCTTCATGTATCCCGGCATCCTCGCGATGACCGTGCTGACGGGTTCGCTGTTCGCCGGGATCTCGGTCGTGTGGGACCGCGAGTTCGGGTTCCTGAAAGAGATCCTGGTGGCGCCGCTGGGGCGGACGGGGATCGTGCTCGGCAAAGCCATCGGAGGGACCGTGGTCGTGCTGCTCCAGGCCCTCGTGATGCTGGTCCTGGCGCCGATCCTCGGCGTGGCTCTCAGTCCGGGGCTCGTGCTGACGCTCGTCCCGGTGGTCGTCCTGCTCTCGCTCGGGCTGTCCGGCCTCGGGATCCTGATCGCGTCCTTCATGCAGTCCCAGCAGGGCTTCCAGATGCTGGTGCAGATCCTGATCTTCCCGCTCATCTTCCTGGCCGGCGTCTTCTTCCCCGTCAACGACGTGCCCGGCTGGATGGAGGTGATCTCCAAGGTCAACCCGCTCACATACGGCGTCGACGCCATCCGGCAGATCTTCCTGGGCGGGAACACCGGCCTGGGGGTGACCGTGCTGGGGCACGTCATGAGCCTCGGCGAGGAGGTGCTGATGATCGGGCTGCTGGGCGCCGTACTGCTCGGTGGCGCGGTCCTCTCATTCAACCGGCAGGAGTAGCCACCGAACGCCCCGAAACAGGTACTTCCTCCGTACCGCAAACAGGTAGAAAACCGGGTGGCCCGCACGACACCGATCCCTAGCGTGATTCGCACACCGCATTGCTGGCGGGACGGATCACACGAGAAGGGCATCGCGAATCATGGAAGGCTACTGCCGACACGTCGGCACCTGGGAGAGCCGACCGCGCACCGGGGCGGCTCGTGGCTCATACTTGGCCTCCGGTGGCACGTCACAGCGTGGGGACGGCGCCAGCTGGCCATCGCGTCAATCTCCCGCAGCTGCTGACTCCGTTCGTGAACCGGCAGCGGGAGCTTCGGGACCTCCGCCCACTCCTCCTCGAGCAGCGCCTGCTCTCACTGGTGGGCCCGGCCGGCATTGGCAAGACGCGGCTGGCACTGGAGCTCGCGAGCAGCGTGGAGAGGCGGTTCAGCGCCGGCGTCTGGTTCGCGGAGCTGGCGCCGCACATGGAGGCCCAGATGCTGCCGCGCCTGGTCGCACGGTGCGTGGGCATCGAGGAGGAGAGCGGCGGAGACGCGTTCGATCAGCTCCTCGGCGCGCTCTCGGACGCACGGGCGCTGCTGGTCCTCGACAACTGTGAGAGCCTGGTCGAGGCCACCGCGTCATTCACGGACCGGCTGCTGCGCGGCTGTCCACACCTCACGGTCCTCGTCACCAGTCGTGAGCGCCTCGGAGTCGACGGGGAGCTGGTCTGGCGCGTCGACCCGCTCGACACGCCGCAGCTGGGGCGGCTCTACACGCCGAACCAGCTGGCCCGTCTCGACTCGGCGCAGCTGTTCGTCGACCGCGCGTGGCGCAGTCATCCAGACTTCGCGATCACGGACCGGAACGCCTCCGACGTGGCGGAGCTGCTGCGTCGCCTCGAGGGTCTGCCCCTCGCGATCGAGCTCGCGGCGACGTGGTCGAGTGCGCTCACGCCACTGGAGATCGTCACCCGGCTGGACGACCGCTTCCAGCTGCTCACCACGCGCCACCGCGCGATGAATCCCCGCCACGCGAGCCTGCGCGCGGCCATCGACTCCAGCTACGACGCACTGGGCGAGGTCGAGCGTGCCGTGTTCCGCCAGCTCGGTCTCTTCGCCGGTGGCTGGAGCCTGGAGACCATGTCCGACGTCTGCGCGCTCGACCCGGCGCCGGCGCTGCGCGCGCTGGTCGGCCTCGTCGACCGCTCGCTGGTCAGCGTCAAGGGCGACCCCGGCGGCACCACGCGGTACCGGATGCTCGACGTCCTCCGTGAGTACGCGGCCGACAGGCTCCGCGAGGCAGGCGAGCTGGAGTCGGCCTGGCGGCGGTTCACGGCTACGTTCGTGCGCATCGCGGCATCGGCGGCGGGGCGTCTCACCGCCGCCGGTGGCGAGCTCGGGCTGCAGGAGCTCGGCGCGGAGCACGACAACTTCCGCGCGATCCTCGCCAGCGGCACCCCGTCGGACCCGACCCAGGCGCTCCGCCTGGCCAGCGCCCTGACCGACTACTGGCGCCTGCGCGGTCACTACACGGAGGCTCGCCTGCATTTGAAGGCGGCGGTCCGGCGGGCCCCCGCGTACACGCCCGAGCTGATCGGCGCGCTGCAGTCGCTGGGCATGCTCTCGTGGCTGCAGGGCGACCAGGCTGACGCGCTCCGCTGGACGCGGCGCGCACTCGCGATCAGCACCCGGACGTCCGACCGGCACGGAGCGCTGCGCGCGCTGGAGCAGCTCTCGCGCGTCCAGTTCGCGGCGGGCGACCTGGCCGGCGCTCGGGCCTGCCTGGAGCGCGGGATCCAGCCGGCCGGTGAGCTGGGCGACCCGGCGATCCTGTGCACCTATCAGCTCCTGCTGGGCCAGTTCGCCCTGGCCGAGGGCCGAGCCGACGAGGGCGCCGACCACCTGGCCCGTGCGCTCGAGCTCGCACGCAGCGCCGACCACGTGGAGCTGTCCGCGGTCGCCTCGGGGCTGCTCGGCCGCCGCCATCTCCTGGGCGGCCGCCCCGACCTGGCGCGCCCGCTGCTGATGGACACGCTCGCCAACGTCAGCCGCTTCGGCGGCTGGCGGCACGTCGCGCCGGTCCTCGAGTCGCTGGCCGCGGTCGCGGCCGACGAGGGGCAGCACGAGCGGGCCGCGCAGCTGGCGGGAGCCGCGGCATCGCTCCACGAGCGCGCGGGGGCGCGGCCGCCCGCCGCGTCGCCGGTGCGCGCCCCGCTGGCTCATCGCTGGACCCGCGCCATGACGACCGGGTCGGGCAGGAGGGCATTCGAGAAGGGCCGCTCCATGGACCTCGCCGGGGCGGTTCGCTACGCGATGGGCGAGGCCGAAGCCCCTCCGGACGCGGGTGGCGCGGCGCCCCTCCCGGGCGCCGCGCTTACCCGGCGGCAGCTGCAGATCGCGCGCCTCGTCGCAGGCGGTCTCACGAACCGTGAGATCGCGGATCGTCTGTTCATCTCCGAGCGGACGGCCGAGGGCCACATCGAACAGATCCGCAACAAGCTCGGCTTCAGCTCGCGTGTCCAGATCGCGGCGTGGCTCGTCGAGCAGCAGCGGTTGTCCGACGGGGCCTGACCGACGGCTGCGTCAGCCGCTCAGCGACTCCCGGAACGACACGGCGCCGGCGACCTCGAAGAGGGAGCCCGCGGCCTCCTGCTCGACGGCGACCTCGATCGGCTCGCCGGGCCTTCGGCCGGCCCTGAGGATGGCGATCGCGAGCGCGACCACGATCACGACGAGGTCCCAGTACCAGCCGCGCCTGTAGCCGGTGATCGTGGCCGACACGCGCTCGCCGCCGAGGAGGTCGTACGCGACGATCGCCGCCTCCGGATCGATGCCGTTGGCCGCGCGCAGGCTGCTGAACACCGTGGTCGCTCGCTCGACCACCGTGTCCGCCTGCTGGGTGTTGCCGGAGGGGCGGACGCGGTGCGACACGGTCGACTGGTGCTGCTGGACGCGGGGCAGGTCGTCCAGGCGCTCGACCAGCGAACCGTGCAGGGCGAAGCGCACCAGTCGCGTCCGCTCGAAATTCGTGGCGATCCCCAGGAAGCCCACCGTGTCCGCGGCCGGACCCTCTACGACGTGCAGCACGTACGTTTCGCCGTCCAGCTGGAAGGAGGCCGTCGCCAGGTCGTGACCGGGCTTGGGCGCCACGGCCGACACCTCGCGCGCGAACCGATGGGGGGATGGAGCTTGTTCGTCAGTCATGGCTGCCCGTCACCTCGTCCTTTTTGTGCCGGCCGTGCCCGGCCGGCAATAGGGTAGGCGTGTGGCACGCATGGACGGAACGGCCCTAGTACTGTCTGCGTCCGGTTTGCCGCGTCTGAGTGGCGCGTCAGGGATCCCAGTGATCCCGAACCTTCGGGTCGCCGCATAAGCTGGCGAACATGGTCATGAGAGCCGCCGTCTGCCCCGGCTACGGTCCGCCCGAGGTGGTCCGGATCGCCGAGGTGGAGAAGCCCACGCCCGCCGACGACCAGGTGCTCGTCCGGGTGCACGCGACGACCGTGAATCGGACCGACTGCGGCGTCCGATGCGGCAAGCCGGCGTTCGCCAGGCTCTTCTACGGGCTGACGAGGCCGAAGGCCACGATCCTCGGCAACGAGTTCGCTGGAGAGGTCGAGGCCGTAGGCGGCGACGTCACGTCCTACCGGCCAGGGGACCGCGTGTTCGGGTTCACCGCCGGCTTCGGCGCGCCGGGCGAGTTCGGAGCGCACGCCGAGTACCTGGTGATGCCGGCGGCGGGGCCGCTCGCCTGCATGCCGGCGAACATGACCTACGAGGAGGTCGCTCCCGGTACCGAGGGGGCGCACTATGCCGGGGCGCTCATCGAGACGGCGCGGATCGGGAGCGGGCACCACGTGCTCGTGTACGGGGCGACCGGAGCCATCGGCTCGGCGGCCGTCCAGCTCCTGAAAGGCATCGGCGCCGACGTGACGGCAGTCTGCGCGACGAACGGCCTCGAGCTCGTGCGGAGCCTGGGCGCCGACCGGGTCGTCGACTACACGGCCCAGGACTTCACGAAGGACGATCAGCGGTACGACTTCGTCATCGACGCGGTCGGCAAGACGACGTTCGGCCGCTGCCGGCGGCTCCTGAAGCCGGGCGGAAGCTTCCTCGTCACCGACGGCGGTCCGCTGTTCCAGAACCTGTTCCTCGTCTTCCTCACGCCGCTCCTGGGCAGCAGGAGGGTCAGGTTCGGGCTGCAGCGGCAGAGCCACGCGACGGTCGCGCACCTGAAGGAACTGCTCGAGTCGGGACAGTTCCGGCCGGTGGTCGACCGGCGGTACTCACTGGACGAGATCGTCGAGGCCTACCGGTACGTCGACACGGGGCGGAAGATGGGCAACGTCGTGATCACGGTCCGTCCGTCCGCCTAGCCGTTCACGAGCCGTTCCCGCAGCACGTACTTCTGGACCTTGCCGCTGGCCGTGAGCGGGAACTCGTCGACGAACACCCACACCTTCGGCGTCTTCTGCGGCGACAGGTGGTCGCGGCAGAACCGGAAGAGCTCGTCCTCCGTCGGGTGGTGGCCGGGCGCCGGCCGGACGAAGGCCGCCACCTGCTCGCCCCAGTGCTCGTCCGGCACGCCCACGACCGCGACGTCGGCCACCGCAGGGTTGCCGAACAGCAGCTCCTCGATCTCGCGCGGGTAGATGTTCTCACCGCCGCGGATGATCATGTCCTTGAGACGGCCCTCGACCCTGCAGTACCCGCGCTCGTCCATCGAGCAGAGGTCCCCGGTCCGCAGCCAGCCGTCGACGATCGCCTCCGCGGTCTCGACCGGCTTCTGGTGGTAGCCCTTCATCACCTGGTAGCCGCGGACGCGCAGCTCGCCGATCGCTCCGAACGGTACCGTTTCGCCGCTGGCCGGATCCGCGATCACGACCTCCGCCCGCGGCAGCGGCTGCCCGATGGTCTCGGCCTTGTCCTCGGGCGTGTCGCCCGGCCAGGTCTGCGTGATGACCGGCGAAGCCTCGGTCATGCCGAAGACGATCGTGAAGTCGACGCCCAGCGTCTGCTCGATCCGGCGGACGAGCTCGGACGGCACGGTGGCTCCCCCGGACACGACCGACCGCAGCCGGGAGAGGTCGCGGCCCCGGTAGTCGGGGTGCTCGATCATCGCGATGAGCATCGTCGGCACCCCGCCGAGGCCCGCCGCCCGCTCCGATTCCAGGAGCTCCAGCACCACGCCGGGGTCGAAGCCCGGGACGAGGATGTGCGCGTCGAGGAACTGGGGGGTGCCGACGGCCGCCATGCAGCTGCCGGCCGTGTGGAACAGCGGCATCGGGTTGACGATCGGCCCCCGTGTCTCCTGGCCTCGCCTCCCGAGGTAGAAGCGCGAGTTGTTCGTGATCCCGCGATGGTGCAGGAGCGCTCCCTTCGGAAATCCGGTCGTGCCGGACGTGTACTGGATCTGCGCGATGTCATCGGGGGTGACCTCGGGCAGCCGCTGGCCGGGCGAGCCCGAGTCGCGGAAGGCCTGCCAGTCCTCGAAGAAGACGGCCTCGCGAAGGCTCGGCAGTTCGGGGCGGATCGCCCTCAGCGTTTCAGCCATGGGGTTGCCCCGGACCTCCGGCACCAGGAAGATGCCCGCCGCCCCCGACTGCTCGAGCACGTAGGCGACCTCGCGCGGCCGGAACGCGGGGTTGACGGTGACCAGCGTCAGGTTCGCGAGGGCGCACCCGTACTCCAGGAGGAGCCACTCGGGAATGTTGTTCGCCCACACAGCCACCCGCTCGCCAGGCTGGAACCTGCCCAGCAGCGCCCGCGCCGCGCGCTCCGACTCAGAAAGCAGCTGCTCGTACGTCCAGCGCCGGCGAGCGGCGCGGTCGGCCACACCCTCGATCAGCGCCGTCGCGCCGGGCGCCCGTTCGGCGGCCGCGCGCAGGATGCCGGGAACCGTCGTCTCCAGGACGGGCTCGGAGGCGTCGGCCGGCCAGTGCGATGTGCTCAACGTCGTCTGCCGCATCTTCTCGAGGTCAGGGTAATGCGCTCGGCTGCAGCCGGCGCAGGTGGTGGAAGCCCGCCTCGCGCCGGTACCCGAGCGCGTCGTTGACCGCCAGCATCGGCGCGTTCCGGGCGTTGTTGTTGGTGACCAGGTGGCGCCGCCCGGCCTGCCGCGCGGCCTCGCCGGACACGACCTTGAGGGCTCGCGCCAGGCCGTGGCCGCGGTGCTCGAGCGCGACCCCGGTGAGCGCGTTCAGGTACTCGACCGCGTCGAGCGGGATCAGGACGGCGAGCCCGGCGGGCGCCTCACCGTCGTACGCGACGACCGTGATCGCGCCCTCGCGTTCGACCACCTCGCGCTGGAAATAGGCGCGGTCCGGTGGCTCCAGCTGGTCGGGGACGTCGCCGACCAGGCGCACGAACAGCTCGTACACGCGGTCGGGGTCGTCGTCCGGCCCGAACTGCGTGAACCGCAGGCCCGCCGCCTCCGCCCGCTCGACCGCGCCGCGGTGCGGGGAGGGATCGAACGTGGCCAGGTCGAGGCGCGATCGGAATGTGTGGTCGAACAGCACGAACCCCCGCCGCTCGGCCCAGGCCCTGGACTCGGGGTCGTCGTCCCTGACGCCGGTCCTGACCTCCGCCGGCCGGTGTTCGGCGATAACCTCGTCGACGGCCGCCATCATGGCCGTGCCGTGGCCGCGGCGCCGGTGCGCCGTGTCGGTCGTGATCCACGCCGAGACGCTGTCCTGCGCGAAGTCGTCGCCGGCCACGCCGGCCACGGCCACGAGGCGCTCGTCCGCCTCACCGACGAGGCTCACACGGAGGCGGTGGCCGCGCGCCCGCGCCTCTGCCTCGAGCCACTGCTCCCGCGAGACCCTCGACATCCCGGCCTGGTTCGACAGCGCGAGGAAGGCGTCCAGGTCGCGCTCGGGATCGAGCGTACGGACCTGCAGAGCGCTCACGAACGGTCAGCGCTTCAGGACGTGGATCACCTCGGCGCCCAGGTCCGATCCGATCCAGCCGCCGATGTTGTGGGCCAGGCCCACCCTGGGCCCGGGCACCTGGCGCGGCCCGCACCTGCCCTCGAGCTGCATCGCGAGCTCGACCACCTGGGCGATCCCGGTCGCTCCGAACGGGTGGCCGCGCCCGATGAGGCCGCCGCTCGGGTTCACGGGCATGCGGCCGCCCAGCCATGTGACCCCGTCCACCACGAGCCGCTCGGACTCGTCCTCATGGCAGAACCCGAGCTCGCCGTACGCGTAGAGCTCGCCGACCGAGGACAGGTCGTGCACCTCGGCGACCGCCACGTCCTCGGGACCGACCCCTGCCATCTCGTACGCCCGCCGGGCGAGGGTCCTCGTCGGGTCCCACACGCCGAGGTCGTCGCCACGGCCCGAGCGCAGCACGGAGGCCGCGATCGCCGCGACCGGCCGCCGGCCGCGCGGGAAGTCGGTGGCGCAGAGCACCACGCAGGCGGCGCCATCGCTCAGCGACGGCACCATCAGCCGCGTGAGTATCCCGGCGAAGGGCCGCGACTGCAACACCTGCTCGACCGTCACCGGCTCCTGGTGGTGGGCGCACGCGTTGAGCGAGCCGTGCCGGCGGTTCTTGACCGCCACCATCGCCAGCGGCTCCGCCTCGAAGCGCCGCCGCCCATCGCCCCAGGAGAAGGCGCCGCTCAGGCGTAAGACGACGCTGGGCTGGTCGCTGCTTTCGGCGCCGAACATCTCCGACACCTCGCCCAGGTCCATGCAGGAGTTCGCGGCCCGGCGCGTCTTCGCGCGGTCCACGTGGTCGAACTTCTCGTAGCCGACCGCGACCGCACAGTCGTGGATGCCGTAGGCCACCGCCTGCCAGGCCAGGTGCAGCACCGTGGCCCCGGACGCGTCGGCGTTCTCGACGCCGAAGATCGGCACCCCCATGAGACCGGTCCGCCGGAGCACCGTCGGCGCGCGCATCGCTTCCTGGCCGGTGATGGCGCCCTCGAGCGCGTTGCCCACGTAGACGGCGCCGACGTGCCGGGCGGCGATCTCGGCGTCCCGCAGCGCGGAGGCCACGGCCTCCTCCACGAGGTCGCGCGCGCTTCGATCGACATGCTTGGTGAAGCGCGTGATCCCCACTCCCTGGACCCAGACCCCCCGCATGGCACTGAACGTAGGTCCGCAGGTGGCGCCGTGTCAAGCCGCCCTGCACGTGCCGGTGTCGATGCCGCGCCGCTACGTTCCCGGCAGCCGCCTGGGCCGCACGTCGGCGGCCATCGGCGGCCGAACGACCGACCACGACCCACCCCCGTCGAGGCTGCGAACCAACCCGTTCGCGCCGACCTGCGACCAGATCGTGCGCTGGTCGATGTACGACCACGGCGCGAGGGAGAGCGCGTCGCCGTCGCCGGCCAGCACGCGACGGCTCGTCCACGTCTGGCCGCCGTCGAGCGTCTCGCGCAGGTTGGCGCCGTCGCCGATCAGCCAGTGGCGCGGCCCCAGCAGCAGCTCCCCGCCACGGTCCATGCCGCCCGGCAGCTCCACCGGTGGGGCCCACGTCTGGCCGCCATCGGCACTCCGGAGCAGGTAGCTGCGTGCGCCGCCGCCCGGCGTACCGATCGGCCCCGTCAGGTCGATCGCCTGCACGGGCAGCAGGGCGTCCGACCGGCCGAAGAACACCGGCGCCCACACGCGGACGTCCAGCGCCACCGCCTCGGGCGGCAGCGGCAGCGCCTGGCCGGCCCACGTCTGCCCGCCGTCCCGCGTGACGTACAGGTACGTGGTCGCGACCACCCGGTTGAACGGCACTCCCGAGGCGTCGGCGCCGGCAACGCGCGAGTCCGCGACGGTGAGCCAGCCGTCGCTGGCGTCGCGGAAGACGAGCGACCCATTCGGCGTGGGCGGGATGCCGGCGGCGGTGAGGTCGGCCACGGGCTGCCACGAGCTGCCGCCGTCCACCGTGCGCACGAGCAGTGCCGAGTTCACGGGCAGTGGACGCTCGATTCCCCACCCCTGGTCCGGGTCGACGAAGAACCGGCTGCCGACCGTCAGGCCCAGCGGGTCGATCGACCTGGACCAGTGCGCTCCGCCGTCGGCGGTGCGGAAGATGACCTCGGGAGTTGGCGTCGAGCGGGTCTTGCTCGGGATCGGCGTGGGGCCGGCCGGTCGCTCCAGCCATCCGACCATGCCATGGCCGTCGGGCCAGAAGCGCATGCCCGCGACGCCGCCGGTGCCGTCCGCGAAGTAGAGCTGCTCGGTCCAGTGACGTCCGCCGTCGCCGGTCTTGAACAGCACGGTCGGCCCGCTGGTCACATGCCGCTGCACGAGCACCCAGCCCACGTTCGCCGACACGAACTGGTCGTCCACGATGGACATGTCGCTGGTGGGCGGCCGCAGACCCCCGAACGGCGCCCAAGCCGGTACGGTGACCCCGCCGTCGGTCGCCTCGTGGGCGAGGAGGGCTGCTGCCACGACCGCCGCGGTCACCACCAGGGCGGCGATTTGCAGCGCGCGCATGGAGCGACCCGGCCTCGCCTCCTGCCGCGGCCGCCGCTCGAGCTCGGTGAAGACCCGCGCCTCGAGGTCGGGTCCCGCCGGCTGGTAGTCGCGCAGCACGTCGGCGCGCAGCAGCTCGCGCGCCCTGCTCCCGCTCACCTAGCTCACCTCCTCGGGGTCGAGATCGAGACGCAGCCGGTGCAGCAGCCGGCGGCGCCTGGCCTTCGCAGCTCCCGGCGTCGTGCCCAGCACGGCAGCCACCTCCTCGAGGGGCAGGTCGAGCCAGTAGTGGAGGTGGAGCAGGAGCCGGTCGTGGTGCGGCAGTCGCTCGAGGGACCGGCGCAGGTCGGCGCCAGCGCTGCGATCGTCGGGCGGCGCGGTGGCCGGTGGGTCCACCTCCGGGAGCCGGATGACCGCCCACCAGCGCCCGCGCCTCACCGTGCGGCACTCGTTGGCCACGATTGCCAGGAACCACGGCCGCAGGGAGGTGGTGCCCTCGCGCACCTGGGCGAACTTGCGCCAGGCCCGGATGGTCGCCTCCTGGACGGCGTCCTCGGCCGCCTCCCGCTGCCGCAGCATCGCGATCGCGAGCTGGTAGCCGGAACCGATCAGCGGTCCCACGAGCGCCTGGAAGGCGGCCTGGTCGCCCGACCTGGCACGATCGACGAGCGACCGGTCGGATGCGGGCATCGCCCGGGCCTCCGGACCGGCCGCCTGTGAGCTCACGCTAGTAGGACGCGAGAAGCGCAGTCATGAGGTACACGTCGAGAATTTCTCGCGCTCGGCTGTCCATCTGGTCGCTGCCCGTTCGTCGTGGATACATGACCACGCACCGAACCGGAACGCCCGAAGAGCACCTGCAGGCGCGCCTCGAGCTGCTCGAGGCCGAGAAGGAGCTGACGCGCCGCGGCGACGAGGTGGCCCGCCGCCGGCGGGAGCTGCCCTGGGTGCCCGTCGAGAAGACGTACGTCTTCGACACGGACGACGGGGAGAAGACCCTGCCCGAGCTGTTCGCCGGACGTTCGCAGCTGCTCGTCTACCACTTCATGTTCGGTCCGGACTGGACCGAGGGCTGCCCCATCTGCTCCTACTGGGCAGACAACTTCAACGGCGGGATCGTCCACCTCAACCAGCGGGACGTCACGATGGTGTGCGCGTCGCGGGCACCGCTGGCCCGGATCGACGCGTACCGGCGCCGGATGGGCTGGAGCTTCCCATGGGTCTCGTCGGGCCGCTCGGACTTCAACTTCGACTACGCGGTCTCCCTTCGCGACGTCCCGGCCGGCGCCTCGCAGCGCGAGATGCCCCGCGGCGTCGGCCCGCAGGCGAACGGCGCCAGGTACAACTTCACCAAGGACCCCTTCGCACCCGAGATGCCCGGGCTCAGCGCGTTCGCCCTCGACGACGGCGTCGTGTATCACACGTACTCCTGCTACTCCCGCGGTCTCGACGCCTTCAACGGCGTCTACCAGCTCCTCGACCGGGCCCCGAAGGGACGCGACGAGGACCGCGGTCGGGGCCCCGTGTTCTGGATTCGCCGTCGCGATGAGTACGAGCCGGCCGCTGCCGCGGGCGCCTGAGCGTGCGCGGATGGGCCGGAAGCGCTGCCGCCCTTGCCCGCCCGAACTCGGAACGGCCCGTTCCTATAATTGGCCCGAAACGCCCGCTTAGCTCAAAGGACAGAGCGCATGGCTTCGGACCATGAGGTTAGGGGTTCGAGTCCTCTAGCGGGCACTGTGCAGGCGCAGGCAACCACTGCGCGTTCTGTGTGCGCGACTCGCGCATCGCCCCGGGCGTCCTCTTCGGCACGGCTGGGGCGGACCGGCAGCGGCGCTCGCCCGGTAGGCGGCGGCTATACTTTCGCGTACCGCGGGAACGGTGCCACGGCGGTCGCGGCACTCCAGTCTGGGCGGCTGGCGGAACTGGTAGACGCGCACGTTTGAGGGGCGTGTGGGGAAACCCATCCGGGTTCGAGTCCCGGGCCGCCCACCATGTGGGACGGTATAAGAACCGGCCGGAAGGTCGGCCGAATAAACCTCCGGCTCTCGATCCCGACCCCTGCCACCATGATGAAGGCAGTCCGCTACAGCCGGTTCGGGGGCCCGGAGGTCCTCGAGATCGTGGATCTTCCGGATCCGCACGCGGGACCCGGCCAGATCCGG
>Ga0126369_10002859_pt1 | contig 12400 bp, 21 predicted proteins | sample PanSoiMetaPlot_1_FD_109646 | JGI IMG/M metagenome (GOLD analysis project Ga0126369, IMG submission 109646) | Tropical forest soil microbial communities from Panama - MetaG Plot_1 | ecosystem: Environmental > Terrestrial > Soil > Tropical forest > Bulk soil | place: Panama | collected 2016-02-17 | reverse complement strand
GGGCCGCTAATGAACCAACCCCTCTGGCAGATCAAGATCGACGCGGGCCAGTGGATGGCCGGGCTGCACACGTTCCGCTCGAAGCAGAAGGCCGTCGCGTGGGGCAGCAACTACCTGCGCGCCCTGGTCGAGGGCGGTTCGGTGAGTCTACTGCTCGACGGCAAGGTGATCGCGACACTCTCGAAGGAGGCGTCATGACTCTCACCGCGAACGAAGTCAAGGCGCTCGCCGCCATCTACGCCGACGTCGGCGACGACCTGGTGAGCTTCGCGTACAGCGCCAAGGTCAACCCCTTCGCGAACAAGCGCACGCTCGCCGGGGTGTACGCGAGCCTGCAGCGCAAGGGGCTGATCGAGTGCGGGTGCCTCGAAGACGAGCGCGGTCGCAACCAGGTCGACACGGTGCAGTTGACCGAGGCCGGGATCGCGGCGGCGAAGGAGGCATCATGAAGGCCCAGGCACTGCTCGAACTCGCGCACGCGGTCGAGAACCAGGGCCAGGGCGAGAACCCTGTGCTCAACAGGGCAGCGACCGAACTGCGCTCGCTGCACGACGCGAACGGCGTGCTCGTGAAGGCGCTCTCGCAGGCGATCAAGTACTTCGACGACAACGGCGCGGAAGCCGACTTCACCTGGCTCCCCGAGTTGAAGAAGGCGCTGCGTCTCGGAAGGAGGAACTCGTGAGCTACTGCTACGACGTGATGAGCAAGGCCTGGGCGCAACTGCAGGCGCAATTGCCCCAGGAGGTGCGCGACGGTGAACTCGCCACGCGCTTCGGCTTCCTGATCGAGGAAATGCACGAGGCGAATCACCGGCTGCGCGACGCGATCAACCACGACGAGCGCGTGTCGAAGGTCGCGCGCAAGATCGACCAGACGATGAAGGGACCGAGCGAATATGAAGACTAGAGACGAACTGCTGCGCGCGCGCGAGCGCGTCGGCCACACGCAGACCCAAGCCGCCGAGGTGATCGGCGTTCACTGGCGCACCTGGCAGAACTGGGAGAACGGCGTGATCGAGGTGCCCGAGATGATGCTCAAGCTGTACCAGCACCTCGTCGGGCTGAAACGCATTCCATTCAAAGGGAGAGTATCGTGAGCGAAGAGCAAGCGAAGAAGTTGCTGGTGAAGCTGGAGAATATCGAGGCGTGCCTGCTGTTCATCGTGTCCGCGCTGCTCGGCGGCGCGGTGACCGCAGTCTTTTTTTGGTAGCTAACCAGGAGATCGTCATGGAGAAGCACGATTTTGAAGTGATCAACGAGGGCAGCATCTTCTTGCTGCGCCCCGTCACCGAGGCAGCGCGCGTGTGGTGCGACGATTGCATGCCCGAGGACGCGCCGACGTTCGGCAAGGCCTACGTGATCGAGCACCGCTACATCCGCGACTTCGTCGAGAGCCTCGTCGAGGACGGATACAAATTCGCGTACTACGACAACGCTGCGAGGCCGTCATGATGACCACCATCATCGTCGCACTCGTCATCTTCTTCCTCGTGGTCTGGATCGGCGGCGCGATCATGGGAACCATCGGCGAGATTCGCTCCGAGCGCGAGGCCGAGGAGCGGGCGCGCGCCGAGCGCAACGCCAAGGTGCGCAAGATCAACGGGAGGCTTTCATGAAGCTCGTCATCGAGCGCCGCTACCACCTGAGTTCGGACGGGCCCGGTGACGCGCCCGCCGACATCTCGCCGAACCGCATCCGCGACCTGATGGGCATGCTCGGCATCCCCGACGAGAAGTGCTCGGGGCCCGAGCGGCGCGCGGTGATCGCGATGCGCGAAGGGTTCACCGCCGAGCAGTTCAGAGCGTTCCAGCGGATCGCGCGCCGCGTCATCGAGGAGAAGCGCGCCTACCACACCGGGCAGGACAACGTGATCTCGAAGGCGGTGCTCGGCGAGTTGCCGGGGATCGAGCGCATGCTCGACGAGATCGTCGACAACATCAACCTGGGCATGGCCGAGCCGATCACGATCTACGCAGACGGCATGCGCGAGAACGCAGCCGACCGGCGCGAGGCTGCGAAGGAGCAGGAGTCGTGAAGCGCCGCCCGATCCTCACGCGCCGCGAGTGCGATGCGGCGATCTCCGCGATCAACGCCATGCTCGCGGGCGAAGACGGCGAGGGCGACTGGCCCGAAGAGGTGACCAGGGACGACCTCGACGGCGCGGCGGACAAGCTGATGATGATCCGCGACTGGAAGGAATCGCGTTAGGACGTCGTCATAGGTCGTTGTTTACCCGAGAGGCCCCGAGCAGTCAGCGGGGCCTCTTGCATTAGCAGATGGTTGCGAGTAGTTTACGACCTTCTGGTTTTCGTTAGTCATCGTTGTAAACCGCGCCTCACCGACGCGACAGGGCCATCGGTGGAAGCGCCTCTTTCAACCAGGAGGCGGAATGTTGACAGCAGAACAGTTGGCCGAGCGCCACTCGGGCCTCGGCGGATCGGACGCAGCACCGGCACTCGCGCTCTCGCCGTTTAAATCACCTCTGGCGCTCTTCCTGGAGAAGCGCGGCAAGGTCGACACCGTCGAGACGCTCGCGGCCTTCGAGTGGGGCAACAGGCTGGAGCCCGTGATCCGACAAGCGTACAGCGACAAGACCGGGCGCGTCGTGCGTATGCCCACGGGCACGCTGCGACACCCCGAGCACCCGTTCATGATCGCGCACCTGGACGGCGTCACCGATGATCGACGCGTCTTCGAGGCGAAGACCAGCAGGATCGGCGACGGCTGGGGCAAGAGCGGGACCGACGAAGTGCCGCACTGGTATCTGTTGCAGTGCCAGCATTATTTGAGCATCACCGGCTTCGAGGTCGCCGACGTCGCGGTGCTGATCGGCGGCTCCGACTTTCGCGTCTACGAGGTGCCCGCCGACCGCGATCTGCAGAACGACATCATCACAGGCGAAGCCGAATTTTGGAGCCTGGTCGTCGCGAACACGCCGCCGCCGCCCGAGTGGGATGTCGACTCGGTCGAGATCATGGCGCGGCTCTTCCGCGAGACGAACGGCGACACCGTGATCGCTGACGAAGAGGATCGGCAGTGGCAACAGGTCTTCGCGCGCGCGACCGAACTTGCGAAGTCTTACGAAGCGACCGCTGCTGGCGCGAAGACACACCTGTTGCACAAGATGGGCAACTCGTCCCGCATGATCTTCGCCGCCGCCGAGTTGCAATTGACGCGGAAGCTCGTCGAGCGCAAAGCGTACTCGGTGGGCGCGACGAAATTTCTCGACAGCCGATTCGTGAAATTGCGTGAGACAGAATGAAACTTCCGGCGTGGCATGGCGCGGTAGAGCTAGGTTGGGCTGGGCACCGTTGGGCATGGCAAGGCATGGCAAGGCATGGCGCGGCCCGGTGAGGTCTGGTGTGGTCGGGCGTGGTTCGGCAGCGCAGTGTCCGGTGAGGCTGGGTCTGGTCAGGTGAGGTTGGGCACGGTCTGGCATGGCGAGGTTAGGCGCGGCTGGTGCGGCATGTCGAGGCGAGGTACGGCGTGGCAAGGTCAGGCGTGGTCTGGTTTGTCACGGCATTGCGGGGCACGGTGAGGTGAGGTACGGCGAGGTGAGGCTGGGTCTGGTAAGGCACGGCACGGTATGGTTGGGCTTGGCCTGGTCGGGCGAGGCGAGGTCGGGTTAGGCGGGGCGGGGCAGTGCGGGGCAATGCGAGGTTTGGTTTGGCGTGGTAGGGCACGGCCAGGTGTGGCCTGGTTAGGCGCGGCACGGTTTGGCTAGGCGCAGCGGGGTAAGGCACGGTTTGGTTTCGCGCGGCATGGCGAGGTCTGGCGAGGTTGGGTTGGGCGTGGCAATGCTGGGCAAGGTAAGGCGCTGCGAGGCATGGCGATGCGCGGTTTGGTCTGGGATGGCCGGGTTGGGTCTGGTCTGGTCGGGCGAGGTGTGGCAGGGCATGTCTGGGTGTGGTCGGGCAAGGTTAGGCTGGGCGAGGCAGGGCGTGGCTTTCAAACTTTCCAGGAGATCATCGTGAAATTGATTGACGTCGAAATTCGCGGCACGACGCCGCTACTCATTCACCGCTTCGGCGAGGAAGCAGAGACGTCGAAGTCAACGCGCAAGGTAGAGATCAAGCACGAAGACCCGCGCGAGGTCGCGCGGCGCAATGCGTACATCGCGGCGGACGGCACGTTCTTTTTCTCCGCGTTCGCGATCCCCGGCTCGATGGGGAACGCTGGCGCGAATCACAAATCGCGCGGCAGTCGCAAGACGCTGCGCTTCATCGTGCCGAGCGCGGTGCAGGTGACCTCTGACACCGTGACGATCTTGAACGGCTCGGGCCCTGCGAAGAGCTTCGAGGTCGATTCGCGCCCGGTCACGATCCCGGCGACGAAGGGCCGCGTGATGCGTCACCGTCCGCGCTTCGATAGCTGGGGCGCGAAGTTCTCGCTGCAGGTGAACGACGACTTGCTGTCGGTCGAGACAGCGCAGCAGTTGCTGGTCGAGGCCGGGATCGGGATCGGCATCGGAGACTTCAGGCCGGAGAAGCGCGGGCCCTTCGGCACCTTTCGTGTAGTGAGCTTCCAGGAGAGAACATGACCGAGCAACAGCAAGTGGCGAACCCTTTCGCGAACGCGCCGATTGTCGCGCGACCTGGCACGAGCGATCTCGCGGCGGCGACCGGAGCAGCGCGTGAGATCGCCGAGGTGCAGAGCGCGATGACGCTCGCGCGCCGCTTTCCGAGGAACGAGGTCGAGGTGATGGATCGCATCCTGCAGTCCTGCACCCGACCGACGCTCGCCGAGAGCGCGTTCTACGAGTTCGCCAGAGGCGGCACCGATGTGCGGGGCCCGTCGATCCGGCTCTTCGAGTGCATCGCGCAGCACTGGGGTCACATCAAATTCGGCTGGAGAGTTCTGGAGGAGCGCCCCGGCGCGACCAAGGTGCAGACCTATGCCTGGGATTTGCAGACGGGCACCAACTCCGAGCTTGAGTTCGACGTGCAGCACGAGATCAGCACCAAGGCGGGCAAGAAGGTGCTGCACGATCCGCGCGATCTCTACGAGCACGTCGCGAACGCCGCGAGCCGCAGGCTGCGCCAGTGCATGCAGCGCGTGATCCCCGGCGACGTCGTCGAGGCCGCGATGAGGCAGTGCGAGAAGACGCTGATCACGAAGGTCGAGGTCACGCCCGAGCGCGTCGCGGCGATGCTCGCCCAGTTCGCCGACTACGGCGTCACCAAGGGTGCCATCGAGCGCCGCCTGCAGCGCCGCCTGGACGCGATCACCCCCGGCATGATGGTCCAGCTTGGTCGTATCTTCACCAGCCTGCGGGATGGCATGAGCCAACCGGCGGACTGGTTCGACCTGGCCGGGGCGAAGGAAGGGCCCGCAGGCTCACCAGGTGAGCCTCAGGCAGCGCCACAATCCCAGCCTGGGCCCCAGGCACCAGCCAAGGGCAGCGCGGCTGTCCGCCAGCGCATCCAGGCCCGAAAGGAGCAGGCCGAGTCTGTGCCGTCTGCGCCCGAGCACCTGCGGACCCCGCAGGCCGAGCCCGCGCCGATGTCCGACACCCTGCGCGATGTCATCCGCTTCGCCAAGGCTGCGGAGTCGAAGGAGGACATCGCGCGCGCCGCGCAGATCGCCACCCACATCGCCGACGAGGATGAGAGCGTGATCGCCCAGGAGTGCCTCGATGCCGCTCGGGAGCGTATCGGATGAAGGGGCTCACCACGAGGGCGATGATTGCCGACCGCTACGGCATGCGCCTGAACATGGCGCAGGTCGCCGAGATTCTCGACATCACCACGAACACGGTCTACAACATGATCGCGGCTGGCGAGCTTCCGATCCGCACCTACAAGGAAGGCAAGCGCAGGTTCGCGAGCTACGAGGCGGTCGCCGACTACTTGGACAGGAAGGACGAGGAGGCGAAAAAAAACCCCGGAGGGTGAGGCCGGGGTTGGGAGGGAGCGCGTCGTGCTACACCGGGGGCAATTCCATCGGCACGTTCGCCATCTTGTCATGCACGTTCTCGACGTGCCTCTTCTTCGGGTTCAGGTAACGCTTCGTGGTCTTCGGATCGGTGTGCCCCATCACGAGCATCAGGTCGGCCAATTGCATGAACTGCGAGAGATTGGTCGCGCCCTCGTGGCGCATGTCGTGCGGGACCATGTCCTTGATGCCGAGCTTCACGCACGCGGCTTTGAAGCGCGACCCGACCAGCTTGTGCGTGTAGGGGAAGATGCGATCATCACCGGGCCTGCGCGGCTGGCGGTGAATGATTGCCAACGACTGCGGGTGCAGCGGCACAAACTCCAGGCGCGTTCCGGTTTCCGTGTTCTCGGTCGCCTTGCGAAGCATGTAGATGCCCTTCTCGCGCAGGTTCGTCCACAGCAACCGCCCCACCATTTCGCCACCACGGAATGCGTTGCCAGCCATGACCGCGATGATGTCGGCCATCGGAACAAGCTGCGCACGTCCGCGATTTTTCTTCGCGCGGTGGCGCTCCTCTTCCGCCTTCAGGTACGCGAGCAGCCTGGGCAACTCGTTGCCTTCGCAGGTGCGGTCGCGCTGCCTGCTTTTGCTGATCAAGTTCTTCTCGGTCAGTTTTTCACCGAGCCCGGTGAGCGGGTTGAACGGGAGAATGCGACCGTCGAGCGTCGTCATGCCCCACTCTTCCCAGTCACCGACGCGCGTGAGCGCGCAGTTCAGCATCGAGTACTCGTTCCTGATCGCCGACGCGTGAACTCCATCGGTGTCCCGGCGGCTGATCGCCCACTCGGTCACGATCTTGGGGAGCACATCGACCACGCGCAGGTTCACGAAGAGCGGGTGACGAGAGAGGCGCGCGAGTGTGTTCTTCTGGTCCTTGCTCCATTTTTTCGCGGTCTGGCGCACCGCCTCGCGCTCGTAGAACTCCAGCAACGCGGGCACCAACATTTCGCCGGGAGTCTTCACGGTGCTCGCGGGCAAGGCCTGCTCGGTGAGCTTCGCGATCTCGCGCTTGCGCCAGTTGACCGCCTCCTCTTCGGTCGGGTGAACCATCGTGACCTTCTTGCCCTTCGGGTGTAGCGCGCTCTTCGGCAGGCTGATGATGCCCTGGTACACGATGCCCTTCTTCTTCGAGACGAGCTTGCGTACACCGTTCACGCAGCCCTTGAGCTTGCCGAGCGACGTCGCCTTCTTCTTCGCCTTTGCTTGCGATTCGAGTGCAGTTGCTTCTGATAGGTCCATGTCGATCTCCTGGTTAGGGTCAAAGTTTCTTGCACCTCCTTTGCACGCGGGATACTCGAAACGTCGCTGCATCGGTGTGCTATGGTGCATCACGCGCCGCTCACCTGGGGTGAGCTAACTACTTGATGCGGCCATGCAAACCGCAGATTACTTTAGCAAAAGGCTGCAGTCAACAAATATGCTGAACGTACACGGTGCAAGTTCCGTTATAAGCAAGGAAGTCATTGATTCTCCTCGAAGTCACCCCTCCACAGCCACCTTTCTTGCACGCTTTTTTGCATCCAGTCTGCCGCGCCCCTGGTGTACGGTAGCCCGCAGAGCCCGCTCTAGCCGTGCGATAGCGTACGGCATACCTTGGGCGTAACCTACGCAACAGCAATCAACAAAGGAGGTGTACCCGCATGCAACCCCTCAAGCAGGTGGTCACGCCGCTCAGAGACTTCCCCATCGCAGAGCCCGACGACGAGGTCAAGCGACCTTATCGCCTCTGGAACACCCGAGAGAAGGCCCAGGTGCAGTGGGCCTGGTTCAAGAATCTCCGACACGCCCACATGCGCGCACTCTGCGAAGCGGCCTGGTCAACGACCGACGCGGTCTTCGAGGTGTTCGACATCCGCACCGGGGCCCTGCGAGGTCAGTACGCGAAGCGCGGCCAGCACATCGAGTTCTGGCGCAGCAGCCACCACCTCGAAGACAACTAACCGATGAGCCGAAAAACGCAGCGCACCAGGGAGCAGATTCTCGCAGCGGTCAACAAAGCAGTGAAGCTCATCGAGGGAGGCATGCCGGTCGAGAAAGCAAAGAAGAAGGCTCGTGTATCGAACTCATCATGGGCCCTGCATCGGCCCGCAACCGTGGGAGGCAAACCAGTGACGAAGAGAAGATCGAGCGCAACAGTGAACGAGCTAGTCGAGACAGCGCACGGACTGATCATGGGCGGCATGACAGTCGATGCCGCAGCGAAGAAGGTCGGCATCGGTCCCTCGCTCTACGACAAGGTGAGGAAGCGCCTGAAGCTCGCACCACGCGGCGCGACGCGCGGCTCAGTACGAACTGACATGCTGCCACCGCGACCGGAGAAGAAGAAGACCTACACCAGCGTCTTCATGGAACCCGACATGAACAGCGTGCAACAGCTTGCCGCCAAGATCGGCCACATCGACAAGAAGCTCGCAGCCGTTGCAGGCCTCACCACGAGACGCAAGACCTACGCGAAGCGCCTGATGGCACTGCTGCGGAAGGGGGCCTGATGCCGCCCAAGGGATGGAAGAAGAGTGCCGAGCCCGCCGCTGCCAATGACGCGCGCCGCTATCGCGTGACCTCGGGCGTTCCGATCCCGCCGATTAACACGCTCAACGTCTACCCGCTCAAGCGCATGAAGGTCGGGCAGTCGTTCGGGTTCCCCGAGAACGAGCAGGGCCGGGTGCGGAACGCCATTGCGAAGATCAGGGAGCGCGCGAAGACGATGAAGTTCACCCTGCGGATGCACCACCCAGCGAAGGGGCGCGGGCGCTGCTGGCGAATCGCGTGAACCCCAACCTCGACGATGTGATCGCGAAGGCCCGCGAGTATCTACGCACGCGGAACTGGCCCGACGCCGACACGCTCGACCTGCTTGATCGCCTGTCGAAGCGCGATTACCTCACCGAGGAACTGCCCGCACTCCTGGTCGAGCTAGATCAGCGGCTCGCGCGCCACACGAAAGACTCCGAGCCCTCTCTCTGCACGGACGCGCAAAAAAAGTTCTACCGCGAGCAGAAGAAGAAGCTGCTGCGGCTCTAGTGCTTCAGCAGGTCAACGACCTTATCGTCCTTCGCGGCGATCTGCTTCTCTAGCTCGGCGATCTTCGCGTTCGCCTTGGCAAGCTCGGCGGCGAGCGACGCCGCGCGGTCGCCCATCGAGTTGCGCTGGATCGCGAGTTCTTGCGCGATTGCGTTGATCTCTGCGTCGGTCATCAGTTTAGCCTCTCGCGTTTGGCGTCGCGGTCGCGGCGCTCCTTGATCTTGTCGGACGTATGAAAGGCAGGTAGAACCGCGATCACCTTCGCCCACTCAGCGTCGGGAATCTTCGGCCAGGGCGCATTGGGAATGCCGCCTGCCGGGTCAGCAAGATGACGCTCTACCTCTTCACGTGCAGCCGCAGGCTCATCCCCCGGCAACAGCACGAAGCTGTGATAACGCTCGGCTATCTGCGTACCGTCGTCGTCCAGTATGATGAGCGAAAGACGCGCCCGGACTCCACCTTGGCGGTCAGTGCCAATGCAAACCTCGATCTTCTTCATCATGAGCTTTCCCTCAAGCAGTCGCCGAGAATGAACCGCCAAATTTCAACGTCGCGCCGGTTCCGAAGATCGCGTTGATGGCGTCACTCGCATTAGCTGCAGTCCGCGAATGAAAAGTGATCGTCGTCGCCGAAGGATCGTACTCGCAGGTAACTGACACCACTGCGGTTGCCAACGATCCCATGTTGTCGACCGCGAGCGGTCCCGGCCCCACCGATCCCTCAGACGTGAACGGGCCACCTGAAATCACGCTTGTGCTGCCGCTTCCGATGACGCTCACCGCGACGCCACCCCAAACGAACACCTTCTTCCCTATCTTGATGTAGCCACCGTTGCGGAGGATGTACGTCGTCGTCCCACCCAGGGTAGGCGTCCATGTCCCCTCCTCGTAATCGTCGAGCGTGTTCGGGTCAGAGGACGGCACCTGCGTCGCCGGGAACGCGATACTGCTCGCTCCTACTGCCCCGCTGCCTGCGGTGAGTGTGCCCGTGACAGTGAGGTTGCCGGTGACAGTAGTCGTCCCGCCAGCGGGCGCGATCCCGAGATTCCCTGCGTTCGTGAACAGGCTCGGCGCGCCACCATTCGAGCCCGTGACCTCGATGAAATTGTTCGCGTTCGCGGTGTGGAGAATCGCGAACTGTTGATTGGCGCTGCTCGCACCGGTATAAAAATTGAAGGGGCCGTTCCCCTTGGTGTAGTGGAACATCCCGATGTTCGTATCGGTCCCAATAGGGATGATGCCGGGGTACGAGCCAGTGACGTTGCCGAAAACCTCGATGTGGTTGACGGCATTCGCGACGTTCTGAATAGCGAACTGGGTATTCGAGTTGCCAGTCATGAACTTGATGCCGTTCGTGAGCCCGCCCGCAACTCCGCTGCCGATGTCCCACTCGGTCAAGCGTGGGTCGATGGTGAGCATCTGAGCCAGTTCAGCCGAGCCACCCGCACGCCGCCACATGATGAGCCCGACGGATGCGTTGTCCGTGAGCATCAAGCCGTAAGCCGCTGTACCGGGCGCAGCCCCGATGCTGGTGAGTCGCAGATATTCATTCTGCGCGAGATAGAAGCCTGAGTGCCCTCCAGCGGCATCAGACACGTAGAATTTCGACGCGCCGTTCACATTGAACGTCGTTATGCCGGTTGGGATGTCCAGCGAGATACGATTCCCAATACCGGTCTGCGAGAAGTAGAGCGTATTCGCGCTTTGATAGATCGAAGCGTTCGCGCTCGCTCCACTGCTTGGCGTGAACCTGATCGTCGGCTGAGCGTTGCCTTGCAGGTCAACCGCGCAGGTGTACAAGGTGGTCCACCGATTCGCGGCGAGGCCCAAGTACTTCGTGCCGTCCGTCGTGGGGAAAAACCCGACCTCGCTCCACGAGCAACCAGTTGCACCGTTCGCCGAAAGAATTCCACCAGCAGCGGGGCCCGGTGCATCAATGATGAGGTTGGTCGAGGCGGGTGCTTGGACCTTCGGAGTTGTGAGGCTGCCGGTCAGCACGGCCAGCCCGTTAGCATCGACTTGCACTCTGGCCGCGTTGCTAACTCCGACAATCAACCTGTTCGGTGAGGTGTAGTAGAGGTAAGCGTTGTTCGTCACCCCGCCAACGCTGTCGAGCCATTCGATGATCCCGTTAAAGGGAATCTTGATCTGCGGGTTGTTCACATCACCGGCACCGGAACCGTTGGCGAAAATAGTTCCGCTCGCGGTGAGCCCACTTGAATTTATGACAAGCTGCGTGATCGTCCCGGTGTTGTCGCTTTTACCGAGTTGGAACTGGAACGAGCCGAGAGTCGATGCGTCCTGCCCGAGCGCGCGCAGGCGAATCATGTTCCCCGTGCCACTGTTGTTGTCGATCCACCACGAGTTCGCCCCGGTGTTGCCGGGATAGTTGCTGCCGACGCTGGAAGTGCCGATCAGTCGCGTGAACGTGCCCGCCGCAGGCGTCACGCCGCCGATCACCGAGTTATCAATCGCCATCCCACTGAACGTGCCACCCGTGATGCCCTTGCCAGCGGGGAACACGATCCCGCTCGGCGCGAACTTCACGACGTCCTGCCCGAAGATCGACCAGCGGAAGTCATTCGTGGCTGCGCGGTAGATGCCGCTCGTCGGCTCGTTCACCCAGGTCATTCCGGGCGCGCCGATCGCGCCGTCGTTGAACTTGAGCGGAACGAGCATGCCGCCCTTGCCCGAGCGCGACAGCGAGTCTGTCATCGCCGAGCCCAGGTCGGACATCGTCGTGTTCGCCCAGTCCGTCTCGATGGTGTCGTTCGGGAAAACTGGGTTCTCGGGCGGGAGCGTGTAGTTCCCTGCGGTATCGCGCGGCATGGTCTACCTCGGTTGTTGAGCGAACACCGCCTGCGGCAATGCGCCTGCCGACTGCGAGAAGGCCTGCAGGAGCGCGGCTTGAGCTTCACTGAGGGGTTGCCGCAGGCGCTGCGCCTCCTGGATCGCGCGCACTGCGGCCTGCGGGTCTTGCAGCAGCGTTGCAAGCTCGTGCTGTGTCTGCTCCTTGGTGCCCTTCGCGATCACGTCGGCAGCGCCACGAGCCGCGCGCACGTACAGACCCCCGAGCGGGCTCAAAAGCCTGTGGAAAATCTGGTTGACGTCGAAGGAGGTCTGCGAGCCCCCTCCTGCGGTGCCAGCGGTCTTGCGCGCGCTCTGCACCTCGTTCGCCTGGGCGATCTGATCGCGGACATCACCAAGCCCAGCCTGCGCGCGCGGCGACAACTGCAGCGGGAATTTCCGCTCGCCGCCCTCGGAGGCCTTCATCGCTTTCGCCAGCCGCGTCGCGGTGAGGTTAGGCGCTTCGCCCAGTTCCGGGACGATCTGATCGACGGATTCGCGCACCAGGCCTGCAGCCCTCGACGCATCGACGCCCTTCGACGCGCCAGCGAAGGCCTCGTTGTACGGGCCCCAGCGTCCGCCGCTCGCCTGGTCGAG
>Ga0126369_10002858_pt1 | contig 12400 bp, 10 predicted proteins | sample PanSoiMetaPlot_1_FD_109646 | JGI IMG/M metagenome (GOLD analysis project Ga0126369, IMG submission 109646) | Tropical forest soil microbial communities from Panama - MetaG Plot_1 | ecosystem: Environmental > Terrestrial > Soil > Tropical forest > Bulk soil | place: Panama | collected 2016-02-17 | reverse complement strand
CGCGCCGATCGTCCTGCTGCTTGATGAGCGCGCCCCTGATAGTTACATACCCTTAAATGAGCCGAAGCGGGTGATTCAGCGCGGCGCGATTTCTGAGATTGCGGTTGAAGAGGTCTATGAGGCTACCCGCGCGCTGTTGGCCGCCGGTCGCGTCGAAAAGTTGTTTGCCAGCTGAGCGTCCTAATTAAATCAGTGCCTATGAAGCTGAATCATGCCGCGGTGACTACGGGAGTTGCCCTCACCCTTACTCTGATCGTTCTCCTGCTGGTATCTGATCAACCGGGTGGCCTGGCGCGCGCCGACAAACCTGAGAAATCAACAGCGTCGAATAATCAAAGCACGTCCGCGGTTTCAGCGCCGGCCGGCGACAACGGGTTAGCGCGCGAAATCGATCGACTTCTCAGCCAGACTGAAATGAAGCAAGCGCGCTTTGGCGTGTTTGTAATGTCTGGCAAAGATGGGCGCGTTCTATATGCGCACAATTCGGACCAGCTCTTCATGCCCGCGTCGAACCTGAAGGTGTACACCACGGCAGTCGCGCTCGATTCACTTGGCGCCGACTATCGCTGGCGCACTTCCGTCTACGCGAGCAAGGCACCTGACGCAAATGGAATCGTAAACGGCGACTTAATCCTGTTTGGTCGCGGCGCTCCTGATTTGGTTTCCAAACCGGAGGGTGACGCGCCCTCGTTGGCGAAATTGGCCGAGGCGGTTTCCCGGGCGGGCGTGCATGAGGTGCGCGGCAACATCATCGGCGACACGAGTTATTTTCGCGGCGACCTGTTCGGCATTGGTTGGCAGTGGAACGATCTTCAGTGGTATTTCGGCGCTGAGCCCAGCGCGCTCTCGATCGATGAGAACAGCGTCGAAGTAACCATCGGCCCCGGAGGCAAGCAGGGATCCAGCGCCAACGTCGCCATCAATCCAAACTCCAGTCCACTTAGACTCGTGAATGAAACGAGCACCGCCGAGCGGGGTGATACGACATCGCTCGGCATCATGCGCGACTTGTCCGGAAACGATCTGCGTGTGTGGGGTGATTTTCCGGTGAATGGCCGCCCGTTCTCGGCGTTTGTCTCGGTCCATGATCCGGCGATATGGGCCGCCGGCTTATTCAGGCAATCGCTGGTCTCGCGCGGCATCAAGATCACCGGCGAAATTCGGGCGCGCGATTTTCGATCGCCCGAGAATGAAAAGTTCGATCCGGCAAAAGCGGTGGAGCTGGCGCATGCGGACAGCCAACCCCTTAGCGCCATCATTCGGCACACCAACAAAGAGAGCGACAATCTCTACGCCGAATTGCTGCTGCGCACGATCGGAAAAGAGCGCGGCGCCGCTGCGCCCGATCCTGATCCTCGCAAGAACCGCGAACGGGGCGATGATGAAGCGGGCACAGCCGTCGTGCGTTCCTGGCTCGACTCAAAAGGAATCAGCACAAAGGGACTGGCGATCCGCGACGGGTCGGGCTTGTCCCGGCTTGATCTTATTACTCCTGAGACGACCGCACGCTTGCTCCTGGCGATTTCCAACACCGGCGGCGCCAGCGTGTTCCATGACTCTTTGCCGATTGCGGGCCGCGATGGCACTCTGAATTCACGTTTGAAGAAGTTCACGGGACGAATCGTAGCCAAGACGGGAACCCTCACCTACGTGCACTCGCTGTCCGGATACGCCACCACCCCAACCAACGAAACCCTTGTGTTCTCAATCATGTGCAACGATGCAACCGGCCGCGGAGCGGTCGAGTTAATTGACGATATCGCCGCCGTAATCGCGGACTTCCGGCCCTCTTCGCCGGGAAATTAAGTGAGAACTCCCGAAATCTCTGATAAATAATCGAATTTTTAATCTAGACAAACGTCGTTCAACTTCGTAAGATTGACGTTGGCTGCCCCGCCTTGCCTTCTAGCAAGGTTTTTGCCGCGCTCCTCATTTCAGTTTCACAATCAAGGAGCTAATGATGTTCCAATCACTGATCCGAGGATTCGGTGCCGGTCTCATCGTCATTACCATCGGATTCACGGCCACCGCTCAAAGCAATCTTACGGCCAAGTCGAGCTTGCAACCGCCAGCCGCCGCCGTAAGTAACGACAGCGACCGCGTTCGCGACGGCCTCGCCGGCCCGGCCCGACGTGTGCGCACAGAAGTTGTAAAAGTCTCCAATGCGACCGGGAAAGTCGTCGAAGACAACAAACGGGTTCTGCTCGAGACAGCTGAGTACGATGTGAAGGGCGCCAAAACCCAAAACCAGTACTTCCCAGTTGCCGGCGCCACCCTAACCGGACGCGAGACTTACAAGTACGACGACAAAGGCAACATTAGTGAGATGACGTTGTTGAATGCGGACGGCTCGCTTTTGAGTAAGGAAATCTATAAATACGAATTCGACTCGGTGGGTAATTGGGTGAAGATGATCACCTCAGTAGCCGTGGTTGAAAATCAGAAGATCGAATTTGAGCCAACCGAGATCACCTATCGGACCATTTCTTATTATCTCGATGCCTCAGTGGCCAAGCTGCTGCAACCGGGCCCAAGCGCGAACGGCGCAGCGGCGAGCGTCAACCCGCCGCCGGCTCAACTACCCCCGGCATCGATGAATGTTCGCGTCGCGTCAGTGCAACTGCCGAATGCGAACCTTGCAACTTCGAATTCAACCAACTCGCAAAAGGTGGGAATCGACGGCGAAGCGCCGCCACCCCGAATACTCAAGCCCATTTCAGGCGGAGTGCTCAATGGCAAAGCTTTGAGTTTGCCGGTTCCGACCTATCCGCAATTCGCAGCGCGCGCTCACACTTCCGGCAAAGTCGAAGTCGAAGTAGTTGTCGACGAAAGTGGCAAGGTCCTTTCAGCGCAAGCGGTCAGTGGTCCGGCTTCTCTCCGGGAAGCGGCCGTCGATGCTGCGAAGCGCGCGCGTTTCTCACCGACAAAGTTATCGGGAGCGCCCGTCAAAGTTGTCGGCCTTATTAACTACAATTTCAACCTGCCCTAAAGGAGCATCACCGGTAGAAAGGAAAGCAAGATGGCATTGAAAGGAGAATTGACCGATCTTTCGCTGGCCGAACTGATCGAATTTTTCTGCAATCAGAGGAAGACGGGCCGTTTAACGGTTTCATATCCGCAGGCACCCGCTTACTTCTATCTGCAATCAGGATCGGTCGTGCACGCGAGCATCGGATCGCTCCGCGGAATCGACGCCGTCTTTTACGCCCTCACGCAATCGAATGCGTCGTTCAATTTCAGCTCCGCCGATGAAGCTCCCGCTCAGACCATAAACCAGCCGTGGACTTCAGTAGTGCTGGAAGGATTAAGGCGGATGGACGAAGGAATCCAGCCGCGTAATCCATTTCCAACGGGTCCCGAGCCGGCAATGCCGCCACCTGCCGTCAAGCCGACGCAGCCGATGGCCGCAGCGCCGTCCGCGGCCGAGCCGCCGTCCGTCAAGCAGCAGCCCATGGTTGCGGCCAACGTGGAGCCATCCAACGTGCCGCCGCGGCCGGAACCTGCGATGCCACCAGCCCCGGCCAAGCCGACGCAGCCGATGGCCGCAGCGCCAACCGTGGTCGAGCCCGCATCGATGCAACCGCCACCCGCCAAGCCGTCGCAGCCGGTGGTCGCGGCGCCACCCGTGGCCGCACGGCCGTCCAACGTTGTGCCGCCGTCGGAACCTGCGATGCAGCCGCCGCCCGCCAAACCGGCGCAGCCGATCAATACGCCACCCGTGAGTGAGCGGCCGGCTAACCTGGTGTCCCCGTCGCCTGCGCCGAAGGTTCAACCGAAAACTGACAGTCGGCCGCCAGTCATTGCGTCAGCGCCCGTGGTGCGGCAACCTGAAGTTACTTCCCCGCGTGCTGAGTCAGCTCAAGTAAAACCGCGCACGCCTGATCCGATCGCTGAGGTCGCGGCAAACCCGAAAAACACCGTCAGTTTTGATGAGGAAGAACTCTTTTCACAGCCGGCAGCTTCCGCCGAGGTTAGCGACGCGTTCCTTTCTTCAACCCTGGCGTCACAGGGTTCACATCGGTCCTGGAAAGTAGCGGCAATCTTCGCCGCCCTGGTACTCATTATCGCCGGCATCGGGGTGCCCTGGACCCTACGGTCGCGGGCCAGATCCGCAAAGGCCGCCGAGCTACCGGTTTCGAACAATGAGTCTCCGGCGCAAGCGTCGCAATCTGTGCCTGGCACAGAAGCCGCATCCCAGTCGGCGCCAACCTCTGGTCCGGACCAGTCTGCCAGCGCAGACTCTTCCGCGCCAAATTCCGACGCCGTCGATGCCGCTCGCCGCGAGCGTGAGGCGCGCGCGAAAGAGGAAGCCCGACTCAAGGCCAAGGCCGCGGACTCAGCTGCGACGACCCCGAGCGCTCCGGCAACAGCATCGTCAACCACGTCGGCGCCGCCGGCGGCGAATAATGGAGCCAGGAAAGTCGTAGTGCAGGTTACTTACGATGAAAACGGCCGGGTGACGCAGGCTACCGGCAGCGATCCGACTGCCTTGCGCATTGCTCGTCAGAAGAGATTTCCGCCAGGAAAAGCCGGATCTACGACCATCACCATTCCGCTCAATTAGCTTCTGTTAGTTGAAATGTCAGTCCCCGGAGCGATAGCGACCGGATCAGCAAACTACCTCGCCAGCAGCGACGAAGAAGACTCTGTCTCTAGTGTGATTGTGTGAGTGATGAGGTAAGGCGATGATTCGGACGATCCTTTCGGCACGGTCATCGCGCTACGCTTGATCCAAAGCCGCGCGCCTACTTCATTCATCGCGCCAGTTCGAGCAGTTCACCTTCAGTGAGAACCTCCGAAGCCTGCTTAGCTCGTTCATAGATCCGATTGACGCGCTCTTCGCTAGCTTCGACGCCGCGAGTCTCCAGCCAAAAAATTACGTTCGATTTGCCGCTCATCGGGCCGATTTCGATTACCTGCTTAAGGCCGAATTGTCCGGCCGGCACTCCCGAGTAGATTAGATCGGCCAGTTCCGGGTCGCCCTTGCGATAACTTTTGATCACCGCAGCCGCATGAACGCCGGTGGCGGTGCGAAACGCGTCTTTACCGAACACGGGATAGTTCAAAGGAATCGTCCAGCGGCACGCTTCGGCCGCCTTATCGCAGTATTCGCGCAGCCGCGTCAGATCGTTCTCGATCCAGCCGAGCAGTTTGAGATTTACCAGCAATTGATCCAGCGGCGTATTGCCGACACGTTCACCCATGCCGAGCGCCGAGCCGTGTACCTGATCGGCCCCGCCTTCAATCGCGGCAATCGAGTTAATCACCCCTAACCCACGGTCCTGATGGCCGTGCCAATCAAGCCTGACATTCTTGTCCTGCTCATCGATGACCCGGCGCACAAACCTGACCACTTCGCGCGCGCCATCGGGGGTGGCGTGGCCCACCGTGTCGCAGACGCACACGGCGCGCGCCCCGCAACGAATCGCCGTTGTATAGAGCGCGCGAATCGTCTCGGGGTCAGCGCGCGTGGTGTCTTCAGTCACGAACATTACGGGCAGACCTTCGTCTACGGCGAAGGTGACTGCTTCTTCGGTGAGTTTGAGCAGCTTGTCCAGCGTCCACTCTTCGGCGAAGAAACGGATGGGTGACGAGCCAATGAAGGTGCAAGCTTCGATGGCGATGCCGGCGCGTTGCGATATCTCAGCGATGGGAGTGATGTCGTTCTTATGCGTGCGCGCCGCGCAGTTGGGGCGAATCTTCAGTTTCTTATCGGCGATTTCCCGGGCCATCATCTCAACGCCGGCCGCGTGCGTCCCGCCGGCGCCAGGCAAACCAATGTCGGCCGTATCGATGCCCAGCCCGTCCATCAGGTGCAGCAGTTCGATTTTCTTTTCAACCGGCGGCTCGCAAACGGAAGGCGACTGCAGACCATCGCGCAACGTCTCATCATCGAAGCCAATATGACGTTCCGGCTTGTGCAGTTGCGGCTCGACTTTGTTCCAATCGTAAATTAATTCTGAAACAGACATGGTTGCCTCTTCGGTAACGCAAACCGGTAGTTCGCGCTCTTGAATAATGCGTTTCGCAAACCAACAGTTTGCGCTACGTCGAGATTTCGATTACAACAACGCGCGACTTTGATGTCAACCGACCGATCATCAGCAGGCAGACGCATCGAACGCATTGCGCTCGGCTCAGATCGGGCCGCGAAAATTATGGCGGTCAGGGCCAGCGTGGCGCGCGTGGCGGAAATCGATCCGGCCTGGGCGGACATCAGCGTGGTCGCGCGCAAGGTGCAGACTGATGCGCCGGCCATGCCGCTGAACGATTGGCAGTTAATGGGCGGCGCCAGGCAACGGGCGCTGGTGGTGCGGGACATTCTCGTTGCGCAAAAACTCGAAGCTGATCTCTATGTGGGTCTCGAGGGCGGCTTTCACTCGATTTCGCTGGAAGGCGAATGGCACACTTTCCTGCGCGGCTGGGCGTTCGTGACTGACGGCGAACGCGGCAGCTTCGGCATGTCGCCATCGATCAGCGTGCCTGATCCGATCGTGCAAAACGTCATCAAGGGACGGCGCGAACTTGGAGAAGTGATCGATGAAGTGGCCGGCATGCGCGACGTGCGCAGCCGTCAGGGCGCCTGGGGCGTGCTCTCGCGCGATCTGCTCACGCGCTCGATGAGCTTCGAAGCCGCACTAATCGCGGCGTTTGCTCCTTTCTATAATCGAGCGCTGTACGGGCGCTGAATTGTTCGCGCTTCGCGCCCCTGCGGGTAAGGATGCCCGCGCTCCGTGAGGGTGCTAAAATCCTTTCATCAATGCGCGTAACGATTGGGCAAATCAACACCACCAACGGCGACATTCGCGGCAATGTCGAGCGGATTATCAAGGCGATTGAACAAGCCAAACGGGATTCATCGGACCTGATCGTTTTCCCGGAAATCACCATCCAGGGTTACACCTCGTTCGATTGGTTTCTTGACCCGGACGTAGTTCGATCGGCCCTCAATCCGCTGGAAGAAATCATTCAGGCGACCGAGGGTCTGACGGTCGTGGTCGGGACCATAAGGCAAAACGATCAACCGACGGGACGCAAGGTCTATAACTCTGCGGCCGTTATTTCTGATGGAAAGTTGCTCGGGTTTGCCGACAAGACGCTGCTGCCGGAATATGACGTGTTTGACGATCCGCGGTACTTCGAACCTGCGAGTTCACGCAAATTGTTCACCCTCGACGAACCAAGGCGCGAACAGGATGCTCGCGACCCGCAGGCAAAGATGCCTGCGCTCCGGCTCGGCGTCGCGGTTTGCGAAGATTTTTGGAATGACAAGACCTTTTGGAAGCAGCGGCTTTACCCGAACGATCCGGCGCAGGAATTGATCGAGATGGGAGCGCAGCTGCTCGTCTCAATCAATGCTTCACCCTTCAACCAGGGCAAGCCCCGCAGACGCTGCGACATGGTTTCGCATCGCGCGCGCATGGCCAATTTGCCGATTGTCTTTGTGAACCTCGTGGGCGGAAACGACGGGGTCATCTTCGATGGCGCCAGCATCATCGCTGACGCGAGCGGCAGAATTATCTTGCAGGCGCCGCCGTTCGCAGAATTTGTCGAGACGGTCGATCTCGATTGCGGCCTGGCCGACGCACGTTGCCTGCCGGGTGACGACATCGAGACAGTGCGGGCGGCGTTGGTGCTGGGCATTCGCGATTACGCACGGAAGAACAACTTCACGAAAGTGCTGCTTGGTTTGTCCGGCGGCATTGACTCGGCGTTAGTGACAGCGTTGGCTGCGGAAGCTGTCGGCCCGGAAAACGTGCTCGCCATCACCATGCCTTCGCCCTATTCTTCGCCGGGCAGCGTGGACGATTCTCTCGAACTGGGCCGCCGCCTCGGCGTGGAATGCCGGGTCAAACCGATTGGCGACGCGTTTCATGTGTTGCGCGATCAATTGAATTTGCCTGAGCCGTCGATCGAGAACAAAGATCGCGTCGAGATTGCCGTCGAAAACCTGCAATCGCGGCTGCGCGGAAATATTCTCATGACCATTTCCAATGCTGAGAACCGGCTGCTGCTTTCGACCGGCAACAAGTCAGAGCTGGCGCTGGGATATTGCACCCTTTACGGCGACACCAACGGAGGGCTGGCCGTCATCGGTGATGTGTTGAAGACCCAGGTTTACGAAATGGCGCGCCTGTTCAATCGCAAAGGTGAATTGATCCCGTGGTCGATCATCGACAAGCCGCCGTCAGCCGAACTCGCGCCCGGCCAATACGACCAACAGTCACTGCCGCCATACGAAAAACTTGATCCGATCCTGAAACTGTATTTCGAAGAGAAGCGCTCGCCGGATGAGATCATCGCGGCGGGACACAACGCCGATCTGGTTTACGACATTCTCAATCGCGTCGAGTCGCCGGCCAACGAATTCAAAAGACGGCAGTTGCCGCCTACGCTCATCATTTCGCGAAATGCGATCGGCATTGGCCGGCGCCGTCCCATTTCGCATCGTTATCGCCGAGTGCCTGAAGCGGTTGGCGTGTGACCCCGTCGAGGTCAGTACCATTCGCGTCAGCGAATGGGATCAAGGAGGCTCGGTAAATTGAATATGGCGCTTGATCCATCCGCTTACGCGATGGTACTGAGCCGTTGACGCGGATGGTACTGACTCGCTGATCCGGAGATCTGACCCCGGTAGCCTACGCTTGCGAAGCGCGTGATTGTGAAGCAATATGTGTGCGGCTTGTCGCCTATCTTGAAGTTCCCCTAAGGTAAAAATCATGAACAGTCGATTATTTTCTTTGAGACTTGCAGTCTTAATCAGTGTCACCGTGGCCTGCGCCGGCGCCCGCGTCATAGCCCAGCCAAAAGTTTCTCCGGACGAACAAAAAATCGCCCAGGCAATTGACGCCGCCCCTGACGCCGCCGGTAAGGCGAAGGCCGCCGCCGAACTCGTCAAGAAATTTCCGAAGAGCTCTCTCCGGCCCGTGTATGCGCAAAAAATATCCGACCAGATTCATGAATTGACCGACGGCGAACAGAAGATCGCCTTGGCGCAGCAATTCAAATCGATCTTCAACGATCCCGGCGAAGAAGAGATGATCATGCCGGTGTTGCTGGTCGGTTATGCCGAAGCCAAAAAACCCGACGAGGCGTTTTCAGCCGGCGCTGATTATCTCGCCAAGCATCCGGACGCAGTGGCCGTGCTGGTGGAACTGTTGACTATTGGCACGGAACAGGCCAAGCAGAAGAATGGGAAATTTGTGGGACAGGCGGAGCAATATGGCGGGCACGGGATCGAATTAATCGAGGCCAACAAGAAGCCGGCATCGATGAGCGATGCCACCTGGAAAGAGTATCGCGATTTGTTGCCGCGGTTTTATCAATCGATGGGCATCCTGGGAATGGTGAAGGGCGATCGGGCGGCGACTCAGAAGCGACTGACCAGAGCCTCCGAACTCGATCCAAAGGATCCTTATAACTTTCTGCTGTTGTCCGGATCAATCAACGACGATTATGAGGATGCCGCCAAGAAGTATCAGGCAATGCCTGAGGGTCCGGCGAAGGTCGCGGAGCTGGAGAAAGTAAAAAGCACCCTCGATCGGGTAATCGATTCTTACGCCCACTTCATCGCGCTCTCAGAGGGCGTCGCCCAACTTGCGCCAATTCGTCAGCAGGAATTGCAGGACCTCGAGAACTATTACAAGTTCCGACACAACGGCAAGACCGACGGAATGCAGGATCTGATCAATAAGTATAAAGCGCCCGCCAAGCCGAAGGATCTTTTCTCGCTGCCCTAGCAATTGGAGTGCGCCGGCAGAGCGCGGCGTCGTTTCACACTGCCGGCGCGCTCTAAATCAACCTGTGCTAATCTGATGCGCGATGACGACGGGAAGACCGAGCCGTGATCTGGTCCGCGAATTCCTCAGCTACATTCAGGTCGAAAAAGGTCTCTCAGCAAATACCCTGCAGAGCTATCGCCGCGATATGGCGAAACTCCAGCAGTGGGCCAACCAAACCGGAAAACCTATCGAGACGCTCGAGCGCAAAGATCTGCGCGAATGGATTGCCCGCATGTCACGCGCAGGACTTTCGCCTGCATCGATTTCCCGGGCCGTCAGCGCCGCCCGCGGCTTCTTCCGCTTTCTGATGCTCGATAACCATATCGACAAACATCCGGCCGAAGATCTAAAGACACCCCAGAGACATTCGCCCTTACCAAAATTTCTAACGGAAGACGAGATGGAGCGGCTGCTGTTCGCCCCGGACACCAAGACAGCCGTGGGCCTTCGTGACCGGGCCTTGCTCGAATTGATGTACGCCGCCGGCCTGCGGGTATCCGAGCTTTGCGGGTTGCGCGTCGCTGATGTCGAACTTGACGCGGCCCTGATTCGCTGTCACGGCAAGGGCAGCAAGGAACGAAGAATTCCGATCGGCAAGAGCGCGATCCATTGGCTGCAAAGGTACCTGACGGTGCGTAAGGAATTCGGAAATGAAGCAAAGGCGGAATTGTTTCTACACCGCGGCCGGGTCCTGACGCGCCAGATCGCCTGGGCGATCATTAAGGGTCATGCGGCGACGGCCGGAGTGCCGGACATTTCACCGCACACTCTGCGTCATAGCTTTGGCACTCACCTGATGCAGCACGGCGCCGACTCGCGTTCAGTGCAGGCGCTCCTGGGCCACAGCGATATTTCCACGACTGAGATTTACACGCACATCACGGACCTGCACATGCGGAAAGCCTATGATCGGTTTCATCCGCGAGCGCGAGTTAAGCGCTCGTGATATGAGCGTTTGACTGCAAATAATCGGAGGCCCCCAATGACCAATGCAATTCGACCTGAGACTGTCGCCGATGAGATCCTGAAGCTTGAGCGCTCGGCGCTTGATCGATGGGGCGCGGGCGATCCGGCAGGCTTTCTCGAACTATATGCCGAAGACGTTACTTACTTCGATCCGTTGACCGCCAGGCGTATCGACGGCCAGCAGGCGATGACCGATTATTACCAGCCCTGGATTGGAAAAATTCAGATCCCGCGATATGAGCTGCTCAACCCACAGGTGGTTATTGAGGGTGACCTGGCGCTGTTGACCTACAACCTGGTGAATTACCTGTTCGATGAAAAAGGGAGTGAAGCGATCGGCAGTCAGTGGAATTCAACGGTTGCTTACCGCCGCCGGGGAGGCGAGTGGAAGACCGTCCATTCGCATTGGTCCTTCACGCGACATCCGGCATTCCAGGAACTGACGCCGGCTTCGTCGGAAGGATTGGAATCGTAATCGGTGGCAAATTGTGATCCGGGGCCGGAAGTCGCGAACGTCCCCGCGTTCAACTCACCCGCTCAACTAACCGCCCGGGGTGTAATCGAAATCGAGTTTGGCCTCGGCCGTCACTTTCCCGGCCGCCAGCTTTTTGAGCGTCCCCTTCAAAACCACCTGATTTCGCATGTCTTTCTCAGCGAAGTCGAGACTCGAAAAGGTTCCTTCGAACTCATAGCTGATACCGCCGACGGCCCGGGTCTTGAAGCTGATGTTATTACCGTCAATAGTCGGCTTGAATAATTTGTAATCCGTCTGCGCTTTGTTGCTCAGCCTGACGAACCCGTAGAAAGGCGGAGTGGCTTTCCAGCCATATTCATCGTTTCCGCCGATTTCAATTACCGCGATGTTGGCAAAAGCCTGCGGAGGGGTTCCATGAATCGAGAACGTGCCCGACGCATCGACGGCGCTCGGGTGAGTCAAGGACGGCGCCGCGACTGCCAGTGACATCGAAGTCAGCGCCAGTAAGGCCGCAAAGTTGATGAGTATTTTCCTCAAGGTCTCCTACTCCGTTCGGGTTTCGGATAACGAGCGAGTCGCATAATAGATCAGTTGCCGGCCTGGCCGGTAAAAACGTTCTTATCGATTTTTGCCGGGTTGCCTAATACCACGAAACGAATATTGCGCATGTACTTTTGCGAAACGCGCTGCACGTCTGCGGGACTTACAGCGCGCAGCTTCTCCAGGAAACTGAGCGAGTTGCGCCAGCCGCCGCCGATCAATTCGTATTGGGCCATGTTCGCGGCCTGGGCTGCGTTGGTTTCCTGGCCGATGTAATACGTCGTCAGGAATTGCGCGATAACCGAGGTAATATCGTCGCGGCTGACGGGCTCGCGTTGCAGCCTGGTTATTTCGTTCAGCATCACCCGCACCGCGTCATTGGCATACTGGTCCGCCGCGGTAACGTAGATGCCCCCGATATTAGCGGCCTGGGTACGCAGGAAAGCGTCCGGCGCATAAGACATATTCCGCTTCACGCGCACTTCTTCAAAGACGCGATCGCGCAGCATGGACGAGGCCACGTACATTGGATAGATGTCCGGCGAAGTAATCGGCGGCGCGGTGTAGAAACCTTGAATGTAGTTAGTGGGCAGCGTGCGACTGGTGACCTCGAGCGTCGAGGCGCTGAAGGCGAGCT
>Ga0126369_10002855_pt1 | contig 12408 bp, 10 predicted proteins | sample PanSoiMetaPlot_1_FD_109646 | JGI IMG/M metagenome (GOLD analysis project Ga0126369, IMG submission 109646) | Tropical forest soil microbial communities from Panama - MetaG Plot_1 | ecosystem: Environmental > Terrestrial > Soil > Tropical forest > Bulk soil | place: Panama | collected 2016-02-17 | reverse complement strand
CAGCGCATCATCGGATATCATTATGTTCAAAATTTTTTGCGCTGTTTCTCAGCAGCCTTTCCTCGACTTTCATCTTTTCAAGGAGAAGTTCGGCAACAAGATGCCGCAGTCGCGAATTTTCAAGTTGCAATTCGTCATTTCTTTTGACCAAGGCGCACTCGTTCAGGACATCGTTTCGATTGATCTCGGCGGGCGACTGAGCTGTGCTTACCATGGTACCGCGAGCTTTCCGCCAACGATGGTAGGTCATAATGCTGATGCCCAAATGCTTTGCTATGTCCGCATGGAGCGTGCCTTGAGCAGCCATCTGTTCCGCTAAATCAAGCTTGGCTGCGATCTCCGCCTTTTCATGGCGCTTTCTCATTCCCCTCTCCACTCGCCCATGACAACATAATGACTTAACATATTACGCATCACAGATAAAGATGGCAAAGGTTTTATTCTCGGAATCTAACGTACCCTTGGCCTGGACGCAAGGGCGGCGGGTCATCCGCAGTCGCCCGGATCCCCCTATGTCTTCTGCTCATCAATTTTGGCCTTTCGTTATACCGCGCTCGGAATCCACAAGAAAATGTGATCTGCCTGGGCACGCTCGACGGCCGTTCACCGGTACCAAGACGGTTGGTTATCAACAACGTAAGGCGAAACCTCCTATCACGGCCCAGCTCGAAGTTAACAAACGGGCATCGCACATTGTGAAATAACAACCTTCAGTTGCGCATCGACGCCGGCGCGCGCGTGCATCAATGTGCGGTCCATGGTCCGATAACAGCCGCGGTATGCTTTCGCGGCAGAATGCTGGTATGTTCGCACCGTCGCGGCTTCCCCCCTGGAGCATTCGGGCGAATTATATTTGCACGACGTCTCACATATGTTAATCTATATTGTGTCGGATGATAACCGACGGAGCAACGAGTTGGCCGAAATGTCCGCGTCTGACGCTTGGTGGCAGACGCGAGGACATGTCCTTTTCGCCGGTATACACGCAGGAAAACCAAATTACTCATGCACGAGGTCCAAAATTTGTCGTCGATGGCGACCCGTTCTCGCCCCCTTCCGGCGGATCCTGGGCTGGATGAGTTTATCATTGCGACATTTGGCACAATACGGCGGCAATTTTTCATCATAATGCTTTTTGCGCTGATTGGAGCGACCTGCGGTGTTATCTACCTGCGCATTACGCCTCCGGTCTATATTGCACAAGCGGAAATTCTCTTTGATCGAGGTAAGATTCCATCCGTCCAGCAACAGCCGATACTGATCGACGCCCCATTCGACGCGAGCTATTTTGACAGTCAAATAAAACTTTTGCAATCTGAGGGCATTGCGCTATCAGTCGTTAGGAAGCTTCACCTTATCGAAGATCCCGAGTTTGTTGGATCCGGCAGCAGTCCGGCTTTCTTTACGATCGATGCTGTTTCGCGATTTTTTCATCGAGAGCAGCCAAAGTCGGAATCCGATCTTGAGCAGCAGGCCCTCGGGGTATTTATAAAAAAGATTGAAGCGAAGCGTATTGGCATCACTTTCGTTGTCGAGCTGAGCTTCCGATCCCGTTATCCTGAACGGGCTGCGCAAATAGTGAATGCCGTCGCCGAAGCCTATATTGCTGACCAGATGGAGTCCAAATACGAAGCGAATCGACGAACGAACGATTGGCTTCGAGATCGCCTTGAGGAACTGCGGCGTCGAGTTTCGGCAGACGAACAAGCGGTTAATTCCTATAAATCTGAAAACAAGATAGTCAATGCCGGGGGGACGCTAATAAGCGACCAAGAACTTGTTGAACTCAATCGCGAGCTGACCAGCGCACGTGCGAAAACGTCAGAGGCGCTGGCGCGCTTAGACCGAATTGAGGCGGTCATTCGAATGGCGCGCCTGGACGCGCCGGTTGATGCGAATGTTTCTGAGGCGCTGAACAGTCCGATAATCACCAAGCTGCGTCAGGAATACCTGGAATATGTCAACAAGGAAGCTGACTTTTCTGCGCGTTACGGGAAAGATCACGTTTCCGTTATCAACCTTCAAAATAAAATTCGGGATATTCTTATCTCAATTTCGAGAGAGTTGCGGCGACTGGCAGAAGCCGCCAAGAGCGACTATCTCATAGCCAAGCAGCGGCAGGAGAGCGTCGAGCGGGAATTGGCTTCTTCGGTCTCGCAATCGCAACAGACAAATAAAGCGCAGATAATTCTTCGCGACCTTGAGAGTGCCGCTCAAAGTTCCCGCTCACTTTATAATCTCTTTCAGCAGCGCCTGGTGGAATCATCAGTGCAGCAGCAGGCGGTGCTATTCAACGAAGCAAGGTTGGTTACGCCGGCAACCGTTCCGAGGCAAAAAAATTCTCCTAAGACTTTGATGATTCTTGCCGTATCCATTTTTGGTGGCATGATGTTGGGAGGTGGCCTCGGCTTTCTGCGCGAGGAAATGAACCGCGTCTTCCGCTCTGGCAAACAAGTGGAAAAAGTCTTATTGGCCCCCTGCGTCGCGCTGGTTCCCCTACAAAAAAAGGACGCAGCGCAAACGGCCTCTGGTCAGGGGGCTCACACAATGCCAACCGAATCGCAAATCATTACTTACCGCTCAGCCGTATTGAGCGCGCCTTTATCTTATTTTGCTGAAGCGATCCGCTCCATTAAATTGGCAGCCGATCTGGAAGAAAAGAAGCGATCAGGCACTACCGTCGGCCTTACATCTTCTTTGCCGAACGAGGGCAAGTCGACGATTGCTGTCGCTCTTGCACAGCTTGCAGCGCAAGTCGGTCGTCGGGTTATTCTTGTCGACTTCGATCTGCGCAATCCGTCCCTTACTCGAATGCTCGCTCCCTCCGCAAAAAAAGGATTAATTGAAGTGCTGTATGGACAGTGCTCTATTCGCGAGGCCCTTTGGATCGACCCTGCGACCAGGATGGCGTTCCTGCCGACAGTGATAAACAGGTCCCTAATCAACACATCTGAAATTCTAGCTTCAGCTTCAACCGGGAGCCTCTTCGATCAATTGCGGCAGAACTATGAGCTCATTGCAGTCGACCTGCCTCCGATTTTCCCTTGTGTGGACGTGCGGGCAACCACGCACCTGGTTGACTTCTATTTCTTGGTTGTCGAATGGGGGCGCACGAAGATCAACGTGGTCCAGCACGCGCTAAATAACGCGAGTGACATTTATGATAATCTTGCAGGCGTCGTACTCAACAAAACGAAGATAGAATACATTTCTCGTTATGATGCGACGGAGAGCGTATATTATTGCGGTAAAGATTATCCCCGATACGGTTATATGGAATGAAGTGCTAGACGTTCGCTACGGCGATCTCGCCCCAGGAAATAAAGGCGGTACTGGCGCTGAACCCGAGGCCCCAGTTCCTACTTGCTCTTGGACTGGCGAACTCGGGCCGGCGACTGGCTGCTTCGGTTCAGTGGGAACGGGGATCGGCATCGAACCCGGGTCCGACGGCACCGGCGGGGCCGGCAACGCATCACTGGCTCCGGGAACCTCTGGGGTGGCAGGAACACCCGAGGCCGGACGCGTTGGCGTCGGTGTCGGCATCGCAGTCATCGATCCCTCGGTGGCGATGCTGGCTTCCGGCGGAGCGGCGGCCCGGGAGGTGGCCGACGCCGGCGGTTGAACAGCACCGGACGTGCCGAGCACCGTAACGTCCACTGCTCGGTCGCCCGCCCTCACGAAGAAATTGTAGCCATCCAGCACCCGCGCAACCACCTGCTGGAGTGTTCCAGTGTACGTTCCGGATAGCCGCTTTTCCAGGTTGGTAGATGACGAATAGCGCACCCCAAATCTGTCGCCTAAGACTGCGAGGATTTCGGCAATTGAACTATTCTTCACGGTCAAGGTGACAGATTGCGGATTTCCGCGAACCTGCGTTTCCGCAAGCACCAATGCCGGCGCAACTGTCAACACGGCGCAAAGTACAATCGCAGCCCGGGCACCAGACGAGCGAGAGCGATGAATCGAACGTCGTGTGGTGAACGCCAAAGTTGTCAATTTTGATCCCCAACGATCGACAGCATAGAGCTGCTGCATTCCAATATTTAAGAAACGTTCGCAACTCCACCAATAGGAGATCGGACGATATCATCCATCATTGCCATCTGGGAAGATGGCAATGTCGTTTCCGTCGCGCGGTGAGCGGACCGGATTCTCAATTGACAAGGCTCCGCCTCAGACACCGCTCCGCACGCCTCGTCAGTCTGAGGCGGAGTTTTGTTAGTCTTATGTGGCGGAATTTTGCCGCAAGCCGGGTGTACGGCCGGGCCTTCGGCCGAAGAGGGAGCGTTGCGTCGAGCCCAATATGACCTCAGTCCAGCACTCGGGTTGCATGCAAGAGCGTGTCGCACCATCAAATGGCGGGAAGACACCAATAAATAGCTGTCCTCGCGATCTGCACGCATACACGAAAGCGCTCCAATGCTCATTCCCGAACAGAGGCCGGCGTTCGCGCCGAACAATCGGAAGAGACACCAATCAAGTTGACCACTCGCTCAAGGAGCGAATCTATTCTTCGAAAGCAGGCGACATAGGTTTCCGGATCTGCGCCATGTGGGTCGGCAATATCGGCGGAGCGTTTACCCGAATTAGCGACGCTACAAAGTAGAAACACTTTGCCCCTGAGATTCCGAAAGCGCTGCACCAGTTCGGCGGCATGCTTGCGCTCGAAGCACAAAACCATGTCAACGTTGCCGATCTCCTTGAGGGCTCGAGCTACACTCCTCGAGCGGAATGAGGAGATATCAATGTGCAAACGCTCAGCAAGGAAGCGTTCTGCGTATACGCTTGGACGCCGGCCTGACATCGCCAACAGCCCTGCCGACTGCACGCGCACGAATCCTCTTGCGCGGAAGAGATGCTCGGCCACCACGCTGCGATTGATGTTGCCCTGGCATACGATCAGGAGCGAGCTGGATTGTGTCAGCGCCGTTGTGGCGGCGGTAACTTTCGTGCGATGAAATTCCGCGGCCAAGCGCCATTTCATCCTTTCCCAAAATGCCTTTACGTATGGGTTGATCTGCCAAACTGCCGGCGATGGATCCGCGACCTGCTCGATATCGAATCGCTCGCGCCCGGCCAACACTCGCCCAAATGACCTGATCCCTCGCGCGACGATCCTTAATCGGCCACCCCATCGTAGTTCTGATGCAAGCCAGCCCAAATCCCTGCGAAGATCGCGCATGTAGACGATCCTGGTCGGAAACGAGATTGCAGCGCGATACCTTCCTTCGAAGCCATTCAAAATCAGATTTGGAAAATCGACGCCGGCAAAGATGGAAATTCCCATTTCATCATTCGGCCGGCCCGTCAACGTCACAAATGAAAGCTGCCCTCCCACTTGCTTGCATTTGATCGCCAAAAAGCCCGTCCACGAGAGCCGACGAGCCGCTGCTTGAATGACGGCGAGCTGGCGTCGGGTCAAGTGCTCGATCTTTCGATACGAGCAGCTACCATCGCGTGGCGATTCATCAAGATGCAACGTCGCCGATGCCCCCAATACTTCGCCGTCGATCGAGCAACAATTCAAGACGAGACTCGCCCCCGAAATGGGGGCCTGCAACATAACGTCCACGCGCGGCAGATCGCTCCGAAGCTTTGCGTCCAATTCCTCGATCGTATTGACTTTCCTCCCTGTGAAGAGCTGCAGTTCGTCATCGAGGATGGCGCATGAAACCGCAGGTACGACGAAACAGGGCAAGAATGACGCCGACGGCGCGTCACTCTCTTTCATGAGACGCGTTGCCGGTCGGACCAATCCGATTGATTCTGCAAGGGCAAGGGCGTCCAAATAGTTATGCACCTTCGCGTACGCGGATGGACTCGGCCCAACCACACGCGTCAGCGAGGAAATAAGCTCATAATCATGGTACGTTAGCTGGCAGGCCGAATCGTCGATCGGAATGAGATAGTCGAACGCGCGAGATCGCAGCAGATCCGTCAAAGTGCGAACATAATTGCGCACACCACAATCCGGCGTGCCGATATGCAGGCTCTCGGCGCAGAACCGGGAATGGTCGGTCAGCGTCCGCTGCGCCGTGAGGCGAAGAACCGAAACCCGGTGTCCAGCCTTTCCGAGCGATCTGCACGCCGCCAGGCCAGTGCAGTCGTTGGATCCAAACAGCAGGATATTTCGAGAGTGTGACACGCGATCCATGCTACAGTTACGGTCGGCGTGACTTAAGCACTTGATCGCGAACCGTGTACCAGCAATCGCTGACGAATACTCGCCAGTCTTCTTTCCGCCAGTTATAGAATGAGCTGTTGCGGTGATGTTGAACGATTGCGATCAATGTTCGCCAAAATGGCGGCCAATTTCGAATGGCGTGCGACTGAGGGCCTCGCAAGACGAACAATACATGCATCAGCTCCCTTCCCAGGTTGCGGCAAATGAATCCCGCTTTGCTTTCGACACCGCTGGTTGGAACAAATTTGGGCTCGAGAGCCTGTTTGACCGTCCAAGCTGGATACTCAAGTGACTGCCGCCGTGAAAGGGCCATACTGCCCCAAGCGCGCCCATTGAACTCGATAAACCATGAGCGTCCGTCCATCGTCCGAAGCAGTTCTACCATGAACATGCCCCGCCAACCGCATGACTTCACGAAGGTTGCGATCGATTCCTTCAATTCATCGGGCACCTTCTGGGATATGCAGGCGCTTGAGCCTGATCCATGTGGATTCATCATCCGCAGGCGGCGATGTGCACTCCATGCCGCCACGCCTTGATTTGTCGCCAAGCCAAAGACGCCCTGCCCGGTTCCTTGAAGAAAGGGTTGCACCATCAGCAAATCACGCCCGTTCCATGCCGACTGCGCTCGGTGCAATTCCGATTTGTCCGAGCAGATCCAGTTGCGCCCCGTGTGCATTTGGCCCTCCCGCACCGCCACGGCGTATGCCGGCCTCACAATGACTGGATAGTTCCGGACGCCAGCAACGAGTTCATCCGCAGTTGCGGCAAATGAAGTCAGCGGAACTCTAAACCCGGCGGCCGTGGCCGCCTCTATCTGCTTTCGCTTGTCGATTGCCAACTCGGCGCCGCGCCCCGAGGCCCCGGCGAGGATCCATCGGGACGTAGGTCGCACGCGATTGCACAACCACAGCGACGCATCGTCAAGCGGAAGCAGAACCAATTCCGCGCGCCCGGCGTGCTGCGAATCGAGAACGGCCGCAAGCTCACTAAGCGCAGCCGCGCAACCTTTTTCCGGTGCCGAAATTTCGAAGACTTCAACATAACGGCTGTAGCGCAGGGCTGCCCCTCGGCCCCTCCTCGCAAATGCGATTACAGAATAACCGGCGTCCACTAAGCTCCACGCCACCTCCGGTGCCGACAATGCCTCGGCGAACCCAATAGCCACGAGAACTCCCGAAGTTATTGTTTCCACGGTCGATGCATCCAAATCCATGCACGTTTACCGTTCGCGGACGGGATTGAGCCCAAGCAGGGCTAAGAGCCGCCCCAGGTGGTCGAAAAACTTGATGCAGTACTTCATGAATACGTGCTGTCCGAACAGCAGCGCGAAGGGCAACACCATGAAGTAGATAGGCGCAGCAACCACCGATCGGATCACCAAGCTGCCACGACCGATCGGATGCTTGAGAATATTTTGTCCACGCAACATCGCTCGTTTGACCATGTAACTGCGCCGCCAACGCTCTCTCGGCACCGTTTCATAAACGGCTCCTTCGTTGCACCAGCGGAACACGTTCCCCATCTGCATCAAACGCATAAAGAAATCCTTGTCCTCGCCGCCGCTTCCAAAGCGCGGATTGAAAACCTCCCGCAAGCCATCCATAATCCGTCGGCGAACAATGACGTTACCGGTGCGACACTCGATCCAGTCCATCATCTGTCCCGTTCGATGTTCCGGCCGCTCGCAAAAGTGTCCATCGATAATCCACTGCGGAGGCGCTTCTTCGAAATGGGGGCGCACGGGACCCAGCACGCCAGCCGCCTGATATTTCTCACACGCGTCGAGCATCGCCGTCAGCCAGCCATCTTTGGGGAATTCGTCATCATCGATGAGCGCCACAAAATCGCCCGTGGCGTGTCTCAGAGCCTCGTTGCGCGCCAAAGCTATGTTCTGCCGCGCCTCGCAGCTATACGTCACTGCAATGCTGCTCGTTGCCGCAAACGCGGCAACCACATGCTGAGAGCTTTGTGCGGGATCGTTGTCAGTGACAATGATCGAGAAGGTGAACTGGCCGTTCGTTTGCTGCCGCTCCAGATGTTCCAGCAATCTCCGCAGCAAGCCGGGCCGACGAAAGGTGCAGATGCAAACACTGACATGTTTCTGTCCAGCAATCATGCCTCGATCCACGTGCGCAGCCAGTCTGTCCAACACGTTGTCCAATCCAATCCTCACAGTGCGTCGTAGCCGGCCAGCGTCACCTGTGATAACGCCTCGACATACGCATCGCTCATCAGGAAAGTGTATTCGTCCGGACGCTGCGGGTGCACCATCAGTTCCACGTCCGCTTCCCTTGCAAGGGAAATGACGTACGCGAGCCTCTCCGGCGCAAGATGATCGGAAATTGAGAAGAAGTAGCCGGTCACGCGATGGCGGCGCATCAGACTCCGATCCACCGCGCTCCGATACCAACGATTCACGAAGCTTTTCTCGCCGCGACGGAACGAGAAGCTCCGGCGCACCTTGGCGCCTTTCGGCAACACGCGTTGCACCAGCATGTTGGTGGCAAGATGCAGGTGCTGGTGTCCGTCCAGGTGCGACGGCGAAACTCCGTACAGTCGCTTGAATTCAGCAAGCTGGGCTGCGAACACGAATTCGAATTGTTTGGTCAGCAGCGGGTTGAAGACGACCGACGCATATTTGTTTGCGTTCAGAAAATGCCGAATCTGATCCTGCGCCTTTCCCAACTGCTGCGGAACACGTTCTGCCGAAAATTTTTCAGAGAAATTCACGTGGAGCCCCACATCCAGCCCAGCCGCCGAGGCCGCCGCCGAGGCCCGCTCGGAGTCCGCCATGAACACCATCGCACTGGCTGAAGTAATTCGCCCCTTGGCATAGCAGGCAATTGCCGCGTCAGTTTCAGCTAAGGACCTGCCCAGGTCGTCGGCGTTAACTATGAGCATGGATCGCGATGCGCAAACTGGGCCAACGCCTGCACTGCAAGCGACCGGCCAATTTAGAGTCGCCGAATTGCCAGAATTAGGCAATCACGGAACCCTGCCCTGCTACCCCTTGTCGATTTCCGGTACTGCCGGCATGGAGTGAGATGCCTCGATGTTAACATAACATAGCGCATTACTCGGCGCCAGTCAACGGCAACGTCGCGCTTTTTGGCCCTTGCTTCGGTCCATCGTCAGGGTGCGACGCACGTTTCCCGGAAGCGAGATTGGATGCGATCCTGATACCAACCTTTCGGGAGAAGGCAGCTGCCCCATTGGCATTCAAATGCTGTGAGTTATAGAAGTTCTGCTTGTCAGCCGAAATAGGCGAGTTGCTGTAGTCCCACACCGGCATGCCAAATTGATCGCTCAATTTATCGAAGTAAGTGAAAACCCGAGTGCGATTTTTCGTCAATGTCTGCATTTCCTGGTACTCCGGCGAATACACCAGAAGCGCCTCGATACCTTGGTCCCTGCAAAGCTCAAGCAGCTCCTCCATCTGTTTTATGCCATTGGCTTCAATTTCGAAGCGCACCCCTTCCGGATTCATCGCTTTGAATCTCGTGAATTCGTCAGTCCATGCGGAGTAACGAGGTTTGAACCCAAGAAAATGATCTTCGCGCGGGTTCCATCCAAAAAATCTCATCACGCCCAAAACCCAGTTAAAGCGCAGATCCTGCACCGCATAGCCGTACAAAGGCAATAACCTTGCCTTCCAGAAATCCGGGTCGATATGCACGAGTGCAGTGTAGATTGCCCGCTCTGCCAAGTAGGGGATGTATTGTCCCGGATCGAAAACCCCGCCGTGCGTCGTCTGAAAGCTGAACACGTCGAGATTATGGATGAGCAGTAAGGGCTTCTTATTGTGCCGCAGATAGGTCTTGAGGCGAGCCAGTTGCATGTCTGTCTGCGAGCCGTTCAATCCGATATTGAAGGCCGTTAGCCCAGTCTGCTCCTGAATGATGCGCGGATCGTAGTGGGTTAGGGCGCGGGATGAACCGCTTATCACAATATCCGCATTGATCTTCCCGTCCACGATCCGATTCGATACCCCGAAACTAGATGTATTTATTCGCCGCAACCCGGAATCGATCATCGCGTCCAGTAAGACAGCCATCACCAAAACCAGGCACGCAAAACATGCCAGCCTGCCGACGCCGCGGCATCCTCTAACGGGCGCCTCGCTTGCGGGGCCGCGTTGCTGCTGCTCTGAGTCGCCGCTTGCCATCTTCTCGCGCGATAGTTAGCTTGATCTGATATCTGAATGATGATTGCATCAACATAACAAAAGCTCTGTAACACGATTACGTAGTACAATGCTCCAGGCCAGTCAACGTGCGGCCCCGGGCAGCCGGAAGATGGATAACTGTCGGAGATACCGAAGGTGCACCTTGTCGGCAACCGAGGTCCGCTCCTTTGGCAAGTGCGCCAACAACTTAGTCGATTGATCTTACCTCCAAGTTGAGCGACAACGTACGTCGCCGGACGATCTCATATGCTGGGAAACGATAGGATGACGCGCAGCGACCTTCCACCCTCGGCTACCCGTGACCCGATCGCTCTCCGCGGGGCCGCACTCGGTGCCGACCTGGCGCAGCCGCGTCTCGAGGGCGGATCGGGCGCTCCTGCGGCGGTCCCGGGAATTCCGATCGCCTTGGCTATCCTGCTGCCGGCGGTCCATCGTCATTCCGAATCTGCGTGGAACCAGCACATTCCGTTCGCGTTCTGGCTCGTTCAGGCGCATAGGCCTTCCGTATTTGTGGAGTTGGGCACGTTTCGCGGCACATCGTATTTTTCATTTTGTCAGGCGGTCTCGGCGCTCCGGCTCCCAACGCGATGCTTTGCAGTCGATACGTGGAGTGGGGATTCACACACCGGATTCTACGATGAATCGGTGTTCGCTCACGTGAACGCGTGCAACGAACTCAAATATGCCGGCTTCTCGCGCCTGGTGCGCTCCAGTTTCGACGAGGCCTTGCCGCATTTCCTTGACGGCTCGATCGATCTCCTGCACATCGACGGCCTGCACACCTATGAAGCCTGCAGGCACGATTTCGAGTCCTGGCTGCCGAAGCTGTCACGACGCGCGATCGTGCTGTTCCACGACACCAACGTGCGCGAACGCGGCTTCGGCGTACATCGGCTGTGGGCCGAACTGGCCGGGCGCTATCCGCATTTCGAATTCGTGCACGAGCACGGCCTGGGCGTGCTCGGCGTTGGCGCCGCGCTCGACGCGCCGGTACGCGAGCTGTTCGCCGCCGCCGATGACGGAGCGTTGACCAGCGAGATTCGCTCGGCGTTCTGGCGACTCGCAAGCACGGTGCGAGCCGAAATAGACCTGCAGGCCAGCAGCGAGGAGAGGACAAGGCTGGAGACCCGGCTGAATGCGACAATCGGCGAGCACGAAATCGAAGTTTCCCGTCTGACCGCTGAGTCCGCGCGTCTCGGCCTCGCCCTTGAGGAAAAGGAGCGCGAGGCAGCTGAGTTGATGGCGCAGTGCGCCGCGGAGCGCAGTGAGAAGGCCGAACTCGCCATGGCGCTCGCTGAGACGCGCAGCGAAAGGGCCCAACTTGATGCGGCGCTCACCGTGGCGTGCAGCAGGAACAGCGCCCAAGATGCCGCGCTTGCCAAAGCGCTTAGCGAGAAGGCCGAACTTGGGACGGCGCTCGATACGGTGCGCAGCGAGAAGGCGGAGCTGAGCGCCGCGCTCGCTCCAGCTCGCCAAGAAAGCGCTGAGCGGCAAGCCGCATTAGACGCGAAGGCAACGGAGCTGGCTGCCGTTGGCAGCCGGGCCGAACGCTCGGAAGCGGCCTGTGCAGCGGCCCGCAAAGAGCTTGACGCTCTGCGCCGCAGCACCAGCTGGCGGATCACCCAGCCGCTTCGACAGCTCGATTCTGTGAGGTCCCACTTCGCCGGACATACCGCCCGCGCGATCAGGCGGGTCACTTGGACCGGGATTTTCGCTAGACGCGTTCACGCGTATTTCGTACTTCGGGAAAACATCAAGTTGATCGAGGCTTCCGGCCTGCTCGATCACGGTTGGTATGTTGAACAACATCCAGACGTCCGAGCCGCCGGCGTTAATCCGGTCGCGCACTATCTGCGGCACGGCGCGGATGAACGGCGCGATCCAAATCCTTTCTTCTATACCGACTGGTATCTCAACCGCTATCCGGACGTCCGCGCCGCCGGCGCTAACCCGCTGGTGCATTATCTGCGGTATGGGGCGGCCGCAGGGCGTGACCCAAACCCGCTCTTCGATACCGACTGGTATCTCGACTGCT
>Ga0126369_10002854_pt1 | contig 12409 bp, 11 predicted proteins | sample PanSoiMetaPlot_1_FD_109646 | JGI IMG/M metagenome (GOLD analysis project Ga0126369, IMG submission 109646) | Tropical forest soil microbial communities from Panama - MetaG Plot_1 | ecosystem: Environmental > Terrestrial > Soil > Tropical forest > Bulk soil | place: Panama | collected 2016-02-17 | reverse complement strand
TCCGGACCATCCCGGGCGTCTACAGCAACGGTCCGGCCGGCGGCTGGAGCGGGAACGGGACCCCGAGATCGCGTCCCGCCTCCCGGAGGCCTACGCGGCCGAGGGGGGTGCAATGGACGGGCAGGATGCGATCAACCTACTCGGCGGCGCCGGCAGACGGCTCCGCGGTGGCGCAGTCCCGATTGTTCGCCTAGGCGCGTCAAGCCCGCCAACCGCCGCTAGGGTTCCGCGACCGACGTGCCGATCGTGCGGCAGGCGCAACTTCCGCACGTGCGCGAGCAGGTCCTTGACGCCCGACCACGCGGCGGGCTCGACGAGCCGGGGGTCGATGAGCTTGAGGCTGATCTTTGCGAGCGCCTCGGGCGCCTGCGCGAGCGGCGCAAAGCGGTCGAGGAGCGTCATCTCCTCGGTGAGGGCTTGCGGAGCTCGTCGAGGAGCGCGAGGACGAGTTTATCAACGCATTCGCCGCGCTCGATACGCCACGCGCGCGCGAACTGCTCATGAGTGTTGTCGATCCGAGCATCCGCGGCATCGCGCTAACACATCGTCCTCACAGCGAGGACGTGCTGCTCGCTCGGCTTACCGAACTGGCTAGGCGCAGGCCGGAGGTGGCCGGGCGGCTGCGCGAATTGTGCGAACGTGACCTGCCGGAACCCAACCGGCACATCCTCTCTGAAGTCATGGACCGACTCGGGACGCCTGAAGCTCTTGCCGCAAATCTGAACCTGATCGATGATGCCAAGCCCTCGCCGGTTCCGCGAGGCATTTTGGACCAAATCAAAAGCGCCTTCGTCGAACGACGACCCTACGGGCAAAGCCCCAACGTCTTCACGGAACACGCGCGCGCGTCAAACGAATTGCGCGCCCGACTTTTCAGAATGGTGATGGAGGACGAGAAACGACGGAAGTCAGCCTTCGTGCTTCTCGGTCAAATTGAAGAATGGCGCCTGGAATATGGCAGGCCGACTGGCGAACCGCGTCACCCCGATCTCGCGTCCGGCCAACCTTGGCCGCCCAAGGAACCCGTCCTCGTTTCGGAGGGAAGTTCCGTGCCCGACAGGGCACAGTCATGAGCTACTGCGGTGCGCTGCATCAACTAGGATGCCGCGTAGCATCCGCACGCACCTAGTGATCCGGAGCATTGGGCTTTCCAGAACCATTCCCTTATGGCCTGGCACCTTCTTTCGCCGGAATACCTCAGGAACGCGTTGCCCTTTGCCGACCTTCCCGGTGATGTTTTTGAGTCGGCGCAGCAGAACTTAGCTACAACGTCGCTGGCAGCCCCGAAACCAAGCGGATATGCGACTCGGCTCCTTCCAGGAATGCAGACTTCTTACCTTTTTCTGTGACGATCATTCGGGGTATCGGTAGGTCGGGAGCCAGGCCTCATCGTGTCACCGTGCTCTCACCGCCGTCGCCGACAAGAATAAACGGCGCCCAGAAGATCGGGTGCGCGTAGCTGAATACGGTCTTCTTGCTCAGCGGATCCACGTAGACGCCCCCCTCGATGAGGGCGTTGATCGTGTCTTGCAGGGCCTGTGCTCGGCCCTGTCCCGGATTGGCTGCCTGCCGCTTGAAGAGGTCGGTCGTCAGCACCTTGGCCGACGTTGTCTCCACTGGCCAGTTACTGACAAGGAGGGAACGAGCTCCGGCATAAAAGAACGCGCGCCCGAGCCCTGAAACGGCCTCCGATCCAGTCCCCTGGCCACTGCCCGTGTTGCAGGCCGAGAGCACAACCCAGTCGGCGTTGAGACGCAACTCGAGAATCTCGTCGACCGTCAGGAGCCCGTCTCCATCGATCTTTGCCACGTCTGGTGCCGTGAGCGCAAGCGCAGGTTGCGTGAGCCCCTCCAGGTCACCCGCCACCAAGCCATGCGTGGCGAACGCGATGACACGATACTTGGAGAGGTCCACACTCCTGACCGTTTTTTCGTTAGCTTGAGCTCCGAGAAAGACAGCTTTGGTCACATCGGCGTTCATGGCAAGGGCGATGCTGCGGATCTCTTCGGCCGTCTCGGGCAGCCGAGGCAGCAGGGCGAGCTGACTACTATCGACTCCGCGGGCCGGCGAGCGACGAAGCGCGATCGGCACGCCACGGGACCCCAGGGTTTCTGAATCTTCTGTTGACGTACTCATGGCTGCTGCGCGCCGCGCCTGTTCCTCGCTAAAGAGCGGATCACCAAATCCGATGAATGGGAAGCGTAAGGGGTCTCCCGGAGGGAGGCGGCGCAACGTCACGAGTGACCCGGCGGCTGGCAGCACCGCTATCGCGTGCGTTCGCCCGAGCCACGGAACAACCCGGTACCGCGAGAACAGGACGTCCTGTTCCGCGCCGAGCGTCACTGCCTTGGTAGGCAGGAGGGAAAAGGGAAGTTGGCCGAGTGGCCCGTGCGGCACGACGAAGAGAGTGTGGGCGCTCTCCCAGGCTGGCTGCACAGGCTCGAGGAGCAGTCGATAGATGTCGTGGGCTGTGGCGACATCGAACTCGAGGATGTCTCCCAGGGTCTCTGCTCCCGAATCCACCGCACCTCGCACGCTGACGACGGCCTCCATCAGGTCCGATCTCCCGATCGGCGCGGCCGTCACCAGCACTGGCCCCTGCTGCGGAATGGCCCAGACGAACGTACGATCCCACGCTACAAGTGTCGAGATCAGCGCCTCACGAGGTCGCAGCATCGTCCGCAATTGCGCAATCGTCGCGGGCGAGGGAGTTGTGAGTTCGGCATACGCGGGAAAGTCTCTGGCAATCTGAGTACTAATGGTGCGGCGCGCCTTCTGGAGCGAGTCGATCTGCACTCGCAGATTACCCACCAGCTTATCGTCGCGGTCTGCGGGAGGAGCTGACAGCTGATCGGCCAGCCGACCGTACAGCGCCGCCACATATCGACCAGCATCCTGTTCACGCCGCACGAGGTCTGCCAGCTCTGCATTCTTGGCTGAACCGCGCAGTGCACTGGCCTGCAGGGCGCGGTTGACCGCCTGACTTCGAACAACCTCGGCCAGCCGAAAGGCTTCGCCCACCGGGTCAAAGCCCACAAACATCTGTCCCTGACTCGGATCGGTCAGAAGGCCGATGTAGGCCGTCAGAATGAAGGCGCGGCGGCGGTCTCGTGCGGTTGTCCCCGCGCCGTCGTCGTCAATGTCCGTGTCCTTCTGCAAAAGAATCGGGGTGGAGGCCGCGAATTCCCGCCGGGCAGCCTCCGGATCACCGGTTTTGGTGTAGGCGGCGCCCAAGAGACCTCGGTAGGTCGCCGTCACCGGGTGAGACTCACCCAAGTTCTGGCGGTTCTCGGCGACCGCGGCCTCGAGAAGCCGTACGGCCTCCGAAGAGCGCTGGACCATGATCAGGGCCATGGCGGTGTCCGGGTTGGTCAGGAAGCGACGTTCGGCGTCAGGGAGCGGCCAGCGACCTCGTGCGATCCGGTCGTACTCCACGAGAGCGTCCCCCCATCGCTCTTGTGCGACCAATGCGCGGATGAGCACTCGTCGGCCGCCCTGATTAAAGCGGGTGCCCAATGCCTCTTTCTTGGCTTGCACTTCGCGTGCAAGCGTTTCGGCTTCCGTGTATTTGCCTTGCTCGAAGAGAGCCTGAGCTAAATGTTGAGCCATCTCACTTGACTGCAAATCCAATCCTCCCCACTTCCGGAGTGTTGCGATCAGGCCCTTCCGTGCCTCGATCTCTGCTTCGACGAGCTTGCCTTGCTGCGCGAGAACCAAAGCCAGGCTGCCCACCGCAACATCGATGGTGCGACCTTTTGCCGCCGTGTCGTCGGCACTCAGTATCGTCACTGCCTCGCGGTACGACTTCTCCGCATCCGCGAACTGGCCCTTGAGCTCGAACACACGTCCGGAGGCGAGGGCGATTTGTGCCCGAAGCTCTGCGACTGTGTTCGCTGTCTTGTTAACCCAGAGCTGAGGATCCCGCGCTAGCGCTTTGGCTCTCGCCAAGGCGCGTTCGGCCAGTTCCTGATGGCCGTCGAATGCGTACCAGAACACCAACTGATAGTTCATCGTTATCGCCCAGCTCATGTTGTACGGTACGTATGGGAGCGCTTTCTCGAGGCGCTTTGTCGCAGATGCCCTCTGGGCGTCCCACGCCTCTGCTACAGCCAACCGAAACACGGCCGTGAAGTAACCGGCGGATCCAGGCTTGGCCACGGCAAGGTGACGTTCTGCTTCGGTCAAGTCGCGAGTCTGCTGTTTGAGTCTCCCAATCCTGGCTGCTGCCATGCCGCGGCGGAAATAGAACTCACCAAGGACTGCCGCATCAGTGCTCGCCGGCGGCGGTTCATCCGCGAGCTTGCGCGCGGCGTCTATAGCTCCCGGATCGTCCAACTTCTCCTGCTTGAGGATGGCAAGAACATCCTCGGTGGCTCGTGGCACAACCACAGGGCGGTCCTCACTGAACGAGGCGCCCACTTTTTTGGCGTCCTCCACGGACATGGCGCCGTGGCAGGAGACGGTCAGGCCAACCGTAATGAGAAGACGCACCATCACGAGGCATTTCAGCATCATGTCGAGTATCCTTCGCCTATTGGCGTCCACCAAGGCCTGCCGCTACTTGAGGTTGTACGACACCAGCTCCCAATTGCGATCAGCAACGTTCACGGTGTTGTAGGTAATGCGCTTTACAACCGTTTTAGCCGCCGGCGCGAACCAAACAGTATCGTGCCATCTGTCGCCACGGTCGGCGTCATTCTGATGGAGCTTGAACCTCCAGAGCCGCTCGACCTTGAATGCCTTGAACGTTCCAGCCTGAGTTGTCACGTCCTCGTATGCGAGGGCCTTGCAATCCACAGCGTATGATCGAAACGACATGTCGACTAGCCCGGTGGCAGAGATATTCCACGATTTTTGCGTCGCCAGCGGGAAGTCCCAAAAATGCCAATCGTCCCCTATCATGCGCCACCCGTTCGGTGCCCCCAACGGTTGACCGTCCACTCGCTGGATGGAGCGAAGCCCCAGATTCCTGTCGAAATGAACGACGCATCCAGCACAGAGGCCCGGCAGGTCGGCACCGGCCATCACGATGGTGTCATCCTCGACCTTCACGACTGTCTGTATCCGGCCGGTCGAAAAAACCCACGTGTCCAGCACGCAGTACCTCGGCGGACCGTACAATTGTCCTTGCATGTCGGCTGGGCTTGGCTGCCAGCAGGGCTGCGGCTTCGACTTTCGCTTCGTGGCAGCCCAAGGCTGGACCGTATGATCGACCGCTAGCGTCACTGTTCCAGTCAAACGCCCCTCGCTCGTCAACGTCAGGTCGAAGGCATTGTTTATCCCGTTGACCACATGCACTCTTGACCCATCGACATGGATCTGAGCCCGTCCCTGGCCCTGGCCGGAGATTCCCATGGTGCCATGCGCGGTGCCATCGGATCGCACCGACCAGACATCGATGATGCGCCCCGATGGACCATCCCAGGTTCCAGTAAGCCAATGGCCATCCACGTGTCGCGACACATTTGTGACTTCGCTGGACGAGCTCATTGCCGTCGACGCTGGTTGCATGGAGTTGGCGCTCTGGCAGGCAGCGAGGAGGCCTGCCGTTAGGAGCAAAATGATCAGGCGCCGTGTAGTCACCCGACGCTACTCACTCTGACAGTGATCGCTACCCTCTGCCGGCTGCCCGGCGGATCGCAAGCAGACTCCGTCAAGAAGACGGGACTTTTGGGGCTTCGATTGCCCGCACCCTCGCACTCCCGTGGCAGGCTCGGATACTCGCCTCGAAGGCTCGTCTCACGAACGGACCTATCTCGTGACCTGACCACTGAGCACGGAGAATAGGGGATTGGCGCGAGGCTCCGCAAGTCGATACACCAGAGGCCTGCTCAATCGAAGGTCGACCCGTGCGGGCGGCCAGTGACGCAGTCAGAATCCCTGGTCGAGTCGCAAATTCTGAGTTGAGCTCGGACGGCCTTGCGGATGTCTCAAATGCCCTGAGACGTCAGGTATAACTAACTCACTGGAATCGTTTGCATGGCCCCGGAAAGAATAGCTTGGGCAAAAACAAATGATTGTGGACAGCGCCTTGACGAGCCATCCCCGCGACATCAGGTGCCAGACTCAAACACCGACGGGGCCAGAGCCGGGAGCCGATGCGAAAGTTCTGCTATGACGACGGAGCGATAGCTGCCCTCGCCTTCGTAGAACAGATTGAGACTTCCATCGCTAACCACTTCAAACACTGCGGCCTGATCGGATCGGCTCGGGAGCGCGGCGGACACTGTTGTTGCCTGTGTCGCGCGGCAGTATCCGCGCTGATTCTGCCGGTCCCCCGCTGATTGACGCCGGGGTGTGTCCGACCTAGACTGTCGTCACTCGGGCCGCTGCGCTCGAATCCGTTAGGAGTCCGCTTATGTGCACTGTGGCATCGACTCCTGGGCGCGGCCAGTGTCTGAGTCTAGGGATCCCGGCTAACACTGACCAGGCCGATCGAGGAGGGAAAGCATTGAAGGGCCTCGCTCTTTCCACAGTATGTTTTGCCGCACTGCTGACTACCTCTGGAGGGTCGATCGCGCAGGACCTGGACGCCACGTGGCTCGCTGGAAGATGGCAGGGCGACGTGTACCCGGTTCGAGCGCTCGCCGTCGCCATCGGCGCGATCAAGCACCACCTGACCCGGCGGAGCTCTCTCCTGGCCTCGGTCCGGGCGGCACTGGAGGATGCGGAGTGACTAAATTGGTCCGGGTGGCCTTAGTTACGCTCGGTCTTGGCCTGCTCATCGTTGTTCGAGCCGACGCCCAATCAGACCTTGGCAAGCGCCTCATCGGTAAATGGCAGGGAAACGTCCAGTTCATTAGCTCTCCAGCGGATCCTTTCCGCACGCTCGTTATCGAATCCGTGAGCGAGAAGGACGGAACGTGGAGCGCAGCAGGGCGTTTTGGCATCACAGGCAAAGGCCTGGACAGGGTGAAAATTGAGGTCGACTTAAGCGGACGTCAGCCAGTTGTTCGATTCGTGACCGGCGCCTCTAACACCGTGCGTTTGTATCTGGTCGATGGGAAGGCGCTCATGGGCACGCTGGAGCTCTCGGGACACGGCTTCCTTGGCGGGTCAGAGTATCGGATGAGACTCGACAGGGTGGAGTATGGAACCACCGCCCTGAGGCAGCTCGGGGACGAGTTGTCGGTTGGCACGAACCGGACGGGCGAGGCCTGCCGCGTGCGGCTCGTCGACATCGCGGCGGACCGCTTCAGCCTCTACTGCCAGGGGTGGAATCAGCCCAGTGGGCAGATTAGCCGCTTTCCGGCCCTGAAAGATGTCCCGCCCCAGCGTTTGGTGTCGGACAGTTCGTGGTATCGAGGCCTGTTGGGCCGACTGGGCGACTGCCGACCCGTAGAGCCTACGACGCTTGCCGACGGGACGGCTGCCGCCTTGCGCGAGTGCACACGCGCCCAGGGCGGCTGGCGCGTCCTCATCCTCGCCGCCGTCATCGGCGACATGAGCTACGCAATTGAAGCTCTGCCCACGAATCTACCGGTCCTCGAGCAGGCCGTGGGAGTCATCAGCGGCAAGCAGCCTGCCGCTGCGCCGAGGGGAAACAACAGCCTGGTCTCAGCTGCCATCCGCCGCGCCGAGACGATGGTCGGGGCGACGGGCGCGCTAGTGGGCGTGCAGGAGGTCGGGGCGCACGCTACCCTTTATGAACTCGGCCAGCTCCGCGACTATCAGGCTGACTGGGTGGCGGCAGAAGCGGCCTTCCGTCGGGCACTCGAGATCGAGGAGCGGCTCGCGGGGCCGAATCGGCCCCAGTCGGGCTTCACGATCTCCTGGATCGGAGCTGATATGGGCTTTCAGCGCCGCTTCGCTGAATCGGACCAGTGGTTCGCACGGGCCGAGCCCCTCCTCAAACAGGACTATGTCCCCTGGCACTACCCACTGCACCTAACGTGGCGTTCTGCTGTCGAACGCACGAAAGGGAACCTCTCGGAAGCCATCCGATACGGAGAGAACGCGATCCGAATCCACGAAGGGGCGCGAGTACTCGACGAGACCGGTTTCTCCGAAAGCCTCACGCAGACAGTGCGGGCCTACTGGGCGGCAGGCCGACTCGACGAGGTCGAGCGCGGACTCCTGAGAGTGCTGACCCTTCTCGATAAACCAGGCCCGAATCCCACGTTTCGCGCTTGGCGGGTGGCGGAAACGCATCACGATCTCGGGGTCTTCTACCTCAACGGCAACCGACTCCCCGAGGCTCGCAAGCACCTTGAGCTCGGTCTCAAGGGCCGCGAGTCATTCCTCGGGCCATCGCTCAGGGTGACAGACTCGCTGATGCAGCTAGGGCAGCTCGGACGGGCCGAGAGGTCGCTGCCCAAGGGACTCGAGGCCTACCGTCGCGCTGCCGACATCGCCACCAAAGACCCGCTGTCCCGAGGAACTTTCCGAGCGAACGACTTCGTGGGCTATTTCGACACCCTGCTGGAGGTCAGTGCGGCTGCCCCCGACCAGGGGGACACACTTGCCGCCGAACTGTTTGCCGCGGCCCAGATCCCCAGGGACAGTGAGACCGCCAAGGCAATCACGGCGATGTCCGCTCGGTTGGCCAGCGCGGACCCGGCGGTCCAGTCGGCGACTCGCGAGTACGAGGAAGCAGTCCGCCGTCGCGATCGTGCCCGAGAAGCGAACGCCGCTGAACAATTCAAGCCGGCCATCGAACGTGACCCGGACCGGGAAGCGGCCCTCCAGAAGGAGTGGCGGGAAGCCGAAGAGCAGGTGGCTCTGCTCGAGGAAGGCCTCCAGGCAAAGCATCCGAGATACGTTGGTCTCACGGCTGCCCGGCCAATGTCGGCGGAGGATGTTGCCCAGCTGCTTCGCCCGACTGAGGCAGTCCTTTCAATCGTTCATACGAGCCAGGCAGCCTACGTGTTGCTCGCCCGCGATGGACACGTCTCCGCCCACCGTGCTCCCATATTGGGCCGTATACTGGAGCAAAACGTCAAGGACTTGCGACAAGGGCTGGATCTCGCGGATGGCCAGTCGCGTCCCTTTGATCGCGCATTGGCCTATCAGCTTTATCAATCGCTCCTGGCGCCGCTCGAGAGTCGCCTGCAGGGTGTCACCCATCTGATCTTCGTGCCCAGTGGACCTATCCAGAGCCTGCCGCTCGGCCTGCTCGTGACCCAGCCGCCTTTTGCCGGCGACGGGAATGACTATCGCAGCACGGTCTGGCTCGCGCGCAGGTTCGCCATCAGCGTCTTGCCGTCCGTCTCGTCCCTGAAAGACTTGCGGGCCACGGTGAGCCGACCGGCCGCCCCTCTGCCCTTCATTGGTTTTGGCGATCCCGCCTTCAGGGGGGCGGGCGGCACCGCACGCAGCGTGACGGCGCTTGCGAATCTCTGCCGTGATGGGGCGCTCAACGATATGGAGCTACTGCGCGCTCTACCCCGACTACCTGAGACTGCCGGTGAGCTGCGACAAATGGCACAGACGCTCGGGGCCAGTTCCGACAGCGTGGTGCTGGGCGCCGACGCGACCGAGGGCCGGGTGCGCTCCACCGATCTGAGCCAGTACCGCGTCATCGCCTTCGCCACGCATGGGCTCTTGCCGGGCGGCCTCCAGTGCAAGACGGAGCCAGCGCTCGCCCTCACGCCGCCCGCGAGCCCGAGCGCCGTCGAGGATGGCCTGCTTGACGCGAGCGAAGTCGCGCAGCTTCACCTTGATGCGGATTTTGTCGTCCTTTCCGCGTGCAACACGGCGGCTCCGGACGGTCGACTGGTGGGCGAGGCTCTCTCCGGCTTGGCTCGGGGCTTTTTCTATGCGGGCGCGCGCAGCCTGCTGGCCTCCCACTGGAGCGTCGCATCACAGCCCACTGTGGCGCTGACCACTGGGCTCTTCATCGAATACAGTAAGAATCGCGCCCTCGGCCGCGCCGAAGCCCTACGCCGGGCACAGCAAGCCTTGTGGCAAGAGGTCGCCACGTCCCACCCCGCCCTTTGGGCCCCATTTGTCCTGGTCGGCGACGGGGGTCCTGAAGGGCGCCAGCCGTAGGCGCGCGCCTAGAGCTCCGCCGCGCTCGCCGCGCCTACAATACAGGGCGATCAGCCTGGCAAAATGGAAACCGGAAGGGGAAGTGGGCACGGAGCCTGGGATCCCTTGTATCCGATCTTGGATATTGGCCCCGTCATCAAGCACCGCTATCATGGCGGGGCCATGTGGACCCTATACGATGACCTCGACGCCTTCTACTTGGAGCACCGCCGCTGCGGTCGACTAGACGCGGGTGTCGAAAACGGCCAGGTCTGGATGACGTGCGAGTGCGGTGCACTCTCCTCTCGGACCATTTTGCCGTCGGACGAGTCCTTACGACCCACCCGCGAAAATGGGAGGTCCTGATGGCAACGTCGCTAACGCGCCGTCATCTCGATGAGACAGACCGCCGCCTATGGTTGAACCTTGGATGGCCCGTATCGACAGGTCGTGAGTAGGACTCGGAGGGACATAGGAGCCAGCAGATGGATCTCAGGCAGTACGAGCGGGCCATCGCCGGGACGACGAGGGACGACTGGACCATAATTACGTGTTGGGGATTTGGATCCGGTCCGTCGTACCTTGAGCGGTCATCTGTCTGGACGACTGGCAAGGGCGAATTCTCAAACCTTGAGATCCAATCTCATGGCCTTCGTGCCTCCTTGAAGAACGATCTCGCCATCTGGATCGCTTGGGGGTTTCCGGCCAACCCGGAGTTCAAGGAACCATGGGCAAATCAATTTCCCGACTCAAGCGCCAGCAGTGCATTTATCGACTTTTTCTTCGGCTCTGCACTCGTCTATCGGGACGTATACGTATCGGTCGACGGGGGGCGATGCAAGTTGCCGCTGCCGGACCTCGAGTTCGACCCCAAGACCCACGAGGTCCGACGCTATACCGTTTCACACACGCGACACGGATTCTTCCGTCTGCTCGACACGTTCGAACGCCTCAGCGACTTCGATCGGTACTTTGCTGCAGCCGGTTTCATCATCACTGATGCCCCATGGATGGGCTAACGATTGGACGTAGTCTCGATCGTCAGCGCACTGCTCAGCGCCATCGGGGCGGCCATAGCGATATGGCAGGCCTACAGGGCGAAAACCTACCGCGACGAGATCTTGCAGGATCGCCGAAAGATGGCCCTGGTAGAAACTATCGGAACGGCGCGAAAGGCGAGAGACGAGTGTCGCAAGATCGTAACGCCAGTCGGGAAGCCGGTCCGTGGTCTGGATCAACAGCAAGTCGTCAACGCCATTCGCGATTGTGTCGACCGCTTGCGTGACAATGCGCACAAGTTTCGGTCGACGAAGCTGACCGGCTGCGTAACGACTCTTGAAAGCCTACTTGCAAATTACGCCCAGACTGCAGACGAAGTGGCGAGATACAAGGTCGCAGACGATATGTACAAGGCTCTCACTGGTGCGATTGGAGCAATTTCTGAAGAGATCGATCGCTTGGTATAGCACGATACGACAACGCCATCTAACGAACCGCTGCAACAGCCCGGCTTCGCCAGTGTGCCCCGCCGTCTTGGCGGAAGGCTCTCCGGTTTGCTCTCCGGTTTCGGGGTGCAACGGGGTGCAACGAGGCTCCTAGACGTCCGAAGGTGAATCGAGGTCCTGCAAGCACTTGCGCGACGCCTTGCAACGCCCTACCACCCCGGCAATGGACTCATAACCCAAAGGTCGTCGGTTCAAATCCGACCCCCGCAACCAGCAAAGACAAGGGCTTCCGAGACGGTCTCGGGAGCCCTTGGTGTTTTCATTCAACAGATATTCAACGAGTCGGACAGGGACCGAACCTGTCTGCGAACGCCGAGGTGTTCGTAACCGACCGGTTACAAACACCCGCATGTGTAATCGAGAGTTTAGGTATGAGCAGGATGCCACAGGAGGTCACTGCTTCACAACACGTTGCCTAGTATTGGACGGAGCCGAACAACGCGCGGAACGTGAGGACGGCTTGGCCACGCTGCTCCGGCGTGCGCCCGTAGAAGCAGTCCGCGAGCACCGGATCGGCATCGCGCATCTTCTGCTCCTGACTCCAGTCGCTCGCGAGCGTGTCGACGTTGCCGACGCACACGTCGTACGCCGCTAGCCTCACGAGTGCCCCCTCGTCGAGGCTCGGCTCATTGCCAGCCGCGGCCCTCGGGATCCCTAGGGCGCGGAGCGCGTGGAAGGAGGCGCCGATTCGCGCAACGATGGTGGCGCGACGGACTTCTACCCCTACACGAGTCGCCGCATAGCGCACGCGATTGATGAATCGCTTCATCTCGCGCGGTGTCTCCAGACGCTGGCTCAGATTGACGTGACCGGCCTTTTTTGTACCAGGGGCAATGAGAGACTCCACCCCTGGGGAAGGAGGCTAGTCATGGCGAAGTCGAGGACAAAGCCCGAGCAGATCGTGACGCTCCTGCGGCAAATCGAAGTGGCCATCG
>Ga0126369_10002852_pt1 | contig 12414 bp, 10 predicted proteins | sample PanSoiMetaPlot_1_FD_109646 | JGI IMG/M metagenome (GOLD analysis project Ga0126369, IMG submission 109646) | Tropical forest soil microbial communities from Panama - MetaG Plot_1 | ecosystem: Environmental > Terrestrial > Soil > Tropical forest > Bulk soil | place: Panama | collected 2016-02-17 | reverse complement strand
CTGCCTCGCTGAACACGCACAGTACACCGCACTACATTTGTTTTTCCCAGCACCGATTCTGCGCTCAACTCAATCGTGTAGTTCCCGGGTTGAGTCGACAGGGGCACACCAGCAAATCCAGTCCATGCTTTTTCCTTCTCAGCTGTGAAAGCAATCGAGTGATTGAGCCACTTTGCGGACAACGTGTTCAGTCCGATCGGCGATGAAACATGAAACAGAGCAGGCGATCCGTTGGTCAGCAGCGTAGGTTCCCAAGTGAGAATCCAACCTTGAGATGTGCACGGCGACACCGCAGCGTTCGCCCCGGGGGCGCTGAGACGCAGGGCAAGAACTGCCCACAATAGAAGTTTAGATCGCACGCCGAGTCTCGCCATTCGTTTTTTATTCTAAAACGCGAATGGCAAGAAGGCTGATGACAATCAATATGCCCGTCCTACAGAAGTGGCGGCTGTCGAATCGTGTCCTAGAACCAGTCAGGTCAGAACAATCTTCCAATCCGGAAGAAGAACTTGTGATGTCCGGTATCGCCATATGCGTAGGCTAGCTCGACCGGCCCAAACAACGTTGTGACTACCACCCCCGCTGCGATATCGCCAGGATAGTTCGGGAACTTGCCGAGACCGGTCAGCGGCCTCCCGTAAACCTGGCCTCCTTCGATGAGCCCCAATCCGTATACGCCTCCGCCCAGGAGCGGCGGCAATCGCAGAAGCTTGCGCAAGTATCCCCCCTGGAACAGGAAATACTTATCCATGAGCAGTTCATTCGTTCCGTAGGAAACCAGTTGCGATGTTCCACCCAGAGAAAATACGGGTACACCCGTCGAGTGATCAAACGTCGTACCGGCAAATCCATTGATAAATATTGAAGAGGGCGCGCTCAACCTGAAGAAGTTTTGCGCGAAAACTTCCAGCGCCGGATATTGGTTGGGCGAGGCTGGGCTCGCATTCGTCCAACGCCAGTTCAACTCGAATCGCTGTCCCTCTCGTGGGACAACTGCATCATCCACCGTATTCCACCGGAACCGTACCCTGGTTGAACCGTAGCCCCCTGAGACAACCGGTAATGTAGGATCTCCCGACTGCCTCTCAAATTTCTGCCAGCCGCCCTCGTAGCCAATTCTTAGTTCCGCTGTTCTTCCAAACTGGTGACCGACATCGATGCCCCCGCCCGCATTGGTTTCGCGAAACGTGGCTATGTTGGTGTTCTGTGCGTAGATGTAAATGGGATCGCTTGTGATCAACCCGCGTGGGGCAATGAACCACTTCTTGTCCTGGGTGAAGGGATGGTAATACTCAGATCTCAATCCGTACTCAGAAAACAGAATGATATCGTTGCGAAATTCCGACCCATGTCCGCCCAGGTCTAACCATGTCAGACGTGCTCCCATGTTGAACAGGACATTCTCGAAATTCGATCCATCAATCAAGATCAATGGACGCACAATGGGAGACCCGTATGGTTTGTCATCGGTCGCGACATTCAATCCTTCTTCTCCATCCCGTCTTGTGAGCCCGTAGTTGATGGCCGAAAACCTGCCCCACCCTCTGATCTCACGAATTCTCTGCTCAAGCTCCGGAAAATCCACCGGCTTTCCTGCCATCGGGCTCAGATAATCTTGAACCTGCTTGGCAAGATCGCCCTTCGCTCCGGTAACTTGGACAAATGCTGGAGGGGGATTCGTTCGGCGACGAGACTCCCGTTCTTGCACGTATTGCGCCCACGTCGCATCATCCACGGCAAAGGCCGACAGTACTTTGGCTTTCGCCTCGGCCGCGTCATATCCGGCCTGGATAATTTCTGGAGCCTTGTTGAAGTCCATCGACCCGTATTTCGCAAGCGGAACCGAAATCATGAGGTCGGCGTCTTCCATGCTCCGCAATTCATTTGCCGCGATCATGATGGACACCGACCGTCCCAGCACTGCGAGCGATGACAGTTTGGCATCCGAACTGAGGGGTGCTGTTTCCAAGTGAATACCCAGGATCAATTCAGCTCCCATCGCTTTTGCCACATCGATCGGAATGTTGTTGAGCAGTCCGCCATCTGCATAGATGGCTTCCTTCGACGTCACTGGAGTAAACACGCCCGGAATAGACATAGTGGAGCGCATCGCCAACGACAATGAGCCACTGCGGAATACCTCAGGTTTGCCGCTCACTAGATTTGTGGCCACGCAGGCATAAGGAATTGGGAGGTCATTAAAGTTGGCAACCTCCGAGTAAGGAAACGCAACTCGATCAATGATGAACGAGACATCTTGTCCTGTGTTGAACCCGGCAGGAAATTGCAGCCCCTTGCGCCAGCCAAATTCAAGGTTGTTGGGATAGTCATGAGCATCTTCCTTGCGGCGAAAAGAAAGATCACGGTAAGAAGGCTGGCCCGACAATACCTCATCCCATTGAATGCTATCGACCAGTTGGCGAAGTTCTTTTGCGTCGGCTCCCGTCGCATAAACTCCACCGACCAAACCTCCCATGCTGGTCCCCGCAACGTAATTTACCGGTATGTGATGTTCTTCCAACCATGTGATGACTCCGACGTGAGCGAGCCCAAGCGCACCGCCCCCCTCAAGAACAAGTCCGAGTGAGGGTCTCTTGCCCCCCGGCCGAACGGCTTGGCTCTCCTGCGCGAACATCATCGATGACATCAGCAAAATCGTTCCAACGATCGATAAGAACTTCGATCTCATAGTAATCACTCCGTATAACAGAACAGCTGTTTAGAAGCCTTTGAGGGCGGTCCGCTTCGGACAGATAACTCAGCGGCCATTAAACACACCCTTGCGACCCGATGCCTCCCTATTCAAGGCCGCATACGAAAGACAACTGAACTGTCAAAAGTTACAGGAAATGTTTACGAAGCCGACGCCAGGCGCGTCCATTCCAATGTCGCACTTTTTCTAGGCTCTCAGCGTTCCCGAATGCGGCTGGAGAAGTCAGGGGCATCATTCGCTTCGCGGGCCTTCGGATTGATATAGGACTTGGCCTTGAGCTCTGCGAAAGGTAAATCGCCAACAAGGTCGCCGCGTTCGTACATCATTTCATCTGCCTTGCCGTTTAAGAGAATACGCCAGTCCCAACGAGCTGCTTTGCCGGCGCGAGCCTGCGCAACATGAGACGCGATGTTGGTCGTACAGTTATTCGTAAGCGCGTTATACCACTCAGGCTGGTTGCGCATGCGATCGGCCCGATTCAAGTAGTCAACAAAGATAGCTCGTGCCTGGTCCGGTGTCGCTCGTGTGTGATACAGGTAGACGTCCTCGCCCTTGCGATAATTTGTACGCAAACGAACCACATCGCGTTCATCGCTGATCGTGTAGATCAGTTCGTAATACCGAAAGAAACCGCGGATCGCCGAGTAGCTTTCTCCCACTTCTTTTCGCGTCTCGACGGACATCGCCACGCGGCCATCATCGCCGAAATCAAAGCTGACGATGGGATGCGCGATCCAAGGCGAACCCCAGTACGTGATGAATACGTCTACGCCACGTACTTTGGAAAGATGGACTACTTTCGTTTCCCAATGAGGTGTGTAGTCGGTTTCGGTGCGATATTCACAATTGCGAAAATTGTGGATCGTAACCTCATCGCCACTCACTTCCGCCCAGGCAGTTTGTGCAACATCCGGCTGCCAAGCTCGATCATTGGAAGGCTTTAGCGACAGCCACCAAACAAGCACCGCGAGGAACGCAATTGCAGCGAACGCCTGCCCGCGCCATTTGAAGCGAAACACCAGCAATGCCGAAAGCACGACAAGGCCGTAAATCGTCGCTAAGACCGGCCTCAAAGATGCGTTTGGAGCATCGAAGTACAACGCCAGCGTCGCCCACAAGCTACACAAAACTACTGTGAGGGACACGAGTATACGGATCAATATCTTGATAAATCTGAAATGACCAGGTGTCGTAGACATGTCTTTTGCCGCTGCTTGCGCCAATCATTCTTGCTCAGCGGGAATGAATAGTCAGCGCGAGCGAAGCACACGGCTACTGCGAAAACTACCAGTTGGCGAACCGTTAGACGATGACGAACTCCTCGAAATATGAAGGTTAGTCTGCGCCGGCATTCGTTTGTAGCAGCCCGTCTTTCTCCATTTGTTTTGGGACCTTCTTGACTAATTCTTCTGCGACTTTCTTTGCTGATTTCGGATTGAAAGAATCGCTGACCCCCGTCCACACCAGGTCGCCATCTGGCTTGTTGGTGGCATAAACGTTCGTCTCGACGCTGACGGTCGTGTTTTCTTGTATATATCCAGGATCGTAAACAATCGGATAGACCGCGCCCAGGTAACCGTAAAAAGAATAGTAGTACGGAAACGGTGCGACATAACTTGAGCTCGGAACAACAATGGTCTTCTTATCGATTTTCAACAAGCGCGAGACGACCACGGCATCGATTTGGTTATCGCGAATCTGGGACCTCAGGTAGTCGAGGTCAAGTTTCGCCTTGGGATCTGGACGCAACAGGATCTGATTGCCTGGAACAATCTCCATGCCGGATCTCGATATCTGGGCTGCCATTTTGTCTTCGAAATCTGCACGCACTTCCAGATCTTGTGCAATGCCGATGACGAGCACCTTACGAAATGTCTTTCCCTTGTAATTGGGGTTGAGCCAACTCATGACCATTTTGGCAGGCATGGCTGCGGTGGTGAAGACAATTACTAGGACAGCGACCTGAATAGTCGTGCGCGCCAACGTTCGACGGAAGCCGAGATTTGTCATACGTCCTTCTTGCTGAACTGAGATCCTTGAGGCAACCCATTGTGCACGGTACAAAGAACCTTGCGCAAGGCAGTTCCCCCTTAGGCCTCAAGTATCCAGAGAATGTCAGAACTACTGGAAGCGTGATTGTGCTGATCAATCGACTGCTTGATGATAGTGTCTTCTCTGTGAACTCTGGCATGAGGAACCTGAAGAGCCTGAAGTCAGTTGCAAATCCTCCCAGGCCGAGCAAACTGCGTTCCCTCGGCACTGACCATCCCAGGTTTTTCATGAATTGCTTTTTCTTCTTCTTTTTCACCTCAGGCTTTTGCAGTGTGCTCTACGAGGTTGTCTGGCTCCGGCTGGCTATGGCTCAGTTTGGGGTGACCAGCGCATTGGTCTCAATGGTGCTCTCTGCGTTTATGGCTGGATTGGCCGTAGGCTCTCAGGTGAGTGGTCGGCTCATCAAAACACAAAAGGCGCCCTTCAGGATCGCGCCGTTACGTCTCTACGCCGCCAGTGAACTCCTCGTCGGCGCCTCTTCCATTAGTGTGCCGTTGCAACTTGCGTGGGGACACAGTCTCTTGCAACGAATTCCCCTCGTTTCTTCCGCGAGTTATTACCTCGTCTCCGGTACCTGGGTGTTTCTTACGATTGTTCCCTGGTGCACCTTCATGGGCGCGACCATCCCCATCGCAATGGCTGCGATCCGGCAGGCCGTTCCTCCAGAATCGGAGAGCTCTTTCAGCTTTCTTTACCAGGCCAACGTCATGGGGGCTGTGTTCGGCGCCCTTATCCCCCTCTTCCTCATAGAGCTGTTCGGCTTTACCACAACCCTGAAAATATCTGGGATTCTCAACTTGAGCTTGGCTCTTTCCGCAATTCTCGTCTCCCTACATCAAACCACTAATCATGACCTCAAACCTGCTCCTGATACGCCTATTTCTTTGAAAGAAAAGGCAACTCCGTCGTCTCGAAGTCCGACGCTACTCTTGCTCCTCTTCACAACCGGTATTACGAGTATGGGGATAGAAGTAGTTTGGATCCGACAGTTCACCCCCTACTTAGGAACCGTGGTCTATTCGTTCGCATTGATACTCGCGATCTATCTGACTTTCACAGCAATGGGATCGCGACTTTACCGTCGCAGAATCCACCGCGAAATTCAGGACTGGAGAATTCCCTGGCCATTGCTTAGCCCGCTCGCACTCCTGTCGCTGGTCTCGACAAGTCCTGGCTGGACTATCCCTTGGCCCGTTCGGCTGCTTCTCGGCATCGGACCGTTTTCAGCGGCTTTGGGATTTGTCACCCCAATGCTAGTAGACCACTATTCCGGAGGTGATTCGGAACGAGCGGGCAAAGCTTACGCAATCAACATCCTTGGTTGCATTGTCGGACCTCTATTTTCCGGGTTCTTGCTGCTGCCGGCCATCGGTGAACGCTGGGCATTATTTGCGCTCTCCTTTGCATTTCTGGTCGCTGGCATTCCATTTTCGGCTTGGCCGCGTGGTGATTTCCCGATTCAGCGAACATGGTCCCGTTACGCCGGTGCCCCTGTCATTCTGGTTGCTCTACTCCTCGTGTTCACCATCAAGGGTTACGAGGAGCAATTTTCAGAAAGAGTCGTGCTTCGCGACAACACCGCAACCGTAATTGCAACCGGATCTGGAAGGGACAAGCGACTGCTCGTCAACGGCATTGGCATCACTTCGTTGACTCCTATCACGAAGATAATGGCGCACCTTCCACTGGCCTTTCTCGATCACCCACCACAAAACGCTTTAGCGGTGTGTCTGGGGATGGGCACAACTTATCGCTCTCTTCTTGCGTGGGGCATTCCAACCACGGCGGTGGAACTAGTTCCAAGCGTTCCACATTTACTGTGGTACTACCACGCTGATGCGCCAGAACTGCTGCAGTCACCGTTGTCCACAGTCATCGTTGATGATGGCAGACGTTACCTCGAACGTACTTCAGAACAATTCGACGTCATCACTGTCGATCCTCCACCGCCTATCGAGTCCGCGGGTTCCAGCTTGTTGTATTCGAAGGAGTTCTATTCGATTGTCGGACGCAAACTACGTCCAGGAGGTATTCTCCAGCAATGGCTGCCTGGGGGCGATGTTGTTACGCAAGCGTCAGCAGCGCGCGCCCTGAAGGAGTCCTTTCGCTACGTTCGTTCATTCCGATCAATTGAAGGCTGGGGTTTTCACGTCCTTGCCAGTGATCATCCTCTGCCGGATTTCACCGCGACTGATCTTGTTCAGCGTATGCCTGCCCGCGCTGTTCAGGATCTAGTTGAGTGGAGCCCTAACCACCCGCCGGAGCACCAATTCACAATCATGCTCCAAAATGAAATCCCTATTGATGCGTTGATACAACAAGCCCCGCAATCATCTCCAATTCAAGATGATCGTCCCGCCAATGAGTACTTCGCGCTGCGCACTTTTTTCGTGCGGCTGGATCGGGATAGCACAGGGCGTCTAACGAAGTAGATGGATAACATCACGTGCTAATTCGCTCGTGACCATAGGCGACCCCCTCCCGCCAGCTATGAACAATTTTGAGAAAGTGTCTCTCTCCGAATCTGTCAATGGCGGAGAAGGCAAAGACTGCAGCCTGGGACACCTGACGGGAACGACAGTCCAATCGCAGCTTAAGCAGGGACTTCCCAAAATGCGGTGATGCACGACAATAGTGGTTGTGATGGAGAACTAAGGCGAAAATGTCACTACCGCGGCGGGGTCGTACGTTTTGCTGCGCGCCTTACGCATAGTCTATCGGATGTTTCTCCAGCCAGTGTTCATCGCGGACTTTGTTGATGTTCTTCAGAGCACCCGAAGTCACGCTTTCGGTCAAGTGACGGCTTTCCCAAGTCATCCTCGCAACAAATCCGGCCAGCGCACCAATCGCACCCAGTGCAACGACCTTATCGGCGGATCTGTTCTTCAGGCAGCGGCCTGCCAACAACCCAATGCATCCGCCCACTACCGTTGGCAACCAGGCATGTCGGAGACATTCATCTAAGAACGCGTTGATCGGTGTGCCTTGCAGAAACTCTTCTTGTCCGGAACGAGCTCCTTCCAGACCAGAGTTCAGGAGCTTCTTGCCATAATCGATTTCCGACTTCGACCATTCCGTGACATCAGTGACGTCCATAACCACACCTCACTGCATTTCAAGACTACGAGGCAGATTGGCGAGTTCGCTGTGATTGGAATCACACCTTCAGGAGATGTACGAAAGTAAATTGCGACACCGGCGGCTAGCCTCCAGCGGACCTTTTGAAACTCTGCAAGGAGGACGGCCGAGAGGAAGCAAGCCGACCGTCCTTTTTGTCACCGACGTCAAGCAGCGAGAGCTTCGAGAGCCGACCGATTGCGGATCACCAGGATCGAACCTTCCAGACGAATCACTTGCTTCTTCTTTAGGCTGCTGAGCAGACGAGTCACTGTCTCCCGGGAAGACCCAATCATCTGAGCCATTTCTTCATGTGTCAGGCTCGAGCGAACGCGGAACTCGTTGGACTTTTCGCCATTCGACCAGGAAAGCAACAGCTTCGCCAGCTTGTTCTCTGACGAGCGTGACATGACAAGATCGTGAATATCACGATACGCTGACTGAAATTCTCGACTCAGTGTGCCCGCGGCCTGCATCCCAAGTTCTCCATTCTGCTTGACCAGTCTCAGTAGCGACTCTCGAGCTATGAAGTTGACTTGGCATGCAGACGCCGTCTCGGCGCTGATCTCGTATGGAGTATTGGCAATCACGGCGCTTAGTCCCAAAATCTCGCCCGGTTGCGCCATCTTGAGGATCAAGACTCTGCCATCCCGCGAGGTGGTGAAGAGCTTGGCTTGCCCGGAACACAACAGAAACGCGCCTCGCGGACTTTGTCCTTCTACGAAGAGTAAGGCGCGGTCCGGAAACGTTCCGCGATGGCTGTGGACATTAAGTTCCTTCAGGAGGTCCGGCGATAGTTGGCAGAACCAGTCGGCTTGGCGATGCTTGCAGGTGCTGCAGTCCTCGGTGATCTCCAGCCCATATGGGGATTTCATAGTTTCCTTGTCGAATACCAACTGTGCGGTGTGATCCGGCGTCGTGCGGGAAAGCAACTTGCCGGCGGGCGGATTCATTACGTTAGTGAGCCTCGGCCACCGAACGCCCGCGACGGCATGCAAAAGCTCCGCGGCGATTTTCTTTTCGATATGAGAACCGTGACGGAGGCTCTCAAGTAGTTGCCATCCGGCAGTGGCGTCTCCCTGCTTCCATCTCAAGCCGCAACGAAACAGATACGTCGAATCCGCTTCCACTGCCGAAGACACGCTACTCCTCACAGCCCGCTAACCCGCCATCGCCTTCTTGATTCTCTCCACGAGGTACTGGCTATGGATTCCCCGGCCGCGCAGCATAATTCCCGATTCATGCAACTCTCGCAAGAGAGCCTCTCCTCGTTCATCCACAATCGTCACCTCATCGAGTTCAACGACGACTGTGCGGCGGGCATGCTCTGCCAAGGCTTCCCTGCAGCATTCTTCCAGCACATCGACCCAATCTCCTGCCAGGGTGCCTTCCAGTCGCATTGTGATGACGCGAATTTCATCCTGACGGTGGATCCTCAGCATGCGAAACGGGGCCCTCAGTTTCCGTGGAAGCAGTCAGCCTTCCACTTCGTCCGCGGAGAGGAGGGTGAACAAAATGAATCTCTTAGCGGGCAGAGAAGGCTTATGGTCTAGCAGACCGAAGAGGAAGAGCTGACGTTGCTCCGGCAAGTGCCGGAATACCGTCACCCGCCTTGTTGGCCTGTCAGTGTGGTCAGATCAGGTAGTCTCTGCGGTTTATGTTCAATTTCTGCATCCTCGACTGGAGAGTGGTTCGTTTCAGGCCAAGTCGCGCGGCGGCACCCCGGTCCCCGGCGATCACTCCATGCGTTTCTTTCAACGTTCGAATAATATGCCGGCGCTCTAGTTCCAACAGTGTTCCTTCCGACTCAGTTTGCTGTTCGGCAGCACGCAACTCTGCCAATGGGGCCCGCAACACACTTCCTTCGGTAAGGATGACAGACCGTTCGATGAAGTTCTCCAGTTCGCGCACATTGCCCGGCCAACCCCATTCTGCAAACGCTCGCATCGTCGCTGTCGGAATCGTTTCTATCTTCTTATCCATGCGACGGGCGAGCTTCTGAACAAAATACCGGACTAGCTGTGGCATGTCGTTTCCACGCTCCCGCAATGGGGGCATTACGATCGGAAATACATTTAGGCGGTAGTACAGATCGCTACGAAACTCGTGATCTGCTACTAACTTAATAAGATCCCGGTTGGTAGCTGCAACTAGCCGGACATTCACACGAATCGTCCGCGTTCCGCCCAGTCGCTCAAATTCCTGATCTTGAAGCACCCGCAGTAGTTTTGGTTGTAACTCAAGCGGAATATCTCCGATTTCATCTAGAAAGAGAGTGCCCTTGTCCGCGAGTTCCAGACGTCCTACCTTTTGGTTAATCGCTCCCGTAAATGCGCCCTTCTCGTGTCCAAACAGTTCGCTCTCGAGCAGGCCAGTAGGAATTGCAGCGCAATTCAGCTTGATGAAACTGTTATCTTTGCGCGTGCTCATGCGATGAATGGCTCGGGCCAGCAACTCTTTGCCGGTTCCGGTTTCACCGAGAATGAGTACCGTTGCTCCGCTGGGTGCCACCGTCTTCGCTTGTGCCAGCGCTCTCCTCAGCGTTGCACTTTCGCCGACAATCTCCTCGAAGTTAAGCTCTGTGCGAATCTCATCTTCGAGATAGAGTTTTTCCTTGGCCAATTTGTCTTTCAGTTCCTGTATTTCACGATAAGCTTGTGCGTTGTCCAAGGCGACTGCAAGCTGTGAAGCGACCTGCTTCAGAATCCTAAGCTCTGTCTCGTCAAAACCGGTTTCACTCTCACTTCCCACATTCAGTGTTCCCAAAGCGCCGCTAGCTGTCAGCAATGGAATACAAGATAAGAATTTGATTCCCTGCTCGGCCATCATAGTGTCAAAGTCGTTGTGGTCTCCCGGAAGATTCTTCCTGTGAAACACCTTAATCCGATGTTCCTCGAATGCCTTGTATGCTGGGCATGATCGTGTGGCTTCAGACTCGGCAACCATCGAGTGAGAATTGTGTCCCAAAGAATACAGCTTCAGTGCCTGAGAACGTCGATCTTGGAGCGCCAGACTGACATAGTCGTGCCGAACCACTCTCCGTAACGCAGACGAGATCAATGGAAACAGCCGCTGTAAATCCAGACTTGAAGTTAAGGTGGTATGAACTTCGAGTAAGGTCTGTAGGCCTGCCTTCTCCTTATGAAGAGTCTCGCGATTGAAAGAGCTCTCAAGGGCAAGAGCCACCAACTTAGATACGCGGCTTAGCAGTCGAACATCTGCTTCCTGGTATGCGTTCGCCTGCCGCGCGCCGAGGCCTAAACCTCCAAAGCGAGTCTGCGCCGTTGTAAGTGGAAGAACGCAGTAAGAGCGAATGCTTCGTTGTTCAAGTTCCTCGCGTACTCGTTCGAAGCGCCTTTCTGTCTGCACGTCAGTGATCACCACCGCTTCCTGGTGTTTCCAGACCCACCCGCCGACCGATTCCTCGACATTCCAAACATCAGGAAGCGCCTTTAGGTCTCGGCCTTCCCACATGTGGACTCGCATCACATTGTCCTTGCTGTCGTGCAACGAAAAATGAGCCAGTTCAAACGACGCAACCTTGTGGAGACGCTCGGAGAGGGCAACGAGTAAGTCAGGCAAGCTAAGGTGGAGAACCATTAGGTCCGCAATCTCAAGCAGGGCGTCATAACGTCGTGATTCGTCGAGAGAGCCGGGATGGTCCATAGCTGCCATAAGTCGCGCAGTGGTAGTTGGTACTTATCGAATATGTAAATTGCTTATCTTACGGTTCCAAGCCGCTGCCTGGGGAGTGGTCAGGTTTCCGTTCGGTTTTCCGAACGTTGCGTGGAATCGTTGACGCGGGCCAAGTTCAACTACACACCGTAGTACTAAAGCACGGTCGACAAGCGGGGCGCTCGGGCCGGGTTTTGCGTAAGAGCCAATTGTCCTGCAAAACTGCTCAGCTGCTGATAACCGTCAATCAATCCATTCGGGGTTAGACGTGCCCCCGGTATTGCAATGCCAAGATAAAGCTTGGGCATGGCGAGCAATGCATTCAGGCGGAGGCGAATCGCACTGTCGATCAGGTGTTGTGCAGCTTGAGCAACTCTCGGGTCCGCACTTTCACGCGCCCCCTCTCCCAAACGCAGGAGAACCGCTGCGTTATGAGATGCACACTGCACATAATCGAGGGTCGCGCGCAGCCTCTCACGCCGAACCGCACGAAACTTTTGAGGAGAAAGGTTGGAGCGAAGAAACTCCTCCTCCGCTGGATCAATTAAGTTTCGAAAGGCCTCGATATCTACCGGATGGGTCTGCCCAGACAAATCTTCCAGGCTGTGCACAGACGCGCTTCGGCCACGTGCAAGCTTGAAGAATAACATCAAGGCACTAATCGACAACACAATAAGAATAACGGTAGTCATCATTGCAGTAATAACCGTTCCAATTCGGTATTCCATTGTTCAAGGTTATGGTCTGGCACGCGGATCAAGTGTTCACGCACGCGCTCCGGAGCCAACAAATAGGTTAGCCAAATCAACACACTAATGTGGTAAACACTCATTAACGCAATGTTGAGGACCTCATCT
>Ga0126369_10002851_pt1 | contig 12415 bp, 12 predicted proteins | sample PanSoiMetaPlot_1_FD_109646 | JGI IMG/M metagenome (GOLD analysis project Ga0126369, IMG submission 109646) | Tropical forest soil microbial communities from Panama - MetaG Plot_1 | ecosystem: Environmental > Terrestrial > Soil > Tropical forest > Bulk soil | place: Panama | collected 2016-02-17 | reverse complement strand
CACGCCCGTCACCTTCAGCCGCTCCGAGCACCAGGCCATACACAGGGTCTGGGGCTCGCAGCTCAATGAGACCGGACACTATCAGGCGATCGAACTGCAGTAGCTATTCAATATAGGAGTTCGTGTGACGGCGACGTGATACGTGCCATCGTCATCACTATCGTATCGCATGACGCCGACGAGCTGCCAGATATCTGCGAAGTGTCAACAGGTGCGGGGACGCTCCGTCGAGTGACGGTGCAACTGGCTGCGATACTGGCCGGGCGAGAGATCGAACCGGCGCCTGCAGGCGCGAAAGAAGCTGCTCTGGTCAGCAAAGCCCAACAGATACGCCGCCTGAGCGAGCGAAAGCTGGAGCCGACCGAGATACTGCTCGGCTGGCTCGCGCATCCGGCTCTGTTTCTCTTTAATGGGATCGGCGCAAGCATCGAGTTGGTTGAGCGCTTTCTCGACGCGCTGGGCGGCCCTGAGGCGATCATCTTCGCCGTGGCGGCCCTATCGTCCGTGAACGCTGGCACGGCTTGAGCGGCCGGTCACGAACAAGTCGACGCCCTGGGCGTTTCCTGGGAGGGGCAATCGCCCAGCGTTCGCATTCCAGCACGCGGCTATTTACGGTCTGGTTGACGTGAGCTCGCAATCTGAGCGCGATGGTGTTTCCACATTCCGTAAGGCGCAAAAATATACCCAAGCACTGCCCAACCAATCATCCACGTTATCGCCAGCCAATTCGGCAACTGCACTAACGCCTTTGCCCAAAGCGGGGCAAACATTCCGGCAAGCCACACAAATGCAGCCATCAGGGCTTTGCGCCAACCAAGGTTGGTCGAGACATAGGCCAGATAGGCTCGCAGATACTCGCTAAAATCCCGCATCTGCTCAACTTAGCATACAATAGGCGGCCCCGGCGCTGGCAGGTTCCCGGTCGGCGTTGCAATCAACTGACTTCATCAGTTCGACTTGTCTTTCGCAGCAAACGACCCAAGGTGGACACGTACCGACCGATTTGAAAGGCAAAAATTAAAGAAAATATCTGGTTTTCAGCGCTGTACCAGGTTTGGGCGTCGGAAACACGCGAAAGTGTATTGTGCTTTCGTTGTTGCGCGCCAGCCCCAGTGGCAGAATACAGCCCCGCGGAGTTGCGCAAAACGCGCGTATCCCAAACTGATCTACTACAACAAACTCGACACGGCGGACACTTCGCGGTTTGGGAGCAACCGGAGTTCTGCGTGGGAAATGCGCGCGAGCTTTAGGCCAGCGCAAATTCACCTGAAGCTGATGAAGGAGAATGCCATGTCGGCAACATGGCCTACGCGGCGAGCCCTTCTTGCCGCGTCGGCGGCCACAGCCGCAGTCAGTCTCCTGCCAGCCGACTTTGCCACGGCGGCCGAGGACAACACTGTACGGCCGTTCAAGATCAATGTGCCGGACGAGGCACTTGTCGATCTTCGGCGGCGCATCGCCGCCACGCGGTGGCCCGATCGGGAGACGGTTAATGACGGGTCACAGGGTGTACAGCTCGCAAAATTGCAGGAACTGGTGCGTTATTGGGGAACGGACTACGACTGGCGCAAAGCCGAGGCCAAACTCAACGGCCTCCCTCAATCTATGACAATGATCGATGATGTGGACATTCACTTCCTCCGCGTCCGTTCGCGTCATCCGAACGCGCTTCCGATCATCATCACGCACGGCTGGCCCGGATCAGTCATTGAGCAGCTTAAGGTCATCGCTCCGCTCACGGATCCGACCGCGCACGGAGGTCGCGCCGAGGATGCTTTCGACGTCGTGATCCCATCCTTGCCGGGCTACGGCTTCTCCGGAAAGCCCACCGTCACCGGTTGGGACCCGGACCGCATTGCGCGCGCCTGGGCCGAACTGATGAAGCGCCTCGGCTACACCCGCTACGTCGCGCAGGGCGGAGACTGGGGCGCGCCGGTCTCGAGCGCGATGGCGCGCCAAGCTGCCGCAGGATTGCTCGGCATCCATATCAATTTACCGGCGACAGTGCCGTCCGAGGTGGCGGCAGCGCTGGGCGGCGGACCCGTGCCGGCTGGACTCTCGGAGAAGGAACGCGCGGTGCTCGAAGCGCTCATGGCGAACGCGAAAAGAGGGACTTCAGCGTACTTCACCATGATGACCGCGCGGCCGCAGACGATTGGTTACGGCGCGACCGACTCGCCGGCGGGCCTCGCGGCATGGATACTGGTGCATCCAGGCTTCGCGCAGTGGATGTACGGCAACGATCGCGAAACCTCGCCTACGAAAGACGACGTGCTGGATAATATCACGCTGTACTGGCTGACGAACACTGCGGCCTCGGCAGCGCGCTTGTACTGGGAGAACGGCGCACGAGGCAGCGTCATTGTTGCGGCCGCGCAGAAGACCGGAGAGATCTCGCTCCCAGTCGCGATTACAGTGTTTCCGGACGACGTCTATCGAGCCCCGGAGACATGGGCCCGGAGCGCCTATCGCAACCTGATCTATTTCCATGAGGTCGACAAGGGCGGACACTTTGCCGCCTGGGAGCAGCCTGAGCTTTTCAGCGCCGAGCTGCGAGCCGCGTTCAGGCCGCTTCGGTAGTCATGCCCTCAGCCGTGAGAACCGCAGGCCCGCAGTCCAAAAGGCATTCATCGATGAAAGTGAGCAAACTTTTGATAGCCGCGGTACTTGTTATCGCAATCGGGGCTCCGATTTCAGGCTTCGTGGGAGACATCAAATTGCCACTGTCGGCGATACCTACGGGTGAACCGGTTGGATTTTTTCACGGCCCTGACGCTGGCCCGGCTGCCCATCAATCCGGGCTCGCCTCACTTGAGCGCGCCGACGCGTGGCTTAACTCGCCGCCGCTGACGGCATCAGGCTTGCGCGGAAAAGTCGTTCTCGTCGATTTCTGGACCTACACTTGCATCAATTGGCTGCGCACGCTTCCGTATGTCCGTGCCTGGTCGGAGAAATACAAAGACAAGGGATTGGTCGTGATCGGTGTCCACACGCCGGAATTCCGATTTGAAAAGAACATCGACAATGTCCGCCGGGAGGTTAAGGCGCTGCGGGTCAACTATCCTGTTGCCGTCGACAGCGAGTCTGTAATCTGGCGCGCCTTCAACAACAATTATTGGCCGGCGCTGTATTTCATCGATGCGCAAGGGCGTATACGGCACTACCATTTCGGCGAGGGCTCGTACGAGCAGTCGGAGATGGTCATTCAACGCTTGCTCGCCGAGGCCGGAGCCACCGGCATCGCCGATGACCTGGTATCCGTCGACGCGCGCGGCTTCGAGGTCGCCGCCGATTGGGCGAGCCTCAAGTCTCCGGAGAATTATGTCGGCTATGAACGCACCGAGGGCTTTGCGTCACCGGGCGGCGCGGCCCGCGACAAATCTCGCATGTATGAGCTGCCGGCACAGCTGCGCCGGAACGATTGGGCGCTGTCCGGCGATTGGACCATAAAGCGCGACGCGGTCGAATTGAACAAGGCCAACGGCCGTATCGCGTACCGCTTTCACGCGCGGGACCTTAATCTCGTCATGGGACCAGCGGCGCCTGGAACATCCGTGAGATTCCGCGTGCTCATCGATGGACAGCCGCCGGGCGCCGCGCACGGAATCGATGTTGACGAGCAAGGCAACGGGACGGTTACCGAGCAGCGGCTGCATCAGTTGATCCGGCAAACCGGATCGATTGCCGATCATCAGTTTGAAATCGAGTTTCTTGCCCCGGGCGCGGAGGCTTTTTGCTTCACGTTCGGCTGAAGTGGATGAGAGTAGGACCATGGACGACATCAACCAGGATCGACGCCGCTTTTTCGGTACCGCGGCCGCAACCGCCGCCGCTGCTCAATTCGGCATGCTGGCTACGGCTGACGCACAGCCCGCCAAGACGACGCTGCCTCCGGTCAAGCCGGAGACCAACGGTTCGTTCGCGCCGCTGAAGCAGATCGATGCCGGGGTCCTGAACATTGGATACGCGGAAGCAGGTCCGGCCGACGGACCGACCGTCATCCTTCTGCACGGATGGCCCTACGACATTTATAGTTTTGTCGACGTCGCCCCGTTGCTGGCATCGGCGGGGTACCGCGTAATCGTGCCCTTTTTACGCGGTTATGGCACGACGCGTTTCCTTTCAAACGACACGTTTCGGAACGGGCAGCCGTCAGCGGTTGCGTTGGACACCATTGCCTTGATGGATGCTCTCAGGATCGACAAAGCAATTCTCGCCGGCTTCGACTGGGGCGCGCGATCCGTGAACATCATCTCGGCATTGTGGCCGGAACGGTCCAAGGCAACGGTGTCTGTGAGCGGTTACCTGATCGGCAGCCAGGAGGCCGGCAAGTTGCCGCTACCGCCCAGAGCCGAGCTCGAGTGGTGGTACCAGTTCTATTTTGCCACGGATCGTGGACGCCTGGGCTACGAGAAATACCGGCGCGAATTCTCGCAACTCATTTGGCAAACCGCCTCACCGAAGTGGCAGTTCGACGATGCCACATTCGCTCGCAGCGCGGCAGCCTTCGACAACCCTGATCACGTCACGATCGTGATCCATAATTATCGCTGGCGGCTCGCGTTGGTCGATGGCGAGGCGAAATATGCCGATCTCGACAAGCGTCTGGCCACATTCCCAGTCATCACCGTTCCCACCATCACGCTTGAAGGCGATGCGAACGGTGCCCCGCACCTGGACCCTGGCGCCTACGCAAAGAAATTCTCGGGCAAATATGAGCACCGGACCATCACGGGCGGCATCGGACACAATCTGCCTCAGGAAGCCCCAAAGGATTTTGCCAAAGCCATCATCGATGTCGCCAAAATCTGATCGGGGCCGGCTCATTCCGGGCTTCGTTAGAAAAACGGAAAGGACGCGGCCATGAAATGGCTCACAGTCGTGGTTCCCAATAGCCTTGAATCAGCCTCCGCGAGGGAGCATCTTCAATGCGTACAAAGCGCTCGAGACAAATGAATTCGAGAGAGCCTTGAATATTCGGATCCCGTTCACGACGCGAGCGGATAATGAGACCACTAAGAAGGAGCAGCACCATGAAGGATGACATTTCCAATTTGGAAGAAGAGAATATCCTCACTTTCAACATCTCTGACGAAACATTGGAGATCGCGGGCGCCGCAGCGAGGCAGCAAGTGAAGTTCACGCTTGGCGCTTGCACAGGCTTGAGTGAGTGCCCGGGTTGACCGCCTGAAAGACCGCCGCAAGGCGGTCTTTCAGTTTTGATTGAGTTCGCTTTTGGCCCTTAGCGGACATTTGTTTTGTGCCCCCTGAATGTCCGCTTTCGGGGGCAAAGCGACATCGCGAGAAAACATAGAAATGCCCGCTAATGAGCCAAAGCCGGACGTCGTCCTTCATGTAAATTCTCGTGTAACTTGTGGCCACAGAGTCCGTTGGTTCGAGCATGGCATCGTCGAAACAATCGATAATTGAAACTCGACGGGACCAGATCTTTCCAGTCTTGGAACCTGCTGAGATCGAGCGGATCCGGCGCTTCGGTACGGTCAGATCGTACAGTTCGGGTCAGGTGTTGGCCGAGGCAGGCAAAACGCTTGACGGCTTGACAGTCATTTTGTCCGGGACCGTCAATGTCGCCAGACACACATCATCCGGTGACGGAGAACTTATCGTTGCGCACGGGCCCGGGTCATTTTTAGGAGAACTGGCGCAGTTGTCTGGTCGACCAGCACTCGTCAACGCGCGCACGCAAAGTCCGGTAGAGGCGTTGATTATATCTCCGGATCGGCTGCGCGCATTGCTGGTCGGTGAGGCGGAACTCGGTGAGCGTATCATGCGAGCGCTCATCCTTCGCCGAGTCGGCTTGCTTGAGGTCGGCTCTGGCGGACCAATTATCGTTGGCCGCTCTGAAAATAGGGACGTGCTTCGGCTCGCCGGCTTTCTCCGCCGTAATGGTCATCCACATCAGAAGCTCGATCCCGAAGTGGATCCAGAGGCGAGAGCCATCGTTGAACGTTTCCACGTTGATCCGGGCCAACTGCCCATTGTTCTTTGTCCGAGTGGTACCCTTCTGCGCAATCCGAGCGAAAGTGAGCTTGCTCGCTGTTTGGGCCTTGTCGGACCGATCGATCCTGGTCGTCTGTTTGACGTTGTCGTCGTCGGTGGCGGGCCCGCCGGGCTTGCTGCAGCTGTCTATGGCGGCTCTGAGGGTCTTTCTGTGCTGGTGCTCGATTGCCGCGCATTTGGTGGACAGGCGGGCGCCTCCGCCCGGATCGAGAACTATCTGGGCTTTCCAACTGGCATTTCGGGCATGGCGCTGATGGCGCGCGCCTACAATCAGGCACAGAAGTTCGGTGTTGAAATGGCGATTCCGGATGAGGTGGTTGGCCTCGATGGTGATGCCGGCCGCGATCATTTTGTACTTAGGTTGTCCAGTAACGAAAGTGTAAATGCGCGATCGATCGTAATTGCCAGCGGCGCGCGTTACCGTCGCCTGGCCGTTGATGGTCTTGAGAGTTTCGAGGGATCAAGCGTGCACTATTGGGCTTCGCCGCTTGAAGCGAAGCTATGCGCAGGACAGGAGGTTGCGTTGGTTGGCGGCGGAAATTCAGCCGGGCAGGCCGCGGTTTACCTGTCGAGCCAGGCTGCAAAGGTATGGTTATTAGTACGCGGGCCGAGTCTTGCATCTGGCATGTCCCGTTATCTCATCGACCGCCTTGAAGGCCTTTCCAATGTGGAGGTACTGACGCAAACGACCGTCACGGATCTCGAAGGCAATGACGGAATGCTCGAAGCGGTGCGATGGCGCTCGGGAATGTCGGGAGAGGAAGTCCGGAGAGCGATTCGACACTTATTTCTTTTTATCGGTGCTGAACCCAACACAGATTGGCTTACCGGATCAGGTGTCGCTCTGGACCGCAAGAAATTTGTGTTGACCGGCTCCGATATCGATGAGGATCGGCGGTTACTGGAAACGAGTCGAAAGGGTATCTTCGCTATCGGCGACGTCCGTTCTGGCTCGATCAAACGGGTTGCTGCAGCAGTCGGCGAGGGCGCACAGGTCGTTACAATGCTTCATGCTAACTTGCGCGACTTCACAAGCCACCTGACCACGTCAGCATCCGCCGGCGCTGCTGAATTGTAGATCGCCATGCCGAGGTCGGGCCGGCCCATCGACGGCAAAAGCCGAATATTCCGGCCCGATCGGCCCAGCAACTGGATGTCCGACATCTTTGGCGCCGCGCCGGCCGCCAAACCCGCAGCTTCATGAGCAGCCAGTATGAACCTGTTTTACACCATCTCAATCTGGCTGTTGCCGGTTCTTATCGCCATCACCTTCCACGAAGCGGCTCATGGCTTTGTTGCGCGCTTTCTCGGCGACGAAACCGCGTCACGACTTGGACGTGTCACGCTCAATCCCCTTCGGCATATAGACCCCTTTGGCACCATTATCCTGCCAGCGTTTTTACTGCTTGCGCGGTCACCGTTCTTATTTGGGTACGCCAGGCCGGTGCCGGTTAATTTTAGGGCCCTGCGGAACCCCCGCATTGGGATGGCCCTTGTCGCAGCGGCCGGGCCTGCAATGAATATCGGGTTGGCAATTGCTGCTGCATTGAGTTTTCATCTTATCGACTACCTGCCTGTCACAATTGCTCGGTGGACCGCGTTGAATCTAAAGAACGCGCTCATCATCAATGCCGTGTTGGCGGTATTCAATCTTTTTCCTCTTCCGCCACTTGATGGGGGACGCATTGCGGTAGGCTTGCTTCCCAATATTTTTGCTAAGCAGCTTGCCCGTCTTGAACCTTATGGAATGATGATACTCATAGGACTGCTCATTCTGCTGCCGCTGCTGGGTTCGCAATTGGGGATAGACCTCAATTTTGTGTCGCATGTTATTTCAACCGCAACAGACGCCGTCATCGGAGCCATCCTTCGAGTGACCGGAAACATCTGAATTCCGATCGATCAGCCAACCGTGCTTGCCAACCAACAATTGTTTCGAAGCGCGACCTTCAAAGCCCGTCAACCGTTAAAGGATTGCCTTGTTTCCGCTGCCCATCCAGAATCGCCGGATATCGTTGGGAGATTGCGATGACAATTTTCGACCTACAAAAGCGGGTCGCTTTCGTAACTGGCGGTAATGGTGGAATCGGATTAGGGATGGCCAAGGGACTGGCTGCGGCTGGCGCTTCGGTTGTCATCGCGGGGCGAAACGAGACAAAGGGTCAAGCGGCTTTGTCAGAACTGCGTTTGATCGGAGCAGAAGCCGAGTTTGTAGACCTCGATGTTCTCGATGAAGCATCCTGCCGCCAGGCGGTCCAGCACACCGTCGAGCGATTTGGACGTCTCGACATCCTCGTCAATAACGCAGGGACAACCGTCCGCAAGCAACCCGAAGACTTGACAGCGCAGGATTGGCGCCTCGTGATGGATACCAATCTCACCAGTGCCTTTCTTTGTTCGCAAGCAGCTTATCCCCACATGGTGCGTAATTGCGGCGGCAAAATCATCAACATTGGGTCAATGATGTCCGTGTTCGCATCGTCCTATGCCACACCCTACGCAGCGAGTAAGGGCGGCATTGTGCAGTTGGCGAGATCGATGGCGGTTGCATGGGCGAAGGACAATATTCAGGTCAATACGATATTGCCCGGGTGGATCGACACAGAACTCACCCGTAAAGCACGGGAGCAGGTCCAAGGCCTTAATGAAAAAGTGTTGGCGCGCACGCCGGCCCAACGTTGGGGTGTCCCGGAGGATTTTGCAGGCATCGCAGTCTTTCTGGCGGCGCCGGCTTCGAATTTTATCACCGGTGCAGCCATTCCTGTTGACGGCGGATATTCGGTGCAGATTTAAGGGATGAGGTCGCTCTGATCAACGAGGTATCAAATGGCAATTCGCTGTATCGACCACATCTTGATTGCGATGCCGCCCGGGCGCGAAGACGAGGCGAGGGCGTTCTATCAAGGCATCCTCGGGCTCGCGGAAAGGGTGAAGCCACCGCAGCTTGCTGCGCGCGGCGGTTGCTGGTTTGAAAGTGGTGCGTTGCAGGTCCATTTGGGTGTCGAGAAAAATTTTACTCCGGCGCGCAAGGCGCATCCGGCTTTCATCGTCGATGACCTTGCGGGCATGGTGAGGAAAGCACAGCAGGCTGGCTACAAAGTCACGGCGGACGAGCCGGTCGAAGGCTGCGATCGGCGTCACCTCGACGATCCATTCGGCAACCGGATAGAACTGATCGAACCGCACGCGAAATAGCTACTGCGGGCAGATATAGCCCGATCCGGTCGGGCTTTTGAAACAGCCGACCGATGCCGGGAGCAGCAATTTCGGCAGGAACAGCACGATGTCGCTGAACAATACCGTAAAGGCGATGGCGGCAAAAAACACGACATAGATCGGCAACGAGGCATACATTGCCCGCGCAAATGGAACGCCAACGAATTTCGAAGCCACCAAAAGTGACAGGCCGTATGGCGGCGTGATCAGCCCGAAAACGAGCGTGGTGATAATCACCACGCCCATATGGAGCGGCTGTATGCTGCCAAGTTCGTTGAGCTTGATGACGATCGGCATGAAGATGATGATGGCCGGCACCGCATCCATGAAGTCCCCGATCACGATGAACAGCAGCACCAGCAGCAGCATAATGAGACGGCCGTCGTGTCCGGCGAACAGCTCGATCCAGCCGGAGACAATATCCGGTCCGCGCAGATAGGCGAGCATCCAGCCGAAAGCAGAGGCCGCGGCGACCAAGGCCAGCGGGATCGAATAAAGCAGGCCGGTATATACGAAGTCGCGCGGCAGGTCCGGAATGTGGCCGCGCGCGAGGAGCGGCACCAGCACCAGCAGGATATAGACCGAGGCAACCATGCCCGCCTCGGTTGGCGTGAACCATCCGGTCAGGATGCCGCCCATGATGATCACTGGAATCATGAGCGGCAATATCGAGGCGCGCATCGCGGCGGCGAATTCGCAGAGTGAGGCGCGCGGTTTCTTGAGACCGACCGGGCCGAAAAAGTGCGAATAGATCATCAATCCGATGCCGACGACAATGCCAGGTGCGATGCCGGCCAGAAACAGCCCGCCGATCGAGACATTGCCGGTCGCGCCATAGACCACCGCCATGATGCTGGGCGGAATGAGGTTGGCCATCGTCGAGGCGCAGGCGATCAGCGCTGCCGTAAAGCCGCGGTCATAGCCTTCCCGGGTCATTTCCGGCGCGACAGTGCGGGTCAGCACGGCGACATCCGCCGTGGAGGAGCCGGAAATTCCAGCGAAAAACATGCTGAACAGGGTGACAACCTGGGCAAGCCCGCCGCGCAGATGGCCGACCATCGTCTGCGCCAGCCGGATCATGCGGTTAGTGACGTCGGCTGAGGACATCAATTCGCCGACCAGGAGGAAAAACGGCACCGCCAGCAGAATTTCGGAATCAATGCCATGGAACATCTGTCCGATCATCGATTGCATGCTGATGGGGGTGAGCGCACAGGCGACGAGCACGCCTGCCATCAATGCGAAGGCAACCGGCACGCCCATGTAGCCAAAGCCTATAAAAAAGGCCGCCATCAGCAGAAGGATCGCGCCGTTCGTCATTTGACGATCCCCACAAAATCTTCGGTATCTTCCGGCCCCTCAAAGCCGTTAATCCAGCCGTTGATCAATTGCTCGACGCAGAACAACACAATCAGTGCGCCGGCAACCGGCACGCTCGCGGTATAGGCCGCGAGCGGAATGAGCGAAGGCGCTCGAAAGCTGCCGAGATCGTTCATGAAGTTCTGGATGCCGAACACCAGCATCGCCAGGGCGACCAGCAGGATGATTGCCCGGTTGAATACTTCCAAAAATGTGCGTGGGGGACCGCTCAGGCGCTTGGTGATCTCGACCAGATTGAGATGGTCGATGCGGCGTGTCGCAACGGCCATTCCGATGAAGACACCCCAGGCAAAGAAGCCAGTGGTGGCGAGTTGCAACCACAGGATTGGAAAGCCCGCCGTACGCGTTACGACATCGAGAAACACAGAAAAAGTGAATCCAGTAATGGAAATTCCGCAAAGCACCATCAGAACATGCTCGAGCGGATCCAGCGCCCGCCATTTCAGGTGACGGTGGCGCGCGATCACAAGCGATGGCCTGGCCAAGAAGTCCCCCACAGTGTTGGGCGCGGTATGCTCACGGGCGGTAGCGAATTCGCCACCGGCCGTGTGACAGCGAGTTACGTCATTTAACGTTGCGAACGAGCTCGAGAATCTTCACGGCGTGCGGGCCGAGCTCCTTGGCGAGCTGATCCTGGATCGGCTTGGCATCGGTCATGAAGCCCGATTTGTCGACGTTTTCGACGATCTTGACGCCCATCGTCTTGAGCTTCACAGCCGAATCCGCCTCGAGCTTGAGGCCGAGCGCGGGCTCTTTCCGGGCGACCTCATCGGCAGCGGCTTGCACCCACTGCTGTTCTTGCGGGCTGAGACTTTTCCAGGTCTTGTCACTGACCCAGATGCAGTTGTTGTTGGCCTCGTGCTCGGTCATCGACAAGACCGGCGCCACTTCATAGTGCTTGTTCGCCATGTAGACGTTGACGCCGTTCTCCGCGATGTTGACGACGCCAGTCTGTAATGAAGTGTAAACCTCGCCGAACGGCATGTGCACGGTCTGCGCGCCGTAAGCCGGGAAGTGCGTATCCTCGGTCTTCGTCGCCTGGACGCGGATCTTCTCGCCTTTGATGTCAGCGACCGACTTGATCTCCTTCTTCGAATACATGTTGCGCAGGCCCATTGTGAGCAGGCCGAGCACATGCGCGCCTTGCACTGAATCGTCGATCATCGCGCGGAACGCTTTCGATACGCCCGGATCGGACAGTGTCTTGGCGAGGTGATCCTTGTCGCGGAACAGGAAGTGCAATGAGAATACACCGGCTTGTGGCGCCACCGTGGAAGCGTTTGCAGTCGAGGTAATAATGAAATCAATATCGCCGGTGCGAAGTTTTTGCAGCATCACCGGCTCCTGGCCGAGCTGGGCACCGGGGAATTGGTCGATGCTCAGCTTGCCGCCGCTCAGTTCCTTCAGCTTGGCGTCGAAGATATCGGCTGCGATTCCGTAGGCTGTCGAGTGCGGCTGATCGTAGCCGAAAGTGAATTTGCGTTGAGCATTGGCGTCGGTGGACATGCCAAACGCCATGGCGCCAATGACGAAGGCAGCGCATCCAAGTTTTGTTACGGCACTTTTCATGTGTATCCTCCCCCTTGTCATTTGTTACGTTTTTAGGTCGCGATAAGGACGACATAAGGCGATCAGAACGGCCTGTCGCCGATAATCGTGCAGCGGCGCATCACGCGTTTGAGGCGTGCTTCGTCGAAACCGGTTGCGCGGTGCAGGGTGCAGCGGTTGTCCCACACGATGCATTCGCGTGGGGCCCAGTGGTGCGTATAGACACGCGACTGCGGCGTAATCACCTGGT
>Ga0126369_10002850_pt1 | contig 12418 bp, 14 predicted proteins | sample PanSoiMetaPlot_1_FD_109646 | JGI IMG/M metagenome (GOLD analysis project Ga0126369, IMG submission 109646) | Tropical forest soil microbial communities from Panama - MetaG Plot_1 | ecosystem: Environmental > Terrestrial > Soil > Tropical forest > Bulk soil | place: Panama | collected 2016-02-17 | reverse complement strand
CCGCTCGCGCCGCGCTCGCGCTGGTCCCCACCGGCCGAGAACGCCTTGTCCCCGGCTCCCGTCAGGACGACCACCCCGACCTCACCGTCCTGCCACGCGGCGCGGAACGCGGCGATCAGCTCGTCCACGGTCTTCGCACGGAAGGCGTTTCGCACCTCGGGTCGGTTGATCGTGATCCAGGCGACGCCTTCGCGTACCTCGTACAGGACATCCTCGTAGGCCATGGTGATCCTCCTTCAGATGTGGTGCAGCCGCCGCGCCTCCGCCTGCAGCTCGGTCCGGAAGTCGGGATGGGCGACGGCAATCAGCTCGGCTGCCCGCTCCCTGAGCGTCTTGCCGCGGAGCCGGGCGATGCCATGCTCGGTCACCACGTAGTCGACGAAGCCGCGCGGCACGGTGACCACCGTCGAGGGCTCGAGCGCCGGGACGATCCGTGAGCGAAGGGCTCCCTTCACGCGATGTGTCGAGGGCAGCACGAAGATCGCTCGTCCCCCGGGTGCGTACGCGGCGGCGATGGCGAACGCCGTCTGACCACCGGCGCCGGACCAGATCCAGGGCCCGATCCCCTCGGAGGCTACCTGCCCGGTCAGGTCGATGAGCAGCGCATTGTTCACGGCCGTCAGGTTGGTCTCCCGGACGAGCAGCGTGATGTCGTCGGTCGTGCCGAAGCCGTAGAGGGCGAAGGCCGGATGACGGTCGATGTAGGCGAGGTCGGCAGGCGAGAGGTCGATCATGAACGAGCCGACGACCAGGCCCGGATGGAGCCTCTTGTAGCGCCCGGTGACGACTCCCTGCCGCACGAGCTCGGGGATGCCGGCAGTGATCGCCTCGGTCTGGATGCCGAGATCGTGGCGGTGCTCGAGATAGAGCCCGAGCGCCGACGAGATGGTGCCGACTCCGATCTGGAGCGTGTCCCGATCGCGGATGAGCTCGTGGGCCACCAGCGTGCAGATGACCTCCGTGGCCGCCGTCTCCTCCTCGCTCCGGGAAGTCGGGGGCACTCCGCCGATCTTCTCCTCTGCGGGCACGAGGTGGGCGAAGCGCTCGACGGAGGCCCAGCTATCGCCGCCCACGCGGACGAAGTCCTCGTGCACCTCGCCGATCACCGTCCGCGCGCCGCGACAGAGGACGGGAGAGAACCAGGCCCCGGTGCCGAAGCTCAGCCGTCCCTCGGCGTCGGGCGGCGAGACGGGGAGGAGATAGACGTCGGGCTCGACGCTGAAGCCGGGCGCCATGCCGTCGGCGTGCCAGTGGCTCACGGGAAGGTACTCGGCCCGTCCGGCGTTCACCGCCGCGCGGTGGTCCGGCGTCGCGTAGTTCGTCACCAGGGTGAACGGCTCGCCACCGGCAGCACCCTCGGCATCCCACGGGAAGTGACCCGCGCCGTGCTCGATGCGGACGCCGCTCAGCTCGTGCCGGCGCGCGTGCAGCGCTCGGCAGAGCGTGAGCGGCGTGCTCGTGTAGGGCGCCACGGCCACCGTATCGCCCGAACGGACGCGCCGGAGCGCCTCGGCCGGCGTCGCGAGCCGCCCGCCAACCGCCTCGCGCCACGACACGCCGGCCGAATGGCGCAGCCATCGGTCGCTTGTCAAGGATGGCGACGCGGCGCATAGCTCCGGACGTGGGGGAGACCGCGCTGCACGCTCACTTGGCCAGTCGGGGTGCGCTCGAGCGCGACGATCGCGGTCTCGCACTGCCCTGGCGCTTCGGTCCGGACGTGGAAGGCGAGTACGCGGCTCTCCGCGATGGCGCCGCCCTCGTCGATCTCGGGTTCCGCACACTGGTGCGCGTGACGGGGGAGGACCGGGCGGCGTTCCTGCAGGGTATGCTGACGAACGACGTGGCCGCGCTCGCGCCCGGTCGCGGCTGTCCCGCGCTCCTCCTGACCATCCAGGGCCGGGTCACCGCCGACCTACGGGTGGTCGCGCTGCCGGACAGCCTGCTGCTCGACGTCGACGTGCGCGCTGCTGACGGGCTCCTCGAGGCGCTGGAGAAACTCCTCATCGCCGACGACGTCGAGTTGGCGAGGCTCCCCGACGTCACGTTGATCGGCGTGGAGGGGCCGCGGGCGGCGTCGCTCGTCCCCGGGAGCACCCACCTGGCGTCCTTCGCCCACTTGGAGACGAGCCTCGGCGGCGGACCGGTTCGGGTGATGCGGGTGAGCGAGGTGCGTGGGCCCGGCCTCGTGTTGCACGTTCCCTGCGCTCGTGCCGCTCGCGTCTGGGACCATCTGGTGCAGGCCGGAGCGACGCCGTGTGGCATGGAGGCGCTCGAACGGCGGCGAATCGAGGTGGGCGTTCCGCGGATCGGCCTCGACATGGATCTCGCGACGCTGGCTCTCGAGGTCCCGGTGGAGGACGCGATCAGCTCCACCAAGGGGTGCTACCTCGGACAGGAAGTCATCGCGCGTGGCACGGCCCGCGGACACGTGAACCGCCGTATGGTCGGCGTGGAGCTCGCAGGAGAGGTCCCCGAGCGCGGGGCAGGCCTCACGTCCGATGGCAAGGAGGTGGGGCGCGTCACCAGCGTCGCGGGACCGCTCGGGGCCCGCGGTCCGGTCGCCCTCGGTCTGGTCCGTCGTGAGCACTGGGCGCCAGGCACGGAGCTCGCGGCGGGAGCTCTGACGCGTGCGCGGATCAAGGATTTCCCCCTCTCCTAGAAGCACCGGGCGTTCCATTCCAGTTGGTGCTCCTTCCCCCCCACGGGAGATTCTGATACGCACCGGTCATGGCGACGCAGCTCGGCAAGCGCTATCTCTGCGAGAAGTGCGGCACCGAGATCCTCTGCAACAAGGCGGGCAGCGGCAGCATCACGTGTTGCGATCACGAGATGAAGCTGAAGGAAGCGAAGCCGCTTCCCTCCTCGGACTGACGCGGACCGCGTGACCCGCCTGGCGACGGTCCGCTACGAGAAGCGCGGGCCGGTCGCCATCGTCACCCTCGACCGCCCGCGTACCCTCAACGCCTACAACATGGCGATGCGGGACGACCTCCACGCCGTCTTCGGCGCTGCCGACGAGGACCCGGAGGTGCGCGCGCTCGTGCTGCGCGGGCGTGGACGCGCCTTCTCGACGGGGGGCGATCTCACGGAGTTCGGCACGGCGCCGAGTCCGTTCGTGGCGCGCGAAGTCCGCTGGCGGCGCGACGTGTGGGGACGGCTGCTCGACCTGCGCGCGGTGACCATCGCCGCCGTGCATGGCTATGCGGCGGGCGGCGGGTTCGAGATGGCGCTCCTCTGCGACCTCTGCCTGGCGGCGGAGGATGCCCGCTTCGCACTCCCCGAAACGGGGCTCGGCATGATCCCCGGCGTCGGCGGGACCCAGACGCTCCCACGGCGCGTGGGTGTCGCGCGAGCCCTCGACGCGGTGCTCACCGGACGCCCTCTCGACGCGCGGGCGGCGTACGCGGCCGGCATCGTCATCCGGGTCGTGCCGCGACGCCGGCTGGAGGCCGCTGCGCTCGCCCTCGGCCGGCGGCTGGCGAGGCTCGATCCGGACATCGTGCTGGCGGCGCGGCGGTGTGTGCGAGCCGCGCACGACCTGTCCCTGCGGGGCGCCGAGGCCCTTGAGCGTCGGCTCGGGCTCGCGCTAGAAGCCCGGGCCAGAGGTCCGACCGGCCGGCGGCGATGAACACGATCAGCTTCCTTTCCATTCCTGCCGGCATCGTCCCCGAGCAGGAGGCGCTCGTGTGCGAGGGCACGCGCCTCACCTACGCCGAGGTCCTCTCGCGCACCCGTCGACTCGCGGGTGCGCTCGCACGGCTGGGGGTCGGGGCGGGCACCCGGGTCGCCGCCCTCGGCGTCAACTGTCACCGCTCGGTCGAGGCCTACTACGCCACCGCCATGCTCGGCGGCGTCTTCATCCCGCTCAACTACCGCGCCAAGCTTCCCGAGCTCGAGCACATGCTGAAGGCGGGGCGGGCGCGCGTGCTGCTGGTCGGCACGCGCTATCTCGACACGGTGCGCTCCCTCGCCCCCGCGCTTCCCGACCTCGCGACGATCATCGGCATCGAGGGGCCCTCCGCAGGCTATCGGGGCTTCGAGGAGCTGATCACCGCCGCGGACGAGCTGGAGAGCGAGGCGGAGCCCGAGGACGAGGACACCACCATCCTCATGTACACGAGCGGTACGACCGCCCTCCCCAAGGGCGTCATGCTCACGTACCACGACTTCACTGCCTACGTGACCGCCAACGTCGAGCTGGCCGACGGCACGCCGCGGGGCGCCGCACTCCTCTGCGTGCCGCTCTACCACATCGCCGGTGCGACCAACATGATGACGACGCTCTGGACCGGGCGTCGGCTGGTCCTCATGCCACAGTTCGAGCCGCGCGGCTGGCTCGATCTGGTCGAGCGCGAGCGCATCACGCACGCCTTCCTCGTGCCGACGATGCTGAAGCGGCTGCTCGACGAGCCCGACCTCGAGCGGCGCGACCTCTCGAGCCTGGAGATCCTCTCCTACGGTGGCGCGGCGATGCCGTTTCCCGTCATCCGCCGCGCCCTCGAGCGCTTCCCGGCGACCGTCGGCTTCGTGAATGCCTTCGGGCAGACGGAGACCACCTCGACCCTCACCATCCTCGGCCCGGAGGACCACCGGCTGGTGGGCACCGCCGCCGAGATCGAGCAGCGCACCAAGCGCCTCACGTCGATCGGCCGCCCGCTTCCCGACGTCGAGGTGCAGATCGTCGGCGAGAACGGGGCCGTCCTCGGCCCGGGTGAGGTGGGGGAGATCTGCGTGCGCACGCCGCGGGTCATGAAGGGATACGCGGGTGGCATCGAGTCGCCGCTGCGCGACGGCTGGCTCCCCACGCGCGACATGGGATGGCAGGACGAGGAGGGCTACCTCTTCATCGCAGGGCGCAAGGACGACATGATCATCCGCGGGGGAGAGAACATCGCACCCGCCGAGGTCGAGGCGATCCTGCAGTCCCATCCCGGCGTCGAGGAAGCCGCGGTGGTCGGGCTCGCCGATCTCGAGTGGGGCCAGCGGGTCGCCGCCTGCGTCGTGCTCCGGCCGGGGGAGACGGTCACCGCCGAGGGCCTCGGCGAGTTCTGCCGCCAGCGGCTGGCGAGCTTCAAGAAGCCGGAGATCATCCACTTCCTGCCCGAGCTGCCGAAGAACCCGATGGGCAAGATCCTTCGCAAGGATCTCCGCGCGCAGCTCGAGCGAGCGTGACCGTCAACGCCCGCGCGGGCAGAGGCCGTCGAGCGGCGCGGCCGCATCGCTCACGACCCGCGGCAGTACGGTTCGAGCTGCGCGACGGGGTTGCGTGGCTGACGCTCGACCGTCCCACAACGGCGAACCATCTCGATGCGGAGCTGCAGGGGGCGCTGGTCGACGCGTGCACGGCGGCAGAGGAGGCGCGAGGGGCGCGTGTCGTGGTGCTGGCGGCGCGCGGAAGCGTCTTCTCGGCGGGTCTGCCGCGCGGCTGCCAGCGGCCCGAGCCGGCATGGCCCGACGGTGTGCGCGCGGTCGCCGCGCTCACCAAGCCGGTGGTGGCGGCCCTTCATGGCGACGCCATCGGCTACGGCATGGCCCTCGCGCTCGCCTGCGATCTCCGCATCGCCGCGCGGTCCGCCGTGCTGGCGCTGCCGGAGGTTCCCGAAGGAACGCTGCCGGGGGGCGGCGTGATGGCGCGGCTCGCGCGCATCGTGGGTCCGGCCCGTGCGCTCGAGATCGTGCTGCTCGGTGCTCGTCTCACGGCGACGCGGGCGGCGGCCTGGGGGCTCGTGAGCCGGGTGGTGGCGGCAGCTCACCTGCATGCCACGGTGGTGGAGACGGCCCGGAGGCTCGCCGCCCGTGGCCCGCTCGCGCTGCGCCTCGCCAAGGAGGCGGTCACGGCGGCGCTTGATTTGCCGCTCGGAGAAGGCATCAGGTTGGAGGAGGATCTGTACGTGTTGCTGCAGACCACGGCTGACCGTCGGGAAGGCATCCGCGCCTTCCTCGCGGGGCGTACGCCCCGGTTCGGGGCTCGGTAGGAGGACGGATCGAGCATGGCAAACCAGATCGGCAAGATCTACATCTGTGGCCAGTGCGGCGCGCAGGTGATCGTCACCAAGGGCGGCGCGGGCACGGTCAAATGTTGCGGCGGTGACATGCAGCAGAAGAAGTGATCGTGCGACGAACATGCAACGTCGGTTGCGACAGTGCGGAAGAACCCGCTATAAGCGCGGCCGACCGGGGACGCGGAGGGTGACGCAGAGCGCATGAGCGGGGGCGACGTACGTCCATGAGCGGAGTCGCGGTCTACGCGGGTTCCTTCGATCCGATCACCAACGGACACGTCGACCTCGTGCGCCGCAGCCTGCAGGTGTTCCAGCGCGTGATCGTGGCGGTGGCCTTCAATCCCAACAAGGACTCGGCGTGGTTCACGCCCGCCGAGCGGGTGGCGATGATCGCCGAGACGTTCCGCCCCGAGGGTGGCCGCGTGGTCGCCGACTCCTTCTCCGGGCTGCTGGTCGACTACGCCGTCGAGAAGGGTGCGAGCGTCATCATCCGTGGTCTCCGCGCGGTCGCCGACTTCGAGTACGAGTTCCAGATGACGATGATGAACCGCCACCTGAAACCGCAGGTGGAGACGATCTTCATGATGACGGGCGAGTCGCACTTCTACACGAGCTCGCGTCTCGTGAAGGAGGTGGCCGGCCTCGGCGGGAACGTCGCCGGACTCGTGCCCGACGTCATCCTGCCGCGGCTGATCGCGCGCGCGCGGGAGCACACATGAGCCTGAAGCTCGCGGCCCGGCTCGGCGCCGTGAAGCCGTCTGCGGTGTTTGCCATGGCGGCAGAGGCGGCCGCGCTCCGTGCGCAGGGCCGGGACATCATCGATCTCTCGGCTGGAGAGCCGGACTTCGACACGCCGGAGCACGTGAAGGCGGCGGCGCGAGAGGCGCTCGCGCGTGGCCTCACGAAGTACACGCCGATCGGCGGGCTCGACGTCCTCAAGGATGCGGTGGTCACGAAGCTGCAGCGCGACAACGGGCTCAGCTACGGCCGCACCGAGATCATGGCGAGCTGCGGCGGGAAGCACTCCCTCTTCAATGCCTTCCAAGCCCTCTTCGATCCGGGCGACGAGGTCGTCCTGCCGGCGCCGTACTGGGTGAGCTACTTCGACATGCTGGTGCTCGCGGGTGCGGCACCAAAAGTCGTCGAGACCTCGATGGCGAGCGGGTTCAAGATGTCTCCCGCCCAGTTCGAGGCCGCCATCGGGCCGCGGACGGTGGCGGTGATCGTGAACAGCCCGAGCAACCCGACGGGCGCCGCTTACGACATCGAGGAGCTGCGCGCGCTGGGTCGCGTGGCCGCGGAGCGCCGGCTGCTCGTCATCTCCGACGACATCTACGAACGGCTCACGGCACGGCCGGTTCCCCACCTCGGCACGCTCGTCCCGGACCTGCGGCCGCGCCTGGTGATCGTGAATTCAGTCTCGAAGTCCTACGCCATGACCGGGTGGCGGATCGGCTACACGGCGGGTCCGCCCGAACTGATCAAGGCGATGACCACCCTGCAGAGCCAGAGCACCTCGAACCCGTCGTCGGTCGCGCAGGCGGCGGCCGCCGCCGCGCTGAGCGGGCCGCAGGAGTGCGTGGCCGCCATGGCGGAGGAGTTCGAGCGGCGCCGCCGCCTGGTGGTGGAGCGGCTCGGCGCGATCCCCAACCTCCGCATGGCACCGCCGACGGGTGCCTTTTACGCGTTCCCCGACGTGAGCGCCTTCTTCGGCCGGCGTGGTCCCGACGGTCCCGTGCGCACGGCGAGCGAGGTCGCGACCTATCTCCTCCGCCACGCAGGAGTCGCAGCCGTGCCCGGTGAGGACTTCGGCGCTCCTGCGCACGTGCGCTTCTCTTACGCCGCGTCGCGCGCCATTCTCGAGGATGGCTTCGGCCGCGTGGCCGGAGCGCTCGCCAGGCTCGGCTAGCTCGCGGAACGACGCCTGCTACGGCGCGTCGAGCGGTCCTGCGATCGTCGTGACGGTGAAGGCGAGCAGGACGGCCGCCGGATCCCGCCACGCCTGCGCAGAGAGGCCGGCCTTCTCGCACAGCGCCGCGAGCAGTGCCGCCCGATCCCACCCTTCGCGCGCGGCCACCTGCGGGAGCAGGACGCCGCGCCGGGCGCCGAGACGGATCGAGGCGCCGTGTCGAGCGGGGTCGAGTCGATCGTGAGAAACGGGCACGGCGGCCGAGAGCACCGAGATCTCGATCTCGAGCTGGGGAAGCTCGTCGGGGTGGACGCGGACGAAGCGTGGATCTCCGGTTGCCGCGACCGCCGCCACGCGGGCGACCAGCGCCGCGAGCGATCCCTCGGGGGTCACGCTGCCGATGCAGCCGCGCAGTGCGGATCCGGCGTGCAGGCTGACGAAGGCTCCGGCGGGCTCTCGGAGCCGGGACGGGAGGTCGGAGAGAGAGGGTGGCGGGTGATCCAGGACGGCGGCGCGAACCGCGGCCCGCGCTACCGCGAGGAGCGCCGCGCGCTCGATCGGGTCGAGCTCCGGCTCAGGCGGGCCGGGGCCGCTCCCCTGTCCGCCGGTACCGGAAGTAGTCCGCCAGGATACGGGCATGGTCGAACGCCAGGGGAGCGGGCAGCTGCTGCTCACCGAACACGCCGGCCTCGGCCGCGTCGTCCGCGGCGCGAGGCGTGCCGCTCGCTCGCCCGATGTAGACGGTGGAGATGGTAGGCCCGCGCGGGTCGCGCGCCGGATCGGAGTAGACGCCGAGGAGTTCCGTGAGCTCGACGTCGAGCGTCGTCTCCTCGCGCATCTCGCGCCGGGCGGCTGCCTCGGCGCTCTCGCCGGCGTCGATCATGCCGCCCGGGATGGCCCAGCCGGGAGGCGGGTAGCGGCGCCGGATGAGGACGATCCCGCCCGGGAGCTCGATGATCACGTCCACCGTGGGACGGGGATGCTGCTGCGCCATCGCACCCCAAAGAAAAAAGGCGATGGCCAAATGCCGTCGCCTTTTTTTCCAGTCAACCGCTAGCCTGTTCCGCTATTTGCGAAGATGCTTGGAGAACATCCGATCCGCTTTGTCGGCAGCGGCCTCGGCGCGCTGCGCGGCGGCCTCGACCCGGCTGGCGGCCGCTTCGGCGCGGCGTGCGGCATCTTCCGACCGCGCGGCAGCCTGCTCGGCGCGCGCGGCCCCTGCGCTATCTTCCTTCGCACAACCCGCGCCGATCATGGTCACCAACATCAAGCTCGCAATTCCGGCCGTGATTGACCGAGCACGCATCCCGTTACCTCCTTTGCTCTTGTCCCTGCTACTGGGTGACTAGCAACAATCGCGCTTTCTTTCGCACGAAATCCCGACACTCGCAACCGGTGTCCGGCGACCCGCCCGCGCGGCGTCGCTAGTACTCGTCGTCCATCTCGTCGTGGCCCGCGGCGGGTCCGCCGGGGGTCTTCTTCTCCGGCTTCTCGGCGATCGCTCCTTCCGTCGTGAGGAGGAGGCCGGCGACGCTGGCTGCGTTCTCGAGCGCCGTGCGCACCACCTTGGCCGGGTCGATGACGCCTGCCTGGACGAGCGGTTCGTACGTCTCGGTCACCGCATTGAAGCCGAAGTCGTCACTCCCCTCGCGGACGCGGGCGACGACCACCGACGGATCGAGGCCGGCGTTGGCGGCGATCTGGCGGAGCGGTTCCTCCATTGCGCGACGGACGATCGCTGCACCCTGCACGCGCTCCCCTTCCAGCGGGAGGGCATCGAGAGCGGTCTGGGCCCGGAGCAAGGCGACGCCGCCGCCCGACACGACCCCCTCCTCCACCGCGGCCCGCGTGGCGTGCATGGCGTCCTCGACGCGCGCCTTCTTCTCCTTCATCGCGACCTCGGTCGCGGCACCCACCTTGATCACGGCCACGCCGCCGGCGAGCTTGGCGAGCCGCTCCTGGAGCTTCTCGCGGTCGTAGTCGGAGGTGGTCTCCTCGATCTGGTGCTTGATCTGCTTGATGCGCGCCTGGATGTCCGCCGTCTTCCCCGCACCGCCGACCAGCGTGGTGTTGTCCTTGTCCATGACCACCCGGCTGGCGCGACCGAGGTCGCTCAGCGTGATGTTCTCGAGCCGGGCGCCGATCTCCTCCGCGATCAGCCGACCGCCGGCGAGGATCGCCATGTCCTCGAGCATCGCCTTCCGCCGGTCACCGAAGCCGGGCGCCTTGGCGGCCGCGCAGCGCAGCGTCCCGCGCAGCTTGTTGACGACGAGGGTGGCGAGGGCCTCGCCCTCGACCTCCTCGGCGATCACGACCAGCGGCTTGCCGCTCTGCGCGACGCGCTCGAGCAGCGGCAGGAAGTCGCGCAGGCTCGAGATCTTCTTCTCGAAGAACAGCAGCAGCGGATCGTCGAGCTCGACGGTCATCTTCTCGGGATTGGTCGCGAAGTAGGGAGAGAGGTAGCCGCGGTCGAAGCGCATGCCCTCGACGATCTCGAGGGTGGTCTCGAGCCCCTTTCCCTCCTCCACCGTGATGACGCCGTCCGATCCCACCTTGTCCATCGCCTGGGCGAGGAATTCCCCGACCGTGGTGTCGCCGTTTGCCGAGACGGTTCCCACCTGCGCGATCCGTTCGCGTTCCTTCACGGGGGTGGCCTGTGCCTTGAGCGCCACGATGGCCTGCGCAACGGCCGCATCGATGCCGCGCTTGAGCTCCATGGCGTCGAACCCGGCGGTGAGCAGCCGGAGGCCCTCGCGGAAGATCGCGCGCGCGAGGATGGTGGCCGTGGTCGTGCCATCGCCCGCCACGTCGGCGGTCTTCTGGGCGACTTCCCGGATCATCCGCGCGCCGACGTTCTGAAATTTGTCCTCGAGCTCGATCTCCTTCACGACCGTGACGCCGTCTTTGGTGACGGTGGGAGCGCCCCAGCTCTTCTGGAGCATCACGTTGCGGCCGCGCGGACCGAGCGTTACGCGGGCGGCATCGGCGAGCAGGTTGACGCCCGCGCTGATGCCCTCGCGCGCCCGGGCGTGGAGCAGGACCTGTTTCGCGGGCATCGCGCCTCCTCAGGTTAGCTCGACGGAATTCCCCTCTATAGGCAGGTCCCGGACGGCTGCCAAGGGCGTCTCGGCGGGTCGTCTCCCGGGGTGTCCGAATTCGGGTGCATTTCGCGTACTTGCGATGGCAGGGGGTCAAATCAATAATGACTGGCGGCGGCTTCGCCAAGGCGTCAGAGACTTAACGTTGACGGAGAGGCTACTCAGCCTCTACAATGCCGTTCAAGCGCGAGAGCGTCGGGAGGCATCTGTGGGAGCGTTCAAAGTCGGTGAGAAAGTGGTCTACCCGGCGCACGGAGTGGGCGTCATCGAAGGGGTGCAGACAAAGGTCATCTCCGGAAGCGAGCGCAAGTTCTACATGCTTCGCATCATCGACAGCGATATGACCATCATGATCCCCACCGAGAACGTCCAGTCGGTCGGGCTCCGGCGGATCATCGGCAAGGACATGGTCGCCAAGGTGTACCGGATCCTGCGCGACAAGAAGGTGGAAATCGATCAGCAGACCTGGAACCGACGCTACCGGGAGTACACCGAGAAGATCAAGACCGGCAGCGTGCTGGAGATCGCCAAGGTCCTGCGCGACCTCTTCGTTCTGAAAGGGGACAAGGAGCTCTCCTTCGGTGAGCGCAAGATGCTCGACACGGCGCGGAACCTCCTCGTGAAGGAGCTTGCCATCGCCAAGTCGCACAGCGAAGAGAAGATCATGGAGGAGCTCCGCGGCATCTTCGCCAACTAACGTTCGGTCCGTCCCGCGTGCCTAGCGGATGCGAGGGGCCGGGGTCTCACCCCGGCCCCTCGTGTTTTTGGGACCCGAGCGTCTCGTTGAGGCTGCCGCTCCGGAAGCCTTGGAGATCGAGCGCCACGTAGGCAAAGCCGAGCCGCCGGAACTCGTGCAGGACCGCCGCCCGGGTCGTGGGCTCGAGCAGCTGCGCCATCGCCGCCACCGGCACCTCGAGGCGGGCGACGTCACCATGGTAGCGCACGCGCAGGTCGCGGAAACCGCGAGCGCGGAGGAAGCGTTCCCCGGCCGCCACCCGGGCCAGGCGCTCGGGAGTGATGCGCGTTCCATAGGGGAAGCGTGACGAGAGACACGGGCTCGCCGGGCGATCCCAGGTGGGGAGCGCGAGCGCGCGACTGGCGGCACGGATGTCGGCCTTCGAGAACCCGGCCTCGACGAGCGGATGCCGCACGCCCTGCTCGGCGGCGGCCCGCAGGCCGGGACGGTGATCGGCGAGGTCGTCCAGGTTGACGCCGTCGAGCACGGTCGCGATGCCACGGCGCCCTGCCTCGCGCAGACAGATCGTGAACAAGCTGTCCTTGCAGAGATAGCAGCGATTGGGCGCGTTCTCGGCATAGCCCGGAATGTCGAGCTCGTTGGCGTCGATCCGGAGGTGCTCCACACCCAGGACGGCGGCCAGCTGGTCGGCGTCGTCGAGGTCGCCCTCGGG
>Ga0126369_10002849_pt1 | contig 12419 bp, 13 predicted proteins | sample PanSoiMetaPlot_1_FD_109646 | JGI IMG/M metagenome (GOLD analysis project Ga0126369, IMG submission 109646) | Tropical forest soil microbial communities from Panama - MetaG Plot_1 | ecosystem: Environmental > Terrestrial > Soil > Tropical forest > Bulk soil | place: Panama | collected 2016-02-17 | reverse complement strand
CAATCTGCCGGCGGAGCAATATGCGATCGTGACGCTCGCTTTTTTCGACGGCCTGTCCCACACCGAGATTGCCGGACAAACGGGTTTGCCGCTCGGAACGGTGAAGGCGCGCATTCGATTGGCGCTGGCACGGTTGCGCCGAGAGCTTTAGAACGAAGTGTCTTATTTGCGTGCCGTGTTTCCGCGATGAAGGCCATTCTCTGTAGCCGCTACGGCGGCCCCGACGATCTCCTGCTGACCGACCTGCCCGACCCCGTGGCCGGTCCCGGCGAAGCCGTGGTTCGGGTCGAGGCAGCCGGCCTCAATTTCTTTGATACGCTGATCATCGCGGGCAAATACCAAACCAAGCCGGCGTTCCCGTTCTCGCCGGCATCGGAATTTGCCGGCACAGTCGACAGTGTCGGGCCGGGCGACACCGCGATCGCCGTGGGCGACCGTGTCGCCGCCTGCATCGGCTACGGGGCCGCGCGTGAACGCGTCGTCGTTGCCGCCGACAAACTGGTCAAGCTGCCCCCCGAGCTCGACGCCGACCGCGCCGCCGGTCTCATCGTCACCTATGGGACCAGCTATTACGCGCTGAAGAACCGGGCCGGGTTGCGCCGCGGTGAAACGCTCGCCGTCCTCGGCGCCTCCGGAGGCGTCGGGCTTGCCGCCGTCGAGTTGGGGAAGCTGATGGGTGCGCGCGTCATCGCCTGCGCCTCCTCAGCCGACAAGCTCGCCTTCGCGCGCGAGCACGGCGCCGACGATGTGATCAACTACACCGACGACGACTTGAAAGAGGCGCTGCGCCGCCTCACCGACGGCCGCGGCGCCGACGTCATTTACGATCCGGTCGGCGGACGTTTTGCGGAGGCGGCGCTGCGCTCGATCGCCTGGGAGGGACGCTTCCTGGTGGTCGGCTTCGCCGCCGGAGAGATTCCCAAACTTCCGTTGAACCTGGTGCTGCTCAAAAGCTGCGACGTGCGCGGCGTGTTTTGGGGCCAATGGACCACGCGCGATCCCGCCGGCGACCATGCCAATCAAGCCGAGCTCATGCGCTGGTGTGCGGACGGAAAGCTCTCTGCCCACGTGCACGCGGTCTATCCCCTGAGCGAGACAGCGCAGGCGCTCAAAGCCATCGCCGAGCGCAAGGTCATGGGGAAGGTGATCCTGCGACTGTGAACGTCGTAGACGGCAGTTGTTCTCGCCGCCTTCAACCTTCCCCTGCCAATCCCCGCGCGATCGCGCGCTGCGCCGCCTCCCGGTGTTCGGGACGGATGTGCTTTGCCACCAGACGGATCGCGGCCGCGAGCACAGCAGCATCGTCGGTGTAACCGATTACGGGCAGCACGTCGGGAATGATGTCGAACGGCAGAATGAAATAGGCGAGCGCACCAATCAGCGCCGCCTGCACCTCGCGCGGGGTGTCGCGATCGAAGGCGCAGTAGTAAGCGGTGAGCAAGTCCTCGACGAAAGGCAGCTGTGCGGCGACGCGCTTGACCTTCGACCAGAATCCGCGGCGAACGCGATCGCGCTCGCGGACCAGCGCGACCTCATTCGACGGCGCCGTGTATTCGAAAACCATTCGTCTTCTCCGGCCGGTTGATCAGATGGGAGAGGTATGAGGGCAGGTCGCCTTGCGGCATGCCCTTACGCCGCCATCGTATCCATGGCCTCCGCCAACGCGATATCACGCTCCGTCAGCCCGCCGGCGTCGTGCGTCGACAGCGTCACCTCGACCGTCTTGTAGACGTTGAGCCATTCGGGGTGATGGTTGAGCTTCTCGGCGACAAGCGCGGCGCGCGTCATGAAGCCGAAGGCCTCGTTGAAATCCGCGAATACGAAGGTCTTGGTGATGGCGTCGCGGCCTTTCACCTCGCTCCAGCCGGTGAGCTTTGTGAGTGCGGCCTTGCGGGACTCCGCGCTGAGCTTCTGAGTCATGCTCCGATCCTCATTTGAGCTCGCATCCGACCCTGTGGGTGCAATCTAAGTCAGGACCATGGGCGCCGTACAGCCCTGGCGATGACAGAGGAACGCGCCTATCTCACTGCTGGAACCTATGATCGCGACTGTACGGAGGGCGACATATGGGGTGGTCTCTCAACATCGGCTCGATCCTCGGCACCGCAATCCGCATCCACATCACGTTCTTGATCTTCCTGGTGTGGATCTTTATCGCCAGTTGGACGTCAGGCGGACCGGCAACGGCGTGGAACGCCCTTGCGTTCATGACCCTTCTTTTCGCCTGCGTGCTCGCCCACGAATTCGGTCACATCCTGACCGCGCGGGCCTTCGGCGTGCCCACGCCCGATGTGACACTGTTGCCGATCGGCGGCGTCGCGCGGCTCGCGCGGATTCCGGAAGCGCCGTGGGAGGAATTCCTGATCGCGATCGCCGGACCGTTGGTCAACGTCGTTATTGCGATCGGACTGGTTTATCTCTTCGGCGCCGATCTCAAAACGCAGCATCTCGCCGCGGTCGAGAGCTCGAAACTGCCGCTGCTCGATCGCCTCGCCGAGGTCAACCTGTTTCTCGCGGCATTCAACATGATCCCGGCGTTCCCCATGGATGGCGGACGCGTGCTGCGCGCGCTGCTCGCGATCAAGCTCGGCCATGTGCGCGCGACCGAGATCGCCGCCATGATCGGCCAGGCGTTTGCGTTCGTGCTGGGCTTTGTCGGGCTGTTCTGGAACCCGCTGCTGATCTTCATCGCGATCTTCGTCTACCTCGCCGCATCGTCCGAAGCGCAGCTCGCAGCCGTACGCGGCATGGCGCGTGACGTACCCGTCAGCGCCGCGATGATGACCGAGTTCGCCACGCTGACTGCGGACGAGCACATCGATGCCGCGGTCGAAACCTTGCTGCGCAGCAGCCAGAGCGAGTTTCCGGTGGTCGATGCGGATCATCGCATCGTCGGTCTGCTCGGCCGCGCCGAGGTGATCCGCGCCCTCAAGCAGCTTGGACCCGACGCTCGCGTGGCTCAGGCCATGACTCCTGACATTCCGACCATCGGCAACCGCCGCACGCTCGATGAGGCCTTTCGGTTGCTGCAGGAGAAGTCAGTGCCGGCGGTCGGCGTCGTTGATTACGCCGGTCGCCTGGTCGGGCTCATCACGTCGTCGACCGTCGGGGAGATGCTGATGGTGCGCGAGGCGCTGCCACCGGGCGTGCGCTTTGGCCCCTGGAGCCGGCCCGCGGGGGCATAACATCAACGCTCGTTTCTGCTACCCCGCCCGTCATTCGGCCGTCGCACAACAGGGGCATGGTAGTCGCCGATTCCAGCGATGACGGAGGCTCCCATGGCCGTGATCCTGCGCCCATCATCGGCGCTGACACGACGACGTTTTTTGAAGACCTCGACCGCTGCCGCCGGGCTCGCCATCGCGGCGCCGGCCATCAGCCACGCCGCCGATCGGCCACTCATCACCCACGGTATCCAGTCCGGCGACGTCTCCGTCGAGTCCGGCGTCGTCTGGGCGCGCTCCGATCGTCCGGCGCGTATGCTCGCCGAGATCGCGACAACGGACAGCTTCAAGGAAATCGCTCACGCCGTCTATGTCGACGCGCTGCCGGAAAGCGATTTCACCGCCAAAGCTCTGATCGACGGGCTTCCGGCGGGCCAGGACATCTTCTACCGCCTGCGCTTTGCCGATCTGTCTTCGCCGACCATCATCGGGGAGCCAATGGTCGGCCGTTTCCGCACCGCGCCGACCGATCGCCGCTCGATTTCGTTCATCTGGTCGGGCGACACGGCCGGACAGGGTTTCGGCATCGACGAGGCACGCGGCGGCATGCGCACCTACGCCACCATGCTGAAACATCGGCCGGACTTCTTCATCCATTCCGGCGACAACATTTATGCCGACGGGATCATGCCCGCCGAGATCAAGCTCCCTAACGGCGAGATCTGGAAGAACATCGTCACCGAGGACAAATCCAAGGTCGCCGAGACGCTGGCGGAGTTCCGTGGCAACTACAAATACAATCTGCTCGACAAGAACGCGCGCGCGTTCAACGCCGAGATCCCGATTTTTTCCCAGTGGGACGATCACGAAGTCACCAACAATTGGTGGCCCGGCGAGCCACTGACCCGCGCCGAGCATCAGCGCAAGAAATACGTCGAGACCAACGCGATGGCGCTGTCGGCGCGCGCGAGCCGCGCGTTCCACGAATACATGCCATTGCGCGAGACGCCGCTCGAGCCCGGCCGTGTTTACCGCAAGATCTCCTATGGCCCGCTGCTCGACGTATTCATGCTCGACGAGCGCAGCTATCGCGGACCGAACGGTGAGGACATGCAGGCGGCCTACGGACCCGACGCCTACTTCATGGGACCGGAGCAGGCCGCCTGGCTCAAGCGCGAGCTCGCGGCATCGCGCGCGACCTGGAAGATCATTGCCGCCGACATGCCGATCAGCCTCGTCGTGGTGTACGACGTCGATCGCAAATGGGGGATCGAAGCGGTGGCGCAAGGGGACGCGGGCGCCCCGCGCGGCCGCGAGCTCGAGATCGCCGACGTTCTCTCCTTCATCAAGCGCAACGCGATCCGCAACACGCTCTGGCTCACCGCCGACGTCCACTACACCGCAGCGCATTACTACGATCCGAACAAGGCGGCGTTCCAGGACTTCGACCCGTTCTGGGAATTCGTCTCCGGCCCAATCCACGCGGGGACCTACGGTCCCAACGATCTCGACGGTACCTTCGGTCCACAGATCGTTTACCAGAAGGCGCCGGGCAAGGACCAAGGCCAGGGTCTGGCGCCGAGCTACGGGCTGCAGTTCTTCGGTCACGTCGCTATCGACGGCCCGACGGAAGTCATGACGGTGACGCTGCGGGACGTCGACGACAACGCCCTCTGGTCGACCAAGATCGATCCCGTCAAAGCGTGAAGTCGAGGCTTCGCTCGTAGTTAACGCTGCTGCCGATTGCGCCTTGCGCATGACGTCGAACGGAGCATAGTCCGCGGCATGGTCGAGCAGCTGCCGCCAATCCGATTCGATTACCAACCACATCGCGTTGGAGACGAGTGGCACGTGATGGCGATCTATCCCAGCGGCGAGACGGAAGCCATTACCGGTTTCAAGTCCGAGCAAGAGGCTTCGGACTGGGTCAATAACGACACCCTCGTCAACCGCTGGCTGCGCGCAAAGGCGAAATCCGACTAGTGTGGCGGTTCAGAAGTCCGCATCATTCTTGCCACGCTTTCGTCATGCGGACTTCTGAACCAAAGCCACACACGATGCGAACTTCGGAATCACTCGTGTCGAGTGGTCCACTGGCGCCGCCGGCTCGAAGTTCCTACATCAGTTTTTAGGCAAGGTGGGCGGAGAACCTTGGCCAAATGGTAACCACCCGCGCCACACAATAAACCGGCGTTCGTTCGTTACCTTGGTTGACGATTGAATCGGGTGTGCCGTGTCCGAGCCGGTCCTGCCTGCAATTCCCGTTCTCGATGTGCGAAGGGGCCGCTTGCCCGACGTTGCGCGCGCGGCACCGAGCCGCCTGCGTGAGCTCTTCAATGGCGCCCGTCGCGCTTATACCTCGCCGCTGCTCGCGCTCGCCGACCATGCCTCTCAAGACTGGCTCGCGCGCTGCCGCAATCCCTATCTCGATGAGATCGAGGAGATCGCGACACTCATCGACGGCAAGGGCGCCTATGCGCTCAACACCAGTTACGAATGGTCGTGCACCAGCGGTGTTTGCGACGATTCCGACGGCGGCGTTCGCCTCCTGCGGGTGCTCGATTGGAATTTGCCCGGTCTTGGGGCGAATCTAGTGGCCGCCTGGCAGACAAGTCCTGCGGGCGAATTCCTCAATCTGACCTGGCCCGGCTTCGTCGGGGTCATCACTGCAATCGCACCCGGCCGTTTCGCTGCAGCCATCAATCAGCCGCCGATGACGTCATTCGGTTGGACCTTGCCGATCGATTGGATCGTCGGACGGGTGCGGCTTCTGCGCTCTAACGCCATCCCGCCTGCGCATCTGCTGCGCCACGTGTTCGAAACCTGCGAATCCTATGACGGGGCGAAGCGCATGCTGACGGAGACCCCGATTTGCTTGCCCGCCTTCTTTACCTTGGCGGGGATCCGAGTGGGCGAGGGATGCGTCATCGAACGCGCTCAGGACAGCGCGGGCGTTCGCGAGATGCCAAGTGCTATCTCCAACCACTGGATCGCTTTGCCCAAGCGCGGCCACGCCCGCAGCCGCAGCAGCCGCGATCGCTATCGCTTGATGCGAAAGGCACTGCACGGTGGTGATTGGTGCGTGCACCCCGTCCTGAACGGAGACACCCGGCTCATCGCGGTTATGAATCCGGCTGCAGGTACGGTGACCGCGCAGGGATTCGAGCCGACGGGGGCGGCAACCAAGTGCCTCGTCCTCGACACCGCCATGCCGGCCGCACAGCCGGCGTAGAGCATCACGGCGCGGGTAACCGTGCCCCAAAATGACAACGGGATGAACCTCTTGCCCATTGCCAACTGACCGCCGATCCCTATATTGCAGCGCAAAATCGGGCCGTTTTTGTTGGCCCCCGGCTTCCGGATCCGTATCTATGGCTTCAACACGTGGCGGTCAGCGCGCACGTCGAGGGTAAGAAAATTGACTACGACCGAGCAGTTGCGATCGGGAGCCCACAAGCCGTGGCGGATCGTCGCCTGCATGACTGTTCTGAGCCTGTTTGCTTCGGCCACGTCGGTGCGGGCCGAGTTCGGGCCGCCCCTTTTTCCCGAAAAGCCCGCTGAGTTGGTGAAGGCTGCGTTCGCGGCCGAATGCGGCCAAGCCCTCGTTGAGCAACTCGGCACGGTATTGATACAGAGCGCCGACAAAGCTTGCCTCGCGATTCCCTCGCAACAACCCGCACCAAAAACCCCATGAACCTCCGCAACGTCGCCATCATCGCCCACGTCGACCACGGCAAGACCACCCTCGTCGACCGGCTGCTGCAGCAATCCGGCACATTCCGCGAGAACCAGCGGGTGGCCGAGCGCGCCATGGATTCGAACGATCTGGAGCGCGAGCGCGGCATCACCATTCTCGCCAAGGCGACGTCGATCCTGTGGCACGACACCCGTATCAACATCGTCGACACGCCGGGCCACGCCGATTTCGGCGGTGAGGTCGAGCGCATTCTCAACATGGTCGACGGCGCGCTGGTACTCGTCGACGCGGCCGAAGGGCCGTTGCCGCAGACCAAGTTCGTGGTGTCGAAGGCGCTCAAGATGGGCTTGAAGCCGATCGTCGTCATCAACAAGGTCGACCGCTCGGACGCACGTCCGACGGTGGTCGTCAACGAGGTGTTCGATCTGTTCGCGGCACTTGATGCGAGCGACGAGCAGCTCGACTTTCCGATCCTCTACGGCTCCGCCAAGGAAGGCTGGATGGCGGCGAGCCCCGAGGGTCCGAAGGAATCGATGGCGCCCCTGTTCGATCTCGTGTTGCGTCACGTGGCGCCGCCGACGACCGAGGAGGGGCCGTTCCGCCTGCTCGGCACCATCCTCGAAGCCAACCCCTATCTCGGACGCATCGTCACCGGCCGCATCACCTCGGGCTCGGTCAAGCCGAACCAGTCAGTCAAGGTGCTGAGCCACGACGGCCGCCTGATCGAGCAGGGTCGCGTGTCGAAGGTGTTGGCGTTTCGCGGTCTCGAGCGCACGGCACTGGAGGAAGCGACCGCCGGCGACATTGTCTCGATCGCCGGCTTGCCCAACGCCACCGTCGCGCAAACGATCTGCGCGCCGGAAGTGACCGAGCCTCTGCCGGCGCAGCCGATCGATCCGCCGACTCTGGCGATGATTTTTCGCGTCAATGATTCGCCGCTGGCGGGAACCGAAGGCGACAAGGTGACGAGCCGCATGATCCGCGATCGCCTGTTCCGCGAGGCGGAAGGCAACGTAGCGCTGCGCGTCACCGAGTCGACGGAGAAGGATTCGGTCGAGGTTGCCGGACGCGGCGAGCTGCAACTCGGGATCCTGATCGAGACCATGCGGCGTGAAGGCTACGAGCTGTCGGTCTCGCGGCCGAAGGTCTTGCTCAAGGAAGATCCCGCGACCGGCGCATTGATGGAGCCGATCGAAGAGGTCGTCATCGATCTCGACGAGGAACACTCGGGTATCGTCGTGCAGAAGATGGCCGAGCGCAAAGCCGAGTTGGTCGAGATGCGGCCATCCGGCGGCGGCCGGCTGCGGCTCGTGTTTTTCGCGCCGACTCGCGGGCTCATCGGCTATCAGGGCGAATTGCTCACCGATACCCGCGGCACCGCCATCATGAACCGATTGTTTCATGACTATGCGCCGTACAAGGGCGCGATCCAGGGCCGCCGCAACGGCGTGCTCATTTCCACCGATGCCGGCGAATCCGTCGCCTACGCACTGTGGAACCTCGAGGATCGCGGACCGATGATGATCGATCCGGGCGTAAAGGTTTATCGCGGCATGATCGTCGGCGAGCACACGCGCGACAACGACCTCGAGGTCAACGTGCTCAAGGGCAAGAAGCTCACCAACATCCGCACCACGTCGAAGGACGAGGCTGTACGGCTGACCCCACCGATCCGCATGTCGCTGGAAAAGGCGCTCGCCTATATCCAGGACGACGAGCTGGTCGAGGTGACCCCGAAATCGATCCGTCTGCGCAAGACGCTGCTCGACCCGAACGAGCGCAAGAAGGAAGAGCGGCGGAAAGAAGCAGAGAGCGTGTAAGGCAGCTCGCGCTCGGTGCGCTCCCCAAAGCGCGACTTCACCTCAACCGCGCCAAAAACGGCCCCACCACCGGTCCCCAGATTTCGGCGCCATCGTGGCTTTCGGCAAGCAGGTGACCTTCGAGACCGAAGGAGGGCAGCAGGTGATATTCGACGTTGCCCCCGGCAAGCCCGAATTCCTCGGCCATGCGCTTCGACAGGCTTGGCGGGAAATAGCTGTCGTTCTCGGTGTAGATCCATAGCGTCGGAACGTGCGCGGTCGACCCGAACTCGCGCACCGTCGCCACCAGCCGATCAGGCGCGCAATTATTGTTGGGGCGATCGTAGGAATGCCCACCGCGGCCGCCGCCGAAATTGATCACCGCCTTCACGCCCGGCGGGTTGTGACTTGCGAGCGCAAGCGCCCCCCATCCTCCGGCTGACTGGCCGACGATGACCACGTCGCTGCCACGCACGAACGGCTGCGCCCGCATGTAGGAGACGGCGACTTCGATGCTCGCGGCGGTAGCGAACCCGGCGCTGCGATAATCGGCCTCGTCGCAGCCGTGCTGATCTTCGAGATAGGCACCACCGGTGCGGCCGTGTCCCGGCCGTTCGGGGATGGCCACGGCATAGCCGTGCCGGACAAACCACAGCGCGAGCGTGTCGAATTCCTGCATCGGCAGTCGAAGCCGGCTTTCCGCGTCCTGGGTCGAGCCGTGATTGATCACAACGAGCGGGAAGGGACCGGCCCCTGGTGGGCGAAAGACCAGCGTTCGCATTTCAACGTTCGCTGCGGGAAAGGCGATGTACCAGAGCTGCCGGCGCAGCGAACCTTTCTCGGTGTCCTGCGGTCCACTCGCGGCGCCGAGGCGACTCACCGAGCCGAAAAATGCGCCAAGACATGTCAGGGCGAGGACTGCCACAACGGTCCAGCGGGCGAGATGTCGGCGCAGCATGGGTGGCGATCAGTTTGTGTCGGGTCTGCGAACGTACTGTGGCGTAAGGAGAATTGCGCGCAGCCTACTAGAGTAGTCCACAAGATCGAAGGCCGTATCGACGTAGCACTTGAAGGCAGACGGTCTCATTGCTTCTATCGGGCTATGAGCACGATATTGATAGAGATTCGTCGCGCCACGCCGTCCGATGCGGCCGCAGTGGCCGTGGCCCATGACGAAGCCTGGCGCGCCGCCTATCAGGGCGTGATTCCGGGCACGGAACTCGAAAAGCTCATCAATCGCCGTGGCGCGGACTGGTGGGACGGCGCCATTCGCAAGGGCAGCCGCATCTCAATCCTGGTCTTCGGCGATCAAGTTGCCGGCTATGCCAACTACGGCCGAAATCGTGCCCGCAGTCTCTATTATGACGGCGAAGTCTACGAGATCTATTTGCGCCCGGAGTTCCAAGGTCTGGGCTTTGGCCGACGCCTTTTCACCGCGGCACGTCGCGATCTCGCACAGAGCGGCATGAAAAGCATGGTGGTCTGGGCCCTGTCCGACAATGAGCCGGCGGTGGAATTTTATCGCGCGCTTGGCGGCCGCGCGGTCGCCCGTTCCTCCGAACGATTCGGCGACCGCACCCTCGATAAGGTCGCTTACGGCTGGCAGGGCTAACGGCCCACAGCACCTCGTCACAACGCTGGCGGCGGCAATCCTGCAAGCGCGCAAGCGGCACGCAGCGTATTGACCATGAGGCAGGCGATGGTCATCGGACCGACGCCACCGGGTACCGGGGTGATCGCGCCGGCCACCTGAGTGGCCTCGGCGAAATCGACGTCACCGACAATCCGGGTTTTGCCGGCGACCTCGATCCGATTGATGCCGACATCGATCACGGTGGCCCCCGGTTTGATCCAATCACCGCGCACGAGATGCGGCCGGCCGGCCGCCGTGAACAGAAGATCCGCACGCCGGCAGACCGACGGCAGATCTCGCGTCTTCGTGTGCGCCACGGTGACCGTCGTACTCTCAGCGATCAAAAGCTGTGCCAGCGGCCTGCCGACGACATTCGAACGCCCGACCACCACCGCCTCGAGCCCAGAAAGCACAGGATGAACAGTCTTCGCCAGAATCTCACACGCCAAAGGGGTACAAGGAACGAGACCGAAGAGACCGGTTGCGAGTCGGCCCGCATTGGTCGGATTAAATCCGTCGACGTCCTTGTCCGGATCGATCGCGGCGATGACCTTGCGCGGATCGATCTGCGCCGGCAATGGCAGCTGCACCAAGATACCGTGCACGGTGTGATCGGCGTTGAGCTCGCCGATCAATTCGAGGAGCTCTTCCTCGCTTGTCGAAGCCGGCAGCCGGTGGTCGAAGGAACGCATCCCGACCTCAGCGGTCATCTTCGCTTTGCTGCCGACATAGACCTCGCTTGCCGGATTGTTGCCGACGAGCACCACGGCCAAGCCCGGCACCAGCCCGTGACCGCGTGACAGCCTGCCGACCTCGCCGGCGACCTTGGCGCGCAAGCCCGCGGCAATCGCCTTACCGTCAATGATGCGTGCTGTCATGCGTGCCGCCCCGTGAACGTTCGCGGCGTCTTTACCGCGCCTTCGCGACCTGCTCCAGAGCCGTCATCAGCGCATCGGACAGAACCTTGGGCTCGCCCGCGATTTTGAGGCGCTTGATGCGTGCTGCCGCGCCCGAAACAAGATCGATCGACCGGGGCGCAACTCTGATCGTACGCGCAAGCAACGAGACCAATGCCGCGTTTGCCTCGCCCTCGTTCGGCGCCGCGCGCACGCGCGCCTTGAGCACGCATTGACCATCCGCGAGATGCTCGATGCCGTCGATCGCGTTACGTCCGCCCTTGGGCGTCAGCCGGACGGTCACGAGAACGCCGTCGGCGGTGACAGTCCACGGAGCGACGGTCGTCACAACGGCTCAGAACACGTTGGGATAGATGTAGCGGACGATCACGTTCTGGATGAAAAAAATGATCAGGATGAGGATCACCGGCGAAATGTCAATGCCGCCAAGATTCGGAAGAATACTACGGATCGGGCGCAACGCCGGCTCGGTAATACGATAGAGGAATTCTCCGATCGACGATACGAACTGGTTGCGCGTATTGACCACGTTGAAGGCAACGAGCCAGGACAGGATGGCCGCCGCGATCAGGAGCCAGACGTAAATTTGCAGGATCAGCAGAATGACGTCGAGAATCGCTCGCATGGGCGGCTCTGTCCGAAATCGAGGGCTACGCAGACATGTAGCCGTTCAACGCCGCGTGAACAAGCGAACGAAAGGTGATTTTGGCGGTGCGTGGCGGCGTCACCGTGCTATCCTTGACAGGAGAATACCTGCGCCCTAAATGGCGCCACTCGACACGGCGGTGCGACGTCGTCGGATCCCCCAGGGATCGTCAGATCCGGTTCGGATCATGGTCGCGCCGGCGGGCGGGGCCGTAGCTCAGATGGGAGAGCGCCGCAATCGCACTGCGGAGGTCAGGGGTTCAAATCCCCTCGGCTCCACCAACCAAGCCCTTGTAGGGACTCTCGTTTCCCGACAGGCTCAATCCTCGCAAAGCATCGAAGTCTCGGCTGGTCACTACAGTGTTACGGTGAGAACTTGGCACAGCTACGATTCGCGAGGCGGGGAGGGGACCAAGTGGCGGGTCCAGGCCCAGCCGCAGATCACTTCACGAGTGGAAAGACGCGCGAGCTTGCGCACGGGGGACACCGGCGCATGCAATCCGAGAAGGATTAGAGCAAAGCGTGCCCTCTCAAGAGAGGCTCACGTGCGATGTTGGTGTTGAT
>Ga0126369_10002847_pt1 | contig 12424 bp, 14 predicted proteins | sample PanSoiMetaPlot_1_FD_109646 | JGI IMG/M metagenome (GOLD analysis project Ga0126369, IMG submission 109646) | Tropical forest soil microbial communities from Panama - MetaG Plot_1 | ecosystem: Environmental > Terrestrial > Soil > Tropical forest > Bulk soil | place: Panama | collected 2016-02-17 | reverse complement strand
CGCCAGAGACGGGAACACCCGCCCCCCGTGCGGGCGGGTGTCCCCTGCCGGTCGACCTGGCCAGGCTACCCCGGCCGGGTCGACCCGCAGGCGGGCAGCTCGGCCACGTCCAGGTCGGCGCACCCCTCGGGCGGGCCGGCGTGGAGCATGGCGTGCAGCACGGTCATCTGGTGGCCGTCGAGCGGGCCGATCAGGTCGAGCCTGCGCCCGTGCTCGATCAGGTGCCGCCGCTTGCTGTCCCACGGGATCCGGGCGAACCCGGCCACGTGGTCGCCATAGTCGGGCTCGCAGGTGCACCCCGTGAGCAGGCCGGGCAGGTGGCGCGGCCACGGGCCGTCCAGCGGGCAGGGCGCGGGGGCGCTCACAGCTCCCCCTCGGGCTCGTGGCCGACAGCGGCCTCCATCGCCTGCCACATCTGGCTGAACCTGCGGGGCGCGGCCCGGTGGTCGGGGTCCTCGACCGCCCACGGCACGGCCTCGGCCCGGTCGTAGGTCATCCAGACCGGCCGGGCATCCGGCCCGGCTCCCCTCGGGATCACGCCCCACCGGCCGGTGAGGGCTGCGCCGTCGCCGTGGTCGGGCCGGTCGGGTGCCCAGGTGAAGCCCATCACCAGGGCGAGGGCGTGGTCGCTCCAGGTCGCGGCCTCATAGGTCCGGGGCGGCTGGGCGTCGTAGTCGTACAGATACCGCACGGGCGCGGTCCTGCGTGCTGGCATGGCTACACGCCCCCCTCGGTGCGGCGGAAGATCATCATGTCGCCGTGGGCTGTCGGGGTCATCTGGCAGAACCGCCAGCCCTCGGCCTCGATCTGCTCGATCTGGTCGGCCCACTCGGGCACCGGCCCGCCGATGTGGGTCTTGACCCGCACGGGCAGCACGACGTGGATCATGTGCCCCTCGGCGCGACGCTGGCGGGCCGCCTCTGCGGCCTTGCTTGCTGCTGGTGTGTTGAACATGGTGGTTCCAATCCCTCTCACAGGCTGGCCCCCCGCCCGGTCGGGCGGGGGGCATGGTGGCCGGTCTGCCTACTCGGCGGCCGGGGTGGTGCTGGTGGCCTCGGCCTCGGCGTCCTCGGCCGGGCACGGGCTCTGGTCGCCCTCGGCGGCGTCCTGGGCGGCCTCGGCCTCGGCCTTGACCTGGGCGGTCTCCGCCTCAGCCTGGGCCACGTCGGCCGGGTCGCTGGTGGCGGGGATCACGGTGTCGCCCTTGGGGGGCTTGACCACGCTCTTGGCCTTGGTCTCGGGGGCGTCGAACAGGTCGGCCAGCTTGACGCCCAGGGCGGTGGCGATCAGCTCGGCCCGCACGGTGTCGACCTTGGCCACGGTGTCCAGGCTCAGCCTGCGCATCTGGCTCGGGTTCAGGCCGTGCTCGCGGCTGATGGCCATGATCGACTTGCCGCTGGCCTTGATCGCCTTGGCGATGGCGCCCTTCTTGGGGGCCACGGTGGTGTCGCCGCCCTTGGCTGCCGTGATCACCACGGGGGCCAGCTTCTCGGCCGGGGTCTTGGGGTCGGCCTTGGCGGGCTCGGCCTGCCGGGGGGCGTCCTCGGGCACGATGGCCCAGAACTTGGTCGCAACCCCGAAGCTGTCGATCTGCTTGTTGCCTGCGGCCCACAGCACCACGGCGGTGCTGTCGGCGTCCACCTTGGCGACCTTGCGGCCCTTGGTGGCCGGGGTCTTGATCTCGGTCCCGAAGAACTCGAATCCCTTGGTCGGGCGGCCGTGCTGCTTCCAGGTCGCCCTCGTGGGCATGACCTTGGGGGCGTCGGTGGCCGGGGTGCTGCTGGTGGTGGTGGTGCTGGTCATGGTGGTTCCGTTCCGCCCCCCTGGTGGGGGGCTGCTGCTGGCCCCCCCTGGTGGGGGGCCGTACACCCATTACAACCCGTAACCGCGCTTCGGAATGCCCACTTGCCGTGTCGTCTACCTCACAGTCCGTAATGCGACTGGCCAGTCCTACCCTGGAGTCGCGGCCCGGCGTCGAGTGGTTGGGTGGTTCCGTCCCCGGCGCTGGGCCGCCCCGCAGGCCGGGCCAGTAGTCCAGGTGAGACGACCGCCCTACGATGTCGGCATGACCGGCACCGATCGCCGCCGGTTCCCCCTCTGCCGCCGGGTGTTCGACGGCCTGGAGTGCAGGCGGCGGGGTGAGCACACCTGCCGCCCCCGCGTCGACCACGCGCTCGCATTCTTCCGCGAGCTGCTGGTGCACACCAAAGGCGACTACGCCCGGCAGGCGTTCATCCCCGCCGCGTGGGAGGAGACCGAGCTGCTCGTGCCGCTGTTCGGCACCGTGCAGTGGGAGCCCACCTGGGAGCGCTATCTCAGGCGCTACCGCGAGCTGTACCTGTCGACCGGGCGCAAGAACGGCAAGACCGAGCTGATCGCCGGCCTGATGCTCTACATGCTGGTCGCGGACGGCGAGGAGGCCGCCGAGGTCTACGGCTTGGCCTTGGATAAGGACCAGGCCGGGCTCGCCTACTCGGCCGCGGCCCGCATGGTGAACCTGTCGCCCATCCTGGCCCAGCGGCTCGACGTGGCCCTCGGCAAGCGCCGGATCTGGGACGAGCAGACCGCGAGCTTCTTTGCCGTCACGGCCGGGGACGCCATGGGCGCGCTCGGCCCGAGCCCGCACGCCGCCTACATCGACGAATTGCTCGCCCAGCCCAACCGCGAGCTGTACGACGCCCTCCGCACCGGGTTCGGCACCCGGAGCCAGCCGCTGCTCGTGCTGGCCACCACCGCCGACAACGACCCCTCGGGGTTCGCCGCGGCCGAGCGGGCCTGGTCCGAGCGGGTGCTGGAAGACCCCGAGCTGGACCGCGCCCGGCTGGTCGTGCTGCACGCCGCGCCCCGCGAAGCCGACTGGACCAGCGAGGCGACGTGGAAGCTGGCGAACCCCGCGCTGGGCGACTACCTGGATCCCCGCATCCTGCGCAGCGAGTGCGCCAAGGCCGTCAAGAACCCGGTCGAGGAGCGGGCGTTCCGCCAATACCGGCTCAACCAGCAGACCGCCCAGGCCGGCCGGGCGATCGACCTGATCACCTGGGACCGCGCCCCCGCCAGGCGGGAGCTGGACCGCCGCACCTGCTACGCGGGGCTGGACCTGGCCAGCACCATCGACCTGGCCAGCTACGCGCTCGACTTCCCCGATGGCGAAGGCGGGCACGACGTGCTGTGGCGGGTGTTCACCCCCGAGAGCGCGATCGGGCAGCTCGACCGGCGCACGGGCGGCCGGGCCACGGTCTGGGCCGAGGAGGGGCTGATCACCGCCACGGCGGGCGACGTGATCGACTACGAGGCCATCAAGGCCGCCCTGCGGGCCGACGCCGAGCGGTTCGACCTGCGCGAGATAGCGTTCGACCGATGGGGCGCGACCCAGCTCAGCTCCGAGCTGCTGGACGAGGGCTTCCCGCTGATGCAGATGGGCCAGGGCTGGGCGTCGATGTCCGGGCCGACCAAGGAGCTGCTGCGGCTGGTCGTGGCCGGCCAGTACCGGCACGGCGGTAACCCGGTGGCCCGGTGGCAGGCCGGGAATCTGGTCACCCGCACCGACCCCTCGGGCAACGTCAAGCCCGACAAGCAGCGGTCGGCTGACAAGATCGACAGCATGGTCGCCGCGATCATGGCGCTCGACCGGGCCATCCGGCACCTGGCCCAGCCCGAGCCCGACTATCTCGCGGCCGGATGGTAGGGAGGCCACCCGTGGACATCGAGCAGATCAACCAGCTACGCCGGGCCGCTGCGCTCAAGCTGTCGACGCAGAGCGCCCGCGCCGGGGTCTTCCAGGCATACGTGGACAATGAGGCCGGGATCATCGCCCTGCTGGACACCGACGAGCGGCAGACCTTCCGCACGTTCCTGGCCGAGTCCGGGTGTAATTGGGCCGAGCTGATCGTCAACGCGGTGGCCGAGCGGCTCCAGGTCGTGGGGTTCCGGTTCGGCTCGGAGACCGACAGCGAGCTGGCGTGGAACCTCTGGCAGTCGAACTGCATGGACGCCGACAGCGAGCTGCTCCAGACCGACGCGCTGGTCACCGGCTCCAGCTTCCTGCTCGTGCAGCCCGACGAGACCAACCCCTCGGGCGTGTCGATGACGGTCGAGTCGCCCTATCAGGCCACCGTGCTCTACGACCCCGGCAGCCGCCGACGCCGGGTGGCCGGATACAAGCGCTACGGCGCAGCCGCCGACTACGCCCTGAACGACTGGGCGCTGGTCAACCAGGGACAGCTCACGGCGGGCTCGGTGGTCGAGGTGCTGGTGACCCCCGAGGAGATCGTCACGTGGTGGCCCGACAGCAGCGAGCCGCAGGTCGAGCCGAACCCCGTGGGCGTCGTCTCGATGGTCGAGGTCGTCCCGCAGCCCCGCACCCTCGGCCCGCCCCGGTCGGAGTTTGAGGCCGTCACCACGATCATCGACCGGATCAACACGTTCGTGTTCAACCTCATGGTGAGCGCCGACTACGGCGCGTTCAGGCAGGTCTGGGCATCTGGCGTGAAGATCGCCCGGCAGGTCGTCGCAAACCCGGACGGCACCGACACCACGGTGGCGCTGCGCCCGTTCGACATCGGGGCCAACCGATTGCTGGCCAGCGAGAACCCCGACGCCAAGTTCGGCAGCTTCCCCGAGGCGATGCTGACCGGCTACCTGTCGGCCATCGAGCAGGACGTGGTCCACCTCGCGGCGATCACGCAGACGCCCGCCCACTACCTGATGGGCAAGATGATCAACCTCGCCGCCGACGCGATCAAGGCCGCTGAGACCGGGCTGGTCAGCAAGACACGCCGCCGCTCGGTCCACATCGGGGAAGCCTACGAGGAGGTCATGCGGCTCGCGCTCGGCATCGTCGGCAGCCCGGCCGCGGCCAACCAGGAGGCCGAGGTCATCTGGCAGGACATGGAGACCCGCTCCGAGGGGCAGCGCGTCGACGCCCTGGTCAAGATGGCCACCCTCGGCGTCCCGACCCCGGTGCTCTGGCAAAAGTGGGGCGCGTCCCCCTCGGAGATTGAGGCGTGGCAGGCTATGCGGGCAGCCGAGGGGCTCCCCGGCATCCCGGCCCCGCCGAGCACCGCCCCGCCCCCGGCCCCGGCCCCGCCCCCCGAGCCTCAGCCCGCCCAGTAACCCCGTGAGGACAGCATGACCAGCCCGGCCCCGCCACAGCCCCCGCCCCCGGCTCCACAGCCGCCGCCAGCGCCCGCCCCGCCGGCCCCGGCACCACCAGCACCCGAGCCCGGCCCAGCGGACCCAGGAGCGCCACAGCCCGCGCCCACCGCCGAGGATCTCGCCCGGCTGACCGCCGCGCTCGACGCCGAGCGGGCCAAGGCCGCCCGGATCGAGGCCGAGCTGGCGCAGCTCCGTCAGCAGTCCATGACCGACGCCGAGCGGGCCGTCGCCCAGGCGCGGGCCGAGGGCAAGGCCGAGGCCGAGGCCGCGGCAGCCCTCAAGGTCGTCGCCGCCGAGTTCCGCGCCCGCGCTGCCGGGCGGCTCGCCAACGTCGAAGCCGCCCTCGGCGTGCTCGACCTGGCCAAGCTCCTCAAGGACGGCGAGCCCGACACCAAGGCGATCGACGCCCTCGTGGCCCAGCTCGCCGCCGTGCCCGCGCCACCGCCCGAGCCCGGCCGCGTCCCGCCCGGCCCCCGCCAGCCCGTGCCGGCCAACGGCGACAACGACTGGCTCCGAAACGTGCGCAGGCGTTGACGGCCTGGACCGACCCGCCCGACGACGACGAGGACGACGCGCCGCGCTGCCTGCTCTGCCTGGCCCGCCCGGCCCGGCCCGGCTCGGTCTACTGCGGGCGGCTGTGCTGGTGGCTCGCCCGGCTCCCCCGGTGGGTCTTCCGCTAGGCTGGCCATCACTGCGCGCCCGCCCGTCGAGCCCGCGTCCAGCCGCACCCCGCTCGCGGCCTGGCCGTTCCATTCCGGGCGGGTGCGCGCCCACCCCGCACTTAAAGACCGCGAAAAGCCGGTTGGAATAAGCCGTCGAAAAGCCGGTCCTGCCAACGCGAATCCCTAACTTTTTCTCCAGGGGTAATGACACCTAAGAGGGGGTTCGGAGTCCCCACGGCGACTACAGAGCCGTCCAGACCTGTTCCCCGCCAGGCGAGCGGCCGGTCGCCCTCCATAATCACGCCGGAATTGCGCGCACATTGCGCGCACCGTGGGGCATCGGTTGACGCCGGTAGACACACTGAGACAACGGGGGGCAGAATGAGCCGCGATGCCCGTGCAGCGTGACGCGGCGGGCAGCCGGTGGCCGAACCCGGGGCGACTCACGAGGCGTGACGCCGAGGCCCGGCCGGGGTGCAGCGTGACGCGGCCCCGAGCCCGGTAGCGCGGTAAAGCGGCGCGACCTATTCGCGCGCCCCTGGAGTTCCCCATGGCCCCCCCGCTCGACTTCTCTGGCGTCATCGCGCCTGAGTTCTCCAACCAGATCATCGAGGAAGTGCTCCAGCAGTCGGTCGCGCTGCGGCTCGCGCAGCTGATGCCGATGGGCACCTCGATCAGCAACCTGCCGATCCCGTCGACCCTGCCGACCGCGACCTGGGTCTCGGCCGCTGGCGGTCGCAAGGGCTGGACCGACCTCGCCCTGACGACCAAGACGCTGCACGCCGAGGAGGTCGCCGCCGTCACCGCGATCCCCGACCAGTACCTCGAAGACACCAGCATCAACCTCTGGAACTGGGTCCGACCCAGAATCGCGGAGGCCATCGCGGTCGCGCTCGACTCGGCCGTGCTGTTCGGGACCAACGCGCCCGGCACGTTCCCCGCGGGCGGGATCAACGCCGTCGCCGCCGCCATCGCCGCCGCCTCGACCGACCAGGTGGCCACGGTCAACAACGCGATGGGCGCGGTCGAAGGCCAGGGCCTCCCGATCACCGGCCACGCGGCCGACATCACCGTCCGGTCGGCGCTGCGCGGGGTCCGCGCCACGACCAACGAGCTGCTGCTCGGCACGATGCAGGCGGGCGACTCCGAGGTGCCGACGATGTACGGCGTGCCGATCGCCTACAGCTCGTTCACGAGCACGGGCGGCACCAACGCCGACTTCTTCACGGGCGACTGGAACAACCTGATCATCGGGGTGCGGCAGGACATCCGGTACGCGATGGACCCCTCGGCCGTCATCGCGGACGCGACCGGCAAGGTGCTGGTCAGCGGCTTCCAAGACAACCAGACGCCGCTGAAGGTCTGGGCCAGATTCGGCTGCGTGGTCATCAAGCCGGTGACCCGGCGCGTGCCCGCTGGCGCTAACCCGTTCGCCAAGGCCGCGCTGGTCGCCAAGGTCACCCCGACCATGGCCGAGGCCGACGCCGAGGCCGAGGCCGAGCCCGCCGCCAAGGGCCGCAAGTAGGCCGATGACGACCCCGCCGACCCCGGTCATCCCGTGGGAGTCGTGGGCGCCGCCGCTGGACCCGCCCACGGCTGGCGGGCTGCCGCTCGACCAGGCCACGGCCATCGCAAACGCCTGCTGGGCCGACGACCCGCACCTCTGCGCGGCGCTCCAGTGGGAGGCATACGCCGCGACGCTGCCGCCGACGCCGGCCGTCTCGCAGGTGGCGACCGGGGCGCAGACCGTCAGCTACTCCCCGGCCGGGCCGACCGGCGACTACGGGCTCGCGCTCCAGCGTGCCGCGTGGCACCGCTCGTTCGTGGCCGGGGAAGTCATCGGCGTCCCGATGCAGACCGGGATGCCGCCGATGTACCCGGCCCGGTCGCTGGCGCTGGCCGGCCTGTCCGACCCGCCGCCGAACTGGTGGTGACCCCCGATGCTGCTGCTGGCCGCTGACCCGGTGACCCTCTACCCGCCCGGCACCCCCGACGAGCGGGGCTGGACCGCGCCGGGCACGACCGCGGCCTGGACCGGCACCGGGAACCTCCAGCTCTCGGCGGGCTCGTCGGACCCCCGTGCCGCCGAGGGCGGCGGGACCGGCATGTTCGGCCCGGCCCGGCTGGAGTCCGGGGCGCTGTTCCTGCCGCCCGACGCGCAGCCCGCAGACGGGATGACCGCCGAGATACGCGGACGCCGCTGGGTGCTCACCAACGCCCGGCTGGTCGCTGACCCGGTGGCGGCGGGGCTCGACTGCTGGGTGGCGGTCGCCACCCGCGACGACAGCACGGACTACGGCTGATGAGCGCCACGTTCCGGGTGACCAACCCCGAGGCTCCCCGGCTGGCCGTCGACCCGAACATGCGCGAGACGGCCGAGGAGGTGCGGTCGGACGCCGCCGCGAACTCACCCCGGCTGACCGGCCGGCTCGCGGGATCGTGGCAGGTCGAGAGGCAGCACACCGCGTCCTACCGGGTGGTCACCGACGTGCCCTACGCGCACTGGGTCGAGTACGGCACCCGGAACATGCGGGGCGCGGCCATGATGGGCCGGGCGATGGCGAAAGCGAGGCACGGGTGACCACGCTGCTGCCGCTGCCGCCCGGCCACGACCCGGCGCTGGACTACCCGAGCCCGGACATGGAGCTGCTCGTGTGGCAGACCATCTCCCCGCTGGGCGGCTGCCAGTCCTGGTCCTACTCGGTCATCGAGGGCGACCCGCCCGGATGGCTGTCCACCACCTACGTCCAGGTCGACTGCCGGGCGGGGAACAGGCACGACGCGCACGACCGCGCCGACGCCGCCCGCCAGGCCATCTGCGCGCTGCCGTGGGCCACCTCCTGGCCCCACGGCAGGGTGTGCCGCGTGGTCGTCGAGGAGGGGCCGTTCTGGTTGCCCGATCCTGATGGCGCTCCGCGCTACGTCGCCCGCTACGCGCTCACCGCGCACCCGTAGCGGCTTGATCCGAAGGGAACCGTCTATGTCCAGTCCCGGCCAGCAGGCCGCCTACGTCCCGGTGCTGTCCCCCAAGGAAGTGCAGATCGGCACCTCCAACGGGAACGGCCTGTACGTCGCCCCCGCAGGCACCGCCATGCCCCTGAGCGCCAGCGCGGCGTTCGCCTCGCCGTGGGCGCTGCTCGGCTACATCGCCGACGACGGCGTGACGGTCGGCCAGTCCCTCACCAAGCAGGACATCCTGCCATGGCAATCGCGGGTTCCGATCCGCTCGGTGGTCACCGAGAAGCTGATCACCATGCACTTCATCATGTGGCAGGTCAACCCGCAGACCATCGCCCTGTACTTCGACCAGCCGCAGCCGGTTCCGGTCGCTGACGGGTCGTTCGAGATGGACATCATCACCGGGCAGCCGCAGAACATCCTCGCGGTGGCCGTCGACAGCCTGGACCAGCGCGTGATGCGGGTCGGGTTCTCCAGGGCGAGCCTGACCGCCGCAGGCGACATGAAGATCGCCAAGGGCGCGGCGGTGCCGATGGAACTCACCCTGACCGCGCTCGACAACGCCGGGGTGATGGGCCACGTGTCGGTCGGCGCGACCCCGACGCTGCTGATGGAGGAAGCCGGGCTCGACCCGTCCGACCCGCGGCTCGCCGGCATGGGCAACGGCGGCACCGGCCAGAAGGCGGCGTGACCGGGGCCGCAGCGAACGGCTCGGGCGTTTTCGACCTCGATGCTGCCGTAGAGGCGGCCAAGGACGAGGCCGCAGCGCAGCCGTTCGCTTTCACCTGGCACGGCGAGCAGTACACGGTCCCGGCAGCGACCGAGTGGCCGCTGGAGGCGCTGACCGCCATGAGCGAGGGCAACCTGCCGATGGCGATGGGCGCGCTGCTCGGGGCCGACGCCTACGCACGGATCGTGCAGACCGGCATCACCGTGGGCGCGCTGAACACGCTGTTCGACGCCATCGGCAAGAAGGCCGGAATGGGCGGCCTCCCAAACTCGCGGGGGTCTGCGCAGCTCGCTTCGACCCGGACGTAGAGGCCGCCATGCTGGCCGCCTACGGGATCGACACCCTCGACCCGCGGGTGTCGAACCGGCGTATCTGGGTGTGCCTGGAGCGGATGCCCCCGCCTGCGCGGCGGCAGGGCGAGGTGTGGTCGGACGAGGCCGAGCTGCTCGCCCTGCTGATCGACCACGTGGCCGACCTGACCTGGGTCACGGCGCGGGCGGCTGGCAGCACGCAGACCCGGCCCAGCCCGATCCGCCGCCCGCCGAGGCGGCCCCGGACGATCCGGCCCGGCCCGCCAGGCGGGAACGGGAACGGGGCCGCGCCCGACGACGACAAGCCAGCGCGGTCGGTGGCCGACGCGATCGGGATGATCGCGCAGATGCAGGACGTGGTGGTGACCCATGACGAGTTACGCCTACGGCGCGCTGGCCGTCGATGTCTATGCCAAGACCGACAAGGTTCCCGGGCAGGTCGAGAGGGCGTCCAAGGAGGCCGGGGAGAGGGGCGGCAAGGCTGCCGGGTCGGCGTGGGGCAAGGGCTTCCTTGAGCTCGCCGCCGTGGCCTACGGGGCCGAGCTGCTCAAGAAGGTAGTCGAGGCCGGCGAGACCTCCGAGCAGGTCAACAAGGCGACCGAGGCGGCGATCAAGTCCACGGGCGGCGCTGCGCACGTCAGCGCCGAGCAGGTCACCGAGCTGGGCAACTCGATCATGAAGAAGACCGGCGTGGAGGACGAGGCGATCAAGTCCGGGGCCAACATGCTGCTGACCTTCACCAACGTGCGGAACGAGGCGGGCCGGGGCAACGACATATTCAACCAGTCCACGTCGATCCTGACCGACATGACCGCCGCGATGAACGGCGGGCAGGTCACCCAGGAGAACATGCGCAAGCAGGCGATTGCCCTCGGCAAGGCGCTGAACGACCCGATCGCCGGGATGGGCGCGCTGCGGCGGGTCGGCGTCAGCTTCACCGCCCAGCAGCAGGACCAGATCAAGGCGCTGGTCAAGTCGGGTAACACCATGGGCGCGCAAAAGCTCATCCTGCGGGAGCTGGGCAAGGAGTTCGGCGGGGCCGCTGCCGCCTACGCCACCCCGATGTCGCGGCTGCACACCGCCACGCAAGAGCTAGCCGAGCAGATGGGCACGGCGCTGCTGCCCGTGATCGGATCGGTGGCCACCTGGATGACCAGCGTGGGCATCCCGGCGCTACAGACCTTCGGCGGCTGGCTGGCCCGGAACAAGGCGTGGGTCGTGCCGCTGGCTGCGGCGTTCGCCTCGTTCGTGGGCACCCTCTACCTCATCTCCAAGGCGTTCGCCGTGGCGCAGGCCGCGGCCGAGCTGTTCGGCGTGTCGCTGGAGCTGAGCCTCGGCCCGATCACGCTGATCATCGCCGGGCTGATCGCGGTCGGGGTCGGGCTCTACCTGCTGTGGACCCGAAGCCGGACCTTCCGGGTGATCGTGGAGGCGGCGTTCAACGGGGTCAAGGACGTCGTGATGACCGTGGTCCGCTGGTTCGCCGGGCCGTTCACGCAGTTCTTCACGGTCACCATCCCCGGCGTCTTCCGCACGGTGCTGACCTGGCTGTCGCGGAACTGGCCGCTGATCGTGGGCATCCTGACCGGGCCGGTCGGCCTGGCCGTGGTGCTGGTCATCCGGTACTGGACCCAGATCCGAACCTTCATCACCAACACGGTCGGCGCGATCCAGCGCACCGTCCGGGCGGTGTTCAGCGACATCGCCAGCTTCATCGGCGGCATCGCCTCGTCGGTGTCCTCCACCGTGGCCCGGTGGTGGTCCAACGTGGTCGGCACCATCTCCAACGCCCTCGGGCGGGCCTGGACCAACCTGTCGGGCTGGTTCTCGCGGCTGCCGGGCCAGATCGGCGCGTGGGGCGCGGCCACGGTCCACTCGTTCGTGTCCCTCGGCGGCTCCATGATCAGCGGGATGATGAACGGCATCAAGTCCGCGATGGCCGGCATCGGGAACTGGGTCAAGACCACCATCGTCGACCCGGTGGTCAACGCCGTGAAGCACTTCTTCGGGATCCACTCGCCCTCGACCGTGATGCAGTCCATCGGCCACAACCTGACCGCCGGGCTATTCAAGGGGCTCCAGCACGACGCGGGCGGCCTGGTCAAGATGGTGTTCGGCGGGTGGCCGCAGGCGCTGGGCGGGCTGGTGTCCAAGGGATTCGCGGCCATCACGGCGCTGCCGGGCAAGGCGCTGGCCGCGCTCGGGTCGGTGGGCTCCAAGGTCGGCGGGTTCCTCGGCGGGCTGGCCGGCAAGCTGTTCGGGGGCGGCGGGTCGGGGGTGGCCCGGTGGGGCGGCCTGATGCACTCGGTGCTGCGCATGTTCGGGCTGGACAACCTGTTCGGCGTGTTCATGACGCAGATGCAGACCGAGAGCGGCGGGAACCCGGCCGCGATCAACCTGTGGGACTCCAACGCCAAGGCCGGGATCCCGAGCCAGGGCCTCATGCAGGTCATCCCGCCCACGTTCGCCGCCTACGCCGGGCCGTTCCGCAGCCGGGGCATCCTCGACCCGCTGGCCAACATCTACGCAGCCGTCGCCTACGCCGTGGCCAGGTACGGCAGCTCGATCGCGGCGGTGCTGGGCCACGGGCACGGCTACGCGGCGGGCGG
>Ga0126369_10002846_pt1 | contig 12426 bp, 9 predicted proteins | sample PanSoiMetaPlot_1_FD_109646 | JGI IMG/M metagenome (GOLD analysis project Ga0126369, IMG submission 109646) | Tropical forest soil microbial communities from Panama - MetaG Plot_1 | ecosystem: Environmental > Terrestrial > Soil > Tropical forest > Bulk soil | place: Panama | collected 2016-02-17 | reverse complement strand
CGGTGCGTTCCAGAGCGATCCTCAACCTGTGCCCGCCGCTTATAGCATCCGGTTTCCTCAGCACTGGGTGTTCCACGACGTCCCGGCGGTCAACCAGGACCCGCCCCAGACGAAGGGCTTCATGGTTTACGAGACGGACGCGGCGGCGTTCGTGGAGGACGACGATGGCTACCCCAGGGTGACCGGCGAGGAGTCCACGCCACTCTCCTTCGTGGTGCTCGCCTCGGCGGACCTCCGTTCCTGGGCGGGAAAGCCGGGCTGGGCAACGATGGGGATCTTCAGCCGAAACGGCACCGTCTTCAATTCCGGAACAACTGATTGGATCCAAGAGCTGGGCGATCCAAGCATCGAGAAGATCACCCTCAATGTGTTCGAGCGTCTCGGAAGCAGGGCTCCGTGGGACTGGCTACCGATCGACGATGCCAACGGCGGCACTGCGATGGCCGCGCTCGGCGATCGGCTCTTCCTTTCAGGGTCCGACAATCGGCTGTGGCGACGATACCCTGTCGAGGCCGCCCCGGTCCCCTGGCGGGACATCGGCGAGGCCCAGAGCGTCATCGCCATGGCCGGCTCCGGCGCCACGCTGTACGCCGTCAGTAGCAACAACCAGCTCTGGTGGCGGACAGCGGTTGAGTTGCCTGGTGCGATCTGGACCGCCATTGGCACAGGACCGGACATGGGGACGAAGGCACTGGCGGCCGCCGCCGGTGTCCTCTATGCGGTGGATGGCAATGGAAAGCTGTGGAGGACGTCAGCCTCCAGGGCCGCCTCCACCTGGACCGCGGTCTCGACGTTGACGGACCTCGTGCCCTCTATCAATGCTATGGCGGCCCACAGCGACATCCTCTTCGCATCTACGTCAGACAACCTCTTACTTCGGACGGACCACGACTGGATTAATGAAAGCAAAGGCTGGATCGAAGTGACGAACTGCGACGATTCTGTTGGCCTGGCCTGCGTCGAGGGAATGCTATTTGTCGCCACCAAGGGGAACCGTCTCCTCCGCCTCGACCTGCACGGGCTCCGTAAGCCGTAACTCGACACGCCTCCGGCCACGCCCGACACGCCTCCACAGAGGTCCAGATGTTGCCTCAGAGTACAGCCTTGGCTGGGGAGCGTCGTAGTAGACTGCCGCCGATGTTTGCGTCGCGACAGCCGTCTGCCGCTACAAGGACACTTCGCCTGACCATCGGCGGGATTCTCATTGCTGCGGCCGCCGCGCTCTTTCTAAAAGCCTGGCTGCCCGTCCTTACCGGGGAGCGCGTCCTCATCAGCGTCGACATCCTGTCGGCGTGCTGCCTGCCATGGCGGGCTGAGCACCCAGTGCAGCCACAAAACCCGATCCTCGGTGACATCGCACTGGAGGTCCTGCCATGGCAGGAGGTGGCCACCGACGCGTTCCGGCACGGTCGGCTGCCGCTCTGGGATCCCTACGCGCTGTCAGGCAAGCCACTGCTAGCCGGCGGGCTGGCGGGGGTGTTCTCACCGTTCAACTTGCTGGCTGTGCCGTTTCCGACCGCTACGGGACTGAGCCTGGGCATGCTGGCAAAGCTACTCGTTGCTGGTGTCGGAATGGCGGTATTCCTGCGCCAGCTCGGCGCGTTGGCGCCGGCTACGGTGATCGGTGGCATCGCCTATGCAACCAGCAGTTTTATGGTGGTCTGGCTGGGGTGGCCGCATACCGGCGTGACCGCCATAATGCCGTGGGCATTCGCGGCAGCCGAATGGTGTCTGGCCGGAGGCGGCCTACGCGCTCAGGCAGCCCTGGCCGCCGCGGTCGGTCTCCAGTTTCTGGCAGGCCACGCTGAGACATCGCTCCACACCGGGCTCGCACTCGGCCTGTATTCGGGCGTCCGCTGGGCCGTCGGATCTCATGACATCCGCACGCTGGCGAGTCTTGCGACGGGTGTGCTGGTAGGAACTGTGGCTGCGGCGGGGCAGCTCCTTCCTTTCCTCCAGCAGCTGCAGCAGTCGGGGTTGGTCGCAGATCGGGCAGGCTTCGGTTTCGTCCACCTGCCGCCGACCACCGTGCTTACATGGTTGGTACCAAACGCCCATGGCAGCCCGATCTTCGATGGTGTCAGCGCAGGCTTTGGCTCGAACTACAACGAAACCACAGGTTTTGCCACAGTGGCAATGCTGACCCTGACACCTGTGGGAATCGCATGGGCATGGTTGCGTCGGTCACCTCAAGTCGTCGCGCTCGTTGTGCTCGGCGTCGTTGCGGCGGCAGCCGTCTATGGGCCGCTGGCACCACTCATCGGTCGTCTGCCGCTGCTCGCCGCCGCGGGAACAACCAGGATGATCGCAATTCTCTGTTTTGTGATTGCGGCTCTCGGAGGGCTCGGCGCCGAGGCGGTCTGGGCGTCTTCTCTCGTTGGGAACGTCCGACTCACCGGCCGCCGAAGGATGACTCTAGTCCGCCTGGTTGGGTTCTGTGCAGGCATGACTGGGCTGGCTGGCGTCGCCGGGGCCGTGTATCTGGGGAATCGCCTCGGCGGGCGCCAAGTCGAGCATTTGTGGCACCCGTTGCCTCATGGTTACCTCACTTTTTGGGTGATCGCCGCCGGTCTGGCCCTGGCGGCCGCGCTCGGCTTCATCCTCGCAGGCTTGGTCGGCCATGCAGGCCGTGCAGCCACAGCTGGCCTCGGCCTGCTCGTGCTGGGGGAGGCGTGGCTGTTCGCAGCGCACTACCAACCTCAGGTCCAGACAAGTGACGTTGGGGCTCCTACGATTCTCACGGCCTGGCTGCAGATGAATGCCCGAGATGCGCCGCTTGCAGTGACCGACACCACGGTGATGGTCCCCGACACGGCAACGCTGTACCGGCTTTACGACGTGCGGACGTACGACGCGTCACGAAGTGCACGGGCACGTATGTTCTGGTCCGCCGCGGACCCTGGCTATCACGACGAGGCCTACTACACCTTGCTCGTACGGCCGGGTATCGACTGGTTGGCTCTGGCTGGCGTGAAGTATGTTCTGACCCCGCAGGGGGCAGAGCTTCCGGGAACGACACCAGCGTTTCGAGCGGACCAGGTAACGGTAAGCGAGGTACCCAACCGCATGCCGTTCGCCTGGGCCGCCACCTCGTGGTCTCAGGCCATCGATCCGCAGCAAGCGCGCGCGCAGTTGATTGCCAATGTCTCCGGGCCCACCATCCTCGAGGGCACGCCGTCGCATTACGCGCCGGCGAACACCGAGCGCGCCCACGTCATTGTCGTGTCACGGCAGGCGGGCGCTGTCGATCTCCGGGTTTCGGCTCCCACCGAACAGGCTGTCATCATCCAGCAATCATGGGCGCCGGGTTGGAACGCCTCAATCGACGGCCATCCGACCACCGTCCTTCCGGCCAACCTCGACTTCCAGGGAGTTGTCGTGCCGTCCGGCGAGCACCATGTGTCGCTGTATTACCAGCCGCTCAGCGTCACTGTTGGGCTGGTTCTCAGCGCCGTGGGAATCATAGCCATCGTCCTGCTATTGACACTCGGCTCCATCCGTCGAGCCGCTGCCGTCGTGACGAGGTGGGGCGCGCCTTCCCGTGGCCGGAGCCCGGCGGGCAGAGGCGCGCCAGTGGAAACCGACCTTGTTGAACGAGATGCAAACGTCACCCAGAAGTATTCGTCGGGGGCGGCTGAGGCACCGGGTATTCGCCAAGCAATCCACGGCACGGCGCGGAAATACCATGATCGCTAGACTCTGCCCGATTTGATTGACTCAAGCCGTCGAGCACCCGCTGAGTGTGATGGCCCTGTTTCCCTCGATCTCGTCGTAGTGGGTGGAGCCGGTCATGTCGGTCTCCCGCTTGCACTCTCCTTTGCGGAGGCGGGCTGTCACGTGGGCATTTACGATCTTGATACCCCGAAGCTGGACAGGATCCGCAACGGCGAGATGCCTTTCATTGAGCGTGGGGCCGACCAGGTCCTGGCCCGGGTGCTTCAGACGGACCGGCTCGAATTGTGCGCGAGCTCGGACATCCTGAGTCGCACAGACACGGTAGTGCTCGTCATCGGGACACCGATAGATGAGTTCATGAACCCATCTATGCGCGTGTTCCAGCGCGCCGTTGATGAGCTCAGTCCGCACATGCGAACGGGATCTTTGATGATCTTGCGTAGCACTGTCTACCCGGGCACCACGCGGTATGTGGAGGATCGTCTGGCATCGCGCGGGATAGAGGCGGTGGTGGCATTCTGCCCGGAGCGTGTTGCCGAGGGCGCAGCACTCGAAGAAATCCGCAGCCTTCCCCAGCTGATTGGTGCCGAGAGCGAGCTAGCGTTCGCACGTGCGAGCAGCCTGTTCCAACGCCTCGATGTCGAGATCGTCCGCACCAGTCCCATGGAGGCGGAACTCGCCAAGCTTCTAACGAACACATGGCGCTACATGAAGTTCGCAATTGCCAATCAGTTCTTCCAGATCGCCGAAAGCGCTGGGATCGACTACAACAACGTGCTCCACGCCATTCGGCACAACTATCCGCGAGCCGCGGACGTCCCTTCCCCTGGCTTCGCGGCCGGCCCCTGTCTCCTCAAGGACACCATGCAGCTGGCCGCCTTCTGCCCTGACCACTTTCCCATGGGCCACGCGGCGATGTTGATCAACGAAGGTCTGCCTGGTTATCTGGTTGAACAGTTGGATCGCAGCCGGGCGCTGCGGGGGAACACAGTCGGCATCCTGGGCATGGCCTTCAAAGGTGACTCGGACGACCCTCGGACATCCCTCAGCTACAAGTTGAAGAAGCTGTTGGGATTCAAGGGCGCCACCGTGCTTACAAGCGATCCATACGTGGAGGACCCCGACCTGGTGCCACATGACGAGGTGCTGCAAAGGGCTGATATCGTGATCATCGGCGCACCGCACAGGATGTACCGGCATCTCACACCCGGCGGTTATCGCCTGGTCGATATCTGGGGAGTGACGGGCCAGGGAATCGTGATTTGAGGGCGCTCGTCACCGGGGCGGCTGGATTCATCTGCGGATATGTCGTGCCCGAACTCTTACAGGCCGGCTACGAAGTGGTGGGCCTGGACAACTTCAGCAAGTACGGACCGCTACGCAAGAGCTATGACGACCATCCACGGTACACCCTCGTCGAGGGGGACGCCAAGGACGTTGGACGCATGACTGAGCTGGCCGCTGAATGCGACCACGTCGTCGCGGGCGCGGCCATGATCGGGGGCATCAGCTATTTCCACGAATTCGCCTATGACCTGCTTGCCGAAAATGAGCGTATTATCTCCGCCACATTCGACGCCGCGATTCGCTCGTTCCGCAGTGGCCGTCTCCGCAAGATCACCGTGCTCTCTAGCAGCATGGTGTTCGAGAGCGCAACGGTCTTTCCAACCCCGGAGGGCGCCCAACTCAGCAGCCCGCCCCCTATATCGACGTATGGTTTCCAGAAGTTGGCTAGCGAATACTTCGCCCGCGGTGCCTGGCAGCAGTACCGGTTGCCTTACACCATCGTCCGGCCGTTCAACTGCGTTGGTATCGGCGAACGGCGCGCGCTGCGCGACACGGAAGTAAGGAGCGGCAACGTCAAGCTGGCGATGAGCCACGTGGTACCCGATCTGGTCCAGAAGGTGCTCAAAGGCCAAGACCCATTGCACATCCTGGGTGACGGAACTCAGGTGCGTCATTACACGTACGGTGGTGACCTGGCTCGCGGCATACGCTGCTGCATGGAGCATCCACGTGCGCTGAACCAGGATTTCAACATATCGACGGCGGAGTCGACTACCGTTGGCGAGCTAGCCCAAGTCATCTGGCGCAAGATCCACGGGCAAGCCCGGCCGCTTCGCCTGGTGCAAGATCCACCTTACGAACACGACGTTCAAATGCGGGTGCCGGATGTGAGGAAGGCGCGGGAGGTGCTCGGCTTCGAGGCGACCACAAGCCTCGAAGAGATGCTGGATGAGGTCATCCCCTGGATCCGCAACGAGGTTCAGAAAGGCCGGATCTAGTCCTGGTTAACGAGAGAGGTAGTAGACCAGGCTCTCGTTGCCGGTGATCGCGCATGCGCACACAGCTGCCACGAACAGCCAATACCTTTTGGTTCTCTCAGCACGTGCTGGGCCAAACCGTCGTAGAGACACCCGCACCACCACAACGCTAGCTAAGATAAAGACGATAAAGGCGGCCATTCCTACTGGGCGCAAGTCTCCCGCCGCGAACACCAGTGTCGCCACACCGAAGCAGACCAGCGCCGCACCGCCCCACCTCGCTCGTTCCGAGGCGTATTGGTCGCCCACGGGTGTCAGGCCTAGCAGTCTGGACAGCCGCTGATCTCCAAGTAAGCGCCGACCAGTTAGCGCCTGATATAAGCCCAAGCTAATGAATATCGCGCTGACGCTGGCCAGTTAGAACTCAACTATCAGTATCTTGCCTAGGGTGATGAGCAAGTAAGGCAGCGCTGTGGCCTCCTCCGTCAGGAGACATTATCGCACGCGGCTGGGAACATGCACTTCAACTGTGGTCAGCTGTCCTACGCGCTAGTTCGATTCGAGCCATGGCGACGAACGAAGTCGTTCACGGCGTAATAGGCATCGATGGACTCCCCCGCGTCACCCCAGAAGCCATCGATCACATCGTACTCCATGAGCCCAGCTTCGACATAGTGGTTGTTTACGTCAGTGATCTCGAGTTCACCGCGCCCGGACGGCTCGAGGCCCGCGATGACGTCGAAAACAGACGCGTCGTAGAAGTAGACGCCAGTTACTGCATACGTGCTGGGCGGCTCTTGGGGCTTCTCGATGATCCGCGCCACTCGCTGGTCACCATCGAATTGCACGACGCCGAGGTGGCGGAGATGGCTGTGGTCCTGCAGCTTTGACAGCACGATACGAGCGCCCCGCGGCTGGGCTCCAAAGGCCTCGACCGCCGACTTCAAGCTATATTCGAAGACGTTGTCGGCTAGCATGACCACTACACGGTCCCCATCCACAAAGTGGTGCGCCAGGCCGAGAGCTTCGGCTATGCCACCGGGGCGCTCCTGGTATGCATAGAAGAGGCGGTGGATGCCGTACTCCTGGCCGCTGCCGAGCAGCCTAAAGAACTCGCCGGCGTGGGTACCACCTGTAACGACCATCAGCTCACGGACGCCGGCTTCCACCAATGCCTCGATCGCGTGACAGACCATCGGCCGGTCATAGATCGGCAACAAGTGCTTATTGGTGATGCGGGTGAGTGGATGGAGCCGGCTACCGGTCCCACCCGCCAGGATGACGCCCTTCAACGAGTGGCATTCTAGCCAGCGAGTCGAACCGCCATCCGGCAGGCATATCCTGAGCTGTTGTGCGGCCTTCAGGCTCCGATGCCGTATCGGGGTAAGCCCCGGACCCGCTGCTCTGGCTCAATGCAGGGGTTGACTGCCAGTCGGGCGATCTCCACTTTCCCTTCGTGTTCCGACCTCGTTGTCGGAGTTACGTGTCGGCGTGAAGTATGCGGCTTAGGCGGATTCCTTCGCGTATCGGGGACGCGGTATGCTGTGCGCCTCTGGTGGAGAGCCCAACGCAGGGAAGGCCGAATGCAAGTGCCCTAGGCCTGTCCATCGTCATCCCGGTCTATAACGAAGGCGAAAACGTGATACCGACGTTGACCGGCATCTACGAACGTGTCTCGACCAGACCTTTCGAGGTGCTCGTCGTCCACGACTTCGACGAAGACACCACCGTACCAACAGTCGAGCGCCTGCGGCCGAGCATGCCCGGGTTGCGCCTCCATCGGAACAACCTCGGGCGCGGCGCGCTCAACGCTGTAAAGACGGGGCTCCAGTCAGCCTCCGCACCCTACGTACTCGTGATGATGGCCGATGGCTCCGATGAGCCTGACGTGATCGATACGATGGTCGACAAGGCGCGCCAGGGTGCCGACATCGTGTCAGGTTCGCGATACATGCCAGGCGGAAGGCAGTTCGGCGGCCCCCTCCTGAAGCGAACGCTGTCGCGCTGCGCTGGGCTATCCCTGCACTGGCTGGGCGGCATCCCTACCCACGACTCGACCACCAATTTCCGGTTGTACAGTCGACGGTTGCTCGATGCCGTCCCGATTGAGTCACGGGCCGGCTTCGAACTGGGCCTCGAACTCACGGTAAAGGCGCACCTGCTCGGTATGCGTGTGGCTGAGGTCCCGGCGACGTGGAGAGATCGGACACTGGGGGAGAGCCGCTTTCGGATGCGGGAGTGGATCCCCCACTACCTGCGGTGGTACTGGTTGGGCCTCTACGGGAGGCTGTCCCGGCGGAAGCGACGCGAGCTGAAGCGCCGAACTGACGCGTATCAGCGGTGATGCAATACACAAGATAGTGGGCTAATACGTATCGAGAACCTCGTTCAGTGGCAGTTCTTATGGCAAACTGCGCCCACAAGCATGAGACGGGCCGAGCACTGGCCGAGAACTATCCTTCACGTTGACCTCGATGCCTTCTACACCTCTGTCCACCAGCGTGACGACGCCAGCCTGAGGGGTCGCCCAGTCGCAGTCGCAGGGCGCTCCCGTAGGGCGGTTGTCGTGGGCGCGTCGTATGAAGCCCGGGCCTTCGGTGTGCATTCGACGATGCCGCTGCATGAAGCTCTGCGCCGCTATCCCGGCCTGGCGGTGCTGTCTCCCGACCATGGGCGGTACCGAGAGGCCAGTCGCCAAGTGCACGCAATCTTTCGCCGCGTCACCTCGCCCGAGAAAATCGAGGCGGTCGCGTTGGACGAGGCGTACGTCGACGTGACCGCGCGCACCCGCCACGGGACCTCGTCGCCCGAGGAGGTGGCGCGGCGGATCAAATACACAATCCACACAGAAGTGGGACTGACAGCCAGCATTGGAGTTGCCACCAGCAAGCTGGTAGCCAAGATCGCAGGGACCAGCCGCAAGCCTGACGGCCTCGTGTTCGTGCAGCCCGAGACCGAAGCTGACTTCCTCGCTCCCCTCCCGATTAGCGTCATACCGGGCCTCGGGCCCAAGACGGAGGAGAAGCTGCGGCTCATGGGCGTCCAGACGGTCGGCGACCTCGCCAAGCAGAAGACCCATGAGCTGATCCAGACATTGGGAACCGGCGGTGCGTTGCTGCAGCGGCTTGCTGAGGGCCGAGACCGCTCACCCGTTGAGGGGTCGCGGCCAGCCAGAACCATCAGCGCCGAGACCACCTTTGAATACGACGTTACCGAATATGCTCGGTTGGAGGAGGCGCTCCGGGAGCTCGTTGAGCGCGTTACGGAGCGGCTCCGCGCCGACGGTGTCCGAGCTCGCACTGTTTCGGTAAAGCTCAAGCTGCCTGACTTCCGCCTGGTCAGCCGCCAAATCAGCCGCACCAGCCCCACCGACGATAGCGACCTGCTCTTCCGTGCCGCCCGTGCCGCTCTCGATCGCTCGCACGTCGAATCGCACCCCGTCCGCTTGCTCGGGGTCGGTCTCTCTGGCCTCGAGCACCCAAAGCCAGAGCTCCAGATGACCCTGTTCGACTAGCTCCAGGTCTTCCGCCTGCTAGCGTTTGGAACTGAATATGGCAGACACCTCCGATGGGGTCCTGAGCGTGATGATGCCGATCTATAACGAGGAGCGGACCCTGGAAACCATCCTCGGCCATGTCCTGGATAGGCCCGAAGTCGGTGAAGTGATCGCGATCGACGATGGCTCGAGCGATGGAAGCGGAGATATTCTCACGGCGGTTGCCGCTAGGGAGCCTCGGTTGCGCGTCTTCAAGCAACACCAGAACGCAGGCAAGGGTGCTGCGCTGCGACGGGCGATCAGCGAGCTGAGCAGGCCGTTCGCGCTGGTGCAGGATGCTGACTTGGAGTACGACCCACGTGACTACCCCGCCTTACTTGAACCCCTGCTCGAGGGTAGAGCTGATGTCGTCTATGGGGTTCGTGGCTTCGCCGGGCAGACTGCGTACAGCTTCTGGTTCGTCATGGGCAACAGAGTGGTGACGCTCGCTTCAAACGTGCTGTTTGACTCATATATTTCAGACATGGAGACGGGCTACAAAATCCTCCGGTCCGACCTGTGGATGCGGCTGAACCTTCAATGTAGCCGCTTTGACATCGAGCCTGATATCACCTCGCGGATCCTTCGTCTCGGTTATCGGATCCATGAGGTGCCGATCCGGTACTACGCCCGAGGTCGGGAGGAGGGCAAGAAGTTGACTTGGATGGATGGCGTTAAGGCAATCACCACGCTGGTCAGGCTCCGACTGGCCTCGGACCGGTCGTTGTTCGGACCCGAGCACGATCGCGAGTACCACCAGGCACGCCACGAGGAGCTTGCTCGCTCCCACCCGCTGACGCGCGATCGGCACCAGAACTCTGCCTGATCGTTGAAGGCGCCAACTATGTGAGATTTGAGCGCTCTGCGTGAGGTCGCTTGCGAATGGACGCTTTGCCTAACCGCGTAGGCATACCTCCCACTCCCCTTTTTCGGTTTGATTCGTAGGGGCCCCTATCCCCTCACCCACCATCGCGTTATGAGAGCGCGACGCGGCTGTCGAACTGGTGCGGCCGGTAGCCATTGCAGGAGTTGATCCGCTCGTCGCTGCGTTCGAGCTGCGTTCGCCGTACTCGGCGCCGCAGAGAGCGTCTCACTTGGCCGACATCAAGAGCTGGATGGTGCTGCTCACGATCTCCCGAAACGCGTCCGGCGGAGCCTCCTCGAGCCTGTTGCGGAGCATGCCCAAGAAGTCCATGCTGGAACTCGGGGTTGGCCATCGGTTGTCCTCCTTCAGGTTGGTGAGATCTCCTGAAGATGCACGATGGCCGCTCCCTTTCTTTGCACCGCCACCGTCATGCCGCCCGAGCTCCCGCGCCCCGGCTACCGCGTCGCCGCCCTCCCCATCCACCACGTCCGTGGACGCTAACACAGCACGTTGGACAGAACGGGTATCATCCAACCGGTGCCGCTGCCGCGTGGCGGCGACTACCAGATGGATCAGGGAGGTGTCAAAGCTGGGACGAACGATGAAAGCCCACTATTGGCAGCGGGCTATGGGTAATTGGTCCCAATGCCTTTCCGGGACCTGCAGACAGATTTGTTCACACCAGCATCGGGTTGGACCACGGGGCGGCGGCGATTGTCACCCGATGTGACAGCGCCTGCAGCTCGCACCGAGGTGACAGATCGTTCTCGTAACGACGAATCGGTCAGGAACATCAATCAGATTTACGAGAGCAGATTCGATGCAGCCGATGCAATGCGAAAGGACGCGATCTGGCGGGAGGTATCAGCGTACCTGCAGCGTTTCATCGATCCTAATGCCAGAGTGCTCGACATTGCATGCGACCGAGGCCACTTCATCCGGAACGTCTGTGCCAAGGAAAAGTGGGCCACTGATATCCGGGATGTCTCGCACTACTTGACCGCCGACGTTCGCTTCGTTCAGGCAAATGCACTTCAGCTACACGAGGTCCTGCCTCAGTCATATTTCGACAACGTCTTCATCAGCAACTACCTCGAGCACTTGCCTTCCGGAGATGCGGTCGTCGAACTGCTAGTGGCCGTGCGCAAGCTGCTGAAGCCGCATGGGCGGGTAATAGTGCTACAACCAAATATTCGACTGATCGGTGGCGCTTACTGGAACTTCATCGACCACCGCGTGGCGCTGACCGATCACAGCCTGGTGGAAGCCGCCATCCTTGCTGGCCTGTCCACTGTCCACCTGGTCGAGCGGTTTCTTCCTTTTACGACCAAGAATCGGTTGCCACAACACCCAATGTTCGTGCGTGCTTACCTATTGTTCCGGCCTGCCTGGTTCGCCCTCGGCAAGCAGACTCTGTATATCGGCGAGCGAAACGGGTCTTAGGGATTTCTCGGCCATGGCTTGATGGGCCGATGACGTCATCTCAGGCCTGGTGACTGCTGACGCCGGCGAGCGAGCCCGCCCCACCAAACGTCCACATTTACAGTGACGCCAGCGTTGATCGCGAGGTAAACCAGGGCCAATGGGCCGCCCACCTGACTCATCAGCGGCTGACGGAAACCATACTCGAGTTCGCGATCAGACGCGAGCCCGATATGTCCTCTCGCTCGGCTTCGGTAAGTGGCACAAGTGACAACGCCACCAGGATGCAACCCGTTGCCGCCACTACCACCCACACCAGCCAGCCGCCTGGCGGCGACCACTGCGCCAAATCCACGAAATCCGGCGTACCGTACCGGCCCACCGCGTACCGGTGCGCGTTCTCCCAGAACGCTGCGAACTGCATTGCGGCGACGGCCAGGCCGACCAGGAACACATCTGCGCGTGTGGGGGCCCCGGCCCGGTACATCACGAACCCACCTAGCAGCGGCAGCAACACCGCCACCGCCAGGACGTACCGGCCCTGCAGCTCCCAGCCGACGGGCGACAGGATCACCGCGTAGGCCGCCGCGGCCAGGACTACCGCCGAGGCGGCGAGCAGCAGCGCCAGTCGCTCCCCGAAGCTGCCGATCACCAGCGCCGAGCCG
>Ga0126369_10002845_pt1 | contig 12432 bp, 7 predicted proteins | sample PanSoiMetaPlot_1_FD_109646 | JGI IMG/M metagenome (GOLD analysis project Ga0126369, IMG submission 109646) | Tropical forest soil microbial communities from Panama - MetaG Plot_1 | ecosystem: Environmental > Terrestrial > Soil > Tropical forest > Bulk soil | place: Panama | collected 2016-02-17 | reverse complement strand
GTGCCTGCGCGTCTGAAGGAACTGCTGGTTGTTGGTCGCTCATCGTAAATCCCGCTTCCTACCAGGATCAACCCGGCGTGTAGACGTAGCTCGGCACGTTCGAGTACGACACCACCGTGCCCGCGGGCAACGGCTGCGGATTGGGCCACATCGGGCCGTTCAACTGCGCCGTGTTGTAGCTGTACCCGTAGTTAGCACCCGGTACCTGGTTGGTCGCCGCACCGGTCGGCCCCGCGGGTAGCGACGGTGCCAGCCCAGTGAACGGGGCACGTCCAGCCGGTGCTGGAATCGCGGCCGGCCCCGCGGCCCCGCCACCTGGCATAGCCGGACCGGGACCACCAGCGAACTGGTAGTTCCCACGATTCAGCAGCGAGTTGACGTCGATCTGCTGGATCTGCTGGTTGAGCGACGGATTGGGCTGGCCAGTCGCCATTTGCGACGCGGTTGGACTGATGTGCTGCAGCGCCGCGGCCGTCGCGTTCTGCGCCAGTTGATTCAGATCCGGTAACTGGTAGGTGAACGCACCCTGAAAGTTCAGGTTCCCAGGCATCTTGCCCGCGGCAAACGCACCCGTCAGTTGATTGATAGCCTGGTCGAAATTCGGCCCGACACGGTACGGCAACGTGGCCTGATACGCCTGAATCGCCTGCGTGCCGGCACCCATCGCGGTCTGATAGTCGGCACGTGCTTGCTCGGCCTGCTTCTGCGCCTGGTCCTGGGTGATTTGCTGTTGTGCTGTCTGCAGCGCAAGTTTCTGGCCCTCGACGTTCTGGCCCCACCACTGGTCAAACTGCTGCGCCGCCTTGTCCTGCGTCAGCGCGCCGCTCTGGACCTGAGCACTGAGCTTGTCGCGCATCGCCTGCGCCGCTGACTGCAACTGACCCACGCGCGCCGCGACGTCGGTCGTGGTCTTGGGCACGTACCCAGGATTCAGTTCGTACGTCTGCGCGCCGGTCAGCGGGTCGCGCGTCACGCGATACGGCTGGTCGGTCGCGGGTGCGGCCATGGGCGCTGGCGCCGCGGCCATACGCATGTTCTGTTCGATCTGGTCGATCTGCGCCTGGGTGTAGCCCGAGTTGAGCAATTGCTGCTTGAGTTCGCCCGGCAGTTTGGCCGACGCGATCTGCGCGGCCTGAATAGCTGCTTGCGCCTGCGCCTGCGTCAGACTCGTCGTCGCCAGCGTGCCCTCGACCGTCGCTTGCTGCTGCGCAACCTTGCCACCCAGCAACGCGTCTTCCTGTCGCTTCTGCTGGTCGAACTTCGCCTTCTCGAGCGCAATCTGCTGATCCGTCTGACCCAGTTGCCGGCCACGCTGCTCGATCGCCGCGACCTCGGCATTGGTCATGTACCCCTTGCCGGCCGCGGCATTCGCGGTGCGCTCGTTGCGATCCGCCTCAGCATTCTGACGTTTGACCGCGGTGATGACGTCCTCGTCCGGATTCGACGTCGCCGGTGCCTGAATGCGATAACCACCCGGCGCCGTCGGGTCCTCGACCCAGACATTGCCGGCCGCATCCTTGAACGTGCCCCCGGCACCCTTCTGAGCCGGCGCCAGGTCGGTTGCCTTCTGTTCGCCCGACGGGTTCCAGGTAATGACGTTGCCAGTCGGCCCCTCGATTTGCGCGGCCTCGACGAACACCGGCCGCGTGTGTCCCTTCCCATCGGCAATGGTGACCGTGTATCGACCGGTCGGTTGCCGCGTCGCCGGCTCGCCCGGCACGTTGCTCTGAACTACCTGGGTCTCGGGTGTCGGAGCACCAACCGCGTACCAGCCAGGCCCTCCCGCCAGATCGTTGATGATGTCCTGCAACGGCTTGCCACCGGCACCGGTTGCACCCGGACGCACGCTTACGGTGCCATCAGCCATAGCTCACCCCTTTCATGCAGCCGGTGCTGGAGCAGTCGTCTGCCCCTTGAATCGACGAATCCGTTCAGCCGACGGGATGCTGCGCAGAATCTCCGCCGCCGCCTGTTCGCGACCTGCCTGCGCCGCGGCCTGGGCCATCTTCGTCCGCGTCTCGGGTGTAACTCGACTCCACGCGTCAGTACGAAACGTGCGCTGCAACATCGCCTCGGTGTACTGATTCGCCAGTTGTTGATAACGCGTCTCTTCTTCCGCGAGGAGTGGCAACTTCTGAATGTCGGACGTCACCGGCGACGGAGTCCACTCCACACCTTGCGACTGCAGGAATCTGCGCGTGTTGTCGTTGAGCAACGCACCCGGTTCCCGCGCCTGGGTGCCCAGTTCGCCAGTCGAACCACGGATACCAAGCGCCTGTTCGACGCCACCCACCACGGGCAAGCGCTGCGGCTCGGTGCCCTGTTGCGGCTCCGCGCCCGGCAACATCTGGCGGGCACCCAGCAAGGACGAACCGACCCCGCCGAGCATGTCGCGAATCGCGAAGTCGACTTGCGACGGACGTACCTGCCATTCGGGATTGATCGCCCGCGCGGCATTCGTCAAACCACCCGCGATCTCGCGCGACGCCTGCGCGGCCTGCTGGTCGTTACGTGCGGTGGCGATCTGACGATTGCGGAAGATGTCGCGGTTCATCGCCAACTGCAGTCCGGTCTGCGCGCCCGGCACGAACTGCGGCATGAACGCACCCGGCAAGTCACTGAAGTTGCTCGCACGAATCGGCGCCGCAGACCACAACATCGAGCCCAACGCACCCTGCCAATCAGTCGGCGTAGGTGTACCGCCCGACGATGACTCAAGAGCCTGATGTGCGGCCGTACGCGCGGCAACCACGAACGGCGCGTACCCGCGCGCGTTGATCCACCAGAACTGCGGTTTCCTGTTGCCCTGCGCGTCGACGGGCGCCTCACCCGGCAACATGATCACCACGCCCTGGTCTTTCAGATACTGCGGCACGTCGGCGTAGTCTTTCGCACGCTGCGGATCAGCGTTGTTCCACGCCTCGGCGATGATCGTCGGCAAACCCACGGTCATCGTGGTCGAGGCCAGCATGCCGTGCGGGTTCTCGCGGAACGCTCGCGCGATCTGCGCGGTGCCCTGCAACGCCGCGTTGGAGAACGGAATAAAGCTATTGAGTGTCTTGGCGAACGTGCCACCCTCGTTGAAGTCGAGCGTGACCGTACGGCCGTTCAACACCGCGCGTGCCTGCGTGGCACCGCGTTCCTCGGCCAGTCGCATGGCCGCCAGACGAGGACCGAGCTCGGTCCGCTCAGCAACTGCAGCGATAGGACGCAGCGTCATGACCTGTCGCAGGACCTGGCGCATGTCGGCCGGCGAGCCGATCAGGTGTCCACCCACCGCTTGCACGGACCGCGCGAGCTCGCCGGGCGAACCGAACTCGAGCGTCGGCGCGGTCAGTCCACGCACTGCCTCGGCACGCTGGGCGACCGTGCGCGGCACCATGCCCGCGCCCCCACCCCCGCCGGCCAGGAAACGTTGCGTCATCGGCCCGCGGTACTCATCCTGAAGCAAGCCCTGAAACGCATCTGCATACCCACTGACCAGCCTGGACGTAAGCCTCGGCAACATGAGTGGGTTGCCACCCGCACGCCCGAGTTGGCGCTGGAAGTACTCGGGCACGTCCAGTGACGGGTTACGCACCAGCGCAAACGCCGGGCTCAGAATGGTCGTCACGTTGCGCATGAAGCTCGTCCACGCGCGGACAAAGCCCGGTGCTTGCTCGATAGCCGGGCTGTTGATCGCCGTGGCCAGGTCCGGCGGCGCAAGATAGCGCTCGACGACTCCGTTGTTGATGCGCTGCACGATCGGCTCGTTCGCAAGTGCCGGCCGATCCGTACGCTGCAGCAGTCGCGCGCCCTCGGGTCGCAATTGGTCGAGGTTCACGAACGCGTTGGCGACAGCATTGCGACGTGCCTTCGTTTCGACCTGGTGCGTCAGTCCGACGATCGACTGCAGTGGACCCTCGCGAAACCGTGTGGTTCCCTCGACCGTGTAGTTGCGGATTCCCGAGTCGCCCAGTCCTACCTTTGTGCCGGGCCGCAGCGCACCGGACTGACCACCCTCGTCGAGATAGTCGAGAATGCGCGTGGGAACCCAGTTCGGATACCGGCGCGCCCACTCCGCAGCCGTGTCCGCCGACACGACGCCGTGGTCGACCAGCGTCTGTCGCAAGCCGGTGATGTAGTCACGCACGCGCCCCGCGGCATTTTCAATGCGCGCGAACTGCTCGGGGCCCATCTCGTTGCGCATCGCCTCGAGCGCGCGTTCCGAATCGGCCACCCGCAAGCCACCCGAGAACGCACGGTTGGTACGCGCGTCCTGACCGGCCGCCTGGGCATCGCGCAAAATCTGGTCGCGCGCCACAGTCACCGCGGTCTCGCGGTTGTTCAGCACGCGCTGCGCGGTGTTCACGCTACGTTGCGCGGTCGCAATCCGATCCGCTTCAGCGCCTGCGTCCATCAGACGGCTCAACGTCTGCTGCCGCATACGCAAACTGGTCGCCGCGGCGTTACGCGCATCGGTCAGGGCCTGCGGCACTGGACGGTCGGCTGCTTCGCGCATCACCTGGTCGCCGATCGCGTTCGCGACGTCGACGTTGTTGTTGTGAATCAGGTACGTCTCGAGCGCCGGCTGCTGGTCGGCGACGTCGCGCACGATTGGTTTCAGGTCACGCTGGATCCGCAACTCGGCCGCCGGATCACCGCCCTGCTCGCGTAACGCGGCACTCAGGTCGAGCTCGCCGGGCGGGTTGTCCAGGTTGTGCCCGACACTGTTCAGCGCGTCCTGCTGATACCGATCGGCTGCTTCGAAACGATTGGTCATCGCCCGCACGAACCGATTCCACAATGTGCCAGTGCCAACCTCGGCAGGCACCGCTCCCAGCATGTCGCCAACCGCGCGATTCGCGGCATCGGCCGACACGGCCGGATCCCAACCGCCACCACGCGCGGCTAGGCGCCCGGCCTCCGCAGCCTCGATGTCCGGCGCGGGGGTCTCGAGCGCACCAATGGTGATCATCGCGTTGAGGTAGCGTTCCCGATCCTCAGGCGTCATCTGGTTCGGGTTCGGGAATATCGGGCCGCCTGAACCGAGCCCGGCACCGTATCTGTCGGTGAGATCGCTGAGAATCTGCACCGATTCGAGCGCGGTTGGCTGCGTCAACATGCCTTCGAGTGATCGCAATCCAAACGCGCCGAGACCGGAGGCGAGCGGGAAATTCGCCTGCTCCACGTTTTGCGCGGCCTGCTCAAGCACGGCGCCACCGGCCTGACGAGCTTCCTGAATCGGCCCGCGACTTTCGCCCAGGTATTCAGTCAGCGCCTCGCCGGCCTGCGGGAAGCGTGGTTGCAGGATGTTCTGCGCCGCTTCGGTCAGCGTCTGTTGCGCTGGTGGCAGATTGCTCGGCGTCACCGGTGGCGTGGTTGGCTGCTGCTGTATCGTCGGCCTGGTCAGCACGTCTGACGGTGTCGGCTGCGCCGAAGCAGGCAACGTCTGATCGCCTCCGCCGAACGCATTCCTGAACACGTCGGCGATACCAGACCCGATGCGATCCCAGACCGTGGACTGATCAGACTGTTGCGAGCTATCCGTAAAACGTTGTGCGAGTTGCGACCCGGCAGCAACACCAGCCGCCCCTGCACCGACCGCAGCGGCGAACGGGACACTTACCTCACCACCCTGACTACCGCTGATCGCATTGCGCAACTTGTCGAGCGAATTCTCGAAGACGACGTTCACCTGATGAGAAATCGGATTGCCCGCGGCATCCAGCATCGGTGTCAACTTGCCACCCTCGTGGGCAACCCCGTCGAAACCAATGTCAGATAGCACGGCATTCGCCAGATCCTTGCGACCCTCGAGCGCTCGCGTCAGCGAATCGTAAACTTGCGATCCTGTCTCCAGGCCGTTACCGGGAATGTTCGACTGGAACGCATCGGACAACCTGGCCCCATGCAGTGGGTCATACCGGTCAGTCATCGAACTCAGACGCTGGTCGATGGCATCGACAACTGCTGGTGGGACACGCTCGTCGATGTTCAGCAAGTTCAAGGTATTTGGCACATCGACAGCACGAAGATTGGGTCCACCGAACTCTCGCAATTGTGACTGCAACTCATCGAGCCGTCGCTGTCCACGCGCGATGTTCTCGGTCAAATTGAACGCAGAAGTACTCCAATCAGGAGCACGCGCGAGATCCTGGCGCCATTGCCCGAGCCGATCCGTCAGTTGAGAAATTTCGTTCGTCAGCAGCGTCGGCGCAGGCATCGTGCGACCCGTTGCGTAGCCCTCCGCAACACGCGGGTCGCTGGTCAAGTAATAACCGGGGCCGAAGAGTCCAGACTCGTTGGCACGGCTCAGGTCCGGTCGCGGGAATTCCGCCGCGGTGCCGTGGAACATGCGCGTCACATCGGATAACGGACTTGCAGTACCGCCCACGGCAATGGCCGTGTCGGCGTACCGTTGCCGGTCTTCGGGTGTCATGTTTTCGACACTCGGCAATCCCGGCACACGACTCGGATATTTATCGGCCAGATCCTGAATCGTCTGCATGTTGTTCAACAGGCTGTACTTGCCCGACAGAACGTCTGTCGCAAGGCCACCCACCCCGCCCGTTGGCTGCACCGACGACGACACAGCCTGATCTAACGCGCGTGTCGCGTCGTCGATCACGCCGCGGCCAAGATCCTGGGCACGCTGGAAAATGTCACCGGCCGTCGTCGCCAGTCCCTGCGCGGCCGGGTTGAGCGTGTCCATAAACATGCTCTTGGCACGGTCCAGATAGTCGGTCGGACTACTCGCCTGATCGGCCGTACTCGGACCCGGCACCAGCGGATGGTCGGCCAGCAACGCGCCCTGCACCGGACCCATCAACTGCTGCATCTGGTCGATGGTCATCCACTCCGCGCCACCCTTCAGGTCGAGTCCCGACTGCCCCACGTGAAACGCCCTGCTCGTCGCGTTGTAGTCGTCGGCCGTGAAGTAATGACCTGCTGTCGAAATCGTGATTGGGTTGCCGGTCTGCGCCTCACGCGCCATCTCGGCGATGTCCGGCCCGATCATCCTAGTCGGCACGCCGAGTTTGTCCATGAGTGCTTTCTCGGAACCAATCCCGGCCATGCCCTGATCCGGCGTCCACCCCACGCTCCTCGCCAGATCCGTCGCTTCCCTGAGCGTCGGGTTGCGCCCGTACAACTGCGCGAACCGCACTGCGGCCGCCGGGCCGCACGCGACGTACGCCTCGTCGTTGCTCAGTTGGGCGTCACCAAACTGGCTAAGTTTTCCCAGGACCGCACGACCACCTTCAACAGCACCACTTACCGCACCCGTGATGGCCCCGCCAATCTCCGACGCTTTCTGTTTCGCGGCACCCAGGATGTTGTTGACGTAGGTGTTCGTTTCGCGGAAGTCACGCGAAGCCTGGATATTGCCGGGACCGGCGTTGTACGCGCGCAACGCGTTTTCGATGCCGCCGTACTGCTGCTGATAGCGCGCCATGTTGGCGGCCGCCGCGTCCAGGCTGGCGTACGGATCGTTCGGGTCAACGCCCCACCCTCTGGCCGTATCCGGCATGATCTGCGCGATGCCCGTTGCCCCCGCCGGGCTCTTCGCATCCGTCCGAAATCCGGACTCCTGGTTGATCTGTGCTTCGAAGACGTCCGGATCGAGGCCATTCCGCACGGCAGCTTGCCTCGCGTACGCACGCAAATCGCCACCTGGCGACACACCTAGTCCCGTGACCGTAGTCGCAAGTTGCGGCTTCGGCTCGGGCGGCGGTGCCAGACTTCCGGCAAATTGCTCGAGATTCGCACCCGCGTCACGTGCCGCGCTCAGTGCGCCCGCGAACGCCGCGTTGCCGGTCTGCCGCGGATCCAATCCCGAAATAAACGTCCCCACGTCGGCACCGGCCTGCTGCGCGGCGCCGATAGCCTGACCGAACCAGTCACCTGGACCCGCGGTTGGCGCGGGTTGTGCACCCGTCGACGGAGCAGGCTGCAATGGAGCCGTCTGCACGGGAGCAGCGGCCGTCGGAGGCGGTGCAGCAGGAGGCTCGCTGACCGACTCCGACGGTGCTGTCGGTGCAGGCTGCTCCGGGGGAGGAGACGCGGCAGCAGCCTGCTCGGGTTGCTCGACCGGTGGTGGTGGCAACGGCTCCGGTGGTGGAGGTGGTGGCGGAAGATTGGCGATCGGATTGGTCAGGACGTCCGACGACAGCCCGGCGATCTGATTGTTCGCCCCGGCCTCGAACCCCAGACTGCCAACCCGCTGGTCGACGCCCTGGCTGAATTGATCCGCCTGATACTGGCGGTACTCGTCTTCCGGGACATCGGGCAACATCGTCACGCGCCGAGCCCTTTGACATTCACGAGCTCGGCGTTATAGTCGGCCACGCTCGTGAATTACCTTCGTCGTCATGTCCACGTACCGAACTGGATCATCGGTATCTGGCTCGGCCTGTTCCTGTTCGCGCCACTGCTGATCACCAACCTGCCGCACGGTCAGACTCAAAACCTGCTGACCCTCGGCTACGCCGCGCTCATCATGCTGCCACTGGTCAGCGTGCTGATCTTCAGTCGCCACGCTTGAGTCTCACTGCAGTCTGAACGTCCCGGTCGCCGGGCTCTGCGTGGCATATTTCGGCAGACTCTGCTGGAACAACTGCTTGGCGTCTTCCTGCGTATACCCCTGACCTTCCCACGCGCCCAGCAACATCTGTTGCTGTGAATTCGTCAGCGCGTTCCACGTCTGCGGTGCCATCTGATTCGGGGCCACCAGACTGTTCATCGCCGCCTGCTGATTGGCGTACGGCTGACCCATACTGCCCAGCAAGGTCTGCAAATTAGCTGCCTGCGGCTGCACGCCCGTCGTCGCCCCTCCACCCGGTACGTACTGCCCGGCCGCGGCCCTGACCAGGTCGCTCATGCCCTGTGGCGTACTGCCGAGCACCTTCTGATACTGCATCCAGTCCGCCGGACCCCTGAGTTGGCTCAGCAAATTCAGATACCCCTGGGCGGTCTGTTGCTGCTGTTGCTGTTGCAGTCTGGCTTCCTGCTGCGACTGCAGCCACTGGTTGTACGCCTGCTGCTGCGCGACCAGCGTCTGCTGACCCTGGTACGTCCCCAGCAGATTGGCGGCTTGCTGTTGCGCTTCGAGCGTTTGCTGCCCGGCCGCGGGCGCACCCCACGTCCCAAACTGCGTGGCGTACTGCTGCATCGCCTGCAGCGTCGGCGCCCCGCCATACATGCCGGTCAATCCAGCCTTGGTGATCTCATTCGTAAAAGCTTGCTGGGCTTTCTGGAACGCAAATTGATCCGTTTCCAGATTCAGTCGCGCGTTCAGATACGCCTGATTGGCCGCGTTCTGCGCCGCACTGAGCGCCATCTGTGCCGCGGCAACATTGGCCCCCGAACCGAAATCGCTCGTGCTCCCAGCCGCGACGTTGGTCGCCGCCGGTGCAGGACTGCTGGTCGTTGCCGAACCGGCCGGCGTGTTACCCGTCGATCGGACGTTGTCCATGGCCGCCTGCATCGAGTTGGCGTTGACGGTCATGCTGCCGCCACCCGCGAGAGGAACCGTGTAACTGGCCAACCTCTTAGACCTCCGTCCCCGTGATCGACGGTGGCGCCATCTCTTCCGTGCCACCACCTGCCGGTTGTGGTGGAGTCGGCACGCGCAACATCGGATACGCCCGAATCACGGCTTTGAACACCTGGGTAAATCCCTGCGGTCCGAGTCTCGCCATCTGTTGCGCTCGACCCTGCAGGTTCGGCTCCCCATCCGGCATAAACAACTGGTCGCGGTAGTACTCGAGCTTCTGCGTCTCGCTCAGCGGTGCCGCGAACGGCGCCACCCCCTGCGGCGCCATCGCCAGCGCAATCTGCGAGCTCGTCTGATCCAGCCACACCGCCAAGTCGTTCGCCACGCTGTCGAACAACGTCTCGTTCGACATGGCCCTACCCCGCGCCACCCGTCAACGGCAACGCGCTCGTCGGCGCATTCGGCACTACCGGATTCCCCGGTATCCCACCCGGCGGCATGCCCGGTCCCGGCGGCGCGATCGGTAATCCCTGACCCGGACTCGGCACCGGCTGAGGCGGCATCCCACCCAGTGGTCCGCTCGGCGGCGTACCCGCGGTCCCCGGTACACCGGTCGGCGGTCCCATCGCTACCGGCGGCCCACCCGCCGGCAACGCGTTCGGATTCTGTAACCCCGCCATGGCCTGCTGTTGCCGGGCTGCCTGGATCGTGCCCAACTTCTGGAACACCGCGTCCTTCAATTGCTGCTGGATCTCCGGACTCTGCTTCAGGTCGTGCAGCAGCCACGACTTCTCGACCTCGCTCGGATTCGCGCCCGCTTCGGTCACCGCATCCTCGTACGAGATCAACTTCAATTGCATCTTCTCGCCAATCGCCCGCACCTCGATGATCTCGTTGCTCGGCGTACTCGGGTTCAACGTCACCGTGTACCGATGCACGCCACTCAAATCGTCCGGCCCAATGCTCAGCCAACTCCCCTTCGTCTGCCCACTCCCGCGCTTACTCCCCGGCTTGGGCTGCTCTTCACCCCACGCGTACACCGTCTCCCCGATCCGATGCTCGATCAGCCAACTCTCGAACCCAACCCGTTCCCCCAGTGCCACGCACGCGTTGGCAACGATCGGATCCCACGCTAACCGGGCCAGATACGCCGCCTGGTTCAGCGCATACCCACTCGTATTGGCGCCCATCGCGCCAAGCGCCGCGTTCGGCATCGCCTTCTCGATCAGCGTCTGGATGTTCTGCAACATCTTGTCCGTCTCGACCCCGCTCCGCGGCTGGTCGACCGGCGCAATGTCGAACGGATACAGCGTGCCCGGCTCGATTCGTTCGCCCCCACGCTCCCGACCGTCCGTGCCGTACGGCTCCGGCGGCAAGCCCGGCACCTGGTTCGGCGGCGTGGTCTGCTTGTACGCCGGGAACCCCGTCAAAAATGCCGCGTTCCCCTGCACCGTCAGCAAGCTATCCAGCAACCTGAACAACTGCAGATACCCGAACAACACGCTCAACCCGGCGTGCTCCGGCAACCGACTGCCCGTCGTAATCCCGAGCGCATGAAAATACGGCCCTCTGAGTGTCCCCAGCACCGGCTCGCCGTAGCTATGCCGCGTCACCTTGCACAACGTGCTGCTACTGCCCTTGCTCAGGTCACGTTGCCGCTGACCCGGTCCCTGCAGACAGATCACCTGCACCTGGCTATCCCACGCTTCGATACACCGGATCGTCGAGTACCCACTCCCACGCATCACCCGCTGCCACTCGGCTCGCGCCAGTCCCGCAGCTCGCGGATCCAACCCCGACCACGTCTCCGGCCCGATCACATTGCCGCGCGTGTCCATGCCACATGAAAAACGCTCGAGCGCATCCAGGTACGGCACGTCCTTGATCTCGACGACGCTCGTCAACCCGTTCTCGTTCTGCTGGTAATAAAACGTCTCGGGCGGCACATCCGTGGTCGCGATCGGATACGGCAACTGCAACTTCAGTTGCTCGGTCCCCTTGTCATACGCCAGGTCCTTCGCGTGCTGATCCAGCCCGTCCTGTTCCAACTGCTGCATCAACCTGTCCGACTCGTCGGCATACGTCGACCACGCCGACGTCTGCCGTTCGCACGTCTTCAGGATCCCCTCGCCCTTGACCGCCATGCTCCACATGAACAAGCGGAACAACTGCCGCCGACTCTCCTGCTCTTGCCGATTCCACGAGCTCTCGAAGAACCGCTCCCTGAGCGTCGAGTTGGCCTGATACACGTCTCCGAATCCGATCGGCTTGAACCCGATGGCTTGCGGATTCACGCTCAGCGCCGCGGTAATACTCGTCGCAATATTCAACGCCAACGGCGTCCTCACCTCGAGCGCAGTCTTCCGATACGCTTCCGGGATCTCCACCGGCAATTCCGAAAACAACGTCGCGTCAATATCCTTGTACAACCGATCTCGATCTCGAAAATCATCTTGCAACTGCTGCGCCAGGTCTTGCGTCGTGCGCTGCATCACTTCCTCGTCACTCGCACCCTTGCCCCACGGCGCCGCGCGGTCCCTGGTCAGTGTCGCCACTCCCCCTTACCCCGTCCTTACCCACACGAAGCCCTGCCGCTCCGCACTCCATACGTACGTCTCGAAGTGATACGCGTACTCCGGCTCCGGCAAACAAATCCGAATCGGCGCTTCGTCCAATAACGGCAACCTGAGCTCCGTCTGCCCAGCCGGTACCTCTAATCGCAACCCGTCCACCGGCCCACCAAACAACTCACTCTTCATGCCCCACGTGCCCGATCCGCTCGACCAACCCGGCTAACTCTTCTTCTCCTTCACCCTCCTCGTACAACAACACCACCGCTCGCTCGAGTTGCCCCAGCCTCATCCCAATCTGCTGCAACTCGAGCATGATTCGCCCTAACACCTCGTCACTCATCCCCAGCGCAACTTCTTCACCCGACCCGCACTCCCCGCCTGCGC
>Ga0126369_10002843_pt1 | contig 12436 bp, 10 predicted proteins | sample PanSoiMetaPlot_1_FD_109646 | JGI IMG/M metagenome (GOLD analysis project Ga0126369, IMG submission 109646) | Tropical forest soil microbial communities from Panama - MetaG Plot_1 | ecosystem: Environmental > Terrestrial > Soil > Tropical forest > Bulk soil | place: Panama | collected 2016-02-17 | reverse complement strand
CAGCTTGTGGCCGGACCGATCTTGCGCGCCGGCGAAGTGATGTGGCAACTCGACCGCCGCGCGAGCTTCGCTTGGGACAATGTCGTCGCCGGCGTCCGACGGATCATGACCGGGCTGTTCCTGAAATGTGTGCTGGCTGACAACATCGCCCCACTGGTCGACAATGGCTTCGGCAATTTCGCGCCCACAGATCTCGGTGCGATTGATGTCGTCGTGCTGGCGTTCCTGTTCGGCTTCCAAATCTATTTCGATTTCGCGGGGTATTCCAACATAGCCATTGGGTCGGCGCGCATCATGGGTGTTCGTTTCCCCGAGAACTTCAATTTTCCCTATCTCGCTCAGAACCCGCGCGAGTTCTGGCGCCGCTGGCACATTTCGTTATCGAGCTGGGTGCGCGACTATCTCTATCTGCCGCTCTGTGGACTCCGCGCTGGCACCCACTCTGTCGACGGGCTTGAGGTGGCAGGGCGGACGAGCACGAGCTCGCTTCGGCGAACGTCTGCGCTATGGATCACCTGGACGCTGATGGGCTTCTGGCACGGAGCGAACTGGACATTTGTGCTCTGGGGCCTCTGGCACGCCGCGCTCATTTCAGTTCACAGGCTCTTCGCCGGCGCTGCCGCGCTGCCGGCGACAGCCGCATGGGCCATCACCCTGCCACTGGTCATGCTGGGCTGGATCCCGTTCCGTGCCTCCAATCTCGCAGACGCGCTCGCCATGTGGGGACGCTTGGTAACGCCCAGTGCATGGGTGCGGATCGGCTGGCAGGGCGGTAGCGTACCTGTCCTGCTCACACTTCACCGCGATTCCTATTATGTCGCGGCGAGCGTCATGGTACTGATCGTGGGGGCCTGGGCCGCAGAACGCTACGTCCTGGCGCGCCTTGAACGCAGTCCCGCTGGCCTGATGCTTGCGGACGCCACGGCGATGGCAGTCATGACTCCGTTGGTGTTTTTGTTCCTGCGGCCGATAAACCAGTTCATCTATTTCCAGTTCTAGAACTGACGGGCAGCGCAACAGGAGATGCTTCTTAAGCCAGACTTGAGGCAGCCGGCAACATGAGTGCCATATTTCATTGAACCAATAGAGCCGCTTGTGCAGTAGAAAAACCAATGTAACGATAGTTAATGCCGTTCTTCTCAACGAATTCTTTCCATGCCTTCCACTCGCCGTGTCGCCAACCCGGATAGTTATGATATTCGTCGAAAACGATAACGGTTCCCGGCTTTATTCGATTGCCGACGAGCGTGAGGACGGTTCGAGCCGCCTCGTAAGTATCCACATCGATGTGCAGGAACGCGAAGTCTTCGGAATGAAGGCGCATGAATTCCGGCAGTGTTTCATCGAACCAGCCCTTGATGAGCGTGACGTTGTCCGGGACCGGCGGCAAGCTACCCGCGACAGAGAAATGCCCCTTTCTCATTGTCGTGCCCGACCAATCCTCTCGCAGCCCCTCGAAACTGTCGAAGCCGTAGATGCTCCAGCCTTTGTCCTTGATCTTGGTGGCCAGGTGCCTGATTGAGTGGCCTTCGTGCACCCCGAATTCGGCGAAATTGCCCATTCCGCGCACCTGGTCAACGGCGTGATCCCACAGCTCTTCTCTTGTCGGAAACAGCAACGCGCCGGCGAGATGTTCGTAAACGTACTGCGCCGAATCCGAGGTGGCGTGTTGCTGAAGCACGGTCAGAAATTTTTGCTGCTCAATTCTGGTAGCAAACGACGCGTGATAGCGGTCGAGCGTCTTCGCGAGAAGCTTGGAAAATTTGCGCGCAAGGAAATCGCTGATCCGCAGACGTAGTCGGATGCGATGTCCGCGAGATTGTGTCATGGGCTTCTATCGCCGGTCGTGGGATCGATTGAGGAGGGACGAGTGCAAGAAGGAAACGAGACTAGGCGGAGCTCAGGCGCGCGACACCATCTGGTTTCGCACGATCACGATAATGACCACACCTGCGGCACTCATCGATGAAAGCGTGGACATCATCGCTCTGGAGCCAGGGAAGAAGCCGCGCAATCTCCGCGCGGTCGAGATCCCACCATTGAATCGAGAGAAGAGTGTCCACGACATCATCGGGAAAACGTCGTCGCACGATCCGCGCTGGGTTCCCCACAACGATTCCATACGGAGGAACATCCTGTGAGACCACCGAGCGCGCGCCGATGACGGCGCCGTGACCAATGGTCACGCCGGAGAGGATCGTCGCTCCGGTGCCGATCCAGACGTCGGATCCGATGACGACGTCGCCTTTCGAGCTCGATTGCGTGGGATCGAAATCCTTGCCGGTGGTCCACCCGCCCGCCCCGGTGAAGGGAAATGTGGTGACCCAATCGGTGCGATGATTGAGGCCGAGTATGATCTCCACCTCGGCAGCAATGCTGCAAAAACTCCCAATGGTGAGCTTGGCGTTTTCCCACCACCAATATCGAACGACAGGACGTCCGTACGTATAGTCTCCGACCCGAAATCCGTGCTTGGCGATCGCGGGGGACAGGTATCGCCGGGTGGCGTGGCATGGGTCTACGCGTCGGCGCCTGATGTAGTCGGACAGCCAAGACATGTCACTCTCAAGATTTCGCTCTGGTATACATGCAGTTTGCCAGGGCAGTCAGATGAATTCAATGACGTCGTCGGTGTCCTCCCGGCCCCGCCTCGGGCGAAAAGCTTTGATCAACTGCGGCGGTTGGCAGAAGCGGTATTTGATGTTAGCCGTTCGGCAGGATCGGGTCCGTAATCGACTGGCAGTGGGAACTAATGACAGCTCTGGTGAGCAAGCTACTTGTGCCGTTTCGAAACCGTACGAGCATCATCCGGCTGTTCTTGTCCATTGCCATCCTGGCATCCCTGTTTTCATTCGTGGATCTAGGCAAGACGTTTCAGGCATTCCGGGAGCTCGGAATGCCGTCACTCTTGGGTTGCTTTGGTCTGCTGTTAGTTTCGCAGCATTTGAGTTCGGTGCGCTTCGCTTATCTGCTCGCCGACAACGGATTCAAGGTGCCACTCCAAGAGGTTTATCGCGCCAACATTTTTGGTTTGATCGGCGGGATGTTTTTCTTCAACATATTCGGACAAGGGATTACGCGTTCGGTTCTCCTCAATCAGTACCGCGTTCCTCAATCGACCATTTTCTTCCTCACGCTGCTCGAGCGGGCGAGCGCGTTACTCGTTCTTTTCACCGCGGCCGTGATCAGTGCCGCGGTTTTGTTCGGTCGGATCCCGCTCTCCTTCGACAACGAAACGCTGTTCCTCGCATATTTTGCCGCTTACGGTATTGTCGCGGCGGTGTCGGTGCTCGCAATCGGGCTGTCGCGGCGTCAGCGCGCTCAGTTGCTTCTCTTTTTTCGCAATCTCATGTCGGCGTCGATGATGAGATTGCTTTTCGTGACCTTGTTGATGCATGCGGCGATGCTGGCGTCCTACGTCATCATTGCGTTCAACATTGCGCCCGTTGTGCGCGTAGGCGAGTCCACCGCTGCCTCCATCATCGTCATGCTCGTCGCGTCACTGCCCATCAGCTTCGCTGGTTGGGGCTTTCGCGAGCTCAGCGCATCCCTCGCTTACGCGAAGATTGGCGCGACCCCAGAACAAGGCTTTGCGATCGGCCTTGTCATCGGAACCCTTTCGATCCTGGCGTTGATTGCCAATGCGGCCTGGCTCAATTGGGGACCACAGAGACAAGCTTTCTCGCCATCGAGAAGCGCGACAGGCGGTTTCGCCGATCCTGCAATTCTCGAGCGCCCAACCTATTGGTTGATCGGACTGGGAACGGCTTTCGCGGTGTTCTTCAATGTCCGCGTGCCGACCAACAGCGGTGAACTCACGGTCAATCTCGGCGACCCGATTGCGATTATCGCGGGGATCGTAGCGATCGGCCTGATGCTGCAATTGCGATCGGTGTCGCGGCTGTGGCGCGTCGAGCATTTCAGCGCGGCGACACTCGCGATTTCGCTGGTGCTGGCGGCCGGGTTGCTGCACAGCTACGTGCTGTATGGTCCCATTGATTGGGCCATTTATAATCGCTTCTTTGGCTGGTTCCTGTTGCTCGCCTACGTCGCCTCCGGGACCCTCGTGGTCGCCGTTGGCGGAAATCTCGGATTCGGAACATTGTGCAAGGTCCTGATTGCATCGGCCGCGGGACTGGCCGTCGTCGAATACGTCAGGCGGTTTTTCGTGGGTCTCAATGCTTCCGGCGGTCTCTGGTTTCGATCTGAAGGCATGGCAAACAATTCGAACGCGTTCGCTCTGCAATTGCTGGTTGCGATGGTCGTTCTGGTCGGAACCAAATGGTTTCGAAACTCCAAACGTGTGTTGAGCACACCGACGCTGGTCGGCGCGGTGCTGCTCGTCGGGCTCTGGCTCGCCGGATCCCGTGCGGCCATCGCGGCGCTCGCCGTCGGCTTGGCCGCAGTGCTGGTCTCGGGGCTACGTGTCCTCGACTATCGGAACTTCTTGGCGAAGCTTGGGGCGGCTGCCGGCATAGCCGCTGTTATCATTCTCGCTATTCCCAAAGTCGCAACGGTCGGGGTCGCTATCGGCAGCAGCGACGTTGAGCCCGATCGTCTCGCGAGTGTTTTGGAAGGGATCGCGATGTGGCGAGACCATCCGCTGATTGGCGCGGGGCTCGGCGCATTCATTCACGAGCATGTCGTTCAGACCGGCATTCCGCTGGTCATCCACAATTCGGCCCTGTGGATCGCCGCCGAGCTTGGGTTTCCCGGTCTGATCGCATTCGGGGCGCTTTTTTTCATCATCGCGATGAACGCGATCAAATCGCTCAGGGGTGACACCTCGGAGCCTCAGATCGTCTTGCTGGGCTGCCTTGTCGCGGTGGCGGCGATGTCGATGTTGCACGACATGCTGTATCAACGATTGCTCTGGCTCGTCATCGGCGCGGCGATCGCCGCCCCGCGCTCATTGCGGAGCATCCTGCGGAGTGGCCACGGGGCGGCCTGACCGCAGGCTCATTCGACCGGCAGCGAGACTCCGAGATCCTCCAGCCTTTCTCGAACGAGCTTTGCGATGAGGGCATTCGTTCCCGGCCCAAAGTGTCCATCATGGGGAACGCTCTCGAGCTCCGGTGGCAATTTGCTTGCCGGTTCCCCGACGGCCTGCCGCCACGTCGCGGAATCGACGCGGACAATATTGCCTGCTTGTTCTGCTGGAAGCTCTTTCAAGAGCTGCGCATATGTATCGCCGGGATCGATGAGCAGCGATGGGACGCGAGCTTTCGCCGCAAGTCGGCCGAGGTGGGCGATGGTGCCGCGCTGGATCGCGACCTCGTCGACACCGACAGGCCGAAAGTCGTCGCCGAATCCGGCTACCCAGCCGACGCGTGCCAACGCCTCGTAAACGAGTGCGACCGGCCGCGACAGCAGGAAATACCCCCAGGTTGCCTCGCCGGCGCCGAGCATGCCGCCAGGCTCGACGCTCCAGCCCGCAAAGCTTGCCACGCGCCCAGGGGGCGGAACCACGAGCTCGGCGGCCGTCGCACCGGGGCCCTGCCAGTAACACGGTTTAAGGATCGCGGTGGGGCGAGAGCTGCCGCGGCAAGCGGAGCGCTGCCACAAGCCTAGATCGAGATACACGATCGCGCGGGGTGCAAGCCTATCGAGCCAGCGCTCGGCCAGCATCAGCGCCTGCGCCGAGCCGTAGGCAGGACTGGCGGCAACGACGACCGGCATGGTGGGGCGCTGCAACTGTCCGGGGTAGCTGTCTTCGAAAGTTACGCCGAAACCGAATGTCCAGGAGTCACCGACGACGAGCAAACCGCCACGCGGCGTCTGCGTGCCGGGTCGGGCCGCGCGGAATCCATTGGTGTCGGTAAAAACCGATGCCTCGAACCAGAACGTCCGGCTGAATGGGTCCCATCCACCGATACAGCTCGACGCATTGGGCGCCAGAACCCAGCCGATCTCATCGTCGACAACGCCGAAGGGTTGGCAAAAGTAGGCCGGATAGGTCAATTTCGCGTAACCGTAGTAAGCAGCGAATGGCAGCAAGCACGCCGTCACATTCAGTACGACGATCAAGCTCATTGTCTTGAGTTTCGAACCCATCGGATCTCTCAATCCGGCTCGAAATGGGTGCTGTAGTCACGCTTGAGCGTTGGATCCTGAGCGTCCTTGTGGAGCACACAATTTCCAACGGCCAGGTAGTCGATGTCGGTGCCCATGAAGCACCTAAATGCGTCCTCCGGTGTGCACACGATGGGCTCGCCGCGCACGTTGAAGCTGGTATTGACCAGAACCGGACATCCGGTCATCGCTTTGAAGCGCGTCAGGAGCGCATGGAAGCGCGGATGGGTGGCGGCGTGCACGGTCTGAATGCGCGCGGAATAGTCGACGTGCGTGACGGCCGGAATTTCCGAACGGGCCACGTTCAGCTTATCGATGCCGAACAACGAGCACTGGGCTTGCGTCATCGGCACTCTGCGCCGCGGCGCGACTGGGGCGGTGAACAGCATGTACGGTGAATCCGTGTCGTATTCGAACCAGTCCGCAACATCCTCGCGCAACACGGCGGGGGCAAACGGACGGAAGCTTTCCCGAAATTTGACCTTCACGTTCAAAGTCTTCTGCATCGTCGGCGAGCGCGGGTCGGCGAGAATGGAGCGCGCCCCGAGAGCGCGCGGGCCGTATTCCATGCGGCCCTGCATCCAGCCGACCGCCTGGCTGGCCGCCAGCGCGTCGGCAGTTCGTGCGACGAGATCATCGTCCGAGACGACGTCAAATCGCGCGCCAGCAGATTTCAAGCGACGCTCGACGTCGTCTTGCGCAAAGGCGGGGCCGAGATAACCCCCCTGCATGGCATCATCGTTTCGCGCCACGCGCTCCGCGCCGAGAAAAAGGTGATGTGCGGCAAGCGCCGCGCCGAGCGCCCCGCCGGCATCACCCGCTGCGGGCTGGACCCAGATCCGCCGAAACGCGCCGTCCTGCGCCAGCTTGGCGTTGGCGACGCAATTCAGGGCGACGCCTCCTGCCAAGCAAAGATTGGGCATGGCAAATTCCCGCGCCAAGGCCCGCGTCATCCGCAAGAGCACCTCTTCCGTCACCGCTTGCACGGATGCCGCGATATCCATGTGGAATTGATCGAGCAACTCACGTTCCGGGTCCCGGCGCGGCCGACCGAACACGTCCGCGAACCGCTTGTTGGTCATGGTGAGGCCGGTGCAATAGGCGAAGTAGTTCATGTCCAGCCGAAAGGTGCCATCCGGCTTGAGATCCATCAGGGTGTCGAGAATGAGGTTCTTGAAGCGCGGCTCGCCGTAGGGCGCGAGGCCCATGACCTTGTACTCGCCTGAATTGACCTTGAAACCCGTGTAGTAGGTGAAGGCGGAGTACAGCAATCCGAGAGAGTGCGGAAAATGCAGTTCTTTGCGCACCGTGAGCTCACGACCTTGCCCGACCGCGACCGACGTCGTCGGCCATTCGCCGACGCCGTCCAGCGTCAGGACCACGGCTTCCGTGAACGGCGACGGGAAGAAGGCGCTGGCGGCGTGGCTGAGGTGATGCTCGCAGAAGAGAAGGCGATTACGCCAATCGAATTTCGGCTCCAGCGCCTGCAAGTCGCGCCGGAGCAGATCTTTCTGGAAGAGCTTTTCGCGAATCCATAGTGGCATGGAGGTGCGGAACGATTGGAATCCGCGCGGCGCGAAAGCGACGGACGTCTCGACCAGACGCTCGAATTTGAGAAACGGCTTTTCGTAGAAGACGACATAGTCGACATCGGACAGTCCGATACCGCCCTCGGCGAGGCAATAGGCAATGGCGTTCGTCGGATAGGCCGCGTCATGGCGGCGACGCGAGAAGCGTTCCTCCTGCGCCGCAGCTACGATTCGACCATCGGCGACGAGAGCCGCCGCGCTATCGTGATAGAAGGCAGAAATGCCGAGGATCTTCACGTCAAAACAAGGTATAAACGAACGGTGCTACGACCGACCCCTTTGTGAGCACGATCAGGCCGCCGGAAACGAACAGCATCAGAATCACCGGCATGAGCCAGTATTTCTTGCGTGTGTGCAGGAACTGCCAGAACTCGGCAAGGAACGACATCGTCACCTCCGAAATCTCGAAATCAGAACTGGTTCCTCAAGGTGTCTGGGGCCGGACCAGGTTCGCGCTCGATCCAATAGCTTGACTGTTCCGGCCTCTTCTTGAGAGCGAGAACGTCCTTGCCGAAGACGCGCAGCAGCACCCCGATTGGCGTCACGCTGAGGTAGAACACGAGGCCCAACAAGATCGGGCTGGTAATGTGGTGCAAGAGCTTGCCGAAATAGAACCAGACGAGATTGAGTGGCGCCAACAGCCGCGGCGCAAGAAACACTGCGGTGAGAAAGAGCGCAGCGGCGACGAGGGCCCAGATCCGCGCAGGTCCGCCGTGAATGAGCGGCAGGAACGCAATCACTGCGAAGAAAACCGCGAAAACTAGTCCGAAGCTGCGCTCCGATGGCCGATCGTCGTCACTGGCGGTGTTCCGATTAGTCATCCCAATACCGTGGGTCGATATCGAGCAAGGCGTTATGCGAGAGCTTTTAACGCAAAAGCAGCGCGCACACCAAGTGCTCGGCGCGCTTGCCCGCGATGAAACGAACGGATTTTAGCAGCGTGTCGCGATCGCGCACCAGTAAGGCTCGACGTTCGAAAAACGGACGTCGCGGAAATTCGCTCGCAGGAGCATGGCCTCGATCTGGGATTTTGAGAACCGCTTCTCGATCTTCGTGCAGAAGCGATCATAAGCGTCCGTGCGCATCACATAAAAAGACATGTTACGGTACCATGATAACGGCATCGACGGCGGCATCAGTCCCATCCGCTCCAATATTCGCGCCAGTCGCGCGAGTGGCCAATAAACGCAGCCCGCAATCATTTGACTGACGAGAAATCGACCCGGTGGCGGCATGCGCACAATTCCCAGCCGAAACACATTCGCCACCAGCCACATTCGTCGGAACCACGTCGGTCGATTGTCGAACGCATAGTAGAGATAGATCAGAAACGGCGCGCCTGGCTTGAGCTTTTTTGCAATCTCGGCGATGGCCTGCTCGGTGTCGGGAACATGGTGCAGAACGCCGAGCGCGTAAGCGAAATCCTGGGAGGCGTCCGGCAACGGGATTTCTCCGACGCTGGCGTTGATGAAGCTCACGTTCTCTGCACCCGCAAGGTTCTCTCTCGCGACGGCGAGAGCGGCAGGGCTGACGTCGATCAGATGCAGATGAGCGACGCGCGGCGCCACCATCTTCGCCCAGCGGCCGCTGCCGCAGCCGACGTCCATGCCAGTGCCGCCGCCGGACGGCAGTTGTTCCCAAGGGAAAATGCCGAAATACGCTCTGTGGATCACCTCCCGCTGCGTGGCGGAGAGTTCGCTGTCCCGCTGGCGGAAGGTCGTCCATTCTCGTCCGAAGCCATCCGCGACGTCGGGATCAAAATTATGTTTTTGTGGATGGTCGTACGGGCTCGTCACGACAAATCCGCTCCCTGGCGCATATCCCGGAAAAGTGGACACTGATGTCGGGTTTACCCGACATCAGCGCATTATAGTGCGCAAATCGGAAACATCCGATTTGCGTGGTTTTCCGAAAAGGATATGCGCGAACGCATGATTCTAATGCGCATTCCGATTCCACCGAAGCGGAATGCGCATTACGCGCTGCTCCAGCGCCGGCGCCAGGCTTCGAACATGAGCAGGGTCCAGATCGCATAAGCCCAGTTTCTTTGTCCCGACAGATGCTCCAACCATAAGCCGCGAGCGGCTTTGGCGTCGATCAGACCCCCGCCGAAACGTCGGGCGTCGAGAAGATCTTCAGCCCAATCTCGCAGCGGGCCACGCAACCAGCTTGCGAGCGGCACTCCAAAGCCCATTTTGGGACGCTCGAGCAGTTCCCGCGGAACAAATTTCTCCGCCACACGCCGAAGGATCCATTTTGTTTCGCCGTGGCGGATCTTGAAGCGCCGCGGCAACTGCCATGCAAACTCCATCACGCGATAATCCAACAGCGGCGGACGCGCCTCCAGAGCGACCGCCATCGACGCACGATCCACCTTTTGCAGGATATCATCCGGCAGGTAGGTGAGCGTGTCGAGGAGCTGCATGCGTTCGAGCAATGTCGGCAGGTCGGCGGGCGCCCCGGAAGAGATGCTCGGCAACGCGTGCTCGCGTGCCTGGGGTACGAGGGTCGCCGGATCTTCGCACTGGCTGGTCAAGCGGCGATAGATCCCTTCCTGGTCCAGCGTCAGCACTTGCGCCAGCTTGCGCAGCTTGTCGCCCGGCTGCGGAGGGAGAATTCCCTTCGGCACCAGCGCGCCGACCTGATCGACGAGCGCGAGCGGCACGGTGTTGCACGCAAGCGAGAGCAGGCGGCGAAACCGCAACGGCAGTTGCGAGACTCGGTGCCACATGCCTTCGGCCAAGCGGTATCGATTGTAGCCTGCGAACAGCTCGTCACCGCCGTCTCCGGACAACGCGACCGTAACGTGTTCGCGCGTGAGCTTGGACACGAGATAGGTCGGTATCTGCGACGAATCCGCGAACGGCTCATCGTACATCTCGGCCAGCTTTGGCACGACGGCAAGCGCGTCTGCAGCCGTGACGATGAGCTCGGTATGCGACGTCCCGAGATGGCGGGCGACCGCGGACGCGTCGGCTGATTCGTCGAAGCCGAGCTCGGGAAATCCGATCGAGAATGTCCGGACGTTACCGCGCCTGGACGCAACCATGAGGGCCACGACGGTCGAGGAGTCGATGCCGCCGGAAAGAAAGGCGCCGAGCGGGACGTCGGCGAGCATTTGGCCGGAGACCGCGCTGGCCAGGAGATCCGACAACCGCTCGACGGCTTCGCCGTCGCCGATGTCGAGCGGCGAGGCCGCGCCGCGCGTGGCGGCTTCGGCGGCGGACCAATATCGGCGCCGCCTCACCTGCGCATCCGGTCCGATCGCCACATGTTCGCCTGGCAGCACCTTCTCGACGCCGCGGTAGATTGAAAATGGCGTGGGAACATAGCCAAAGCGAAGAAAGCTTGCGACGGACGCCGGATCGATCGACCCCTTCACCGCGGCGACCGCATGCAGGCTTTTGAGCTCCGACGCAAAGTGAACGCCGTGATCATTGACGGCAAAGAACAGAGGCTTGATGCCCAGGTGATCGCGAATGAGATGCAGCATCCGCTCGTTGCGATCCCACAGCGCGATCGCAAACATGCCGTTCATGCGCTCGAGCGTATACGCGAGCCCACGTCGCGCGATGCACTCGATGATCACCTCGGTATCGGAATGTCCCCTCCAGGCTATACCCGCAAGACTTGGATCGCGCCGAAGGTCCTCGGCGTTGTACACCTCGCCGTTGTAGCAAATGACCCAGCGTCCGTCGGCCGATGCCATCGGCTGTGCCCCGGCATCGGAGAGATCGACGATGGCGAGCCGCCGATGGGCGAACGCCAGGCCCGCGGGGCCATCCGCCCAAAGCCCGTGTCCGTCCGGACCGCGATGCGCGATGGCGTGCCCCATAGCGTCGGCGCGGCGCAGGAGCTCGCTCTCCTCGCCCCGCAATCGAGCGTCGATCAGCCCGGCAATGCCGCACATGCGCTTGCACCTAGGGTTGCACGCGAGCTCGACTTCGCCACCCCCGGCGCCTGCGACCGAAGGCGGGGCCGCGCCCCAAAATCGAGGCCAATACTTGCTCAAAGGAGCGCGTAAGTACATTGAAAATTATTGTTGAATAGCGTTCAAATCATGAACGGAACGGCTTGACGTTCATTCCATGAACAAATAGCGTCCGGTCGTATGGGAGAGGCAATGGCCGAGCCGACGGACCCGCACGACGACCGCATCCTTCTCGGGTTGCTCGAGCTGGTTGAACGCGACGGCACCAAGACCCAGCGGGGTCTGGCGGCCGACCTGGGTGTGGCGTTGGGGTTGGTCAACGTGTACCTCAAGCGGTGCGTCAAGAAGGGCTTGGTCAAGATGAAAGAAGCGCCGGCCCGGCGCTATGTCTATTACTTGACCCCGCGCGGCTTCAGCGAGAAGTCACGGCTGACCGTCGAGTATCTGTCCTACTCGTTTTCCTTCTTTCGGCGAGCGCGCGCCGATTGCGACCGTGAGCTGGAGGCCGCGGCCGCCATTGGTTGGCGGCGTCTGGCGCTCGCCGGCAAATCCGACCTCGCGGAGATCGCGGCGATTTGCGCGCTCGACCGGGGCCTGGAGATCGTTGCGGTGATCGACGGTGATGCGGTAGGCGAGCGCTTCATGGGGCGCCCGGTCGTGAAGACGTTTGAAGCGATCGAGGGTGGTGCCGACGGAATTCTGGTCACCGACGTCAAATCTGCGCGGCGAACCTACGATGCCGCGCGCAGTCAGTTGGGCCCGCAGCGAGTTCTGGTGCCGGGACTGCTGGGTATATCGGCCGCGGAGGCGTCGCGATGAGCGTGACGCGCGGACAGGATTGGTT
>Ga0126369_10002842_pt1 | contig 12441 bp, 8 predicted proteins | sample PanSoiMetaPlot_1_FD_109646 | JGI IMG/M metagenome (GOLD analysis project Ga0126369, IMG submission 109646) | Tropical forest soil microbial communities from Panama - MetaG Plot_1 | ecosystem: Environmental > Terrestrial > Soil > Tropical forest > Bulk soil | place: Panama | collected 2016-02-17 | reverse complement strand
CCGCTGACGAGCCACGGGGCCTTTTCCTTCGTTGACCGCCACAAACGCGAAGAATTCGCCATTGATGCGCTGCACCGCAAGCACGGGAATCACCGGGCCATCGTGAATTCCCCAGGTGATTTGCGCGCGCACTTGCTGCGCAATCCGAACTTTGGATTTGGGATTCTGGACCGCAGCCTTGGCGAGGACGGTCTGCGTATCGGTGTCCACTTGCGGCGAAACAAAGGTGATGCTCGTTTCGCTGACCGTAGTTCCAACGCCGTCGAACAAGCGCACCGGCAAACCGAGTTTCAGGTTTCGCGCTTTTTCGGCAGGAACATAGACGTACGCTTCCAGGGCTCCAGGCTCGTCCACGGTCGTCAACAGCGTCGCCACGGTCACACGATCCCCGACGTGCACCGGAATGTCTCCAACGATCCCGTCCATGGGGGCGCTGACACTGTAATAACGCAATTCGACCTTTTGCTGCTTCACTTGTTCGTCGAGCGCTTTGAGCTGTGCGACGGCGGCGTCATAAGCCGTTTGCGCGTTGTCTAGTTCGTGCTTGCTGATGACCCCCGCGTCATGCAACTTTTGTGCACGCTCCAACGAAATCTTCGCAAACCTCACGTTCGCTTCTTGCGCGGCGCGCGAGGCTTCCTGGCTGCTGACGGTGGCTTCCTGCTTCAACGGATCGATTTGCAACAGCGGCGTTCCTTCCGTCATGTGGTCGCCCGACTTCACAAAGATCTTGGTGATTTGTCCTTCGACCAGCGGATTGATTGCCGCGGAGTGCCGCGACTTGAGGATGGACAAGTATTCCGTGGTATCAGGAATCTTCGCCGACGTGGCCACCTTCACTTGAACGGGCACGGCCGCAGGGCCGCCGTTGGGTGCATTCGCGGAACTCCTTCCGCAGCCCGAGATGAAAACCGCAAGTGCCAAAACGAGCGCCAAGCCGCGCGCTTTTCGGGTAAGCGAGTAGTTTTCTACGACGCCAAGTTCAGTATGCAGGTTCATCCCTGTCCACGTACCTGAAATTCTACGACAATCTTGTACTGAGACACTAGACCGTGAGGGCCGACTTTGGATTGGATGCCTTGCCAAACGATTGGTTAGAAGGGATTTGGCGCTGTGCCCCAGCAGGAAGTCAGTAGAAATCGCGGGAATCGATGCGCTTGCCGGACAGGCCCAGCTGCAGCACATCCATTTGGCCCGGCCGGTCGAAAACCTTTCCCGGAAAGAAGGTTTTCAATAGCACTCGCACCCCTCCAAACGCGGCCCCTACGGCCACGGCGAGGCCCATAAACAAAAGCGTGAGGATGATGATCCTGCCCACGATGACCAGCCACGGGGGATCGGTAATCTTATGTGTCGGTTCATTCCACGTGACTTCCGTCTGATAGTGAACCCCGCTTCGCAGCTCCTCAGCGAAAGCAGCCGAAGGCGGCCGCAATACCAGAGAAAGCAGCGAACCCTTCCGCTCGACCGTCGTTCCGCCTTGTTTTTCAAAGGGGGGAAGGACTCCGTCCAAATGGCGCAAATGCTGCTCGGCCAACTGCGGCGTAGGGTAGTCAATCAGCAGAAGCACTCCGCTTTCTTTCGCCTTTTGGTAATTCGCAAATATTGCCTCCGCGCCAAAATCAAAGCCAACTTCTTTGGTGAGTGGCGCGAACTCGGACTCGCCCAGCTTGTCCAGCGCCGCCTGGAAAGCGGCTGGCCCTAGAGCGTACCTTTGCGTCCCATCCGCAAAGCCCTGAGGCAAAAATGCGCGAATCGGCGGCAGCGGTGTGGTGTCAGCGGACTTTCGCACGATACCTGAAAGTTCCCGGAGATCCGCCGTGGATGCAGCTTGCGGCTGCTCCACGTTCACAAGGAAGTTTCCAATCAGCATGATCAGCCGGCCGTGTCCGATGGCTGTCAACTGCCCGACGGTGGAAGGCTCCAAGTCTGTGTCCAGGAGCGCCGTGTACGCCTGGTACGTGCCCGAGGGATCGTGAAACCTCTCCAGGCTCACATTCAGAGACTGCGACCCGCTCGAATAAGACCTGGTGATCCATTCTTCCAATCCCGCTTCGCTTAGCAGCGCCGCGTCTTGCTCTGCGGGCTTCACCTTGGCGGGGGAACCGGCGGACGTCCAGCTCCCAAAGCGATTAGGGAGTGGGCATTGGGGAGCGCTTTGGGCAAAGGTATTCGGCGCACTCACAAGTGCTAGTGCAAGGGTCAACAAAAGGCTGCACAAAAGATTAGTGTGGCGTCGCATCCCCACCCAGTAATTGGACACCAACAGGCTACCTTTGGTTGCGGGATTGTTCAACCGCAGCGGCTGCGCTGGACACGGGCTGCCCGGGGCCTTTCTTGCCAGGAAGGTTGACGGTCATGCTGTTCATGTTCTGCAGGTAACTCGAAATGCCCTGGAACAACCCTTCCGCCACTTTTTGCCGCTGCTCCGGCTGTTTTAAGAGCTTTTCATCCGCGGGATTGCTCAGGAAAGAAATCTCCGTAAGGATCGAGGGCATGTCCGCACCAATCAGCACAACGAAGGGCGCCTTGCGAACACCGCGGTCCTTTATCGTTTTGGTATTTTTCTGAATCCGTTTCGCGAGCGATTCCTGGATGTCCTGCGCAAATTCCTTGGACTCATCAATCTTTTCCGTTTGCGCGATCTTTTTGACCAGGTTTTCCAGGTCGTGCACGCCTTCCTGAGCAGTGGCGTTTTCACGCGCGGCCACTTCCATCGCTTCCGCGGAGCCTTTCAGGTTCAGGTAATAAGTTTCAATTCCGCGCGCGCCCGAATCGCGGCTCGAATTCGCGTGAATCGAAATGAACAAATCCGATTTCGCTTGATTGGCGATGTTGGTGCGCTCTTCCAGCGGAACGAATGTATCGTCCGCGCGGGTGTAAATCACGTCCGCTCCCGGCAGACGCTGCTCGATGATTTTTCCGAGCCGTAGCGCCACGTCCAGGCACAAATCCTTCTCCATCAAGCCGGTGGGCCCAATCGTTCCTGTATCATGCCCGCCGTGGCCGGGGTCAATGACAATGCGCCCGATTTTCAGGCCCAACGTGCGCGTCAAAGTAGCTTGTCCGTCGCGGGTTGGCTGCGGAACGCTGGCCGATCGGACCAAATCCGGTTTTGCGTCTCCAGCGGGGGTTTTGAATGATTTTGATCTCTTCGCGTTCGGCAAGGTTTTGCGCGGATTGGGCAGCGAATTCGCCCCTGAGTTCGAGGCTTCTAGCGTGCCACTGACCACGCCTTTCGCATTGGAGGACGTTGGCTGATCCGCCGCGCGAGATGCGTCTTCGCCGGGACTCTTTGTCGTTACGGTTTGCGTTCCTCGCGCTGAACCGTTCGCGACATTTTCGTTCTGCGCCGGATTTTCCGCTGCTTTTTCGCCGCGCTTGGCGCTTGCCGTCCGCACCGGTTCGGCCCCGAAGGAACTCCCGTAAAGGTCAATCACCAGTTGCGCCGGGTTGCTAGAGAGCACCGCGGTGTAATCCTTGACGTTGTTCACGTCCAGAGCTATGCGCACGACGCCTGCATGGTTTTGCGCCACGCGCACGGCAGTCAGCAGATCGCCATCCACATGAATAATGCTCCGCACGACTTCCGGTGGCAGCCGCGCCGCTTGCAAATCAAAAAAAATCCGGTCGGGATTGCTAATCCTGCCGGAAGTAAATTCGACGGAGTTTTCGAGATCGATGGTCACGCGCGTGGCGTCGCCGACGAGCGAGGTGCGGATGCGGCGCACGCGCGGAATCTCCGCGGAATTCGAGGAAGCAACCGATTTACCGCCCGCGTGCACAGGAACGCTTGGCCGCGAGTCTTCCACGCCGACCGTCCTTGCCACGGCCGAGCTTTCACGGGCGCTGCTCTTTGCCGCCGAGTCTTCGCCGCTGCTGTTTTGCAGCAGGGCGAGTTCCGCCAGCGCTTCCTCTACTTCTCGTCTCTTTTGCGAGCGCGGGAAGCGCTTCAAGAATTCTTCATAAGTTTTCTGCGCCTGCGCAGCTTGTGCAAGCTGATCGCGCTGGAGTTTGGCGATGCGCAGCAAGGCATCCTGGCAATTTTTGTGCGAAGGATATTCGCGGACAAGGAATTCGTAGGAATCCACCGCCTGCTGATAATAACTGCGTCCGAAGCGGTCGCCCATTTCGGCATAGAGTTCCGCGACGGCCAGAAGGGAATCGGGCACTTCCGGCGCGCGCGGCGTAATCAGCGGCACGCGGCGGTAACTCATCACCACTTGTTTGTATTCGGCCAGGGTTCGCTTGTCGCCGGGTTTGGCGTTCAGGGCGGCGCGCTGCTCTTCGGCGCGCGCGAATTGCGCGGAGGCAGACTGGCGTTTTACGGATGCGTTCGGGTCCGGCGCGCTTCTTCTTGCGCCGGCAGGAGCCGCAAACGCACACGGCAGGGTCAGGACAAAACCCAGCGAAACGGGGGCGAAGAACCGGCCCAACTTTTTTCTATCCCACCAAAACATCTGACTCCATCCCCCACCACACGGCGCCCAGGGTCAATTCGCGCTTGCTTTCACCGCATTGCCGTTCCCTCGGAATCTTAATCCATCCGCAAACCCGCCGGCATTGATTTTGCAAGAGTTAAATCCTAATACTAAACAATACGTTCCAGTACTTGGCGGGTCGCATAGGAATTCAAATGAAGATGCAAACGCTTGCAGTCCCAAGATTTCTGGGATTCTAAGCCGGAAGCTTAGGACTGAAAGCGGAAGACTGGGAACCCGCCGATGACGGCCTGCTTCAGTCGTTCGTAAATATGATGCGGCCTTCGGATGAGACGTCTCTGTGGATGGCGTGCGAGTTGACGAACGCGTCCGGCATGCGGCCGGAGCCGGGCCTAAAGTACGCGTTCTGAACCTTTTGTACGTAATTGCGCGTCTCGCGGAAAGACGGAACTCCGTGGGCACGATCGACTGCGCCCTCGCCCGCGTTATACGCCGCCAATGCCAGGTCGAGGTTGCCATTGTAACGTTCCAAAAGCGTCCTCAGATACTTAACACCGGCGTCGATGTTCTGTTGCGGGTCAAAGACGTCGTAGGCGCCATAGCGTTGCGCGGTCGTGGGGATCAATTGCATTAAGCCCCCGGCGCCCTTATGGGAATACGCCTTGGTGTTCCAGTTGGATTCCGTTTCGATGACCGCGCGGACCAGCGCCGGATCCATCCTGTGGCGCTCAGCGGCTTCGCGAACCAGCTTCTCGACGCCGTCTCGGTCCACATCCATGGCGGCGCGCGCGCGTCCTGTTAGAGAAACTTCGCTGGGCAAGTAAATATTCGTGTGCTTCGTCGCGGCGGCGAGTCTGGCGGGTGTTGGATTGGCATTAATGAAGAAGCGGCGGCCGCTGTCGTCGGAAATCTTGGCGATTTGAGCGCTCGAAGGCCGCGCGCATAGCGCCAGCAAACCCAGCATCAGGCAGGCCGTCAGTTTCACTCTTTTGCCGCTCATGGCTTGGGGAATGCTCATGTTGCTCTTCGATTTAACCCCATTCTGATTTGACTGCCCAGGGCACTTGCCTTAAACCTAACCCACTCCCAACGGCTCTTTGATACCGCCTGGGTGGTTTGGGCGTCAATAAACCTCGAGTACTATGCGCCTGCAACTCCTGGGTTAGCTCAGGGCGCGGACCCGTCGCGCCCTCTTGCTTCAGTCCTTCTGGCATTATCCCGAGGAGTCGATAGCACGATCGCTAGGGACACAACTCCGCCAAATCGGATGACACTATAGCAGACCCTCGATGTATGAGGGAACTGTCTCTAAGGCCGTTTTGAGGCCAGCTGTATCCTTACCGCCAGCCTCGGCCAAATCCGGCCTGCCGCCGCCCTTGCCGCCCAGTTTTTCGGCCAGGGCCCCTATCAGCTTGCCGGCATGGACTTTAGCGGTCAGGTCCTTAGTGACACCCGCGATGAGGGCGACTTTGCCGTTCTCTGGCATACCCAGGGCGACTACGCCGGAGCCTAGCTTCTGGCGGAGGCGGTCCACAAGCTGTCTAAGTCCTTCCCTATCAATATTTTGCACTTCCGCGACGATAACCTTAATTCCTTTAATGATCTGTACGCGGCTGGCAAGCTCGTCGAGCTGACCTAGGGCACCTTTGCGCTTTTGGGCCTCCAGCTCCTTTTCGAGTTGTTTGGCGGTTTGCGAAAGTTTTTCCACTTGGGCCAGGACGGCGTCTTCACCAACGTTGAGCTGAGCCGCCAGTTGGCGCAGGGTTTGCGCCTGCTGCTGGTAGTGCTCGACGCCGCCGATGCCGGTGACGGCTTCGATTCGGCGCACGCCTGCCGCCACCGACTCTTCGCTGACGATTTTCAGCACGCCGATGTCGCCCACGCGGGTCACGTGCGTGCCGCCGCACAGTTCCTTCGAGTAGAAGCCGCGGGGCGAGCGGGGATCGGGAATGGTCACCACGCGGACGTTCGATTCGGGATATTTATCGCCGAAGAAGGCCAGCGCGCCGGATCCGAGGGCGTCTTCGAGCGAAGTCACGTTGGTTTCGATCTGCGTGTTGAGGCGAATTTCGTCGTTGACTTGCTGTTCGATGTCCCGCAGCTCTTCGGCGTCCACGTGGGCGAAGTGCGAAAAGTCGAAGCGCAGGCGTTCGGGCGCGTTGAGTGAGCCGGACTGCTTGACGTGCGTGCCCAGAATGTTTCTCAAGGCCGCGTGGATAAGATGTGTGCCGGTGTGGTTGCGGATGATGCGCGCGCGGCGCTCAACGTCGGCGACGACCGCGACGCGGTCGCCCACGCGTAGCGTTTCCTTTGCTACGACTTTGTGGGCGACGAGTCCCGCAACGGGGTAGAACGCGCCCTTCACCTCGGCGAGCCCCTGCGATCCAGAGTTGTCGTAGAACGCGCCGGTGTCCGCTACCTGCCCGCCCGATTCGGCGTAAATCACCGTGCGGTCGAGCACGACCTCGCCAGTTTCGCCCGCCTTCAGTTCTTTGACCGAACCAATTTTTGTGATGATCGCTTCAACCCGGCAATCCTTTGTGTTCGTTCCATGATAAAAGTCCGGTGTAGTCTTGAAGGTTTCTGCAAGCTTTGCATACGCCGGATTCGCCGCCTCTTTCGCCCCGCCCTTCCACGACGCGCGAGCTTTCTTTCGCTGCTCCTCCATAGCTTGCTCGAATCCGGTCCAATCGACGTGGAGCCCCACATCCCGGCAAGCGTCCTCGATGAAATCCCTTGGGAGTCCGTACGTGTCATACAGTCTGAAGGCAAGCTTCCCTGGATAAATCATCGCGCGACCGCCCGTGGCGGCGGCTTCGTAAATGCGCCTGCGCAAGTCGGAACGTTCTGCGGCCCTCGCCGATTCATTTCTCGTTAGCGTTTCTCCTGGCCCAGGGCGCTCGGCTTTCAAGAACTCGAGATAGATGTCATCTTCAAGACGTCCAATCCCTTCCTTCAAAGTGCGCCCGAACCTCCGGTCTTCGTTTCGCACGATGTCCGCAATGCGGCGTTCATCGTCGACAAGTTCGCGATATGCACTTTTCATCAGGTCAACAACACAAGAAACCATTTCGCCAAGTGTACCCTGTCGGTCACTCAGCATTTGGCTGTGGAGAATAGCCCGGCGCATGATTTTGCGTAGAACGTATCCGCGACCTTCGTTGGAGGGAAGCACGCCGTCAGCAATAAGGAATGTTGTAGCGCGGGCGTGGTCCGCGATGACGCGAAGGGACGCCGCGCCGCCCTTGCCTTCTTCCAGTTTTTCTTCCTTCTGAAAATCGACGCCGCAGAGTTCGGCGGCCCGCGTCATCAGCGGCTGGAACAAATCCGTGTCGTAGTTGGAGATGACGCCTTCGAGGACGGCGGCGACGCGTTCGAGGCCCATGCCCGTGTCAACGCAGGGCTTGGGCAGGGGAGTGAGCTTGCCGGAGGCGTCGCGGTTGAACTGCATGAAGACGAGGTTCCAGATTTCGACGTAGCGGCCGCAATCGCAGGGAAATTTGCAGTCGCTGTGGCCCTCATCAGACGCAGCTGGTCCCATGTCGTAGTGAAGTTCGCTGCACGGGCCGCAAGGGCCGGTGTCGCCCATGGCCCAGAAATTTTCTTTCAGCCCGGGAATGGCGAAGATTCGATCTGAGGGGACTTTTTGTTCGAGCCAGAAGCCTTTGGCTTCCTCATCCACGCCCAGAGTGCTGCCGGGAGCTACTTCCGCGCCGCCAAAGACCGTGGCATAGAGCTTGTTCTTATCAATGCCGAAGCATTCGGGCGAAGTGACCAGTTCCCAGGCGTAGGCGATGGCTTCCCGCTTGAAATAGTCGCCAAACGAAAAATTGCCGAGCATCTCGAAGAAAGTGTGGTGGCGCTTGGTGAAGCCGACGTTTTCGAGGTCATTGTGCTTGCCGCCGGCGCGCACGCATTTCTGTGCGGTGGTGGCGCGCAAGTAGTCCCGCTTTTCGAGGCCGAGGAACAGGTCCTTGAACTGGTTCATCCCGGCGTTGGTGAAGAGCAGCGTGGGGTCGCCATGCGGCACCAGCGACGAGCTGCGCACGCGCTTGTGCCCCTGGCCCTCAAAGAAACGCAGGAACATTTCGCGGATGTCGTTCCCGCTGAGGGTTTTCGTTTTTGTGCTGGCCGTCAAGCCATCCTCATGTGGTCGCTGCGAATTCAATTTGGAATTATGGCAGAGCACCATCCGCCCAGCAATTGTCGGGGTACGATATCGCAGATTGCGGGCCGGAACATCGCGCCCTTCATTGGTTTGGGCCCTCTATTCGGCCCCGGCTTCGGTGTTTACGTCCGGCACTTCTTCCCGCGTCACGGAACGCAATTCACGGCGGACGACGTCGGCGGAGAAGCCGGCGCGGAGGAGGCTGCGGTAGAGCGAGGCAAGCTTGCGGTCATCCATCGTTTTTCCTGGGCCGACGATTGCAGCGCCGGGGCCGCGTGATCCGCGGAGCCGGCGCTCGATGCGCTGGCGGACGAGAGCGGCTTCGTCGGTTTGTTGCGCGGACTCTTCCAGGGCGGCTTCGATGTGCCGGTCGGCGACGCCGCGGGCGCGCAAGTCGCGTGCAATGCGAAATTTTCCTTGCTTGCGGGATTCCGTGCGGTGGCGGGTGAACTGCTTGGCGTAGCGGGCATCGTCAATGAGACCAGAACTCTTGAGACGCGCCATGACATTTTTTACGAGTGCGACGTCCTCGCAGCGGCGCTCGAGGGCTTGCTTCATTTCGTGAACGGAGTGCGCGCGGCGCATGAGGATTTTGATTGCGGCGTCGTAAAGGGCGGACTCGGAATCGAGCTGGCGGGGCTTGGGGAACACGTTGAAAGCATAGAAGAAGAAGTGGCCCTTCGCAATAAACGCTCAGGGTGAACGAGTGGTGAGTGGCGAGAACAAAGAAAAGACTTAACACAGAAGGGCAGGAGAGGGGAGCACAGAGTTCACAAAGAAGAGGGTTTAAGAGTTGAGGGTCAAAGAGCTCGATAGAGAAGAAAAAGCGAGCGTCAGAAGTCGCGGCCGAACCAAGGATTCCAAATTTCGCGGATGGCCACTTTTTCTGGCAGGCGCATATCGTTCTGCTTGAGGGCCAGGGCGATCTGCCCGCGGTGATGCGAGTCGTGCGCGATGAGGTAGCACATCCAGCGGATGGGCTTGCCTTGGAAAAACTTGACGCGCTCGCCTGATTGCAGGCTTTCGCGGAGGAAAGTCTCCACCGCGGCGCCTGAGGCGCGGAGAGCGGTTGCGAGGCGCTTGCGGTCCAGCTTCGCGTTGCGATGGAGGGGCCTCGCGTCGCGGGCGAGACGAGCGCCATTGTATTTGAGCCAGCCGGACTGAACCTTTTGCATGTGGGCCAGCTGTTTGGCGACGGTGCGTCCGCGTGAGGCGAGCGGCACAACCTCGAAGCCCTTTTTCGGGATGGCTTTGACGAGCTTGAGGTTGATCGCGGCATTAACGCGCCAGGCTTGGAGGGTCTGTTCGAGCAAGGAGCGGTCGTTCATGGAGACTCCTGGTTGTCCATATCGCAAGGATAGGCAAAGAAACGGCGGGTGGCTAGTGAGGAATGGCGAGTAACAGAAAATCTTGGCGAGGTTACGACATGATTGCAGCGGGTTGTTTCTGCTCGAGACGCCAACCTTGCCAAGTTGACTCCATCGTCTTTGCGCGGGTTGGCCGAAAATTGTCGCAGGTAGAGGATTCCCTCATCGCAGGCTTGGAGAGCATCGCTAAGTTTGCCGGCACTTGAGAGGGTTGCGATCCTTACGCGCAAAACGGTAAGGGTATGGAGTTTCTTCGGATCCGTAATGCGATTAAACCAAGTTTCTGCCTTGCAGGGGTCCGCGCGATGTTCCGCCGTGAAGTAGGCGGCCTCAGACACGAGGTGATCGCGTTGCTCAGAGGTCAATGTGGCTGAAGAAGTCAGACATTTCTCAAGATACTCAGCTGCCTCGGAGGGATTGCTGTCGATCTGGAGCCCGTAGCAACGCCAATCGCTTTCGTCAGCTTGTTCAGCGACATGTTTGCTAGGCCCCATGGCAAGCTTTGCTTGGATTGAACTCGCAGTCGAGACCTTTCGCGAACGAGGCAAAACGAACCAATCGATACACTCACGAACGTCAAGCCAGCAAGCCAACCGGCCGCCAGGTGACCGAGTTCGTGTGTGGCGATCACCAGCAACAACACAAAAAGAAACGAAGCGTAGAACGCAACCAATGAGTAGTTGCTTGTGACGATGCCAAAGACTGTAACTGTGAGAAGAGAGTAGACGAATGCGTGGATCGGTTTTTGTTTACGTGGCTTCGGCAAAGGTTCCAGCAAGTCGAGGATAGGAGTCTCGGAAGCGGTTGTTGGGCTGGCCATTTGGGTGCGCACGCTAGGCTTGGGTAATTGCTGGAGAACCGGGCCGCGCGAAAAAGAAAACAAATAAACCTCTCAAAGAGGCGAGGGCGAGGACAACGCCGATGGCAAAACAGGGAGCCCAGGGGAGCCAGTTCCAGACACCGCGGTCCAGCATGGCGACAGAGGGATTTGCAGGGTCATAGATGACGGGCACGGACCAACCGAGCCCCACTCGCGATTCCGAACCCTTCCATTCTTGGACACGGAACACGTCGTCATTCATCGTGAACTCGATGACAGGCTCGTAAATTGTCGAGGTCCCGTTGAACCCGCCCGTCGCGGTGCGATCGGAAATGCGTGCGGATTTGAAGCCGACAATAGTTCCTTGTGTTCGAGCGCTACGGAAAAGGAGGTGTGCGTGCACTTTGCCTGTGGCGTAGGCGAAGCTCAGGAAGATGGCGGCAGCGAGGAGCTGGGGAATGAAAATGTAGCGAGAAATCCTTTCGCGGTTAGCGAGCAGCCACGCGACTTGTTCCTGCGGGGAGGCCATTGCGGATGCCTGCGCGCGAAATTCCCTTTGCTACTTGCGGGCGAAGCGCTCGAAATCGGCCATCTGGCGTTCCATTTCCTCGCGGGCGGCGTCGGAAGCGGAGCGGATGCCCTGGATGCGCAGCTTGAACTCGTCGGCGTTCGAGGCGCGCGCCAGAGCCTCATCAATGGTGATGAGCTGCTTGGAGTAAAGCTCGAAGAGCGATTGATCGAACGTCTGCATACCGTACTGGCTGGTACCGGCGGCGATGGCGTCGTGGATCAGTCGCGTCTTGTCGGGATTGATGATGCAATCACGGATGTACGCGGTGGCGATCATCACTTCGACGGCGGGGACGCGGCCTTTGTCGTCGGCGCGGCGCACCAGGCGCTGCGAGATGACGGCTTTCAGCGTGGCGGCAAGCTGCAAACGAATCTGTTTCTGCTCCGGGGGCGGGAAGACCGCGATAATACGCTGAATGGTTTCCGTGGCGTCCAGAGTGTGCAAGGTGGAGAGCACGAGGTGGCCGGTTTCGGCTGCCAGCAAGGCGGTCGAAATCGTTTCGAGGTCGCGCATTTCGCCGACCAGAATCACGTCCGGGTCCTGACGAAGGGCGGCTCGCAAGGCGGTCGAAAAGTTCGCCGTGTCAACTTCAACTTCGCGCTGATTGATGAAACTCTTTTTGTCGCGGTGCAGAAACTCGATGGGGTCTTCGATGGTGATGAGGTGATCGGCGCGGGAGGCGTTGACGCGGTCAATGATGGCCGCGAGTGTGGTGGACTTACCGGAACCGGTGGTTCCAGTAACGAGCACGAGGCCGCGCTGTTCTTCGCAGATCTTGTTGATGACGGCGGGAAGGTTCAGCTCTTCGGCGGTGCGGATCTTCGTGGGAATGACGCGCAGCACCATGCCAACGTTGCCGCGCTGTTGAAAAACGTTCACGCGGAAGCGGCCGAGGCCGGCGACGCCGTAGGCCATGTCCAATTCCGCCGTTTCCTTGAACTTTTGCTTCTGGCGGTTGGTCATCATGCTGAAAGCCATGGAGAGCATCTCTTCGGGCGTGATGCGGGCGACATCGGTGAGCGGGGTGAGAAGGCCGTCCACGCGCAAATACGGATGGTTACCGACTTTGAGGT
>Ga0126369_10002841_pt1 | contig 12443 bp, 10 predicted proteins | sample PanSoiMetaPlot_1_FD_109646 | JGI IMG/M metagenome (GOLD analysis project Ga0126369, IMG submission 109646) | Tropical forest soil microbial communities from Panama - MetaG Plot_1 | ecosystem: Environmental > Terrestrial > Soil > Tropical forest > Bulk soil | place: Panama | collected 2016-02-17 | reverse complement strand
GGCGATGACTTCTACGGGGATTGCGGCGTCGTCGAGCGTCGTGTGCCGCCGATCGCCGCCGCGCTTCTGCGACCTGCGCTCCCGCGCGTAGTCCACCAGGATCTGGCGCATCGCGCGGGCGGCCAGCGCGAGGAAGTGCGCGCGGTCCTGCCACCCCGCGGACGATCCGACCAGCTTCAGGAAGGCTTCATTGACGAGCGCCGTCGTCGCGAGCGTCTCGCCCGGCTTGAGCGACCGCAGCTGAGCGCGGGCCAGCCGGCGCAGCTCGACGTACGCTGCCTCGAACGCCTGCGCGTGGACGTCGGCCATGCGATCGTTATCTTACGGCCGCTCTCCACAGGCAGTATCCGGCCGAAGCGCAGAGCAAAAACTGTAATCGGATTTTGAGGTGCGGCGTCGACGATGGTCCGGCTGAGTTGGGCGCGCGTACGAAAGAAGGGCCGACCCGAAGGCCGGCCCTTCTTTCGCATCAGAACGTGAACTGCCCTCCGATCTTGAACAGCCGCCCCTGCAGGACGTCTGTCGGGTGCAGCCACTCGCTCGTCGCCGCCGTCGTGAACGTCGTGTTGTAGGCGAGCACGGGCGACGCGTTGAACACGTTGTAGATGTCGAGCATCGCCTGGAAGCGGTACCGATCTTTGCGGAAGATCCGCGCGAAGCGCATGTCGAACTGGTTCAGCCGATCGCCGAACACCGTGTTCGGCTCGATGAGCGCCACCGTGGCCGTCCCGGACGACAGGTTGCGGCCGAGCGGACTCGGCCCCGCGTTCGCAATCGCGCTCGTGATGCTCCAGTTCGCCGACAGCGCCGGCCCCGGAATGCTCTGCAGCGTGCCGCTGATCTGCACGTCGTACGGCAGCGTGTAGGAGCCGAGCAGCTTCAGCTGCGTCAGCATCGGCGTCGAGTTGTCGCAGAAGCGCACGTCCGGGCTGTCGAACGTCTCGCAGTTGACCGTGCGCATCTTGCCCGAGCCGATGCCGCCGGCCAGCAGCAGCCTGTCCTTCCGCGCGCTCACGGTCAGGTCGAGCCCGTTGAACACCTGAGACCGCTTCGACGAATCCGCGAAGTCGACGAGACGATTGATCGACAGGTTCGGGCGCGCCGCGGCCGACACGTCGTAAAGGCCGCAGATGGCCTGCCCGCTCAGCGGCAGGCGGTTGTCGGTCGGCGCCGTGATGCAGTAGGGCGAGTAGTCGCTCGGCCCGACCTGCAGCGCGTCCGTGTGCGTGAAGTTGCCGAACGATCGCCGGAAGTACGCCGCGCTGACGGCGACGCGCGGCATCAGCTCGTGCTGCAGGCTCGCTGAATACTCCCAGTTGTAGCCGCGCTTGAACCACCCCTGCGCGACGTCGGCCGCCGGCGTCGTCGCGAGGAAATTGGTGCCGAAGAACGGATTGCTCGTCGGCCCCAGCTCGCTCAGCTGGACGATGCGGTCGCCGTTGGGGTCGGTCCAGACGCGGGTGTCGGCGCCCGTGCCCGAGAAGCCGGCGCCGGTCACCGTGCCGCCGAGCGGGTTGAACTGGCTGGCGAAGCCGACGGTCTGGCTCGCCACATAGCGGCTCAGCGTCGTCTTGATCGCCGTCTTGCCGGTGCCGAACAGGTCCCACGAGAGGCCGAGCCGCGGGTTGAGATCCTTCCAGCTCGGAAGATTGGTGATCTCGTCGGTGTGGCGCGCCGGCACGAACGTGCCCGCGGGAAAGTCCTGCGCCTCGAGCTTCGCGTTGAGATAATCGAACCGCAGCCCCGCATTGATCGTGAAGCGATCGATCGTCCACTGATCCTGCGCGTAGACGCCCATGTCGGCGTTCAGCCGCTCGTGCGCGTCGCGCGGCGACGCCGTCAGGATCGCCTGGATCGGCGCTGAGCAGGGAATCGCTTCGCCGGGCAGGCAGTTGGTCGTCGACGTGTTGAAGACGAGCGTCATGTCGCCGTTGACGCGCGCGATCTCGTGCCGTGGACCTTCGCTGAGGTTCATGCCGAACTTCATCGCGTGCGAGCCGGTCACGTAGGACAACGACGCCGTGTAGGTGCGCAGCAGCGAGAAGTGCTCCGAGAAGTACGGCGCGGCGTTGATGCGGCGGCCGGTCGCGTTGTCGCGCACCGACAGCGACGTCGGCGTGACGCCTTCCTGCGGCTGACGCGTGTACTCCTGGTCGTAGATGCTCATGCCCGCTTCGACGAGCAGCTTGCTGCTGACCGTCGACGTGTACTTCGTCTGAATCAGGTGGCCGATCGGCGTCGTCTGAATCCACGTCGCTTCGGGCGTCGTCAGGCCGAAGATGCCGCCCTGCCCGATGAACCAATGGCCGGTGAGCCGATCCTGGAGATCGACGAACGCGGTGATCTTGTTGCGCGGCGTCGCCTGCCACGTCAGGCGCGTCGAGTTGCTCTTGTTCCACGTGTCGTCGACGCCCTGGACCGTGCGGTTCGGCGCGTAGACGTAATAGCGCGGATCGGCATCGTAGAAGGAGTCGGCCGGGAACTTGTCGAGGCCCCAGTAGCGGCTCGCGAAGTAGAACCAGAGCCGGTTCTTGAGGATGGGACCGCCGAGCGATCCGTTGACGTCCCAGACGCGCTTGACGCGGTTCACCGCGGCGAGCCCCTGATCTCTCAGCGACTGCGTGAAGTTGTCGCTCTGGAATGAATCGTTCGCGCCGTTCAGGAAGAAGAATCCCTTGAACGTGTTGCCACCTTCCTTCGGGATCATGTTGACGCGAATGCCGCCGGTGCCCATCTCGGCCGAGATCGCGCCGGTCTCGAACGCAATCTGCTCGACGGCGCCGTCGTTGCCCGAGATTCCGGTGTAGGAGCCGCTGCCGCACAGGTTGTTGAAGCGCATGCCGTCCATCTGCACGACCATGTCGGCGGTCGCTCCGCCGTGGATCGCCATCTGCACCTGCTGCTCGCCCGACGATCCGCCGACATCGTACGGCGTCGCGCCGGTGCCGCCCGCGGCGACGGTCACGCCCGGCACGAGCACGCCGATGTTCTGGAACGTCTTGCCGGTCGGGACGGCGTCGATGACGTCGCGCGTCATCACCTTCACCTGCTGCACGCGCTGCGTGTCGACGACGGGCGATTCGCCGAGCACGGTGACGGTCTCGGTGATCGCGCCCACCTTCAGCTCGGCGTTCACCGGCGCGGTGAACTGCGTCGTCAGCTCGATGCCCTCGCGCTTGTAGACGTTGAAGCCGGGCAGCGTGAAGGTGACCGAGTACACCCCGGGCCGCAGATCGACGATCTTGTACTGGCCCTTTTCATCGGTCGTAGCCGTGCGGACCTTCTCGATCAGCGCGGGGCTCGCGGCCTCGACCACGACGCCCGGCAGGACGGCGCCGCTCGCGTCCTTGACCACGCCGGCGATGCTGCCGGTCTGCGCGGCCGCGAGCGCGGGCAGCAGGAAGGCAGCGCCCAGCGCGAGACACGTCCGGATCACACGCTTCGTTCTCACCATCGGCCCCTCCAACGGTCAGCAGTTGCAAGCGGTCACCGCGAACAGTCTGCAGTTGCAGGCGGTTACCGCGAACAGTCTGCAGTTGCGGGCTGCAACTGCCGACTGAAGACGGTTCTCAGGCGCCTACCCTACCGTGTGCGAGGAGGTTGTCAAGGGCAGTTTTCAGTCTGCAACCGCAGACTGAGCCGCGAGGCGGCGAAACGCCGCGAGCATCTCCCGATACGAAAAGTTGGCGTTTCTGCCGCTGGGGTTCGGCAGCACGAACACACGCGCGCCTTCAAGCCGCTCGGGCTGCAGGCCGAGCGTGACGCGCTCGCCCGGCCGCCGGTTGAAGACGACGCGGAACAGGGTGACGCCGACGAGGGCGACGATCTGCGGTCTGACGCGCGCGATCTTGCGGCGAAGGGTCTTCACGCCGGCGGCGTACTCCTCCGGCCGGAGCGAGTCGATGCCCGGCGTGGGGCGTGAAATCAGGTTCGTGATGCCGAAGCCCCACTCGGGCAGCCGGTCGTCGTCGCGATAGTCAATCGGTTCGTCGACGAGCTTCGCGTCGTGCAACAGCTTCCAGAAGCGGTTCGAGTACCCGGCGAAATGGTGGCCGGTCTGCGACGAGCGGATGCCCGGATTGATCCCGACAAACAGCACGCGGACGCGAAAGCCAATGCGATCCTTCAGTGGCCGAAGCATGACTGCGCAGCACTGTATACCTTTGGCGGCGCCCTGGCCGGGCGGGCTACTTGCGGCGCGCGGCGCGGGGCATCGAAGACTCCGCGGGCGGCGTCTCCGAGGCCTTGGCTCGCCGGCGGGCCTCGAGTCGCACGACGGCCTTTCGAAACGATTCGAGCTCCAGCCGAAGAGACCGCCGGTCCGAAACCGTCGGATGGCCGGACGGATCCCGACCAACGGGACGCGGACCGACCGGCCGGGCCGGTCGCGCGCTCCCTGGCGCACGGCGCTCGCTGGAAGCGCCGGCCTTCTTCGGGTTACGCCGTCGGCGCATGCACGAGGTCCGTCATCCGCGGACGCGACGATCCGTCGAGCCACATCAGGATACGCTGCGCCGCGTAGCGCTCGGCCGGCGCGCGGCCCACGCCGTCCGAGCACACCAGCTCGACGTGCTCGTCGGCAACCGACAACCGGAGCGACATGATGCGCCCGCGTTCGGCGGGGCCGTGCATGTCGGTGCGACCCGGCGCGCGACCGTCTCCGGAGACGAAGACGTTCATGATGTCCACCTCGAGATCGGCGTACTCCGGCAGCGGCGTCACGCGAACGCCGAGCGTGGTGAGCTCGTCGTGAAGCGCGCGCAGCGCGCGCAGGCGGCGATCGAGTGTGTGCGACGTGTTGCTGTCGCAGGTGTTTCTCACGACCAGGTAGACGGTGAATGGCGTCATGCGTCCCTTCCGCTCCGCAGGAGCGCGAGGCTTTCAGCCGAGCGTCGCAAAGCCGGTGCCCGAACGGATCGGCACAAAATTGGCCAAAACCTCGCGGCCCACACCTGCGCGCTGACGCGAAATGTCATCAGCGGACTGACAAGAGTTGTCAATTACGAAGACGCACGTAGAATGACGAATATGAACTGGCTGTTCAAAGAGGAACCGACGCACTACAGCTTCGACGATCTCGTGAAGGACAAGAAGGCGGTCTGGAGCGGCGTCAGGAATCCGCTCGCACAGAAGCACCTGCGGTCCGTGAAGAAGGGCGACCGGATTTTCTACTATCACACCGGCGACGAGAAATCGGTCGTCGCGATTGCGAAGGCGCTGACCGACGCCTATCCGGATCCCGCCGACAAGAGCGGCAAGGCGTCGGTCGTCGACGTCGGACCGGTGAAGAAGCTGCCACGGCCGGTGACGCTCGCCGAGATCAAGGCGGACAAGGCGTTTGCCGACTTCCCGCTCGTGCGCATCTCGCGGCTGTCGGTCATGCCGGTCAGCGACGCCGAGTGGACGCGGATCGAAAAGGTCAGCCAGGCGTAAGGGATTCTTCGCAGGCTTGCCTTACGATGCCGCGTTTCAGGCGGGCGGGCGCTCGGCTGAAAGCCTCGCGCTCCAGACGCTACGCGGTGCGCAACGACGCCGAAGACCGTGATGCCGAGCATGATGAGGCTCGTCGCGATCGGCCGTTCGATGAAAACCCGCGAGACGCTCATTTCCGCATCGTAGTCCCGCGGACGCCGCACGCCCTGTTAGGTTCGCGCAAGGAATCGCGAAGAAGTTGATCAGGGGAATTTCCGACGGATTTTTCACCGCGCTGTCACACGACGGTCACGCGCCGGAGGTCTACCACACAAGATGCCGGCAGTACTGTCGAGGAGGTGTCATGCGGGAGTTCATCGTTGCGGCGGCCGCGCTGGCGCTGACCGCCGGTCCATCGTTCGCGCAGAGCGAGCGTGGATACGTCAACCTGAGCGGCGGCGTCGCCGCCAGCTCCGACGTGGCGTCGGGCGACGTGCTCGGCGAAGTGGGCGTGAAAGTCGCGCCCAATCTGTTCGTGTTCGGCGATCTCGGACGGTTTCACAATCTGCAGCCGTCGCTGGTCCAGCCGGCCGTCGACGCGACCGACGCGATGCTGGCGGCGACCGGCGTCGGCGTGACGGGAACGGCACGGATGCTGGCGTGGTACTCGATTCGTCGCCGGGATCCGCTACACGTTCTGAAGAGTCCGCAGGAGGGCGAGGCTTTCAGCCGAGTGTCGCGGGATCTCGCTCGCCTGAAAGGCTCGCGCTCCTGACGAGGACGGCCGTGACGCCAAGCAGCGCGGTTCCCCACACGATCGCGAGGAGCCCGAAGCCCAATCGCTCGAACATGAATCCGCCGATCGCGGGGCCGGCCAGCAGGCCCACGCCCCACGCCATGTTGTACAGGCCGTACGCGACGCCGTACGAGTCGACGCCGCCGAGCGTCGTCACTTCCGCCATGTACGCGAGCGACGGCGTCACCATCATCGCGATCGAGATCACAAACGGAATCTGAAAGCCGATCGTCGATCGGAAGCTCCACGTCTGTCCGAGAAACGAGAGGGCGAACGCCGACAGCGTGAGGCCGAGCAGCATCATGCGCCTGGCGCCCCACCGATCCGCGAGGTGGCCGGCCAGCGGGTGCATCCCGGTGTTCACCAGCGCAGCAATGCCGAACAGCAGGCCGATCCGCGCCGGCCCGATGCCGAGCCCGCCGAGATGGAGCGCCATCACCGGCTCCAGCATCGAGAGCGTGGACGACGCGAGCACAACGGCAACGGCGCACGCCGCGACGGGCTGCTGCCGGAGCACGAGCGTCATCGGCACGCGCGTGCGCTCGGCGCTCGCCGCCGGCAGGTCGATCAGCAGAAAGGCGATCGCGCCGGCGACGGCCAGCAGCGTGACGAAGGAAAACGGCAGGCGGATGCCGCCGATTTCGTACAGCCAGCCCCCAATCGACGGACCGATCATCACCGCCACGCTCGTGCCGGACATCACGAAGCCGGTCACGCGTCCGCGCTCGTCAGACGCGTAGCGATCGGCGATCAGGGCGAACCCGACGACCCAGGTGATCGCGTCGGCGGCACCCTGAACGAGCCGGGCCGCGAAGAGCCACGGCAGCGACGTCGCGTACGCGAAGAGCAGCGTCGAAGCCGCCAGCGCCACGAGCCCGCCGACCATCGGCGTCCTGCGTCCGATGCGATCGGACACCGCGCCCATCGGCAGCGACACGGTCAGCAGCGTCACGCCGAACGACGCGAACACGAAGCCGATCATCGTCGGCGACGCGCCCAGCCGCCGGCTCAGATCGGGCAGCACCGGAATCGCCACCGAGTAGGCGACGATGTCGGTGAAGGTCGCGAAGGTGACGAGCGCGACCGCGAACGCGCGCGAGCTGCGGAGAGGCATAGCTACCGGGACCACGAAGACACGAAGTTACACGAAGAACTCTTCGTACATAAGCTTTCTTCGTGCGTTCTTCGTGCCTTCGAGTCTTCGTGGTCCCGGTACGGTTTTTAACGGCGTTTCAGCAGCAGGCAGCCGAGCGGCGGGACCGTCAGGCGTGCGGACTGATCGAAGCCGTGCGCGGCGATCGGCTCGCTCGCGACGCCGCCGCCGTTTCCGACGTCGCCGCCGCCGTAGATCGACGCGTCGCTGTTCAGGAGCTCCGCGTACCAGCCGGCCTGCGGGACGCCGATGCGGTACTGCACGCGCGGCACCGGCGTGAAGTTGAACACCATCACCACGCACTCGTCGCGACGGCGCGCGTAGCGCACGATCGAGACGACGCTGTTCTCGTTGTCGTTGCAGTCGATCCAGCGGAAGCCCGAGGGATCGAAGTCGGCCTCGTACAACGCCGGCTGCGCCCGATACATCGCGTTGAGATCCTGCACGTACCGGCGCAGCGACGCGTGCATCGGATAATCGAGCAGGTGCCAGTCGAGGCTGCGGTCGTGGTTCCACTCGCGCCACTGCGCGAACTCGCCGCCCATGAACAGCAGCTTCTTGCCCGGATGGCCGTACATGTAACCGTACAGCACGCGCAGCGTCGCGAACTTCTGCCAGAGGTCGCCCGGCATCTTGTCGACGAGCGAGCCCTTCATGTGCACGACCTCGTCGTGCGAGAACGGCAGGATGTAGTTCTCGGTGTGCATGTACAGCGCCGAGAAGGTCACGCGGTTGTGGTGCCAGCGGCGGTGGACCGGGTCCTCGTGCACGTACGCGAGCATGTCGTGCATCCACCCCATGTTCCACTTGTAGGTGAAGCCGAGCCCGCCGAGGTGCACCGGCCGGGTGACGCCTGGAAACGCCGTCGACTCTTCGGCCGCGGTGATCGTCCCGGGGTGCTCGCCGTGCGTGAGCGTGTTCAGCCGCTGCAGAAAGCTGATCGCGTCCAGGTTTTCGCGGCCGCCGTAGGCGTTCGGCACCCACTGCCCCGGCTTGCGCGAGTAGTCGAGGTACAGCATCGACGCGACCGCGTCCACGCGCAGGCCGTCGACATGGTACTCCTCGAGCCAGAAGAGCGCGTTCGACAGCAGGAAGTTGCGGACCTCGTTGCGGCCGTAGTTGAAGATCAGCGTGCCCCAGTCCTGGTGCTCGCCCTGCCGCGGATCCTCGTGCTCGAAGAGCGCCGTGCCGTCGAACCGCGCGAGGCCGTGCGCGTCCTTCGGAAAATGGCCGGGCACCCAGTCGAGAATCACGCCGATGCCCGCCCGGTGGCACGTGTCGACGAACAGCTTGAAGTCGTCCGGCGGACCGAAGCGTGCCGTCGGCGCAAAGAAGCCGAGCACCTGATAGCCCCACGATCCGGAGAACGGATGCTCCATCACGGGCAGGAGCTCGATGTGCGTGAAGCCGCACTCCGCCACGTACGGCACGAGCCGCTCGGCCAGCTCGCGGTACGTCAGGAAGCGATCGCCGTCCTCGGGTACGTGCGCCCATGATCCGAGGTGCGTTTCGTAGATGGCCATCGGCCGATCCATCCAGGCGCCGCGCGCGGGACGCGTCGCCATCCAGTCGTGGTCGCCCCACGCGTAGCGCCCGACGTCGCGCACGACGGCGGCCGACTGCGGCGGCGCTTCGAAGGCGCGCGCGAACGGATCGGTCTTCTTGAGGATCGCGCCGGTGCGCGTCCGGATCTCGAACTTGTATTTCTCGCCCTCGCCCAGTGCCGGGACGAAGATCTCCCAGACGCCGTTCGGCACGAGCAGCCGCATCGGCGTCACGCGGCCGTCCCACCCGTTGAAGTCGCCGATGACGCTCACGCGCTCGGCGTTGGGGGCCCACACCGCAAAGTGGACGCCCTTGGTTCCTCCGAGCGAGACGAGGTGCGACCCGAGCTTGTCGTACATGCGGTGGTGCGTGCCCTCGGCGAGCAGGTGCAAATCGAAATCCGTCAGGACGCGGCCGTAGCGATACGGATCGTCGATCTCGAGGATGTGATCGGGAGCGAACGTGATGCGCAGACGATAGTCCGGACGCTCAGCGGGTGCGCCGGTAGCGTCCGGCTTCAGCCGGACCTCGTAGACGCCTCCGGAATGGCGCCTGGCCATTCGAACCAGCGCGCCGGTGGAGACGAGACGCAACTCCACCGACCGCGCGGCCGGCTGAAACGTCCGGACGACCGGCGTGCCGTCCTCATCGACCTGCGGGCCGAGGAGCGAAAACGGATCGGAATTGGTGCCGCCGACGAGCGCGGCCATCGCCGCGTCGAGCGGGGATCGGGCCTTCGTCGCCATGCTGAACCTTACCTGCCCGACCCGCCCGGTCTTTCAGACCTGCCCTGCACGCTACTTCGCGATCGTCGCCTTCTTGACGTAATCGAGCTTCGGGAACTGCCCCTTCAGGTATGCGTTCCCCTGCTGCTGGATGCTGCCCTGATTCGGCTTCTCGCCGTACTGATCGGTGATCTTCTCGACGACGTCCATCCCCGAGGTGACCTCGCCGAAGGGCGCGAACCCCTGCTTGTCGAGGCCGCCGTTGTCGCCGTAGTTGATGAATACCTGCGTGGTCCGCGTGTCCTTGCCGCGCGTCGCGAAGCTGACGTAGCCCTTCTTGTTGCTTTGCTTCACCGGATCGTCGGTGATGTTGGCGTTCATCCAGTTGGTCTGGATCGCCGGGTCGCCGTTGATGCCGAACTGCACCATGAAGCCGGGGACGACGCGGAAGAAGCGGCACTCGTCGTAGTAACCGTTCTTCACGAGGTTGTAGAAGCGATCGGCGCCCTTCGGCGCCCACGCACGCTGCACCTCGATGACAAACCTGCCGGCCGACGTGTCGAACGCCGCCTTGTAGGTCGCCGGCGCCTGCTCGGTGAGCGACGCGGGGTTCTTCAGCTTGTCCGCCTGCGCCGCGAGGCCGGCTGCGCACGCCAGCACCGCGATCGCGAGATACATCGGTTTCATGTCGTCTCCTCGAGGTCCGGCTGAAGCCGGACGCTACATGTATAGAGTGCCTTCGCCGGCGAGGACTGCTTCGCCGCCGACGCGAACGCCAGCAATCTTACCGTTCTTGTCCGCCTCGATCGAGATGTGGATGTGGCTGGGCCGCCCCATCTTTACGCCCTGGAGGCTGACCATCGCGGCAGCCTTCTCAGGCCGAACGATCTTGTGCCGCACGAGGTAGCAGCCCAGCGCGCCGCTTGCAATACCGGTCGCAGGATCCTCGGCCACGCCGAGGTCCGGCGCGAACATCCGGCTGTAGACCGTCGACTTCTTGTCGCCCGGCTGAGCGGAGAAGATGAACACGCCGTTCGGCCGAGGATTGATCCCGCCGAGCAGCGAGTCGAGCACACCCGGGTTCGCCGCCGCGCTGTCCACCGCGCTGCGCGTCGTCAGCGGCACGAACAGAAACGGCACGCCGCACGAGACAGCCTGCACCGGGTGGGCCGTGCCCGCGACGGCCGCCGGCGACAGCGAGAGCGCAGCGGCCGTGCGCGCCGGATCCGGAATCGGATCGCCGAAGGCGGGGAGCAGCTGCGTCATCCAGACGAACGACAGGTCGTCGCCGCGCCAGGTGAGTGCGACCGGGGTCGGGCCGACGCCGAGGCCGAACACGAACGTCTTCCGTCCGCGCTCGATCACGCCGGCGCGGGCGAGCGCGAACGTCGAGCCGACCGTCGGGTGCCCGGCCGCCGGCAGCTCTTCTCCCGGCGTGAAGATCCGCATCCGCACGTCGGTCCCCTGCTTCTCCGCCGGGAGCAGAAAGGTCGTTTCGGAAAAGTTCATCTCCTTCGCGATCGACTGCATGGCGTCCGCCGTGAGGCCGCGTCCGTCGAGGAAGACGGCGAGCTGGTTGCCGCCGAAGAGATGATCGGTGAAGACGTCGTAGTGCAAATAGCGGTAGGATCGGGCCATGGTGTTTGCGCATTTTACGACGAGCGAGGGAGACTTCACCGCGCAGCTGTTCGACGCCGAGACGCCGAACACGGTCGCCAACTTCACGGGGCTCGCCGACGGGTCGAAGGAGTGGACCGATCCGCGCAGCGGTCGGAAGGTGAAGCAGCCCTACTTCAACGGCACCGTTTTTCACCGCATCATCGACGGCTTCATGATCCAGGGCGGCGATCCGCTGGGCCAGGGCACGGGCGGCCCCGGGTATACGTTTGCGGACGAGTTCGCTCCGAAGCTCCGCCATTCGAAGGCCGGCATCCTGTCGATGGCAAACCGCGGACCGAACACCAACGGCGGCCAGTTCTTCATCACGCTGGCGGCGACGCCGTGGCTCGACGACAAGCACAGCGTCTTCGGCGAGATCGTGAAGGGGATGGACGTGGTGAAAAAGATCGGCAGCACGCCGACGTCCAAACCGGGAGACCGCCCCCTCAAACCGATCACCATCACGTCGGTGACGATCGAGAAGAAGTGACAGCGAATCAACTGTCAAGTTTCAACTGTCAACTATCAGCATGGGAGCTGATTAGCGGCACCGGAGCTGATAATCAGCACCGGAGCTGATAAGTTGCGAGTTGACAGTTGCAAGTTGCTATGCGCCGTGGCGCCGGAGGAGCGCCGCCGCCTCCCTGTGATTCTTTTCCTGCGCGAGCGACAACGCCGTCTTCCCCTCGCCGTTCGCGGCCGAGATGTCGGCGCCCTGCGCGATGAGCGCCCTCAAGACGTCGAGGTTGTTGTTCGCGGCGGCAAGGTGCAGCGGACGCCAGCCGTGCGCGTCGGACGCGTTCACGTCGGCGCCGCCGCCGATCAACACGCCCGCCACGAACTTGTGGTTCCCCGCGAGCGCGGCGTGCAGCGGCGTGTTGCCGTTCGGGTTGCGCGACCTGGCGGCGACGTCGGCGTCGCGCGCGAGCAGCAGCTCCGCGATCTTCGTGTGGCCGAAGAAGGCGGCGAGGTGCAGCGGCGTCCAGCCGTCCGCGCTGTAGCCGTTCACGGCCGACGTGTCGACGAGGCGCTCGGCGCGCTCCACTTCGCCCGCCGCACACGCTTCGAAGATCGACATCTCCGCGCCGCGGGCCACCAGCAGGTTCACGATGTCCTTCCGGTGGTGATAGACCGCTGTTAGGTTGGCGCTTTC
>Ga0126369_10002840_pt1 | contig 12444 bp, 11 predicted proteins | sample PanSoiMetaPlot_1_FD_109646 | JGI IMG/M metagenome (GOLD analysis project Ga0126369, IMG submission 109646) | Tropical forest soil microbial communities from Panama - MetaG Plot_1 | ecosystem: Environmental > Terrestrial > Soil > Tropical forest > Bulk soil | place: Panama | collected 2016-02-17 | reverse complement strand
GGATGACCTAAACCAGGGGCTGGACAACATCTTCTACAACCACAATTTGCCTCCCTTCATCGTCAAGCAGCTGATTCAAAAGCTGGTGACCAGCAATCCCAGCCGCGACTACGTCACTCGGGTCGTCCGTGTATTTCAGGACAACGGGTCAGGGGTTCGCGGAGACCTCCGGGCGGTGATCAAGGCGATCCTTTTGGACCAAGAGGCCCGCAATCCTCCCGGTCAGGACTTCGGAAAACTGCGCGAGCCGGTGTTGGCAATCACCACGTTGCTTCGAACCTTCAACACCGATTTTCCGGCCACGGATTTCGTTCTCGGGGAAAGCTTCCTGCCGTCCAACCTTCGCTTGGACGAAGACGTCTTCCGCTCGCCCACAGTGTTCAACTTCTACTCGCCGTTATTCCCGCTCGGCGGAGACCTGGTGGGTCCGGAGTTCGCGATCCAGGGCTCGGCTAACGCGCTGGCGCGAATCAATCTGGTGAATGCGCTCGTCTACACCGGCATTCCTCCCGACTCGAACCGGCCTTTGGGAACGAGCATTATCCCGGACCAAATGGTCGTGTATGCGGCGAACGGCCCCGACAACCTGGTGAGCTCGCTCAACACCCTGATGCTTCACGGATCAATGTCGGACGACATGCGAGCCGTGGTGCTCAATGCGGTCTCAGGAATTTCCGACCCATTCCAGATGGCTCAGTACGCCGTCTATCTGATTGCAACGTCTTCCTCCTACCAGGTGCAGAGGTAATCGCCATGGCTCAGACACGACGAGAATTTCTTCGCAACACGGCTTGTGGGACCCTGGCGGCCACCGCGATGGTGCGCGGGTTGGATAAGATGTTCCTGGTCAATGCCCTGGCCAAGCCAAACGATCCGACCGACTACAAGGCCCTGGTTTGTGTCTTCCTGTTTGGCGGTAATGACTCCAACAACATCGTCATTCCAGCGGACGACAACTACCAACAGTACTTTGACATCCGTAATCCATACAACTTGGCCATTGATCAGGGGTTGCTGCTGCAAATCACTCCGCCCAGCCAGCAGGGCCGCATCTTCGGGTTACACCCGAGTCTGACCGGCCTCCACGACCTTTGGGGACAGGGCAAAGTTGCAATCGTGGTGAACACCGGCACGTTGATGCAGCCGCTTACCCGACCTCAGTACGAGAGTGGAGTCGGGCGTCCGTATCAACTATTTTCGCACTCAGACCAACAGACTGCCCAGCAGACCTCGTTTGCCCAAGGACACGCCAGCGGAGGCTGGGGAGGACTCCTAGCGGATTATTTCCGTAGTAGGCAGACGTTTCCGGTCGTGACTTCGATCAACGGCGTGCAGGTGTTCAGCGCCGGGGTACGCACTCGGCCGCTGATCATCGGCGCCGCCCCGACGCGCATCGACCAGGTGCTTACGGTGACACGTCCCTATCCAGAGATTGGTCAGCTCGTGAATATCGAGCGGGCCGACGGCTCGCGGACGATCGTGCAAAACAGCGGGAACTTGGTGTTTGACGCACTGACCAATATGCAACGACTTCGCGATGTCGGCGATCCCACGATCAGCTCGTCTTTCCCGAACACGGGCTTCGCCAACCAGCTAAAGCAGGTAGCGAAGATGATTAAGATCGGCGCCGACCCTCAAGCATTGGGGCTTCAGCGGCAGATCTTTTTCGTGGGGATCGGCGGGTTCGATACCCACAACAACCAGGGTAAAGAAACAGGCCAGCAGGCCACTCTGTGGAACCAAGTCAGCTCGGCGATGTCGGCGTTCTACACCTGCATTGATACTGAGCTGAACCTGGCCAACCAGGTTACCAGCTTCACGATTTCTGACTTCAGCCGGACGCTCAAGCCGAACTTCGGCGATGCGGGGACAACCCCCGGTACTGACCATGCGTGGGGTGGTCACCAATTCGTAATGGGAGGAGCCGTGAACGGAGGGGACTTCTACGGAACCTTCCCGAGCTTTACCCTGGGCGGGGACGACGACGTAGACAACGGCTCGGGAGCACGAGGGCGCTTTCTTCCTCAAATCTCCGTTGACCAATATGCCGCCACCTTGGCGCTGTGGTACGGCGTGCCACTGAGCGACTTGGCGATGGTATTCCCCAACATCGTCAACTGGGCTGGCCGGGAGGACGTCGGATTCATGCAGCCGCCGATGGGTCCGGTGGCGGCCTCCAACGGACGCAGAAGCCTCGTGCGACGAGCTCTCGGTCTCTAAGAAAGAAGAAGTTTCCTCAGGATGTCGCCCGGTGCGGTGTTGGTTTCAGGGGCTCGCGGGCGCCGGGCGACATCTTGTGGAGCAACGTTGTAGAACGCTGGCCAGGCCGAACTCGGTAGCCCGATGGTTAGCGTACGCCCCTCACCCCTGGATCGACTGCTCCGCCCGCTTCACCGCTGGGTGTGGCGAAATCCACAGCGGCGCGCCAAGAAGTTGCTGCGGTTTGCCGACACTGAAGCCAGCGGGGGACAGGACCTTTCGCGCGCTGCGGAGCTGACCGAGGACGCACTGCTGCGTCAACTCTACCTGCGGCATGCGCTCGATGAGTTTCGACATGCTCGGCTGTTTCGCGACCGCGCCCTTGCCCTGAGCGGCACCCAGAACGGAGGTTCCACTCCGCGGTTTGAAGCCAACTGGCTCTCGCCGGGAGAACGCGGGCTCGATGAGCTGCAAATCGAAGCCGGCCCTCAGGATGCCCTGCTCGCGTTCCTGCACCTTTCCGAGAAAGCGGCCGCGGGTCGCTTCCGCATTTACCAAGAGGTCCTCGAGTCCGATCGAGCCACCCAGGCGGTATTCAGGGAAGTCTTACAGGACGAGGCGTTCCACATGGCATACACCTACAAGCAGCTGGTGCGGGTTTCGCCTCGCCGCCACGGATGGCGACTGTGGCAAGCGCGGCTTGGCAGGCTGTGGAGGGCGTACCTTCGGCTGATGGTGGCGCTGGCCGGCGCGATCGGAACCGTGCTGCTCTTGGTCCAATACTTCGTCCTACTCCCGCCTTTCGCCCTTTTGGCAAAAAGGGCCGCCCAGAAGGAGCAGCGAGGCTGGTGGACGCGCCCGCCGGCCAGCTCCCTCAAGAGCCAATACTGAGCGATGAAGATTCTCGGAATTTCCGCCCATTACCATGACTCCGCCGCCGCGCTGGTGGTGGATGGCATCCCGCGATTCGCGGTCCAGGAGGAGCGACTTTCACGGCGCAAAGGCGACGCGATGTTTCCCATGAACGCCATTGACGGGTGCCTGGAGTCCGCCGGGTTGGAGCCGCGGCAACTCGACGCCGTGGTCTTCTATGAGAAACCGTTCCTCAAATTCGAGAGGATTCTCACCTGCGCGCTGCGCGCCTTTCCGCGCTCCTGGAGGAGTTTTCCGCTCGCGATGCGTAATGCCCTCGGCCAGAAGCTGTGGATCAAGGGCACCATCGCCTCCCACCTCGGGTTTCCATTCGGTCGAATCCTTTTCACCCAGCACCATGAAGCGCATGCGGCGGCCTCATTCCTGACGGCGCCAACGCCCGAAGCCGCGATTTTGACCGCCGATGGAGTGGGAGAATGGGCCACGGCAACGTGCGGCCGAGGCCGCAAAGGGGCAGCCGGAGAGACCGAGATCAACCTCTCGCGTGAGATCCGCTTTCCTCATTCCCTCGGGATGCTCTACTCGACTTTCACCGCCTACCTCGGGTTCCGCGTCAACGAGGGGGAATACAAGGTGATGGGGCTGGCGGCGTTCGGCGAGCCGCTGATGCTCGATGCGGTGCATCGGTTGATCCGCCGAACAGCCGACGGAGCGTTTCAACTCGATCTCGACTTCTTTGACTTCCACTCGTCCGCCACCCGTTCGTACTCGCGGCGCTTCCTGGATCTGTTCGGTCCGGCGCGGGCCGCTGACGCGCCGATCGACTTGAAGAGCTCCGAAGGCCGGCGCTTTGCGAACATCGCGGCCAGCGTTCAGCGCGTGCTCGAGGACGTCCTGGTGGACATGGCCAAGCAGCTGCATCAAGAGACCGGACTTGGCGATCTCTGCCTCGGGGGAGGCGTGGCTCTCAACGGGTGCGCCAACGCCCGCATTCTTCGGGAATCCGGATTCGAGAGGGTCTTTGTGCCGCCCGCCCCCGGTGACGCGGGTTGCGCTCTCGGCGCGGCCTTATGGGCGGACCGCATCTCCTTCAAGCAACCGCACCGAGAGGTGCCCGACCATCCGTTCTGGGGGCCGACGGTGGATGCGAACGAATTGGCGCGGGTAGCTAAGGAGGATGGATTTCCTCTGCGGGAGTTTAGCGACGACGCAGAATTTCTCGATCAGGTCGCGCAGAGGCTCTGCCACGGTCGGATCGTCGGCTGGATGGAGGGGGCCTGCGAGCTTGGGCCCCGCGCACTGGGACATCGAAGCATTCTGGCGGCTCCGGCTCCGACGCAAATTCGCGAGCGCCTCAACCGCAGCGTGAAGTTCCGAGAAGAGTTTCGCCCGTTCGCGCCTGCGGTCCCGGCTGAAGTCGCGCACCGCTTCTTCGAGCTTCCACGTGGAGGCGAACGACTCGGGCGCTTCATGTCCGGCGTTTTCCCGGTTCGCTCCGAGTGGCGGCAACACCTTTCGGCCGTCACCCACGTGGACGGCACGGCTCGGGTGCAAGTGGTGGACGCGTCGATGGCGCCCCGCCTCCACGCGCTGCTGCAGGCGTACGGAGCCAAAAGCGGCGTACCGGTGCTTCTCAATACCTCGTTCAATGTGGCGGGCGAACCCATCGTCAACACCGCTCTCGAGGCCTACTCCACGTTCCGCCGCTGCGACATCGACGTGCTCGCCGCTGGATCGTACCTGGTCTCGAAGACGGCATCAGCGTCCTCGCTTCCTCTCCTCGAGGCGGTTGGATGATGGAGCCGGCCGAGTGCCGCTCCCTGCTCGCTTGTCCGCGCTGCCTCGGTTCCTTGGCCGATCTGGGGTGCCAGCAATGTGGCGCACAATACGAAAGTCCAGGCGGCATCCCGCGGCTGCTGCTTCCCCTAGACTCGAAGACCGAGCGAGTGCGGCGCTTCTACGAAGCGGCGCCGTTTCCGGGCTATTCGCCGCGCGAGGACTTCGCCGCCCTTCGGGCACGCGGCCAGCGCAGCGATTTCGCGCGACAGCTCGACGCCGCCATCCCCGCACGGGCCACGGTGCTGGAGCTGGGCTGTGGAACCGGTCAGATGTCGCTCTTCTTGGCGAACGGCGAGCGGCGGGTAGTGGCGGCCGACCTCGCGCGAGCGTCGCTCGAGCTTGCGGCCGCAGCAGCGCAAAAGATGGGCGTCTGCGGCGTGCTTTTCGTCGAGACCGATCTGCGACGGCCCGGTCTTCAGGCGGAGGCCTTCGACGTGGTCTGCTCCCTAGGCGTGCTCCACCACACGCCCGACCCGGCGGCGTCATTCGCCTGCCTGTCGCGATTGGTGAAACCCGGGGGGTTCGTGGTGGTGGGGCTTTACAACGCGTTTGCTCGATTGCCCCATCGACTCCGACGCGGGTTATCGCGGGCAAGCGGCTTTCGTTGGTTCCCGCTGGATCCGGTTCTAACCGAGCGCGGGACGGATCCGGCTCGGCGAAATGCATGGATTCGAGACCAGTACCGTCACCCGGAGGAACACCGCCACACCGTGCGCCAAGTGAGGCGCTGGTTTGCGCAAAACGGCCTCCAGTATCTGCGGACATTTCCCAGCTCGGTGCTGGATGGCTCGGCGGGGCAGAGCCTGTTTTCAGCAGCTGAGGATAGCTGGACCTTCGAGGAGTGGCTGGTTCAGCTGAGCTGGATGGCGACGCTTTGGCGCGAAGGTGGCCTGTTCATCGCGATCGGTCAGGCCCCACCGGCTGCGGATCCTCCTGGCCCGCGGTCAGGTACGCCGTAAAAGTCGTCACATCGATGTTTGTCCCACAGACGATGAGCGCGACGCGCTTTCCCCGAAGATGCCCCCGTAAGGGGCCCATTAAGGCCGCCGTAGCGGCAGCGCCCGCCGGTTCCACCGCGAGCTTCGCTTCGTGGAACAGAAAGGCCATGGCCCGCCGCAGCGCATCGTCGTCGACAAGAGTCAGCCGATCGACGTAGCGGCGGCAAAGCGCAAAACTGTAGGGCGCCGCATACGGAGCACCCAAGCTGTCGGCAATCGTTCGAACTCCATCGATTGCCTCCGGCTTTCCCGAGGCAAAGCTGCGGTGCATGGTGTCGGCGCCCTCAGGCTCGACCCCGAAGACCTCGCACTTGGGTTGCAGTCTCTTGACCGCCGTGGCCACTCCGGCGCACAGCCCGCCGCCACCGATGGGGATGATGACGGCGTCGAGATTCGGGACCTGCTCGCACAGCTCGTGACCCAACGTCGCGGTACCGAGCGCGGTGAGCGGACCTTCGAAGGGATGCACAAAGCTGCGTCCCTCCTGGGCCTCAATCTCGTGAACTCGCTCGAACGCTCGGTGAACGTCTTCCACCAACTCCACCTCAGCGCCAAAGGCCTTGCACCCTGCTACCCGGGCTGGATTGGCGTTTTTGGGCATCACCACCTTCGCGGTGGTGCCAAGAACCTTCGCCGCGTACCCCACCGCCATTGCGTGGTTACCTGCGCTCACTGCGGTAACGCCGCGCTTCAGTGCGGCATCGGGCAAGGCGAGCATCACGCAGAGCGCACCCCGCACCTTGAAGCTACCGGCAAACTGGAACAACTCCAGCTTGAGGAAGACCTCGGTTTTGGGCCCCAAAGCCTCGGTCAACCTTGGACCCTGACACTGCCAAACTGGTGTCCGACGGATCCATGGGATCAACCGCTCGCGGGCGTCGCGGATTTCGGCCAGCGAAGGAGCAACGGGCGATTCATCGCTCATGCGGTGGGACTATCGGGCTTGTTCGGGGAATGCAATGGCCGGGAACATGAGGCGTAGCTACAAGGTTGAGATGCTGCGGTCCCGATCCCGGGCGTGGCGCCGAGCCCTGAAAAGCCCCCCAAAATTCACTTTTCGGGCGCGGAAAACGGATCCCACTATCCGCGCCACGCTCGGGATTCGGGTCCGTGTTTGAAGCAAAGGAGATTGTAATGCAACGAATCGCTCTTGGCATTGGGCTGCTGTTGCTGGCTGGAACAACCCGTGCGGCGTCTGACGACAAATCGGAACCGAAAAAACATGAAAAAGGCTGGGTGATCCGCTTTGGAGGCAGCCACCTTGGCGTTCAAGCGCTGGAGATCTCCAAGGAAGTTCGGGAAATGCTGGGCGCCCCCGCGGATTCCGGAGTCCTGGTGAACAAGGTTGAGCCGGACAGCGCGGCTTCGGAGGCGGGGGTCAAAGCCGGCGATGTGATCGTCGAAATCGAGGGCGCAAAAGTGGCCGACACCCGAGACATCCGAGAATCGCTGGCGAAGAAGGAGGCCGGCCAGAAGGCGAACGTGGTGGTGATTCGCGACAAGTCTCGAAAAACCCTGACCGCCACCGTGAAGGAACGCTCGGGTATGCTCGGGATGCGTTTCCCAGAGGATGGGTTTTGGATCGACGAGTTTGGACACGGCGTTCACAAGCAACTCGAAAAACTTCAGGAGCGAGTGGCCGAGTTGGAAAAGAAGGTTAAGGACCTCGCCCCTGGAAAGTAGGGCCACTCAAGACTTTTTCCGTCGTGAAGGTTGAACGCGCGGCGGTTCGCCGAGCTGCTTCTCGTAGTGGGGCGGCCAAGGAGCATCGCCCAAGCCGGCGGTTTCCTGCCGGGCAGAAAGTTCGAGCAACGGCGCCAAGTCGTAGGTCACCGAGTCGAGCTGCTCGGCTGGATCTCCAATCGACGCCAGCCGCGAGGGAACCGTTTCCAGGGTGAAGTTGCTAGGGTCCACATCGGGTACCTCTTCCCAGGTCAACGGGGTGGAGACCCGAGCGTCTGGAGTCGGACGAACCGAGTAAGCGGACGCGACGGTTCGGTCCTTGGCGTTTTGGTTGTAGTCGAGGAACACGCCGTGACGCTCCTCCTTCCACCACTTGCTGGTGGCAATCTCAGGGGCGCGCCTTTCGACTTCCCGGGCCAAGGCCAGGGCAGCGCGGCGGACCTCGGAGAACGTCCATTGCGCTCGCAGCCGAACAGCGATGTGCATCCCTCGGGAGCCGGAGGTCTTTGGAAAACCCTCCATTCGATGTTCGGCCAGCACCTCTCGCACCAGCAGCGCCACTTGTTGCACTTGCTGCCAGGAACTGCCCGGGCTGGGATCGAGATCGACGCGCAACTCGTCGGGATGTTGCAGGTTGGAACGCCGAACCGGATGTGGATGTAAGTCGATGCAGCCGAGGTTGATGACCCACGCCAGCGATGCGGGATCGTTTGCCACCACTTCTTCCGCGGATCTGCCGGAGGGAAATCGGATCACCACAGTCTCGATCCACGAAGGGCGGGGGGTAGGCGCTCGCTTCTGGTAAAAGAACTCTTCCGCCACACCGTTGGGATAGCGCTTGAGCACGATGGGACGATCTCGAATCCCCCGCAGCGCACCTTCCGCCACCTGAAGGTAGTACTGAACCAGACGCAGCTTGGTGAGCCCCCGTTCTGGAAAAAAGAGCTTGTCTGGATTGGAAATCGTCACTTCCCGGCCGTCCAGTCGCAGCGTCACTGACGAGCCACGGGCGCCCACTTCTCAGCGAACTACCAGCACCGAGCGACCGGCATGGTGGACGACACGATCGCTGACGGATCCGACCAAGAATCGCCCCAGCGGACCAACCCCTCGCGCTCCGACCACCACCAAGTCGATCTTGAGCTTCTCGGCCTGGGCGCAGATCGTCTCCGCGGCGGTGCCAGTCTCGACCATCTTGTCGACCTTGCCGGACACACTGCCGCCCGCCACTTCGTCCAGCAATTTGTGCGCCGCCTCGATTTCCTCGGGTGACGAGCGGGGAAACTCCAGAAACGAGTCCATCGGACCGACTGCGATCACGCGCGGGGGCTCAATCACGAACAACAGCGTCAACCGCGCACCAGCCTGAGAAGCCAAATCCTTTGCGAATCGAGCGGCTTTGCGGGAGCCGGCGGATCCATCCACGCCGACCAAAATGTGGTTGACCATCTCGAGCCCTCCTGCGGCATCCGTTTCGAGTCCAAGATGGCACTACCGAGAGGCAAATGCGACCGCCTTCCCCTTCGCTGACCGGCGGATAGGACGGCGAACATTGACAGCAGCCCCTCCCCCCGGCAGGGTGCCCGCCAAATGGCCGAATCCAAAAAGTTCTCCATTGGCCTGATCCAGATGCGCTGCGGCGTGGATCCCGCTCGAAATCTCGAATCGGCGGTGAACCGAATCCAGGCGGCCGCGCGACTGGGGGCCCAGATCGTGTGCTTGCCGGAGCTGTTTCGCTCGCAGTACTTCTGCCAGCGCGAGGATCCTAAGGCGTTCGACTTGGCGGAGCCGGTTCCCGGCCCGACGACGGAGGCGCTCTCCAAGGTCGCCAAGGAAGCGCGCGTCTGCGTGGTGGGCTCGGTTTTCGAGCGGCGAGCCGCGGGCGTGTACCACAACACCGCGGTGACTCTGGATGCTGACGGAAAGCTGCTTGGCCTCTACCGGAAGATGCACATCCCCGATGATCCGCTCTACTACGAGAAATTCTATTTCACGCCCGGAGACCTCGGGTTTCGCGCCTTCGCTACTCAATTCGGCTCGATCGGGGCGCTGGTGTGCTGGGATCAGTGGTACCCGGAGGCCGCCCGGTTAACGGCGCTCGCTGGCGCCAACGTTCTTTTCTATCCAACCGCGATCGGATGGCACCCGAAGGAGAAGGCGGCTTACGGGGAACAACAGCTTTCGGCTTGGCGAACCATCCAGCGCGCGCACGCGATCGCCAACGGCGTCTACGTTGCCGCGGTGAACCGGGTCGGACATGAGGGGCCGTCAGACGGCGGCCTGGAGTTCTGGGGAAGCTCTTTCGTGTGCGATCCCTTCGGCGTGGTGGTGCGCGAGGCCGCTACCAACGAGGAGGAAACGTTGGTGGTGGAGTGCGACCTGGAACATCTGGAAGAAGTTCGGAGGAACTGGCCTTTTCTGCGCGATCGTCGGATCGACGCCTACGGGCAGATTTCCCAGCGGCTTCTGGACCGGTGAGCCCGGCGGCTGATGAGACACCCGCGGGGGCGGCTTTTCGCATGCCTGCGGAATGGGAGCCGCACGAGGCCACTTGGCTCGCGTGGCCGCACGAGCGCTCCGACTGGCCCGGAAAGTTCGCACCGATTCCCTGGGTGTACACCGAGATCGTTCGCCATCTCGTTGTAAGCGAGCGGGTCCATCTTCTCGTCCACAGCGCGCGGGAGCAACAGCAGGCCACTTCGACGCTGCGCAAAGCGCACGTGGCCTTGGAACGAGTGGAATTCTTCCGGGTGCCGACGAATCGCAGCTGGATCCGCGACTACGGTCCCATCTTCGTCGCCGGCAAAGCTGGCCAGCTCGGGATGGTGAAGTGGAAATTCAACGGATGGGCCAAATATCCCAATTACCAGAAGGACGGGCGAGTCGTGGATCGGCTGGCCCGCGCGCTGCGCACCCGCGTCTGGAAGGCAGCCCTCAAAATGGGAGTTCGCGAGCGCCCGATTGTTCTCGAGGGCGGCAGCATCGACGTCAACGGGGCCGGGAGCCTGCTGACCACCGAAGAATGCCTGCTCTCGCCGATCCAGGCTCGTAACCCGGGGGTGTCGAAAGAGCAGATGGAACAGGTCCTGGGCGCGTACCTCGGGGTACGAAAGGTGCTCTGGCTGGGAGATGGAATTGCCGGCGACGACACCCATGGACACGTCGACGACATTGCTCGATTCGTGGACCCTCAGACCGTGGTTCTGGCACTCGAATCCAACCCGAGCGATCCGAACGCAAAAAAACTGGACGCCAACCGCGCCCTGCTCGAGTCGATGACCGACCAGCACGGAAGGCCGCTGCGGCTGGCGTTTCTTCCCATGCCCGCCCCGGTCTATTTCGCTGGCCAAAGGCTCCCCGCCAGCTATGCGAACTTCTACATCGCCAACCGGGTGATTCTGGTCCCGACGTTTAACGACCCCAACGATCGGCGAGCCTTGGAGGTGTTGGGCGATCTCTTCCCGACTCGGAAGGCGGTTGGAATCCACGCCACGGACCTGGTCCTCGGCCTAGGAACCCTGCACTGCATGACGCAGCAACAGCCCCTTCAGCAGCAGGAGTGAAGCAGCGCCCCAAGCCGTTCAATGCCGGTTTCAATCAACTCGGGGGAACGGTTGGAAAAGTTGAGCCGCAGGAAATTGTGTTTCGGCTTGCTGGCGAAGAAAGGTGCGCCTGGGACGAAGGCGACCTTGGCTCGGATTGCATCCTTGAGCAACGATTCGGCACGTACGTGAGGCGGCAGCTCGACCCAAAGAAAGAGGCCGCCTTCGGGAGATGTCCAGCGGACGTTTGCGGGGAAGTACTTGCTCAGGGCTCGGAGCATCGCGCCCAGCCGTTGGCCATAGACCGAACGAATTTTCGCCAGGTGGCCGTCGTAATCGAAGCTCTCCAGGAGTCGCGCGACCGCGTGCTGCAGCAAGGTGCTGGTGTGCAGATCCGTGGATTGCTTGGCGGTGGTCATCGCCTTGAACACCGGCTCGGGAGCCACCGCCCATCCAATGCGCAGGCCCGGGCTGAGCGTCTTGGAGAAGGTGCTCAAGTAAATGACCAAACCCTCGGGGTCCATCGAGGCCAAAAGCGGACTTGAGCTGCCGACGTAGCGAAGCTCGCCGTACGGATTGTCCTCGACCACCGGCACGCCATGTCGGCTCGAAAGCTCGGACAGCTGTCGCCGGCGCTCCAGTGACAGCGAAGTGCCCTTTGGGTTGTGAAACTCCGAGACCACGTAAATCAGTTTGGGGTTGGAGTTTTGAAGGGCCCGCTCCACCTCATCTACGCGCATTCCGTGCTCGTCGCTGCCCACGGGGATGAACTTCGCTTCGTATCCGCCGAACGTTTGTAGCGCAGCGAGGTAGCAGGGGTTTTCGACTACCACCTCGTCGCCGCGGTCCAGAAACACCTTCGCCACCAGGTCGATGCCCTGCTGTGAGCCACTGGTGATGAGCACCCGATCTGCGGTGGCGGCGATCCCCCGCGCCTGCAGTCGCTTTGCCAACCATTCTCGCAGCGGCCGCCACCCCTCGGTGGTGCTGTACTGCATCGCCGCGCCGGCATCCCGGGCGAGTACGTTCGCGAGCGCCTGAGACAGCGGCTGCGCGGGAAACAGCTCGGGCGCCGGCAAGCCGCCGGCGAAAGAGAGTACGTCCGGGCGCTCGGTGACCTTGAGGATCTCCCGGACCGCGGAGGCTTTGATCCGCGACATCCGCGAGGCGAGGCGATATTTCGGGGCTGCGACGGCGGGAATGGGTACAACGTTCATGCGCCCTCCTTGGCTCGCCCGATGACCCGCAGTCGGCGCGAGGGGTTAGATGCTTCGATCCGAGTGGTCTCCTTCACGGAGGCTAAAACGAGC
>Ga0126369_10002839_pt1 | contig 12445 bp, 14 predicted proteins | sample PanSoiMetaPlot_1_FD_109646 | JGI IMG/M metagenome (GOLD analysis project Ga0126369, IMG submission 109646) | Tropical forest soil microbial communities from Panama - MetaG Plot_1 | ecosystem: Environmental > Terrestrial > Soil > Tropical forest > Bulk soil | place: Panama | collected 2016-02-17 | reverse complement strand
TACTTCCAGCGGTTGCCCAATTCGCTGACGCTCGGGCTGGCGGCGACGCTCATCTCGCTCCTGATCGGTATTCCCGCCGGGATCATCTCCGCGGTGAAGGTGAACAGCGCGTGGGACAACGTCGCCAAGGGCGTGGCGCTGCTCGGTCTCTCGATCCCGGGCTTCTGGCTCGGCCTCGTGCTGATCCTCACGTTCTCGGTCTGGCTCCGCTGGCTGCCGACCTCGGGCGCGGGCGACTGGCGCCACGTCGTCATGCCGGCTCTGGCCCTCGGGTGGTATTTCGCCGCGTCGATGCTGCGGCTGACGCGCTCGAGCATGCTGGAGGTGCTCGGCAGCGAGTACATCAAGCTCGCCCGGCTCAAGGGCCTGCCCGACTTCGTCGTCATCGCCATGCACGCGTTCAAGAACGCGCTGATCCCGGTCTTCACCCTGGCCGGCGTCAACATGGTCGTCATGGTCAACGCCGCCGTGATCATCGAGGTCATCTTCGCGTGGCCGGGCATCGGCCGCCTGCTCTACGAGGGCATCTTCCAGCGCGACTTTCCGCTGGTGCAGGGTGTGGTGGTCATGGCGGGATTCATGATCGTCGGCATCAACCTGTTCGTGGACATCCTGTACGCCTTCATCGATCCGCGGATCCGACTCTCGCGATGAGGTAGACGATGGCGACGATTCCCGCGAACACCCGGCTCGTATCGCAACGGACGGCGTCGGGCCGGCTCGGCGCCGTCGTGAAGGCGGCCCGCGAGGCGCCGCTGATGGCGGTCGTCATCCTGGGCGGGCTCATCGTCGTTGCGCTGCTCGCCGACCTGATTGCGCCCTATGATCCGACCGTGCCGGTGAAGGGCGCCGAGATGTTCGTGCCGCCGTTCTGGATGGACGGCGGCAGCCTGGCCACGCCGCTCGGCACCGATTTCCAGGGCCGCGACATCCTGAGCCGGCTGATCTACGGCGCGCGCGTGTCCTTGATCGTCGGCCTGATGGGCACCCTGGTGGCCGGCGGTCTCGGCACGGGGCTGGGCATCCTGTCCGGCTACATCGGCGGCTGGGTGGACCAGATCATCATGCGCGTGACCGACGCCTGGCTCGCGCTGCCGGCGATCGTCTTCGCGATCTTCCTGGCGGCCATGGTCGGCCCGAGCATGTGGAACATCATCGTGATCCTCGGGCTGGTCTACTGGACCCGCTACGCGCGCGTCATTCGCGGCGAGGTGCTGAGCCTGCGCGAGCGCGACTTCGTCAAGCTCGCCGAGATCGCCGGCGCCAGCAAGCTGCGCGTGATCCGAAAGCACATCCTGCCGAACGTCCTCAACACGGCGACGGTGCTGGCGAGCCTGACGGTGGGCGTCGTCATCATCGCCGAGGCCTCGCTGAGCTTCCTCGGCGTCGGCGTGCCGCCGCCGCAGCCGGCGTGGGGTCTCATGCTCTCGGAGGCGCGTCCGACGCTGATGGCCGGGCAGTGGTGGCTCACCGTGTTCCCCGGCTTCTGTATATTGTTGATCGTCCTCGCGACGCAGCTCTTCGGCGACTGGTTGCGCGTCAGGCTCGATCCCCAGACGAGAAACCTCTAGGCTTGGAGGCGGTGGCGCACGACGTAGTCTTACAGATCGCGGGCCTGCAGACCCATTTCTTCACGTTCGGCGGCACGCGCGTCCTCCGGGCGGTGGACGGCGTCGACTTCAGCCTGCGAGCGGGCGAGACCCTGGGGCTCGTCGGCGAGTCGGGCAGCGGCAAGACCACGACGTGCCTCTCGATCGTCGGGCTCCTGCCGCGCGCGGCCCGCATCGTGGGCGGACGCGTCGTCTTCGAGGGCGAGGACCTGACGAAGAAGAGCCAGCGCGAGCTTCGACGGATCCGCGGCCGCCGCATCGCGGTGATCCTTCAAGACCCGATGGCGTCGCTGAACCCGCTCTTCACGATCTATCGCCAGGTGGCCGAGCCCGCGTTCTTTCACCAGCACCTGCGCGGCCGCCGGCTGCGCGAGCGCGTGCAGGGCCTGCTGCGCGCCGTGCGCATCCCGTCGCCCGAGTGGCGCATGCGCGAGTATCCGCACCAGATGAGCGGCGGCATGCGCCAGCGCATCGTCGGCGCCATCGCGCTATCCGGCGGGCCGCGGCTGGTCATCGCCGACGAGCCGACGACGAACCTCGACGTGACGATCCAGGCGCAATACCTCGATCTCCTGAAGGACATTCAGCGCGAGACCGGCGTGGCGCTGATCTTCGTGACGCACAATCTCGGCATCGTCGCGAAGATGTGCGACCGGGTCGCCGTCATGTACGCCGGCAAGATCGTCGAGCAGGCGCCGGTGCGCGAGCTCTTCGACTCGCCCAAGCATCCGTACACGCGCGCGCTGCTCGGCTCGATGCCGCGGCTCGGCAGCAAGGAGCCGCTCTATTCGATCCGCGGTCAGCTCCCGAACCTGGCCAATCTGCCCGCGGGGTGTGCGTTTCATCCGCGCTGTCCCGACGTCATGCCGCGCTGCATGACCGAGGAGCCGCGCGACTTTCGCCCGGGCGACGGCAGCGTCGCACGGTGCTGGCTCCTGGACGATGTCCTCACCCGTTCTTGAAGTCCGCGCGCTCAAGAAGCACTTCCCGGTGCGCGGCCGGCTGCTCGGCGGCCCGGCGACGTGGGTGAAGGCCGTCGACGGTGTAGACCTCGCGATCGGCGCGAGCGAGACACTCGGGCTCATCGGCGAGTCCGGCTGCGGCAAGACGACGACGTCCAAGCTGATCCTGCGACAGGAGACGCCCACGTCCGGGACGATCAGCTTCGAAGGGCGCGACATCGCCGGCCTCGAGGGCCGCGACCTGATGGCGTACCGGCGGTCGGTGCAGGTCGTATTCCAGGATCCGTTCAGCTCGCTGAGCCCGCGCATGCGCGTGCGCGACATCGTCGCCGAGCCGCTCGAGATCCACACCGACCTCTCGCCGGCGGCGATCGACGAGCGCGTGGGCCACGTGCTGGAGCTGGTCGGGCTGGCGCCGGACGTCGCGCCGCTGTTCCCCCACGAGTTCAGCGGCGGCCAGCGCCAGCGGATCGCGATTGCCCGCGCGCTGGCAACCGACACGCGCCTGATCGTGCTGGACGAGCCGGTCTCCGCGCTCGACGTATCGGTGCGCGCCCAGATCATCAACCAGCTCGAGGAGCTGCAGAAGAAGCTCGGCGTGAGCTATCTCTTCATCGGCCACGACCTCGCGACCGTCGCCCACATCAGCCACCGGATCGCGGTGATGTACCTCGGCAAGATCGTCGAGACCGCTGAGAGCGACGCGCTCTGCACGCGCCCGATGCATCCGTACACCCAGGCCCTGTTCGCCGCCGCGCTCCCGTCCCACCCAGACGAACGCGCCCAGACGAAGCCGATCACCGGCGAGATCCCGAGCGCCCTCAGCCTACCGTCCGGCTGCCGCTTCCATCCCCGCTGTCCCTCAGCGATGCCGGTCTGCTCCCAAGTCGAGCCGACCCTGCGCCGCCGCGACAGCGGCGAAGTAGCCTGCCACCTCTACGAATAAACCGCGCGGGTGTAAAGCGTGAGGTTGCGCCAAGTCACTAAACCGTCGGCGGTGTAAACGCCGCAGGAAGGGACGAGGTCGTCAACGAAGCCGATGGGCCCTTTTCCGCAGCCTGCCTGCTACTCGCCGGCGTCCACGATCGCGATGACGGGCCCTCCGCCCTGCGGCCCCTGGTGCATCGCGTCGACCGAGACGAATACCGCGGGATCGCCGATCGCGGCCGCGGCGACGCCGCCCACGGCAGCCTTGGAGTGGCGGTGGTGGTGGACGTCCGAGTCGTCGAGCATGATCTGGCGCCGGCCGCGCAGCCTGGCGCGATGGTCGGCCTCGGACTTGATGAAGCAGTTCACGAGGCGGCCCTTCAGATCCTCCGAGCGCGCACGCTCCGGCAGGTTGAGGCCGGCGTTGCGGATCGCCGCGTAGATGCCGTCGAGATCGAGCGCGTCCTTCATGACGCTGTGGCCGATGCGGTAGCGTCCGCCGGCGCCGGCCCGGTTGCCCATCAGGACGATCTGCGCGCGCGTGAGCTCGACGCCCGAGGAGCAGGACGCGACCGACGAGTAGAGATCGAGGTCTCGGCAGATCTGCTCGGCGCGCGGCATCGGCAGCTCGCCGAGCGCGACCGCGATGCCGAGGCCGGTCGTGCCGTTCGACACGCCCATCGAGTCGTGCACCTCGCACGCCACGGTCTGGCCCCGGCGCTTGGCGTCCTCGACCCAGTCGATCGTGAGGAGCGGTGTCTTGGTCTGCACGTAGTGCACGTCCCGAGGGTCCTCGATGCCGGCATTCTTCATCGCCGCCTTCACGCCCTCGGCGACGACCTCGATCATGCGCGGACGCCCGATGTCCTCGGGCAGGAGCTCGTCGCTCATGGCCGTGCCGATCACGAGCCGCGCTTTGTCCGCGGGCCCCTTGCTGTCGTTGCGCGCGAAGATAGTCGCGTGCGGCGTGATGATGCCATCGCATCCGCCGGACCACACCATCGGGATCGTGGCCACCTCGGCCTCGCTACGCTTGCCGTGCTTGAGCAGGACGCGCCTGAAGGCGTGGTCCGCGAGCAGGCGGGTGAAGTCATTGACTCCGCCGTTGCCCTCGGTCTTGCCGATGACCGCGATGACCTGATCGGCGGTGAACTGGCCCGCTTGGATGCGCTCCTCGAGGCCGGACGCGTCCTGAACGCTCTTGAGCTCGACCTTCGCCACTTCGACGGCCATGGTGCGTGTCTCCTCTTACGGTGCGGGAACCGCCGCGATCAGAGCGGCCGGGGCTCGACGCGGATCCCGGTCTCGGGCGAAAGATCGATGCGCAGCACCGTGCCGGCCGGCTCGCCGGCGCCGGTCCAGTCGGCCACCGGCGCACCGGCGTAGTAGGCGACCACGCCGCCCTGGCTCACGTCGGTCCGCACGTGCTGGTGGCCGAGCGCGACGTAGTCCCAGCCCGTATCGCGGATCTCGTCGGCGTAGATCGGCGACGAGCGATCGGGCCGCTGCCGCGACTCGTAGAAGAAGCCGTGCGCCATGGCCAGGTGCCATCGGCCGTCGCCGCGACCGGGGATGTGGGCGAGCGGCTGAAAGCCGGGTTCGTGCTCTTCCATCGCGCGGCCCCAGATGACCGTGTCGAGCTCCGGAAGCTCCACGATCTCGCCGTTCAGCCGGCGGATCACCCGGACATGGCGCGAGCCGGCGGCGAGGTCGTGCCGGTCGTAGATCGCGTTCGTGTAGAGCGCGTCGTGGTTGCCAGGCAGGATCACGACGGGCCGGGCGAGCCGCGCAAGCTCGGCGCGGGCGAACTCGACGGCCTCGTCGGACACGCGATTGTGGTCGAAGAGGTCGCCGGCAATCAGTAGCAGATCGACCTCGTCGCGGAGCGCGCGATCGACGATGCGCGACAGCACGCGCCGGCCACGCGCCTGATGGAGGGCTTGCTGGCGCGCATCGCCGTAGCCGTCACTCTCGAGGTGGACGTCGGCGGTGTGCAGGACTCTCAAGGGCCGTCGAAATGAGGACATGATCAGCAGCATGCCACATTTCCGTTGCATAATGCCCGGCATGGCGCCTTCAGTCGCGACACCCCAGGAGTGGCTCCGCACGTTCGAGGCCGCCGTCCGCGCGCGCGATTTCGCCGGCGGCAAGGAGCTGTTCGCCGCCGACGCGATGGCGTTCGGCACGTGGGCGCGTGCGGTGACCGGTCTCGACAACATCATGCGTGAGCAGTGGCAGAACGTCTGGCCGCGCATCCGCGATTTCCACTTCGAGCCGGACACGAGCGTCCACGCCGCGGGGGATAGCGCGTGGATCGCCGGCGGCTGGCTGACCGAGGTGACGGGGCCCGACGGCCGCCCCTTCACGCGCCCGGGCCGCGGTACCTTCGTCCTCGAGCGCCGCGGTGGAAAATGGCTGGCGGTCCACAGTCACTTCTCGCTCCTGCCGTCGCAGTCCGAGACGGCCCACGGCCGGCTCCCGAGCGACGCCGCGCGCTCGTGAGCGCCGTCCGGGTTCGCCCGGCACGCCTCGAGGAGGCGGCGATCCTGGCCGAGATGGCCAACGACCTGAACGAGCACGTCGGGATCTACGGCCGCCCGTTCACCGCCGAGAAGATGCGTGCCGACGGCTTCGGCGCCACGGCCGCATTCACGCCGCTGGTCGCGGAGCTCGACGGCGCCGTGGTGGGCTATGCGTTCTTCAGCATGGGCTACGACACGGACATCGCCGACCGGGCGATGTGGCTCCACGACATCTTCGTGACGCCCGCCGCGCGGGGAAAGGGCGTCGGCTACGCTCTCATGGCGGCCGTTGCGGCGGAGACGGTGCGCAGGGGCGGCAAAACGCTCGCCTGGGGCGTGCACTCCGCGAACGCGGGCGCGCTCGAGTTCTATCGGCGCCTGGGCGCGACCGGCGGCGAAGCGAAGATCATGGGTCTCGGCGGCGCGAGGCTGCGCGCGCTGGCCGCCGGCGGGGTCAGCGCGTCATGAGCCGGTAGCCGGCTCCATCCTCCAGACTTCCACGTCGTAGACCAGCTTTCCGCGCTCCATCGCCGAGGTGACGACGGCGAATCCAGCGGCGTCGTCGGTGATCGCGACGACGTTGAGGTTCTTCGCGCCCGTTCCCGCGAGCCGCGAGGTCTTGCGCGTGAGATCGAACAACCGCATGCCGCGCCGGTCGTTAGTCGGCGCGAGCAGCCGGCCGTCCTCGGTGAACCGCAGCGCTCCGCCCGGCGGGCCGCCGGCCTCGCGGTCGGCCTCCATCAGGATCTCGGTGCCGAGCATCACGTCCCAGGCGTAAACCGTCCCCTCGATGGTGACCGCGGCGGCTTTCGCGCCGTCGGGCGACAGCGCGACCAGGACCGCCCAGACTTCCGGCTCCGGCAATCCGCGCGGCAGCGGACCGGGACGACGCGAACGGGCCACCGAGAAGGTGTGAAGAGGAGTGGCCGAGATCGCATCCCAGACCGTCACGTCGCCCTCGTGGCCGGCGGTGATGAGCCGCTGGCCGTTGGCGGCCAGATCGAACGAGGTCAGCTCCTCGCGGTGCGAGCTCGTGAAGCGGGCGATCGCGGTGGGCCCCGCGACGGCGACGATGACGACCTCGCGCGCGCACATGACGGCCAGGCGTTCCCCCAGGCCGTCGAAGCGCAGCCCGGAACAGCGATGACCCAGGGGAAGATTCGCCAGCTCGGTCCATGCGCTCGGGCTGGCGCCGGATCGCCAGAGCGTCAAGTTCCCCACGGCGAGCGAGGCGAGCACGTCGCCGGAGGGCGCGAAGGCGAGGTCGGCGACGGCGTGGCGAGACACTCCAAAGGTGGCCGGCTCGGTGCCGCTTGCCGGCGTCCAGACGCGGATCGAGCCGTTGCGCTGGCCGATCGCGACGCGGCTGCCGTCGCGGCTCAGCGCGACCGTGTCGACGTACGCGCCGGGCGTGTTGACGTCGGCGATCTCGATGACCCGGGCTGCCAGAGGCCGAGCCGGCGGCGCCTGTCCGCAGCCGCTCGCGACGACGGCCGTCAACACGGAGGCAACGATGCGCATGAAAAAATCTTACGACGGCGATCGGCCCGCAAGCGAATTTGGCGTATCGTGCTGTCGTGATCGTCTATCTGGTCGACGGCACGTACGAGCTATTCCGTTACTTTCTCTCACCGGCCGCGGCCTTCGAGCGGACCGCTCCGGAAGAGCTGCGGGCGGTGCGTGGCGTCGTGACCTCGATGCTCGGCATGCTCGAAGGCGGTGCCACGCATCTGGGAGTGGCCACCGACCACGTCATCGAGTCGTTTCGCAACGAGCTCTGGCCGGGCTACAAGACCGGTGAGGGTGTCGATCCAATGCTCCTCGCGCAGTTCGAGCCGCTCGAGGACGCGCTGCGGGCGCTCGGTGTCACGGTCTGGGCGATGGTCGAGTTCGAGGCCGACGACGCGCTCGCCGCGGCGGCGGCGATGGCCTCCGCCGACGCGCGCGTCGAGCAGGTGATCGTGTGCACGCCCGACAAAGACCTGGCGCAGTGCGTCCGTGGCAGCCGGGTGGTCCAGCTCGATCGCCGCCTGCGCGAGCTGCGCGACGAAACGGGAGTCCAGCAGAAGTTCGGCGTCATGCCGGCGTCGATCCCGGACTGGCTCGCGCTCGTGGGGGACAGCGCCGACGGCTTTCCGGGCCTGCCCGGCTGGGGCGCCAAATCCGCGGCGACGGTGCTGGCCCGCTATCGTCACCTGGAGCAGATTCCCAAGCGCGCCGAGGCGTGGCACATGCCGATGCGCGGGACGGAGCGGCTGGCCGCGACCTTGGTCGAGCAGTGGGAGCGCGCGCTGCTGTTTCGCCGCCTGGCGACCTTGCGCGAGGACACCCCGATCGGCGCCGACGTGGACGCGCTCCGCTGGAAGGGGCCGCGCAAGGACTTCGCGGAATGGGCCGAGCGGCTCGGCGCGCCGTTGCTACAGGAGCGCGCGGCGAAGCTGGCGGCCGCCCGATCCCGTCAGGTCTGAAGGTCCCCAACCGCCGCGGATAACGCCTCGAGCTCGCCTCGCCACGACTTCGGCGCGACCACCGGGCGCACGACGAACTTCGAGAAGCCGACCGAGATGAACCGCTCGATGACGGTCCGCAAGGCCGGCAGGCCCACCGGTGTCAGCTCCACCGAGCGCGGGCGCCGCGCCGTCATCGCGCGGGCCATCTGAGGATCGATCGGGTCGCGCGCGTAGCCCAGGCTGACGCCGAAGTGCTCCGGACTGATCGTGCGCCCGGCCTTCGCCGCGACGTCCTCGATGACCGCGCGGCCCGCCTTGGCCTCCTCGGGCGTGCATTGCGAGGGAAGCCAGCCGTCCGAGAGCCGGCCGCAGCGCTCCAGTGCCGCGGGCACGTTGCCGCCGAGCCACACCTCGAGCGGCTGCTGGACGGGCAGGGGCCAGAGCTTCACGTCGCGGAAGCTCCCGGCGACGCCTTCGTGGCTTACGGTCTCGCCGGCCCAGAGACGGCGCAGGAGCGGCAGCGCCTCGTCGATGAACGCGCCGCGGCGCTTGGGCTCGAGCCCGATGGCGTCGCGCTCGGGCGCGTAGGTGAGCCCGGGAACCAAGGTCACCAGCAGTCGCCCGTTGGAGAGCACGTCGAGGCTGGCGAGCTGCTTGGCGAATCGCACGACGTTGCGCCCCGGGAGCAGCATCGTGGTGCCGATCTTCAGCCGCGGATTGCTCGCGGCCGCCCACGCCAGACCGACGACCGGATCGAACACCTGCCCCGTCAGCACCTCCGAGAGCCAGAGCGAGTCGAACCCCATGTCGTCGAGCCCGGTGACGAGCTCGGTCAAAGCGCTCGTCGAGGCCGACGCACCGCCGATTCCTACGCCGATTCGGATTTTCATGTGTCTCCTCGTTCTTGTCCTAGAGAGCGATCGACAGCCCCGCGTCGACCGTCAGCACCTGGCCCGTGATGTAGGACGCCGCGTCGGACGCCAGGAACACCGCGGCGCCCACGATCTCGTCGGGTCGCCCGAAGCGCTGGAGCGGAATGCGCCGCGCCATCTCCACGATCCGCGGGTCACTGAAGAACGGCGCATTGCGCTCGGTCAGGAAGAACCCCGGCGCGATCGCGTTGGCGGCGATGCCCTTGCCGCCGAGCTCGACGGCCAGTGCGCGCATCAGCGCCTCGAGTCCACCTTTCGACGCGGTGTATGCGGGGTCGCCCAGGAACGACTGCGGCCCGACCATCGAGCTGATGAAAAGAAGCCGGCCCTGACCGCGCGCGGCCATGTGCCGCGCGGCGGCGCGCGAGAGCTCGTACTGCGCGACCAGGTTGGTCTCGAGCAGGCGGCGAAAGTCGTCGGCGGTGATCTCGTGCAGAGGCCGGCGATCCCGCACCGCCGCGTTGTTGACCAGGCAGTCGAGACGGCCGTGCTGCGCCACGATGGTCTCGATCGCGTCGGTCGCGCCGGCCAGGTCGGTGATGTCGAAGGCGGCCGCGAACGCGCCGGGGAGCTCCTTGGCGACCTCGTCGGCCCGCTTCGCGTCGCGGCCGTTGATCCCTACTGCCGCGCCGGCGGCCACCATGCCGCGCGCGATCTCGAGCCCGAGGCCGCGCGTCGCGCCGGTGACGAGCACGACCCTGCCGGCCAGCGAAAAGCGTTCGAGCCCTGGTTCGTGAGCGAGCGTCATTGACAGGCGTCTCCTCGATTCTGACAATAGGCTACCTCATCGGGGGGAAAGGCGGGACGCAATGACGGCCACCAGCACTCGCAAGGACTTTCCCGTCTTCGACTGCGACAGCCACGTCGTCGAGCCGCCGGCGATCTGGGACGAGTACGTGCCTGCCCGAAGCCGCGCGTGGATCAAGACACAGTTCTGCTTCCACACCGACAGTGACCTGCTCTACATCAACGGGCGCGTGGTCCCGGCCGCGCGAGAGCGCTCGAACGCCGCCGAGGTGGGCTGGGCGCGCTGGGACAAGCGGGAAGTCGGCAAGCTGAAGCCGGGGACTCCGGCGTGGCAGGAGAAGTTCGGTCGTCTCCTGGGCTGCCGCGATCCGTACGCGCGCCTCAACGACATGGATGCGCTCGGCACCGACCAGGTGATGCTGTTCCCGACCTGGTTCGTGCGCCTGGCGCTCGTACGCGACGCCGAGGCGGCGACGGTCCTGGCGCGCGCCTACAACGACTGGGTCGTCGACTACTGCGCGGCCGACCGCCGGCGTTTGTTCCCGTGCGCGGTGCTGCCGCTGCAGAACGTCGACGCGTCGATCGCCGAGCTCAAGCGCGTCGCCGCGCTCGGGTTCAAGGCGGCGGCGGTGCGGCCGTGCTTCTGGAACGGCCGCTATCCGACCCTGGCCGAGTTCGATCCGCTCTGGCGCGAGTTCGAGGACACCGGCGTCGTGCTGGCGATGCATACATTCCCGTCGCGCGAGGCCCTGACCGCCGAATGGGGCCAGCGCATGGCGCAGACGCGCGGGCACTCGGGCCAGGGACTCCTGTTCACCGACGAGTCGGTCGTGTACTCGCCCGGTCAGTTCGTGTCGAACATCACTGCCGCGATGGATCCAGCGATCGACGCTTCCGAGACCCTGGGCTTCCTGATGGAGGCGATGACGTGGGTCACGGTGGTCGTGCAGACCGGCTGGCTCGAGAAGTTCCCGCGGCTCAAGGCGGCTGTCCTCGAGTCGAACGCCTCGTGGCTGCCGCTGATCCTGGCGCGCAGCTCCAACTTCTCGAACCTGTTCGCATTCCAGCGTGACAATCGTCTCATCCGCGATCCCATCGAGGTCTTCCACGAGCGCTGCTTCATCGGGTTCGAGTCCGACGAGACGCTCGTCTATCGGCTGTGGGACGTCTTTCAGGACATCGCGATCTGGTCCTCGGACTATCCGCACCACGACGCCGAGGACGCCTGGGAGGGCCTGCACCACATGGCCGGGCTCGGCGTGCCCGCCCAGGCGCAGCGCAAGCTGATGGGCGAGAACGCGCGCCGGCTCTACGGGATCGAGCCCGTGCTGACGATCAAAGAGCGCATCGAGAAGTACGAGCCGGCGATCCTGCCCTGGTAGTCACGTGAAGCAGGCCTTCGCCTGGCTCCTGGTCGTCGCCGGCTTCGTGTCGGCGGTGGTGGCGTTCTTCATCGACGCCGAGAAGCCCGCGTCCAATCCGTGGCTTCTGTTCATCGTCGGCGTCGTTGTGGCGGTCGTCGGAATCATCCTGATCACGCTCGACCGGAGAGCGGGATGACCTCAGGGCAGGAGCGCCGCGACGCGAACGCGGGCGCGGGGTGCCGCCAGCGGCGTGACGATCGCGTTGCGACGTAGCCGCCGGACCGACTCGTACTTCCAGCCCGACCCCGCTGGGGCGCGCACCGGATCACGATACACTTCCAGCGCCTCGCCCACGAGGTCGACGATCCAGTACTCGGCGATTCCCGCCCGCGCATAGAGACCGCCCTTGCGCAGCCGGTCTAGCTTGAGCGATGTCTCGGCCACCTCGACAATGAGCACGGGCCGCGAGGGATGGGCCGCGAGGTAGTCGCGAGGTCCACCGGGTACGACGACAATGTCGGGCTCGGGCTCCGATCGTTCGTCGAGCGCGACCGGCTTCTCCTCGCGGATGTGGTAGCCGCGCCCGAACGCCCGCTCGAGCGCGGCGCGCATCAGGGCAACGACCGTCGCGTGGCGCTCACCCTGCGGCTCGCGGGCGACCAGGAGACCGTCGAGCAGCTCGACCCGGTCCTCCGGGCCGAAGATCCCCACGTTCACGAGGCGGTCGTAGCGGGCGCGGGTCATGCGCCATAGGGGAAGTGCAGGGGCTGTCACGATTGCACCACGATACGGCAACCCTGATCAGCGCTCAACGTGTATCATCCTGGCGCGCGGCAAGCGCGTGCTGGAACCGGCCTGAAAGGAGTGGCGCCATGACGACGAGGAGCGTGCTGGGGTTGGCGGCGGCTGCGGTCGCGATCGCGGTGCTCGG
>Ga0126369_10002838_pt1 | contig 12445 bp, 10 predicted proteins | sample PanSoiMetaPlot_1_FD_109646 | JGI IMG/M metagenome (GOLD analysis project Ga0126369, IMG submission 109646) | Tropical forest soil microbial communities from Panama - MetaG Plot_1 | ecosystem: Environmental > Terrestrial > Soil > Tropical forest > Bulk soil | place: Panama | collected 2016-02-17 | reverse complement strand
TTGACCGATAGGCAGCGCTTGCAAATCGGCGTTGCGATCCACCGGCAACTCTGGCGAAGCACGCGCGCACAACTCGCGCGGGCGGTCGACGCCAAGTCCGCCGATGACGATCCCTCGCATTGCGAGCCGCACTCAACAAGTGTACCGAGCACAGTTCGGCAAGAATAGGACACGGTCGGACCAAACAAGACGTGCCATCCGTGAAATTTCGCGATAGATTTTGACTTGTGTGGGAGCGAGCCGCGAACAAGACAGTCGGTGGGACCAATGCAACCGATTGGGGAATGGCTCGAGAAGCTCGAGCTCGGGCAATACGCGCAGCGTTTTGCCGAGAGCGGGATCGATCTTAGTGTTCTCTCCGACCTGACGGACGGGGACTTCGATAGGCTCGGCGTCCTGCTCGGCCATCGTCTAAGAATGCGGCGCGAGATCGCCGCACTTAATCATGTCAAATTGGTCGACGAGCCGGCTCGCAGGCGCGATGCCGAGCGACGCCACCTCACTGTTGTGTTCTGCGATCTGGTGGGGTCGACAGCGCTCTCAACCCGCCTCGATCCAGAAGACCTGCAGCAGTTGATCGCCGCCTACCATACTTGCGTCGCCGAGGTGGTCGAGCGCTATGACGGCTTCATCGCCAAGTATATGGGCGACGGTGTCCTTGCGTACTTCGGCTATCCGCAAGCTCATGAGGAGGACGCCGAGCGGGCTGTGAGAGCCGGCCTCGCGCTCGTTGAGGCGGTGGACCGGTTTGACGAGGCAGGCCAGCGCTTGGCTGTTCGGATCGGAATTGCCACTGGCCTGGTCATAGCGGGGGATATTATCGGCACCGGTGAAGCCGAGAAGTGCGATGTGGTTGGTGAGACACCGAATTTGGCGGCCCGCCTGCAGCTGCTGGCCGAGCCCGGCACGGTGGTCATTGCCCAGACGACCCGCGCGCTGTTGCAGGGTCAGTTCGAACTCCAAAGCCTTGGGGTGCGGCGGATCAAGGGATTCTCGAAAGCGGCAGAAGCCTTCCAGGTGCTCGGCGAAGTGCGGAGCGACGATCGCTTCGAGGCCCGTTACGGTACCGACGTACTGCCGTTGGTCGGCCGCGATCAGGAGCTCGCACTGTTGGTCGATCGCTGGACTGAGGCCAAAGCCGGCGAAGGTCAGGTCGTTCTGCTCGAAGGCGAGGCGGGAATCGGCAAATCGCGCCTTGCGCTGGCACTTCGCAAGCGCTTTCTCGGAGAACCGCATCTGGCGCTCCGCTACTTCACTTCGCCCTGCCACATCAACAGCGCGCTTCGTCCGGTGATTGTCCAGCTCCAACATGCAGCGTGCTTCGAACGCGGTGACTCGTCGGCCGTCAAACTCGCCAAAGTCGAGGCGCTGCTCGCGGCGGTTAAGACGGACGGAGCAATCCCCTTAGTGGCAGAGCTCCTCGGACTCCCAACCAGTGGCCGCTATTCGGTACCGGATCTCAGGCCTCAGCAGCGCAAGAAGCGCATCTTCGAAACGCTTTTCGTCCAGCTTGCGGGATTGGCCACGAAGCAACCGGTGCTCGTGGTGTTAGAGGACGCGCATTGGCTCGACCCGAGCAGCCTCGAGCTGTTCGGCCTGTTCGTGAACCGCATTCAGCGGCTCCCAGTGCTGTTGATCATTACCCACCGGCCCGAGTTCGTAACGCCCTGGCGTGCTTGCCCGCATGTGACAAGCCTGGACCTGACCCGTCTACACCGGGCGCAAGCTCAATCCCTGGTGGAACAGCTGACCGGCGGAAAGCCACTACCTGTTGAGCTGCTCGATCGGATCCTGGATAAGGCCGACGGCGTACCGCTGTTCCTCGAGGAATTGACCAAGACGGTCCTCGAATCTGGCTACCTGCGAGAGGCCGACCGCCAGTTCGAACTTGCTGCACCTGTACTTCCGCTGGCGATCCCGGCGACGCTGCAGAACTCGCTCATGGCCCGCCTCGACCGTCTCGGCAGGGCCAAAATAGTGGCGCAGATCGGCGCATGTATTGGCCGCGAGTTCTCCCACGAGCTGATTGCGGCGTTGGCCCCCTTCGACGAGTCGGAGTTGCGGCGGACGCTCAATCGGCTGGTCAGCGCCGAGCTGGTTATTCGCAGTGGAAGTCCTCCTGAAGCGACTTACAGTTTCAAGCATGCGCTCGTCCGCGATGCTGCTTACCACTCTCTTCTTAAGCGCCGCCGCCGGGAGCTGCATCGCCGTATTGCGCAGATCCTGGAAGAACGGGTGCCGGAAGTCGCGGCCGCCCAGCCTGAACTCCTGGCGCACCATCTCACGGAAGCGGAACAACTGCCGCAAGCGGTCCTGTTCTGGCACCGCGCCGGCGAGCGAGCGAATGAGCGGGCGGCAAATGCCGAGGCCGCCGGTCATTTAACCAAGGGTCTCGATCTGCTCGCTCGGATGCCCGAAAACTCCGAGCGGCTCGAACGTGAGCTGGCATTGTCGACCACCCTTGGGCAAGTGCTTACCGCCGCCAAGGGCTATGGCCACCCGGAGGTCGAACGTGTCTACGACCGCGCTCACCAATTGGCGGAGCGGGTCCGACAAACGCCAAAGTTGTTCCCGGTGCTTCTCGGCCTCACCATCCATCACGCCGTTCGGTCTGAGCTTACCGCGGCGCAGGATCTCGGTGAGCGGCTTTTGGCATTGGCGCAGCAGACCTCCGATCCCGCGCTCGTGGTGGAAGCATCGTACGCGCTCGGCATCACCAGCTCATGGCTCGGCGAATTCGCTTCGGCATGGCGGCACTTCGAACGCGGGATCGACCACTATGATATGATCCAGCATCGGGCGCACCTGGCACTCTATGCACAGGACGGAGGACCGATCTGTCTGTGTCGTGGTGGCATGGCCCAGTGGTATCTCGGCCATGATGATCGGGCGCTCGAACTGATGGACCAGGCGCTCGCGACGACCGCGAAGCTCGGACATTTGTTCAGCCGCGCCTATGTCCTGACATGGACGGCGATCCTCCACGTGCATCGACGGGACGTCGCAAAAGCGCAAGAGGCGGTGGAGTCGGCGTTGGTGTTCGCGGCCAAGCACGAATTTCCGTTCTGGCACACCCAGGGAGTCCTCCTGCAGGGGTGGGTGCTTGTCCAACGTGGCCTCGTCGCGAAAGGCATCGAGCGGTTGCGAGAGGGGCTGGCCGGCATCCAGGCAAGCGGGTCAAAGATGATCCAGCCCTGGGCGATGGGCTTACTGGCGCAAGCGTATGGCAACGCCGGTCGCCTGGCCGACGGTGACAACTTTATTGACGAGGCACTCACCATTGTCGCGCGCACCGGTCAGCGATGGTGCCAGGCGGAGCTGGAGCGGCTCAAGGGCGAGCTCATATTGTCGCACTGCGAGCATGATGCAGTCCAAGCCGAGGCGCACTTCCGCCGTGCTCTTGATGTGGCTCGCACGCAGAATGCCAAGATGTGGGAACTGCGCTCGGCCGTGAGTTTGGCGCGACTATGGCGCGCTCAGGATCTTGGAGCGCAGGTTCGCGAGCTGCTCGCGCCACTGCTCGGCTGTTTCTCGGGAAACCACGTGACGTCCGACCTTCAAGACGCCCAAGCAGTCCTTGAGAGCTGCGAAGACAGACCGTCGGGGGGCGCTTTGGCCCTGAGCCGCTGATTGGCAAAGCCAAAGGTAAGAGTGGAACAGATTCGCGCGATCGGGCACTTCCGAGGCTGACCCTTACGGCGAAGAGCGCGATGTTTGCCAGCCACAGGCCGGCGGCGAGATCCTATTTCATGTTTACCCGCCAGCAGCACAGCCTCGAGAAGGTGACGGCTGTGTGGCTGATACCCGTGGTGGCCGCCGAGGTCGCCGAGGTAAGCGCAGCCCTGCTGATCCCGCATCTTTCGGCTTCGGAGGGCTTCGCCGTGCTCGTACTTGGATATGCCCTGTGGGCCTATTCCGTGCCGCTTGCGATGAGCATCCTAGTCCTCCTGATCCTCCGGCTCGTGCTGCACAAATTGCCCGAACGTGATGTGGGTGCGTCCGCCTGGCTGGCGCTTGGTCCGATCGGGACGGGCGCGCTCGGCCTCGTCCTGCTCGGCGCGGATGCCCCTGGGGTATTCGCCGCCCAGAGTCTCGCCAGAGTTGGTGACGCGGCGTTTGGCCTGGGTGTCATCGGGGGCACGCTGCCATGGGGATACGGTATCTGGTGGCTTCTGCTCGCCGTCCTCAAGACCGTTCGCTACCTCAGAGAGGGCCTGCCGTTCAATCTCGGCTGGTGGGCCTTCACCTTCCCGCTGGCTGTCTACTCGCTGGCGACGCTCGCCCTGGCACACGTCACCCATCTCGACATGTTCACGGTCGAGAGCGGCATCCTGGTTGCCCTCCTGGCGACATTCTGGATCGTCGTGACAGTCGGGACGGTGCACGGGGCTTGGCACGGCTACCTCTTCGTCGCCCACTGCCTCAAGAGCAGCCATGCGGCAACACCGCTCGCGGCGAAGTCCGCTCAGGGTTTCGTGTAACAGCGGCCGAGCTTTCTCACGGACGTCGTCATGTCTCACGTCGCCGGCGAAGTCGGAGCCCTCGCGTAGACCTGTCGTTTGGCGCCGTAGCCTGTTCGAGGCGGCGAGTCCCTGATGGGAGACGGGCGCCGTTGCCCTGCCTGAACGGCTGACCCACGTTTCAAAGGTAACCAAATTTCCGGCGGCTGAAATCGTCGAGTAATTCGCGATGCCCAGATTGCGATAGGCGTGGCGTCGGGCGGGGGCCGGCCGCAATCCAACGCCTCGACAGGCGGAGAACGACATGAACGCAAGACTCTCGTCCCTGCATACTGCCGACTTAACGCCCGGACGGGCGCAGAAGATCAAAAGGACTCATGCCGCCGGTCAGGCCACGGCAGGCGACCCTCCTGTCCTGCATGCTGCGATCGGGCTTGCCGAGAGAATCCGGTCGGCGAGCGCGGAGACCGAGCGGGCTCGCCGACTGCCACCGGGCATTGCCGCCGCGATGAAGGAGGCCGGCGTCTTCGCTATGGCGATGCCGCGGGCCTGGGGCGGGCCGGAAGTGGACCCGTTGACGCAGTTCCGCGTCATCGAGGCGTTGGCCATGGCCGACGGCTCGGTCGGATGGTGCGCGATGATCGGTTGCGACGGCGGCTACATGACGGCCTTCCTCGATCAGGATGTCGGCCGCGCCATGTATCCCGACCCTCTGGTCCCGACCGCGGCGGCGGCAACCACGACGGGCCGGGCGGTGCGGGTACCGGGCGGCTACCGCGTCAGCGGGCGCTTTCCGTTCGTCAGCGGGAGCCATCATTGCGAATGGCTTTGGGTGGGCTGCACCGTCCACGAAAATGGCGTCGTCCGGGCGGACGGCAACGGCGTGCCGGAAACTCGCCAGTGCTTCGTGCGGCTGTCGGAGTGCGAGATCCTGGACACGTGGCACACCACGGGGCTGCGCGGCACCGGCAGCAACGATGTCGTCGTGCCCGAAATGTTCGTCGAGGAAGGGCGCACGTTCAGCTTCCAGGATCCGACGCCGATCAAGCGGCCGGGGCCGCTTTACGCCTTTCCGTTCCTGTTCATCGCCAAGGGTGCGGCGCCGGCGCTCGGTATCGCCCGGCACGCGATCGACGCGGTGATCGAGAGCGCGGCGGCCAAACCGGCCCGGCGCTACACCGTTGGCGAGCGCATCGAGCCCGCCAAAATGCTGCGCGACGACGTCTACGTGCAGGAGGCCGTGGGACGCGCCGAGACGCTTCTCGCCGCCGCGCGCGCACACTATTTCGACCTTATGGGAGATCTGTGGGCGACCCTGCTCGATGGCCGGCAACCCTCGGAGAGGCAGGTGGCCCTATTCACCAGCGCCTATACGCACGTCGTCGGCGTCTGCGTCGACGTGGTGCAGCTCGTCTACAAGGCGGTGGGCGGCACGGCGGTATACCAGAAGGGACCGCTCGATCGCTGCCTGCGCGACGTCCTGACAATGAATCAGCATGTGATAGGGACGTCACGAACCTGGGAGATGGCCGGCCGCCTGCTGCTCGGTCTCGAACCCCTCCGCTGGCACCTTTAACAGGACGGGAGACACAACATGGAGGCAAAGAGCTCAGCACCACGCGCCATCATCGTCACACCCGACCAGGCGCTGCCGATCAAGCCGTTCGGCCTGGACATGAAAGTCCTCCTCACCTCCGAGGCCACGGGCGGCGCCATATCGGTCATCCTGGTCTGGCACAAGCCGGGCGAAGGGCCGCCCGACCACGTCCATTTTGGTCAGGAGGAAATGTTCTTCATCGTCGAGGGCCGCTATGAGATGACCGTCGGTGATCAGACCGCGACGGTCGGCCCTGGCACCATCGTCTTCATCCCGCGCAACGTCGTGCACCGCTTCAAGAACGTGGGCGACACGACCGCGTGCATGCTCGACTGGAGTCTGCCGGGCGGGCAGGACCGCTACTTCAAGGCGATCTCCGATCTCGCCGCCGACGGGGGCTTTACCTCGGAGAAGGTGATGGCGATCAGCAGGAAGTTCGACACGAACTTCCCTTCCGAACACTGAGCCGCATACCTCCGGATGGCTGACTCGGCTGTCAGCCAACCCCGGACGCTTCCAGCCGAACGACAACGGCACCGACTGCCTCGATCCCTCGGGTTGACGAGGTGCGACATGGATTGCCCGATCTGTAGGGCCGGGATTCCGGACGACAGCAAATTCTGCGGTCAATGCGGCGCGTCACTACGCGTTGCGACTGGCTCGTCGCCATCGCCACCAATCGTGCATCCCGCGCCGTCGGCCGAGCGGCGGCAGCTCTCGATCATGTTCTGCGACCTCGTCGGCTCGACCGAACTCTCGGTACGGCTCGACCCGGAGGATTTGCGCGAGGTGGTCGCCGCCTATCACACATACGTGGCCGAAACCGTCGCCCAGTTCGGCGGGTTCGTTGCCAAGTACATGGGCGACGGAGTCCTGATCTATTTCGGCTATCCGCGAGCGCACGAGCACGACGCCGAGCGCGCCGTTCACGCCGGCCTGGCGCTGGTGAAAGCAATACCTGAGCGCGACTGGCCCTCGAACATCGTAGTGCATGTCCGGGTTGGCATCGCCACCGGGTTGGTCGTCGTGGGCAACCTCGGCGCGGTGAAGGAGCACGAAGTCATCGGGGAAACGCCCAATCTCGCGGCTCGCCTGCAAGAGTACGCCGAGCACAATACGGTGGTGATTGAATCGAACACGCGGCGCCTCACCGGCGGGCTATTCGACTATCGCGAGCTTGGCGAGGTGGCGCTCAAGGGCTTCGCGGGAGACGTACGAGCGTGGCAGGTCACGGGCGTCGGCGCGGCGGAGAGCCGCTTCGAGGCGCTCCGTGAGACCGGCGGCGCGCCGCTGCTGGGCCGCGACGAGGAGCTGGGGCTGCTGCTGCGACGCTGGCAGCAGGCGAAGAGCGGCGAGGGTTGCGTCGTCCTGCTCTCGGGCGAGCCTGGCATCGGCAAGTCGCGCCTGATCACGGCACTGCGCGAACGAATTGCCGGCGAGCCGCACCTCCACCTTCGGTATTTCTGCTCGCCACATCATACCGACAGCGCACTTCATCCTGTCATCGCCCAGGTCGAGCGGGCCGCGGGTTTCGAGCGGGACGATGACCCCTCGTCGAAGCTCGACAAGCTCGAGGCCGTGCTGGCGCAGGCATCCGTTCCGGCCCAGGACGCGTCGCTCATCGCCGAGCTGCTTTCCCTCGGCGAGGTCAATCGACGGTATCCCAGGCTCGATCTTGCGCCGCCACAGCGGAAACAGAAGACGCTGGGAGCTCTGAGACGGTGGGTCGAGACGCTGTCGCGCCACCAGCCGATCCTGACGATCCTGGAGGATGCGCAATGGATCGATCCGACGAGCCTCGAGCAGTTGGATCGCACAATCGAGATGGTGCCACGGCTGCCGATCATGCTTGTGGTGACGTTCCGACCCGACTTCGACGCGCCTTGGGCCGGACAGAGGGGCGTGCACGCGCTTCCGTTGAACCGGCTTGGCCGGGCGGCCGGCACGGCGCTCGTCAGCCGATCGGGCGGCAGCGAAGCCCTGCCGCCCGAAGTCGTCGACGAGATCCTCGAACGCGCCGAGGGCGTGCCGCTGTTCATCGAGGAACTGACCAAAGCCGTCGTCGAAGCCCGCACGATGGAGACGGATGGTGCAATTTTGACGATCCGGTCCGGACCGCAGCCCATTCCTGCCACGCTGCATGCCTCGCTGACGAGCCGGCTCGATCGGCTCGGCCCGGCCAAGGAGCTGGCACAAATCGGCGCGGTGATCGGCCGCCAGTTCTCCCATGCTCTGCTCGCCGCCGTCTCCGGCCGAGGCGAACCTGAGCTTCACGGCTTGCTCGACCAGCTCACCGCTGCCGGCCTCATTTTCCGACAAGGAACCCAGCCGCACGCGACGTTCCTGTTCAAGCACGCGCTGGTGCAGGACGTCGCCTATGAGAGCCTCCTTCGGTCCGCGCGCCAACAACTCCACGCCCGCATCGCGACGATCGTCGAAGCGGAGTTTCCTGCGACCGCACCGGAGCAATTGGCCCAGCACTGGGCGCAGGCAGGAGATGTCGAGCGCGCGGTCAGCAACTGGCGCAAAGCCGGCGCGCAGGCGATCCGGCGCTCCGCCAATCGAGAGGCGATCGCCCAGTTGACCAAAGGGTTGCAGATGCTGGATCGCTTGCCTCGCAGCATGGACCGCGATCGAACCGAGCTCAGCCTCCAGCTGCTCCTCGCGGAGGCGCTCATGGCCGACAAGGGGTGGACGGCGCCCGAGACGCGCCCTTGCTATGCGCGCGCCCGCGAGCTGTGCGAGCGGACAGGCAACACCGAGGGGCTCTTCCCGGCGCTGTACGGACAATTCTCCCATGACCTCTCACGCGGCGCAGCAGAAGCGCACGACCTTGCGAGCGAGACGCTGCGATTGGCCGAGGCCACGGCGGATCCGGCACTTCTATCCATGGCTCACTCCATGCTCGGCATGAGCCTGGTCGCGCGCGGCGAATTTGCAACGGCCCTCCAGCACCTACGGGTCGCACTCTCGCCGCAGCAGGCCGACGGTCCTCCTCACACCTTCTTGTCACCGGGCCATAACTTCGCCGTTGCGTCGATGTGGCTCGGTCTCGCCCTGCTTCTTCTCGGCCATCCGGAGCAGGCATCGCAGCGGATCGGCGCGGGCCTGAGCACCGCGCGCGAGCTTTCCAACCCGCATACGCTTGCCCACACGTTGGCGCTCGCTTGTCGCTGGCACTCTGCGCTGGGCGACGCCCAGGCGCTTCACCAAGCCGCCGAGGAGCTCGCGGCTCTGGCGGCCGAACACCAGTTTCCGTTCTATATCGCCCTTGCGACGATCTATCGGGGCTGGGTGCTTGCGGGAGCGCATGACGTTTCTCGCGGGATCGAGATCATGCGGGAGGGATTGGCTTCTTTCCTGGATCTCGGCGCCGCAGCGCTCGCCCCTTATTTTTGGGCAAGGATTGCAGTTCTGTCCGCGGCCGCGGGCTCGGCTCGAGATGGCGCCGACCTTCTCGATGAGGCACTGGAACAAGTCAACCGTTCGGGCCAGCGCTGGTGTGAAGCGGAGCTCCATCGCGCGAAAGGCGAGCGGCTGGCGCGTTTTGACGATGCGCCGCAAGCCGAGTCCTGGCTTCAGCGAAGTCTCCTGACCGCGCGCCGGCAACACGCGAAGCTCTGGGAACTCCGGGCCGCGAGCAGCCTTGCCGGGCTCTGGCGCGACCAGGGCAAGCGCAATGAAGCCCGTGATCTCCTCCGGCCGATCTACGGCTGGTTCACGGAAGGCTTCGATACGCCGGATCTTAAGGAGGCCAAGGCGCTGCTCGACGCGTTGCCTGGGTAGCCGTATTGCTCCGGCCTGATCGGATTTGCCTCAGGAGTTCGTCACGCCGCCCAAGGCCACGTTCGGCCAGGCGCTCAATTTCGGCTTGTTCATGACCAAGGCCGTGCTCGATGGCGGCACCGCCGAGTTGATAGACCTCGCGCGCGTCAATCTCAGGATTTGACGCCGGCTCATCGACTTTCCCGGAAGACCCCCAGCCGTGGCCCTGTTCACCAGCGCCTATACGCACGTCGTCGGCGTCTGCGTCGATGTGGTGCAGCTCGTCTACAAGGCGGCAGGCGGCACGGCGGTATACCAGAAGGGACCGCTCGATCGCAGCCTGCGCGACGTCCTGACAATGAATCAGCATGTGATCGGGACGTCACGAACCTGGGAGATGGCTGGCCGCCTGCTGCTCGGTCTCGAACCCCTCCGCTGGCACCTCTAACAGGACGGGAGACGCGACATGGACGCAAAAGCCGGCATCACGCGCCATCATCGTCATCACCGCGCCGATCGTCGGTGCCAGCCGGCCGGATCAGCTTACCGACAGCCTGGCCGCCGCCGAGCAGGGCGCGCTGCCCAAGGACCTCAAGGCCAAGCTCGACGAGATCACGCAGTGTTGGAGGGCCGTCGACGCAGAACGCTAGATGGAGTAACGGGCCGGCCAAGCGTTGCTTTTGGCGGAAGGTGGTCGTCCCTCACACTGATGGTGTGAACGGAGTCAGGGACAAGCCCTGCTCCAAGCCTCAGGGAGAGACGACCATGGAACATTGTGCCGGTATCGACGTGTCATTGGAACGGTCGAGCGTTCACCGTCGGTGGCCCGCCTTGGTGTTCCGATTGAGCCGCGCCGCGCGCGGGAGGGCCATCAACGGGTGTACCTCTTTGTAGGAAGTAACTTTTTTGCCGCTGTCCTGCCACAATTTTTTTTTAGGCAGCAGAGGGCTGGGAAGCGGGCTGTTGGGAGGCCTTGGGGTGGGCATTGTCGTGGGCTTGCGCGGCGCAGATCGAGCGCGGACTCTCGGACGTTGTGATTGGGATTTGCGGGACAGGCCATGAACCGGCCAGTTCCTGTTGCGCTGCCTTGGTATCATCGCAGCGATTACGCAGCGCTCTTGGAGCTGTTCAGCGATCGGCAGAACCTGCCCGATACTTTCGATGCATGGTTGGAGCATGCCGAAAGAGTCGAAAGGCAGCTGCAGGCCGCGGGCTTTGGTGTGGCGCGGATCTTGATAAGCCCGGCCCCGTTCAAGGTGTGGTGCGAAGCGCAAGGCGTGGCGCCCGACCAGCGTGCGCGCTTGAGCTATGCCAATGAAGTTGCTCGCGCGCGCTACGCGCCACAACGCCCCTCGGACGGCTAGGGCCTGCCCCGCGTAAGGAGGCAGTCGGGCGGAAGGTCGTGCCCTCGACTCTATCGAGCGGCGCCCGGTCCGGCTCTAGTTCCGTAGCACTAGTCTGAGAAGCTGCCAACTTCCTCGCCGTCGCAAGGCTTGGCGAGGAAGCTCGCATACCGTTCGGTTTCCCCGAGGGCCTCCCCGGCGGCGGACGTCAGGATGATCTTGGTGTCGGCCGCCGGCGCTGAGCCCACTGGGCGAGACCCAAGCCGTTCGAATCGCCCGGCAGGTTCACATCGGAGATCAGCGCGTCGACGGCGACGGTGTTCAGGACGGTCAGTGTCTCGGCGGCGTTGGCCGCTTCAAGGACTTCGAAGGCGGCGTGGCGGAGGTCGGAAGCCGTGATCAGCCGCAGCAGAACATCGTCTTCGACGATCAGGATCACACCCGAAGATGGCGCTCCAGGCTCGCTGGTCATTGTCTCGCCTTGCCAGCTAGCAAGGGTGCGGGCGCCGCGCTGCCTGCGCTTCTGCGTCGGCAACCCAGAACCGGCGCGTGGGCGAGCGCCGCCGTCTGACCCATCGTGCCAATTGTCCGCCGTCGATCAGGCTCACAGTTGAGAACAGCACGTCGACCGCGACGCTCCTCAGGATTGTCTTGGCCTCGGCGATGTCCGCCGCCTCGAGCACCTCGAAGCCCAGGCGGCGCAACTCCGCGGCTGTCGCCAATCGCTCGAGAACGTTGTTTTCGACAACGAGCACAACCGCCGCCGCGCGCGCGCCTGCTGTTGTATTACTCATTGGTTTTTCCCGCCAATTCCCTGCCAAACCTTAGGCCGGTCATGCACGCCTTTGAACTAGATGTTATGCACAAGCCGCCGCTTGTCTTGGGCGCCTCACTGAACCCAAGCAGCACTGTGGCCAAAGGCGCCGCCGACCGCGTGAGGCTATCCACGAGCTTTTGCAACCATTTAGGCGAACCGTCGAAGACTACCCTCAACTTCAATGATGCGGGCTTTGCGCCGCCCGACTTCCCTTGACGGCGTGTACTCTGAATCTACCACCACAGATGAACCACGATTCGATTAGAGAGCCATCAGTCGTCCCCCTGACGGTCCGCTCCCATGCCAACCATAATTCTGTCGTCCTGCGGTTGGATTGCGACAATCCGGTGAGAATGCTGCAAGACGACATGCGGCGGCAGGATGGAGTGGCGGCTGCGATGAAGCCCTACGGTGGCGAGATCGAGGCCTGGGAGGTCGGCGCCGAGGTCGGTACATCGCGCGC
>Ga0126369_10002837_pt1 | contig 12447 bp, 5 predicted proteins | sample PanSoiMetaPlot_1_FD_109646 | JGI IMG/M metagenome (GOLD analysis project Ga0126369, IMG submission 109646) | Tropical forest soil microbial communities from Panama - MetaG Plot_1 | ecosystem: Environmental > Terrestrial > Soil > Tropical forest > Bulk soil | place: Panama | collected 2016-02-17 | reverse complement strand
CCGCGAAGGTTTCGCAGCGCTTGAAATACGGCAACACATCCGCATAGGACCAGCCGGTTGCGCCCTTCTTGTGAGCCCAGCGATCAAAATCGCCGGGATTACCGCGCGTATAGGCCATCACGTTGATAGAGGACGAGCCGCCCAGCACCTTGCCGCGGCTCGCCTCGATCGAACGGCCGTCGAGGTTGGGCTCCGGCTCGGTCACGAATCCCCAATCGAACATGCGCCGCTCATGGAGCCGGCCCATGCCGAGGGGAACGTGAATGTAGGGATGCCAGTCGCGTCCGCCTGCTTCGAGGAGCAGGACTTGCGCGCCCTCGTCCTCGGTGAGCCGGTTGGCGAGCACGCAGCCGGCGGACCCGGCGCCGATGATGATGTAGTCGTAGGTTTTTGCGGCCATGGTGGGGGGGCGTTTCCGGATCCCTCGAGCGGGTTTGCTTTAACCCGCCGCGACGGTCCGATGCGAGGGGCCAACGGTGCATTACGCTATGCGCCCTACGCGCCTACGATCTTCATTCAATACGGACGCACCGTTCCCTTCACGGTGGTGCGCCACATCAGCCGGCGTTGGTCGGAGGGGAAATCGTCGCGGGCATGGGCCGAGCACCGGTTGTCCCAAACCAGGAGATCGCCGACCTGCCAGACGTGGCGATAGACGAATTCCGGGCGTTCGGAGTGGTCGAACACCGCATTGAGCAGGTCGTCGCTCTCGGCCGGCGGCATGTCGATGACCCGCATGGTCATGAGGCGGTCGACATAGACCGCCTTGCGACCCGTCTCGTCATGGGTGCGAAACACCGGATGCACGGCTTCGCCGAAGGCTTCGACGGCAGTCTTGGTGTCTCCTCGGATCGTGGTGCCGTAGTTGTAATGGTTGAGAGCTTTGCGGCCTTCAAGGCGTTGCCGAACCGCCGCATCGAGGGTGTCGTAGGCCGCGTAGCCGCTGGCAAACAGGGTGTCGCCGCCATGACTGGGGATCTCCACTGAATACAGCAGTGTCGCGTTGTGCGGCAGCTCGCCGTGGATCATGTCGTGGTGGAAGTGCATCTCTCCGTCCGGGAGCGCCCCGATGACTTCGCCATTTTCTCTGATGTTCGATATCAGCATGATGTTGGGCAGGAGCTTTGCGTATCCTTTGGGGAAATATTTCATCGGGCGCGACAGCGGCCCGATCTCGCCGAAATATCCGGTCGCCCTGATCAGATCCTCCTGGGAAAACTGCTGGCCGCGAAACACCAGGACCAGGTGATCGAGCCAGGCGCTGTGGATGTCCCGGATGGTGTCCGCGTCAAGCGTGTCGCGCAGGTCGATACCGCGGATTTCGGCGCCTATGTGCTTCGTGAGCGGAACGACCTCAAGGTTGGTCATCGTCCGTGCGTCCATCGCGTCCTCCCTCGCAACCATGCTGCCATTGCCCACTCCGATCAGGTCCGGGAAGGGCAATTACGCTTGTTCGGTCAATCTAATCGAAAATTGCGAGAACGTCTTGTGGAGCCGGGCTTGCCCAGCTCAACTCCGCGCCAAATCGCCGAGCATGCTGGCGAGCACCGTGAGTTTCGACAATGACAGGCCCGATGCCACCATCTCGTGTACCGTCTCGCGGACGCGATCCGCACTGCTGCCTCTGCGCTCCACGAACGCCGCCACGGCGTCGGCGCCGCTGCCACCGGCGGCCGTCATCTCCCCCACCAGCCTGCGCAAGGCATCGCCTATGGCATCAAACCCACGGTCGAACGCCAAGCTGTCGAAATAATCCACGAGCTTGATATCGCGTGCGGCGGCCACGATGCGATCGATCTGGAAGTGGGCTTCGGCCGCAAAGTAAATCGCCGCCACCTGCCCGACCGGGTAACCGCTGCGGTCAGCGATCAGAACGATGTCCGCCGCAGACGAAAGTGCCGGCAAGTTGGCGACATTGCGCGCCACCCCCTCAGGCACGCCCTCGGCTGTCAACCTGGACACTGCCGCGTCGCGGACGCGCCGGGCTTCCAGCGGCAGATATTGGTCGAGGCCTCCCGAGACCGTGGCGATCCTCGCCCGATAGTGATCCACGATCCCGGCGAGACCCCGACGCACATCGACATTGCGCAGAAACCAAACGATGCGATCGAGCAGCAGGTCTTGCACCGCTGTAAACAAGCCAAGCTGAACGCCCCCCGAAACCTTGTTGTCGAGCGCCTCGATCGACGTATTGAGGGGAGTGAGCTGGAAGCTGTCTCGCACGGCCGCGAACGCTGCAGCGATGCGATCGACTGACGCCCCGGTCTGGTCGGCGATTCTCGCGACGAGCGGCGGGCCGCCGCGATTGATCATGGAATTGGCCAATTGAGTCCCAATGATGTCGCGGCGCAGGCGATGGCGTTCGAACGCGTCGGGAAAGTGAGCCAAAATCGATTGCGGGAAATAGCGGCTAAGCTCGCGGGCGAGATATGGATCGTCCGGCACATCCGAGTGAAGAAGGTCTTCGTGCAACGCGAGCTTGGCATAGGCCAACAGCACGGCAAGCTCGGGCCGCGTGAGCGGCTGGGCGCGGCGTCTTCGCTCGACAATTTCCATGTCACTCGGCAGGAACTCGACGGCGCGATCCAGGAGCTGGCGCTTCTCCAGCACCTGCATCAGTCGTTGCTGGAAACCGAGGTCCTCAAGCCCGCGGCGTTCGACGAGAGACAACGCCAGCGTCTGCTGGTAGTTGTTGCGCAGAACCAGCGCTGCAACCTCATCAGTCATGCCGGCCAGAACAATATCACGATCCTTCCGGGTAAGACGTCCGTCACGCAATGGGACGCTCAAGGCGATCTTGAGATTGACCTCAACGTCGGAGGTGTTGACGCCCGCCGAATTGTCTATTGCATCGTTGTTGAGGCGGATGTCGCGCAGCGCCGCCTCGATGCGGGCGCGCTGGGTCACGCCGAGATTGGCGCCCTCGCCGATGACCTTGCACCGCAGCTCGGCCGCGGCCACGCGCATCCCGTCATTGGCGCGATCCCCGACCGAGGCGTCGGACTCATCCGATGCGCGCACATAGGTGCCGATGCCGCCGAACCACAACAGATCGACCGGCGCCTTGAGGATTGCGTTCATGATTTCCTGCGGCGTGACTCTGACGGCGGTGGTTCCAAGCGCGGTGCGGGCCTGAATCGAAAGATCGATTTCCTTTGCTGTACGGGAGAAAACGCCGCCGCCAGCCGAGATGACACTGCGATCGAAATCCTGCCAGCTTGAGCGCGGCAGATCGAACAATCGTCTGCGTTCCTCGAAGCTGCGCTCGGGATCCGGACTCGGATCGATGAAGATGTCACGGTGGTCGAAGGCGGCAACAAGCCGGATGGTGCGCTCGCGCAGCATGCCGTTGCCGAATACGTCGCCCGACATGTCGCCGACGCCGACAACGGAGAACGGCGTGCGGGCGAGGTCGATGTCCATCTCGCGGAAATGGCGCTTGACGGATTCCCATGCCCCGCGCGCCGTAATTGCCATTTTCTTGTGGTCATAGCCCGCCGAACCGCCTGACGCGAAGGCGTCGTCAAGCCAGAACCCGTGTTCCCGCGCGATGTCGTTTGCGATGTCGGAGAAGGTCGCGGTGCCCTTGTCAGCTGCAACCACCAGATAGGGATCATCGGCGTCGTGACGAACGACTCGCTCCGGCGGCACGACGCCATTGAGATCGAGATTGTCCGTGAGGTCGAGCAGCGTCGACATGAAAATCCGGTAGGCTGCAATCGCCTCGGCCTGAATGGCGTCGCGGCTGCCGGCAGGCAGGCGCTTCGGCACGAAGCCTCCTTTCGCACCGACCGGCACGATGACGGCGTTCTTTACCTGTTGCGCCTTGACAAGGCCCAGAACCTCGGTGCGGAAGTCTTGCGGCCGGTCCGACCATCTGATGCCGCCGCGCGCGACCGGGCCGAACCGCAGATGCACCGCCTCCAATCGTGGCGAACAGATGAAAATCTCGCATCGCGGGCGCGGCAGCGGCATGCCGCTGACCTTGCGGCTGTCAAGCTTGATCGCGACTGCGGGTCGAGCCGCGTTAGCCTTGTCCGCAGGCCGGGCCGGGCGACCCGAGGTAAACTGATAGAAATTGGCGCGGACGGCGGATTGCACCACGTTGACGAAGTGACGAATAATGCGGTCTTCATCGAGGCTGTTGACCTTGTGCAGCTGGGCCTCGATTTCGCCCATGATGGCGGATTGGCATTCATCGCGCTGCTGCGGCGATATTTCCAAGTCGGGATCGAAACGCGCCTGGAACAACCCGCCGATCCGTTCCGCGATGGGCGCGTGCTTGACGAGGGTTGCCCACATGTAGTCCTGCGAATAGGGAACGCGAAGCTGGCGCAAATAGCGCGAGATGGTTTGCATCAGCGCCACTTCGCGCCAGCCGAAGCCGGCAGCCAGAACAAGGGCGTTGTAGCCGTCGTTCTCGGCTTCCCCGCGCATCACCGCCGCGAAACAGGAATCGAGCCGCGGCTTGGTGGTGGCGATATCGACCGCGATGCCGTCGCGTCGCTCAAGCTGCATGGCATGAAGCCACGCATACGACCGGTCACTGTCGCTTATCTCTATATCATAGGTGCTTTCATCGACGACGATGAAGCCCATGTGCTCAAGCACGGGAACGCGCTCGGAAAGTGGAATGGGGCGGCCGTAGCTCCAGACCTTCAGGCTGGCGCATGCGAGGTCGCCGCCCTTTCCAGGCTGAAAGTCGACGCCGACGGGGACATCGGGTGACAGTGCTTCAATCGCCGCGATATCGCCAACCGCGACGGCGGCGTCAAAAGCTTCGCGATACGCGGACGAAAATGCATCGCCGTATTTCGCGAACAGAACCCTCGCCTGGGCCGGGTCATGGGCTTTTTCGAGCGCTTCGAACAATTCGTCAGGCCAGGTCTTTACCAGCTGCCTGACGTCCGCTTCGAGATCCCGGCGCAGCGGGTGAGCGAGTTCGCTCGGCCGGCCATCGTCTCTTCGCGCGATCATGAAATGGACCCGCACCATCGGTCCTTCGGGGAAAAACGGCACGAAGGAGACCAGTTTTCCGCCGAAGGCAGCCGCGAGTCGCTCCCCGATGCAGGCACGGGCGGCCGAGTCGTAACGATCACGCGGCACGTAGACGAGGACCGACGCGAAGCGATCGAACGCGTCCCATCGCGGCAGCACCCGTACGCGCGGTCGTTCGTTGAGCTGGAGAATCGTCAGCACAAATTTCAATAACGTATCCTCGTCGATCTGAAACAGTTCGTCGCGCGGATAGGTCTCGAGCAGGTTGACGAGCGCCTTGCCGGAATGGCTCTTCACGTCAAGCCCGGAGCGAGCGAAGACATTGGCCACTTTGCGGCGCAGGTGCGGGATGTTGCGGGTAGAAGTCACGTAGGCTGTCGACGTGAACAGGCCGACGATCTGGAGGCCGCCAGTCAGCTTGCCATCAGGGCCGTGACGTTTCACGACGACATAGTCCATCGCGGTGCGACGGTGCACCCGGGAGCGGGAATTGGTCTTCGTGATTATGAGCGTCTTTGGCTCCCGGAGCGCCTCGAGCGCGCGCGGCGTCAGCGCAAGGCGGCCGCCATCCGCTGCGAATACGTCACCCTCGCGCCCCCGCAGGATGCCCAGCGCAGAGGCGAGGATCACGGCCGGAGCGCTGCCGTCCTCGGTGCAGACGAACTCGCGAGCGCCAAGGAACGTGAAGTTGGCGGCCATCAGCCATCGGAGGAATTCGACGGACTCGCTCACGTCGTCGCCGCGCAATTTCGCGCCGCCGCTCGTCATTTCGGCAATGAGAGCATTGACCTTCTCGAGCATGGGCGTCCAGTCGTCGACGGCACGCCGCACGTCAGCGAGCACATTGTCGAGCGCGATGACGAGCGCGTTCCTCACGTCCTCGCTGTCGATGCGATTGATGTGCACCTGGATCAGGCTCTCACGTTTGAGAGAGGGCGCGGGGGTCGAAGCCGGCGGCGCAATCAGGGCGCCTCGCGCGTTGCGTTCGACGGTAAATCGGGGATGCAGCACCAGATGGGCGTCGAATCCTTGCTCTGTCAATTCCGCCATGACGGAATCGACCAGAAACGGCATATCGTCGTTAAGGATTTCGACGATCGAAACGTCATTGAGGCGCTGACCTAAGGTGGAGTTCGGTGCGCCAACGCGAATCTTTGGAGTTTGCGGTTGGCGCTCGCCGAGGAACCGCCAGGTTCCGTCTGCGATCTCCGCGATCTCCGCGGCTTGATAATGCACAACATCTTCCGGGACAGCGTCGCCGAAGACCTGCGTGACGAAATCAGCCGGCACGTTGGCTCCGCGGTTGCGGAAAATTGTGTTGGCGTCGGACAGGAGCTGACGAGCAGCCTCCTCATCCTCGAGGTCGTCAATCGACGTGCCGAGGTCCTGAACGTTGTCTGCACGACTGCCCCGCGGATCGATCTTCATGTCGTAACCTCTCTCACTCGCGGCGCAGATTGCTCCGGAAATTGATCTGGTGAAAGGTTCGTTTCGGCGGCGATGCGGCACACGTGTGTCATCGTTAATTTCGCGGCGGGTGGTTAGCGGCCCGGCGCCTGCCGGCAGGGCTTTGCCTTACACCGACAACACGTTTCAGCCACCTGCTGGAGCCGGTTTGCGGGCCAACCGCCCGCAGGGTAGGCAAAAAGCGCAGCTCTTGGCGCGCCGTGCCCACCTCCCTACCCACCCTCTCGCGCAAAACCGGCGAGGCTAAGGAGGGTGGTGGGCACGCGGAGCCTGTCACCGAGCCGGCCCAACGGGTTCCGGCCTCTGGCCGGGCCGATGGCACGCTCCAGCCGGACCTGTTGGCTTTGCCCAGCCGACGGTGCTTCCATAGGGCCGCAATCCGCTCTAGCTTCGCGGACGTTCAAACAACACGCATAGGAGACTTGCGTGCCCCACAAGCCTGTAAAAAGTCCCCCTCCCTCCCCTCACACGCCCGCCTCGGTGACGTTCCCCCGCAAGCGCGAGAAGGAAGAGTTGGGGAAAGGGGCGGGCACGCCAGGGACGCCGGGCGGCGCGACAACCGCAGGGGCCGCCGGCGATGACGAGACTGTCATTACCGCGCTGGAACTCGCGAGCGCGGAGTTGACGCCTGCGATGCAAGCCTATTTCGACAAGTGCACCGAGAAGCTCGGCTTTGTTCCAAATGTACTGAAGGCCTACGCATTTGATATGCCCAAGCTCGAGGCCTTCGTTGCCATGTACAACGATCTCATGTTGGCACCGTCGGGGCTTAGCAAGCTGGAGCGCGAAATGATCGCAGTTGCGGTATCGTCGCACAACCGGTGTTACTACTGCCTGGTCGCTCACGGGGCCGCGGTTCGCGGCCTCGCCGATGACCCGGTCCTTGGCGAGTTGATGGCAATGAACTACCGCGCCGCGCGGCTCGATCCCCGGCAGCGGGCGATGCTGGATTTCGCGGTCAAATTGACTGCGCAACCGTGGGAAATCGAGGAGTCCGACCGCAACGTGCTGCGCGAGGCGGGTTTTACCGACCGCGACATCTGGGACATCGCCGCGGTGGCGGGCTTTTTCAACATGTCGAACCGTATCGCCTCGGCCACGGACATGCGGCCGAATCCGGCCTACCACGGCCAAAAACGGCAATGAGAACGACACCATAAGCACAACGATCATCGCAGAGGCATCGAAGGCATGGAGGGAAAATATACCTCGCAGATACGGCGATGGACGATTCTCACGGCGATGGCGCTCCTGGGGCTCGCCTGGCCGACCACGCTGGCGCCCCAGCAGGCTCTGCAAGAGCGTCTTGTCGAACAGAGTTCCGGCATTCCGGCTGCCCAGGTGGCGACCGCCCGCCACGGCATGGTGGCAAGCCAGGACGGCGAGGCAACCCGGATCGGACTGGACGTTCTCGAGAGGGGCGGCAACGCGGTGGACGCTGCGGTGGCGATCGGCTTTGCGATGGCGGTAACGGTCCCGAAAGCCGGCAATATCGGTGGCGGCGGCTTCATGCTCGTGCATCTTGCGGACCGCAACAAGGATACAGCGATCGACTACCGGGAAACGGCGCCGGCGGCGACCTCGGTTGACGTATTCCTGGGGCCGGACCAGCAAGCCGACCCGGCCAAGTCGCGAGACTCCGGATTGGGAGTAGGGGTGCCCGGCACCGTGGCGGGGCTGAGCCTCGCACTCGAGCGTTTCGGCTCCGGAAAATTTACCCTGGCGGAATTGGTTGCGCCGGCAGTCCGCCTCGCGCGGGATGGCATCGCGATCACGGACGACCTCTTCGATTCGCTGCAGCGCGCACGGCAACGGCTGGCGCAGTGGCCGAGCGCGGCGCGGATTTTTCTGAAATCAGACGGCACCGCCCCGGCCTTGGGGGACAAGCTCCGTCAGCCCGAGCTCGCCGACGTGCTGGAAACGATCGCACGCGAAGGTCCGCGCGCCTTCTACGTCGGTCCGGTCGCCGATAAGATTGTTGCTTCGGTCCGGCAGGCCGGCGGACTCATGGCCCGCAATGACCTCGAAAATTACGCGCCGGTCATTCGCGATCCGGTCTATGGAATCTATCGAGGCTATGAGATCGTCTCGATGCCGCCGCCCTCCTCCGGCGGGGTTCACTTGGTTGAGATGCTCAACATTCTGGAGGGATACCCGTCCGCCGTCGTCGGTTCCGGCTCTCCGGCTGCACTTCACCTGCGGCTCGAGGCGATGAAGCTCGCCTACGCGGATCGCGCCCAATTTCTCGGAGACAGCGACTCCGTCGATGTTCCGGTCAAACGGCTGATCTCGAAAAGCCACGCGGCGGAATTGCGGGCAAAGATAGATGTCAGCCGTGCCACGCCTTCCCGCGAAATAAGGCCGGACATCACGGTTCCGGCCGGGGGCGGAGGCAATACCACGCATTTTTCCGTGGCGGACGAGGCCGGCAACGTCGTTGCCAATACTTACACGCTCAATTTCAATTTCGGCCTCGGCCTCGTCGCCGAAGGGACTGGAATTCTCCTCAACAATGAACTCGATGATTTCGCCGCCAAACCGGGCGCGCCAAACGCTTTCGGGCTCGTCGGGGGCGCTGCCAACGCCCCCGGACCGGACAAGCGGCCGCTGTCGTCGATGAGCCCGACAATCGTCTTCAAGGACGCCAGGCCGGTGCTGGTGACGGGAGCGCCTGGGGGAAGCCGCATCATAACGACGGTGCTTCAGGTCATCGTGAATGTGATTGACAGCCACATGTCGATCGGGGACGCGGTCTCGGCGCCGCGCCTGCACCACCAATGGTCGCCGGATGAAGTCGTAGTCGAGCCGCATTTTCCGCGCGACAAGGTGCGTGCACTTGAGGCTCTTGGTCACAAAGTGCAAACAGGCCCGCTGTTCGGCTCGGCGCATTCGATCGCGATGACGCCGGAGGCCATGACCGGGGCCGCCGATTTGCGGGCGCGAGGCGCGGCTGCAGCGGGTTACTGACCGGGACATTTAGCAGCTTTCGTCCCGAAGCACGCCGCAAAGATGCGGCGTGCTTTGCGGATGAAGTGCAAAATCGTTTGAACGCCCGGAGCCGCTCAGTGCCGCGTCACAAATCAAACTTCAAGAAGTTGCCGCCTGTCAGGACACCACACGCCGCGATTCGATCAAGCGACCCAATCGACGCCGCGCATCGCTATTGCCGCGGTTCAGCCGCAAGGTGACGTTGTTGATCACAATCCCATCTTCATAACCCGGCACGAACAGACGCGCGACGCGGCGGTCGCCGTCAGACGGTCTCGATGGTTTTGCAAAAGATTTACTCAAACGATCGACCCCAACACGTGACATGTCAACCCCCACACTCAGACACGACGAACACACGTGGGGGCGACCGAGCACGCTGGAGCGGGCGAAGGGATTCGAACCCTCGACCCCAACCTTGGCAAGGTTGTGCTCTACCCCTGAGCTACACCCGCATCCGGACCGGCAGTGGCCCCTGCCGGCGCACCTCCTATGCCAAATGGGAGAGCGGAAAGCAACCGGTTCGGTCGGAGCAGTAGCGTCGCAGTTTAGTGTTCGTTGTGTCTTCAAGCCAACGAGTCGAGCACCGATACGTTCCAAAACGGACTCTCGGGCTTGGCGCGACACAAAGTAGTGGTAAAAAGAGCAGGCGTCGACTTTCGGCAGCGATTGGATGGGAGGAGTTGGACCCGCCCTCAAAGGTCGGCATTGATTTTCTCAATTGGTGCCCAGTTTACGGTGCGTCCCTCATTGATGACGGGCTCAAGCGGCAATCGCGGCCCGCAAAATAGTCAGCGCCGAGCTCCGTACCTGAACGTCGGGAAGGAAACTCTCATCGAATGGCACTACGGGGGGAGTCTTTCCAAAATCCGGTCAAATGTTGTAAGAATATTTTTCTATTTGAGCGAACATTTCAATGTCTATATAGAATGTCATTCTGCTATCATTCGCCAATCGCGGCAATGGGGGCCAGGTAGCAGGGTGGAGTACGCGAGCAATTGGCGGGCTTTCTTTGTGGATTTGACGCATGACATCACCGCTCGAGCAGAAGCTCAAGATTACCGGTCCGGTCGTGGTCACTGGGAACCGGCTGCGTGACGGCGCAGTCGTTTACCGGACCCCACACGGCAATTGGTCCGTCCGCCTCGACGAAGCTGCGGTGGTAACCGCCGCGCCGGCCGCGACCGAGCTCCTTGCCGCCGCCGTTGCGGATGATGTCTCGGCAGTCGGTGCTTACGTAGCGCCGGTTCGCCTCGGCGCCGATGGGCGGCCCCGACCTGGCAATTTGCGGGAAAGCATCCGGCACGGAGGCCCTACCGTCGCACCTGCATCCGCAATTGGGATTTGACATGTATGCTTACGACGAGTTTGACCGGACCCTCGTCGCTGAGCGCGTCGCGGAGTTCCGCGATCAGGTCGCCCGACGTATGTCAGGCGAGCTGACTGAGGAGGAATTCAAGCCGCTGCGGCTTATGAACGGGGTCTATCTGCAGCTTCATGCCTACATGCTGAGGATCGCAATTCCATATGGCACGCTGTCGTCGCGGCAGTTGGGCATGTTGGCTCATGTGGGCCGGCGCTATGATCGCAACTACGGCCACTTCACGACCCGCCAGAACATCCAGTTCAACTGGATCAAGCTTCAAGACCTTCCCGACGCCACGGCGGATCTCGCGAGCGCGGGCCTGCACGGCATGCAGACCAGCGGCAATTGCGTGCGCAACATTACGACCGATCAATGGTCTGGCGTTGCGCCTGACGAGATCGAGGATCCGCGAATCTGGGCCGAGGTGTTGCGCCAGCACACCACGATGCATCCGGAATTCTCCTTCCTGCCGCGCAAGTTCAAGATCGCCGTCACGGCTGCCGCGCATGATCGGGCCGCCATCAAGGTTCACGACATCGGATTGCGCTTGCACCGCAACGGCGCCGGCGAAACGGGCTTTGAGGTGCTGGTCGGCGGCGGGTTGGGGCGCACGCCCTTCATCGCAAAATCGATCAAACCCTTCCTGCCCAAGCGCGACCTGTTGAGCTATGTCGAGGCGGTGCTGCGCGTCTACAATCAGTTTGCGCGCCGCGACAACATCTACAAGGCGCGCATCAAGATCCTGGTTCACGATCTCGGCGCCGAAGCCTTCGCCCGCGAGGTCGAGGCCGAGTGGCAGCACATCAAGGACGGCCAGCTCGCGCTCGATCCGGCAGTCGTCGCCGAGATCGCAGCGCGCTTTCGCTATCCAGACTATGCGCGCCTCGACGACAATCCGCCGGAGCTAGCGCAGTTTCGCAAATCCGACCGTCAGTTCGATGCCTGGCTCAGCAACGCCGTCGCCAATCACAAGATGCCCGGCTACGCGATCGTGACGCTCTCGCTCAAGCCCGAGGGCGGCCCGCCCGGCGATGCCACGTCGGACCAGATGGATGCGATCGCCGATCTCGCGGATCGCTATTCGTTCGGAGAGATTCGGGTCGGCCACGAGCAAAACCTCGTGTTCCCGCATGTGGCGCAGCGCGATCTTCCCGAGCTGTGGCGCGCGCTCGATGCCATTGGGGTTGCTACTCCGAACGTCGGTCTCGTCTCCGACATCATCGCGTGCCCCGGGCTCGATTACTGCAGCCTTGCCAACGCCCGCGCTATTCCGGTCGCCCAGGAGCTGACGCGCCGGTTCCGTGATCTCAATCTCGCTCGCGACCTGGGCCGGCTGCACATCAACATTTCGGGCTGCATCAATGCCTGCGGCCACCACCATGTCGGCCATATCGGCATCCTTGGCGTCGACAAGCATGGCTCCGAGTTCTACCAGATCACGCTCGGCGGCAGCGCCGACGAGAATGCCTCGATCGGCGACATCGTCGGACCGTCCTTCGGCGCCACGGAAGTCGTCGACGCGGTCGAGACCATCATCGACACCTATCTGCATGTGCGCAGCGACGGCGAGCGCTTCCTCGACACCTACCGGCGCGTCGGCCTGAAGCCTTTCAAGGAGAAGCTCTATG
>Ga0126369_10002836_pt1 | contig 12450 bp, 8 predicted proteins | sample PanSoiMetaPlot_1_FD_109646 | JGI IMG/M metagenome (GOLD analysis project Ga0126369, IMG submission 109646) | Tropical forest soil microbial communities from Panama - MetaG Plot_1 | ecosystem: Environmental > Terrestrial > Soil > Tropical forest > Bulk soil | place: Panama | collected 2016-02-17 | reverse complement strand
CCGGGAGCGGGCTGGCCGTCACCGTCCCATCCGATGTGATCGGCAACAGCGCGCAGCACGGTCGCCAGCCGCTCATCGGCCAGGTGGCGCAGCCGGAACTGCACAGGGTCGGCGCCGATCCGGTGCGCGAGCTCATCGATCGTCGATTCACGGGCGAAGTTATTGGCCGTCGCCGCCAACGCCCGGTACGAGGCCTGCGGGAGCGGGCTCGCCGCCGGCTGATACTCCAGGCGCTGGTCGGCCACCACATAGGGCGTGCCGATCCCGGCCGCGCCCGAGTTGACGTTGCGGAACGTCCAGCCGGACAGCGTGCCGTCCGCCGTGACGCCCGCGGCGACGTCGATGACGGCGGTCGGGCGCAACGTGCCGACCGTGAACTCCTCCGACCGGCTCCACGCCACTTTTACGGGGCGGCCCGCTTCCAGCGCCAGTACAGCCGCCTCGATGGCGATGCCACCCGCATGCTTACCGCCGAAGGCACCACCAGTCGGCGGGACCAGGACCCGGACCGCGCTCTCCGCCACCCCGAGCGCGACGGCGACCTGGGCCCGGACCGGGAACGGGGTCTGCGTGCCCGTCCACACGGTGACCCTGCCGACGGCGTCCCATTCCGCCACGGCGACCCTAGTCTCCAGCGCTGCTGGCGCGATGTAGGCGGTGGTGTAGGTCGCCTCGCAGCGGACCGCCGCGCTCTCCAGGGCCGTGGCCGCTGACCCTTCCGCGTGCCGGAACGGACCGCCCCAGCGGCCGGGCGCGCCGTCGCTCGGGTGCCCACGCAGGAAGGCAGCGATCGCGTCGTCCGACGGAGCCTCAGGCAGGTCCCACTCGGCCAGCGCCGCCAGGCCGTCCACTGCGCGGCGGGCGGCGACCGGATCCGGCGCGACGACCCCCGTCAGCTCGGCTGTACTGACCACGCGCGCGCCTGGCTCGCCGGGACCCGCGGACTCGTGGAGCACCCTCAGGCTGGCTCCCGGCACGGGCGGCCGCAGCACGGCCCCGTGCAGCAGGCCCGGGCCAGACAGATCGGAACCGAACCGCCTCGCGCCAGTCACCGCCGCGAGCACTCCGGGAGCCTGCCGAGCGCGCCCGGCAACCCGCCACGAGGCCGCGGCGGTGAGGCTGGGCTCGCCCGCCACGATCTCGATCCTGCGCTCGCCCGGGCGCACTGGGAGCACGGTGGTGGCGTGTGCGGCCACCGCGCGTAGCGCGGCTCCGGCGTCGGGCATCGAGCGGCTGCCGAAGGTTCCCATGTCGAACGGGCATAGGTCGGTGTCGCCCTGTACCAGGCGAACCCGGGACAGCGGGACGCCGAGCTCCTCGGCGACCAGCATTCGCAGCGCGGTCCTGTTGTCCTGGCCGACGTCGACCTTGCCGGTGAACGCGGTCACGCGCCCGTCGGCGTTGATGTGCAGCCAGGCGCCGTGGCTCGTGTTCCAGCCTGCTTCCGGGTCCGGTGGCCCGAGCACCACTGCGAGCCCGTCGCCAAGGAGGCCGAACCAATCACGGTCCGCTGGCTCGGTGAGGTCCCACGGCCGGTCCGGGCGCTGGCCGGCCGCGCCGGGCAGCGGAAGTTGCCACGGCTCTGGCTCGGTGTCGGCCGCGGCCGCCGCCTGGTCGGCGGATGCCGAGGCCGCGCGGTGCACGGCGTGCCGGATCCGCGGGTAGCAGCCGCACCGGCAGATCTGGCTGGCCAGTGCGGCGTCGATGGCCTCGTCACGAGGATCCGGGTTGGCGGCGAGCAGCGCGACGGTGCAGAGCACCATGCCGGGCGTGCAATAGCCGCATTGAGCGGCCCCCTCCTCGGCGAACGCCAGCTGGACCGGGTGCAGGCCGGCCGGCCCGGCCAGGCCCTCGATGGTGGTGACCTGCAAGCCCGTCGCCGACTCGGCGGTGCGCTGGCATGCCCTGACCGGCGCGCCGCCAACGAGCACCGTGCACGCGCCGCAGTCGCCGGCCAGGCAGCCGGGCTTGGCGCCGGTCAGGCCGAGCTCGTCGCGCAGCGCGGACAGCAATGTCAGCTCCGGCGTCACGGACGCTGGGGTCCCGTTGACGACGAGCGTGACCTGACGTGGTGCCATGAACCTTCCCGCTGCCGCGACCCGGAGCCGCTCAGCCGCCGGCCATCGCGCCGATGACGAGCAGTGGCTCCGCACCGGCCTGCACCGGCTGTGGCAGCGGCGTGTCGGGCGGCTCGTGGGACAGGTCCTGCTGGCATGCGAAGAACCTCACGAACGCCCTGCGCCGACCGGTGCCGAAGTCCCGCATAGTTCCGCGCAGCACTGGATATCGGGCCTCGAGCGCGTCGAGGGCGCCCCGCAATGTCACGGCCGCGCCGGAGGCTGGCGGGTCGCCCTGGCCCGCGGGGACATCCAGCGCCACCTCGCCCTTGACCCCGGCCAGGGTGCGCAGATGGGCGGGCAGGACCACCCTGATCGTGACGACCTCCGCTCTGAGAGCCATGCGCGCCTCCGGCTCGACCCTATGGCAGGGTCTGGGCCTCGACCGACAGCACCGAGGGCAGGTTCTCGGCTATCGCGGTCCAGGTGTCGCCCTCATCGGCCGAGGCGTAGACCTGACCGCCCGTCGTGCCGAAGTAGATGCCGCAGGTGTCCAGCGAGTCCACGTCCATGGCGTCGCGCAGCACGTTGACATAGCAGTGCTGCTGCGGCAAGCCCGCCGTCAGCGGCTGCCATTCGTTGCCGCCGGAGCGCGACCGGTACACGCGCAGCTTGCCATCGGGCGGGTAGTGCAGCGAGTCGCTCGTGATCGGTACCACGTAGACGGTGTCCGGCTCGTGCGCGTGCACGGCGATCGGGAACCCGAAGTCGGTGGGCAGGTCACCGCTGATCTCGTGCCAGGTCTCCCCGGCGTCGTCGGTGCGCATGACGTCCCAGTGCTTCTGCATGTACAGCACGTCGGGCCGGGATGGATGCATAGCGATGCGGTGCACGCAGTGGCCGACCTCAGCTTCAGGCGACGGGATTCCTTCGGAGTGCAGGCCCTTGTTGATGGGCCGCCAGGTCTGGCCCGCGTCATCGCTACGGAACGCGCCAGCGGCCGAGATGGCAGCGAACATCCGGCCCGCATGCACCGGGTCGAGCAGGATCGTGTGCAGGCACATCCCGCCGGCGCCGGGCGCCCAGTCCGGGCCGGACTTGTGCGTGCGCAGGCCGGCCAGCTCCGCCCAGCTCGCACCGCCGTCGGTGGACCGGAACAGCCCCGCGTCCTCGACTCCGGCATAGACGGTCTCCGGATCGTCGAGCGACGGTTCGAGATGCCACACGCGGGCGAACTCCCAGGGGTGCGGGGTGCCGTCATACCACTGGTGCGTGCCGGTCACGCCGTCATAGGCGAACTCGCTGCCGACCGGTTCCCAGGTGGTGCCGCCGTCGTCGGACCGCTGGATCTTCTGGCCGAACCAGCCGGTGGATTGCGACGCGTAGAGCCGGTCAGGCTCGGCTGGCGAGCCCTTCACGTGGTAGATCTCCCATCCGCCGAAGTGCGGCCCGGAAACCTGCCACGATGCGCGCTTACCGTCCGAGGTCAATACGAACGCGCCCTTGCGCGTGCCCACGAGCACCCGTACTCCGCTCATCTGAACTCCCGATCTGCGCCAACGCGCCGGTATCCCGCTTCACAGCCGACCTTAGCCTGCGGCCCTGACAGCTGTCCTAATGCCTGGCGCGATCTCAGTATGCGGAGCGCCCGGTGTAGCCGTATGGGTCCATGGCGTACGGGTCGCCAGTGGGATAGCCGGCGGTCTCGTGTCCGTTGGCCGGCTGATAGGTCGGCGGCTCGTACGGCGCCGCCTGATATTGCACGGTCGGCGCCGCAGCGGTATACATCGGCGCGGCCGGGTAGCTGCCAGCGGGCAGGTGACCCATAGGCACCTGGGGGGCCACCGGCGCCACCGGTACCGAGTAACCGGCCGCCTGCTGGGCCCCGGGCAGGTAACCCGTGTCAGGAGGTCGCATGTGCGGGCCGGAGCTTGAGGTGACGCCCGGCTGCGGGTAGCCCTGGTAGCTGGGCGGCAGCTCGCCGGGATAGGAAGCAGCCGGGGCGACCGGATAAACGCCGGAACCCGGGTCCGCGGGGTAGCTGGGCGGGGACGGGACGTACCCGGGCGGGCTGGAGTACCGGACGGGCGCCGGCTGTGGCAGGTAGCCGGCCGGTCCCGGGTCCGCCGGGTAACCGATGGTGCCCGAGGGGTGCGTCGAGAACGTGGCGGTGCTCTGCTGATAGCCGTTGGCAGGTCCCTGGTAGCCAGCTGCCGGCCGGTAGCCGGCCGGCAGCGCCGGGCCTTGCCCGGCCATCTGGTACGGATCAACAGCCGGGGCCTGGCCGGCCTGCCCGGCTGGGGGAAGGGCCGGCCGCGTGCCGAATTGGCCCGACGGGTACCCGGAGTACTGCTGCTGGCCTGCGTGCCGTGGGACTGGCTGGGGCCCAGTCCGGTTACGCCGGTATGACCGGCTGTCGTCGTTCGCGATGCGCGGGAACGACGGGCTGGTCAGCGGGTCGTCGTCGGCGGGCACCGGGACAGGTGGGTGCAAGCCGCTGTCGGCGAGCGCTGCCAGAGCGGCCTCGCCGCTGACCGCCGCCGACCGCCGCGGCGGGAGGGCGCCGTACTCGTCGGGCAGTCGGCCTGCCCGCTCGGCCCTATCCAGGCGTTCTGTCCGGTCCGGCCGCTCTGGACCGGCGGCCGCACGCGTGGCCGACTCCGGCCTGCGCGCGGCGCGCGTGGGAAGCTTGGAAACGTCGCGGTCCGGTACCCGGCCCGGACCGTCCTCGCGTCGGCCGCGCGCAGGTCCCGGGCTGGAATCGCGTCGCGACTCAGCTTCGGCACGCGTTCCGCGGGACGGTGCTGGCACCGACTGTGACGGACCGGTCAGTGGCTTGTCGGACGCCAGCTCGGCCCAGTAGTCGACATCGGAGAGCTCATCCCATTCCGTGCTGGGCCAGTTGTCTTCGCCCTCCCGCTTACCGCGCCTGGGCCGCACGTCGGGAAGTGACTCTTCGCGCCGAGGCGTGCTCGCCGCACCCCGGCGGTCATCGGATCCGCCGCCGCGATGCGCTGAGCCGCGCTGATCGGGCGATTCGCGATAGCCGGACCGATCGTTCCTGGCGTCCCGCGCCTCAGCTGGACGGCCGCCCGGCGAGGTATGCCGCCGCTCGCTAACTTCGCGTGGCCAGCCCGGGCCGGTGGAGTCGTTCCGTTCGTCCCGCCTGGCCCTCTCGCCGCGCTCAGCCCTCGCGTCCCGCGAGCCGCCGGACCGTGCAGCGGCGCCGACCAGCTCGCCCGAGTCGTCGGAGACTCGGCGGCTGGTTTTGCGCAGCGGTGCTTGCCCGCGATCAGGCCGCTCCCGCGTCCGGTCGCCCTCCCGGCCAGCGTGCCGATCCCAGCTGCCGCCTTGCTCGGCACCACCTCGCATCGCACCCGGCCCAGACCGCCCGGCCGACCTGACGTCCTGGTGGCCGCGCGCCCGGCCGCGCTCGCGCGCCGTGCCCGCGCTGCGGCCCTCCGCGACGTCGACGAAGTCTTCGTCATCGTCAGCTCGCAGGTACCGCAGGCCGAGAAGGACAACGATCACGATCAGCGCGACTACTGAAGCCAAGATGATCAGCACGGTGTCCTGCATAGCACCATCCAGGGTGGCGAGGCCATGATGTGGCGCCCGTCGGCTGGCCGTGGCATCTGCGTCAGCCACCGTCCGCCGGGCGAGCGCCCCTTGGGGATATCCCGGGGCTAGGGGGACCTATAGTCGATCATTGTGTCGGACCGCTATGGTCCGTGTCATGGATTTCGTGAAGTTTAGCCACCTCTGTCTACTGTCCGTAGCGTAACGGTTACGCAGCGGCCCGAACAGTCAGCCGACCGCTCGCGATCACGTGACTCGCGATCGCCGACCACGTTCGGAGCAAGCTTGCGCCACCGCGCAGCACTCCGCCGTGATCGCGGAGTTTCGCGACATTCAGCGCATAGACCGTTATCCGATACATGTTGTGGCCGCTGCCGGGGCAGGGCGGGTCGTAACGACTCGTGCCCTTGCTGTTCATCGCCTGAAGGGCGCCAGGCAGGTGCCCGCCAGCGGGAATGGCCGTCGCGGCGGACCTGATATCGAACACGATCCAGTACACGTAGGGAGTGATCGGCGCCCGCGAGTCATCGATCACGATCGCGTAGGACTTGGTCGCCAGCGCCGGAGCGCCCGACCAGTACAGCGGCGGGCTGTGCCCGGCCCCCTGGCAGGTGTACTGGGCCGTCAGCAGGTCGTCGGCTCCGACGACCGGGCTTGTCACGGTCATCGACAGCGGGGGCGCCAATCCGGGCGTGCGCGGGCTCCCCAGCAGCCCGCAGCCGCTGAGCTGCGAGACAGACGCGGCCAGCGCCACCAGCGTCGCCAGCCCGCGCCTGCGAGCGCGGCGCCTGGCGCGGGCGTCTGTGCCCACGCTGCCGTCCCTTCACGACCCCGATCAACGCCATAGCCTGCCCGTGGATCCTAGTCGGGCTGGCGGGACGTCCCGAACATGATCTCGTCCCATGACGGCACCGACGAGCGCCTCGGCCGCCCCGGGGTGCGGCGCTGCGGGCGCGGGCTCTCGTGCCCGGCCTCGTCGGCGGACTTGGTCGCGGGCTCCGGATCGGCGCGCGCGGCCATTCCAGGAGAAGTTCCTCGGGCAGCCGCCGCAGCCGATCCCGCCTGCTTGCTCGCGGGCTGCGTGGCGTGCGGCTGCCCGGCGGATACCTGGCCGCGACCCGACAGGCCAGCCGGTGCCAGGTTCGCCGCCGCTCCCGCCGCGACCCGCCTGGACGGATGCGCAGGTCCGCGCTCGGGCGCGCGGTCCGCATCCGGACGCTGGGCGGGCTGGTGCGGGCCCGATGCCATTGCGCGCGACCCGATTGGTGTCACCGTCGCGCTCGCAGCTTGGCCGGGCCCTGGCTCAGGCCACTCGGACTCGTCGAGACACAGCCTGATCGCCTCGTCGTCGTCAGGGACGACATGCTTGCTACGCGCGTCGTACACCCACTCGGCCAGGTGCAGCCGGCCAGCGACCGTGTACGCGAGCTGGACCTGCCAGTTGCCGTCCTGCCGCTTGCGCGAATCCCACTCGATGTCTTCGGCCGCCCCAGTGTGGGCGAGCCGTTCGGCGACGATCTCGCCAAGGCGCGGCCACGGGCCGGCGTCACCGCGACCACGAACCGTTGCCCGCTGCGCCTCCTGTGCGCGGAACTCCCGCTCGGCCAGCACGGGGCCCTCGAACCTGCGGATTCGGTCGACTGGCAGGCCGGCCGCGTCGGCGATTTCCTCGGCTGTCTCGCCAGCGCGGATCCGGTCCTGGATCTCCTTCGGTCGCAACGGACTCTCCACTTCGATCTCGTACTGAGCGAGCCGGGAGAACTGGCCGCGTGCCACGGTCCTGAGCCGCTCGTCGATCGGTAGCGCGAAACGCCCGCTCCGGCCCGGAACCACGAGGACCGCGTAGCTGCCGTCCTCGCTTACTGCGACAAGTCGCAGTTCCTGCATCGGCGTCCCTTCCGCACTGCTGGCCGCGGCAGGTGCAAGCTCGGACCTCACCAGAACAGAGTCTGACTGGCCTGGACCAGACTCGCCAGCACCGTCCCCGGCATGTCCCGGATATGCGCGCCGATTCGCCCTAAGCCGGCCGCCAGCACCGTGGCCAGCACTGATGGCAGAGTATTCACCATCGGCGACAGTGGTCGGCCGAACTGCGATAATGGCGCGGCGAGCGTCGCCCGGCGAGACTTCTGCGCGATCGCCACTAGGCCAGGATCCCGATACCCTGGCTCCTCTACACTGGCCGCCATGCATGTCGACGCGATCTTCGCCGCCATCGGCCGGTTCAGTGTCCGTTTCCGCTGGCTGATGGCACTGGTATGGATTGCCGGCGTCATAGCGGCCGGGGCCCTGCTGCCATCACTGAACAGCGTCACGCAGAACGACAACACCAAGTTCCTGCCCGCCAGCGCTCCGGTCGAGCACGCCATAGCGCTCGCGGCTCCCTTCGGCAACAGCGGGCTCCCGCACACGACCGTCATCGCTGCCCGGCCTTCGGGGCACATTACGACCGGCGATATCGGCGCGCTCCTCACGCTCGAGCACAGCCTCCGCGGGGTTGCGACGGTCATTAAGGTCAGCAACTTCACGGTGTCCGGCGATGGCCAGGCCGCGCAGTTCGACGTGGTCAGCGCCAACCCCGGGGGCAGCCAGAGCGCTGCCACCACCCTGGTGGACGCCATGCGCGCGAAGGTCAACGCCGCCGCCCTGCCTGCTGGCCTGCAGGTGCACCTGACCGGCCCGCTGCCGATCGACGTCGACCAGCAGAAGTCCAATGGCACTCAGGGCAACACTCTCGAGATCGCGACGCTGGTGCTGATCATCGCGCTTCTGGTGGTGATCTACCGGTCGTTCACGCTCGCGCTGGTAACCCTGATCCCGCCACTGTTCTCGTTCTTCATCGCCGGACCGCTGATCGCCGAGGCCGCGCAGCACGGCCTGAAGGTCTCGCCGATTGCCCTATTCCTGCTGATCGTCCTGGTGCTCGGGGCAGGCACCGACTACGGCCTGTTCCTGGTCTTCCGGGTCCGCGAGCAACTCCGGGTGGCAGGCCACAAGGGCGGCCCGGCAGACCGGTCAGGCGGCATCGGGATCTTCCGCGCTCTCGGTGCCGACCTGCGGCGACCACGACCCGCCGAGCGCGAGGCGATCGTTACCGCGGTTACCAAGGTCGGTGAGTCGATCACTTTCTCCGCCGCGACCGTCATCGCCGCCGTGCTGACCCTGACCCTGGCCACGTTCTCGTTCTACGCCGACCTCGGCGTGCCGTTCGGGATGGCGATCGGCATTACGCTGCTGGCCGCGATAACGCTGTTGCCCGCGCTGCTGTCGATCCGGCTGTCGTTGCTCGGGGTCAAGCGGACCCTGTTCCAGGCCTGGTTCGGCCGGCCGAAGCTGATCCCGTGGAACATCCAGGGCTCAGGCAAGCCGGGCCTGTGGAGCAAGGTCGCCAGCCGGATCGTGCGGTTCCCCGTCCCTACCCTGCTTGCCGGGCTTGTCTTCTTCGGCGGTCTGGCCGTGGGCGTCACCAGCTATGCCTCGGGCGGATTCGGCGGCAGCACCGCCCCGCCTGCCGGCAGCGACTCGGCGGCCGGCGGCGCGCTCATGACCAGGCACTTCCCGCAGTCGACGCTGAACCCGACCGTTGTCGTGTTCAAGCTGCCCGCCACGGCCTGGACCAATCCAGCACCGATCGCGGCGGCCACCGCCAAGCTCGCCGCGAGTCCCGAGTTCACCCATATCATCGGGCCGCTCAACCCGGTCGGGTTCGCTCTCACCCCGGCGCAGTACTCGCAGTTGCACGGGCTGCTCGGGCCGGCTCAGGCGCTGCCTCCGGTCCCGCCCCCGGGCCTGAAGGTGCCGCCGCAGGCCTACCAGCTCTACCGGGCAACGGGGCACCTGGTCAGCCCGGATGGTCACACCGTGCAATTCCTCGTCGGGCTGCGGGCGGGAGACCCTGGCGGGACAGCGGCCCTGGACGCGGTGCCAGCCATGCGCGCCCGTACGACTCAGATCGCCCACGCTATCGGCGCGGCCGACTCGGGCGTCGTCGGCCAAGCGCCTGCGATCTACGACATCAGCAACATCTCGACGAGTGATCTGAAGAAGATCATCCCGATCGCGATCCTGGTGATCGGGTTGCTGCTGGCGATCGTGCTGCGCAGCCTGGTCGCCCCGCTGTACCTGATCGCCTCTGTGGGCATCTCTTACTTCGCGGCGCTCGGCCTGTCCGTGCTGCTGTTCATCGTGATCGGCGGGGAGAAAGGGCTGGTCTTCTTCTTGCCCTTCCTGATGTTCATCTTCCTGCTCGCCCTCGGCGAGGACTACAACATCCTGATGATGACCCGGATCCGGGAAGAGGCGCACAAGCTGCCACTGCGCGAGGCCGTCGCCCGCGCTGTTTCTGCCACCGGCACCACGATCACCTCGGCCGGCGTGGTGCTCGCCGGATCGTTCCTGGCCCTGGCCATCGTCCTGGGCGGCAGTCAGTCGCAGGTGCGTGACATTGGCATCGCGCTGGCGCTTGGCATCTTGATGGACACGTTCCTGGTGCGGACCCTGCTCGTGCCATCGACGGTCGTGCTGCTCGGGCGGTGGAACTGGTGGCCGTCCCAGATCACCATCGACCAGCCCGAGACGTCAATCGGGCCATCCGAGGCTCTGCCAGCGGGCCACGGCCAGGCCAGTTGACGGGCTGCCGTCTCGAAACCGCCGTGACGACGCCGCCGCTGATCAGCGTCGTGATCCCGGCCTACGGGGTGGCGCGGTATCTGCCTGATTGCCTGGACTCGGTGCTCGGCGCGACCGGGAGCGCGACGGCGGGGACCTGCCCCCAGATCGAGGTGATCGCCGTGGAGGACGCCTCGCCCGACGGTAGCGCTGCCCTGCTCGAGGACCGCGCGGCAGCCGACTCCCGGCTAACCGTGCTGCGCACCGCCCGGCACCTCGGGCCGGGCGGCGCACGCAACAAGGGACTGGCCGCGGCGGCAGGGGAGTACGTCTGGTTCGTCGACGGTGACGACCTTGTCACCAGCGGTGCGATCGACGCGATAGCAGCCCGGCTCCAGCGCGACCGCCCCGACGTGCTGCTGATCGACTATGAGGACGTGCTTCCCGACGGCCGCCGCAGGCCCAGCCCGGGCCGCTCGCTGCTGCGCGGTGCGCCCGCCGGGTGCTTCACGCTGGCCGACGCACCTGCCGTGATTAACCTGACCATGACGTGCTGGAGCAAGCTGTTCCGCAGGCAGTTCCTGACCGGCCTGAACGAGCCGTTCCCAGCCGGCATTCACGAGGACATCCCGGTCACCTGCGCGGCACTGTTCGCAGGCCGGCTGAGCGCGCTTGACCATGTCTGTTACCGCTACCGCCGGGCCAGGCAGGGCTCGTTCATGGCGACCACGAGTGCCGGCCACCTAGCCGTGTTCGATGCCTACGAAGCGGTACTAGAGCGACTCGGCAAGCTGGCCGAGGACACCGAGCCGGGGGCGACGACGGAGGTCAGGTCCGCCACGTTCGAGCGGGCGATCGGGCACTACTCGACGGTCCTTCAGGCCCGGCGGCCAGGCCGGTGGCGAGGTACGTCACGCAGCCTGGTGCCGCGCGGCGACCGCAGGCGGTTCTTTCGCCGAATGCACGCGGACTACCTGCGCTACGCCCCGGCCGGATACCAGCCCCCGCCGGGAGCCAGGGGCACCAAATTTCGTCTGATCAAGCATGATGCGTACTTGACCTACGAGCTGCTGGAGCCGCTCAACCGGCTCCGGGTCTGGCTAAACCGACTTCGTCACGACTAACGCAGCCTGGCCGGCGCCGGGGCGACCGAGCCGCGGGCCGCTCGGGCGCGCGGGCCCGGCGGAGGGCACTTGCCGGGTTTAGCGGCCTCGCGCGCATTAGGTCGGTAATGTGGCGTGCGGCGATGATCATAGGGGGGTCAGCGAACCGACGTCGACCGGAAGGTTGTGCGGAATGCGGCACCTGCTCGGCTTGCTACTCGCGCTCGCCATGTCGGCCGCCCTGTTCTTCGGCGGCGGCCTGGGCGTCTGGCGGTTCACCACCTGGCACGGCGCCGGCTCCGGCCTGACCCTGCACGCGCTGGCCAGCGAGCCGAACTATGTCCCGCTCGCCGCGATGCTCGGCGCGGCGGGCTTGCTCGGCATCCTGCTCGTGGTGCAGCGCGTTTCCCCGCTCGCCACCGGGCTGCCGGGGCTCGCCCTGCTCGGCTGGTCGGCCTACTTTGTGCTGCGCGGCAGCAAAGCGCTGAGCTACGTCCCGCTGCAAGGCAGCCACTACGCGGCCGGGTTCACTGTGCTGCTCGACAGCGGTATCGCCGCGTTCCTCGGCATAGTGATGCTCGCGCCCTTCATGCTTCCGTCGCGGTGGCATGGCCCCGAGATCGAGCTCGATATCGATCACGAGGATATCGACATGCCCACGGCTGTCGGTCTGCTGCCGTAGCGAGCACCCGCCAACCGGTGGCCGGTCCCAGGGCACTCTGGTTTACCAAACCCAGCCAGGCGCACCTGGCCGGCTGGGTAGCGAGCCAGGCTGGTGCTCCGTTCACCTATCGCGCCGTCGGGGCTACCCGGGGCGAGCTGCCGCCTGGGTACCGCCACGACCGCTGGTCGGCGAACCTCGGCGCGGATACCGATGAGCGCTTCGAGCGGGCCGCGTCCGCGCTGCGGACGTGGGTGGTCCAACGCGACGCCGGAATCACGGTGTTCCCGGGCGACCCTGTCGCGCCGGGTGCCACGTTCATCCTCGTGCTCGCGCTGCCGGTCGGGTACGTCACCGCGCCGGGGCGCGTGGTGTACGTGATCGACGAGCCACGCCGGTCCGGCTTCGGCTACGGAACCCTGCCTGGCCACCCCGAGCGGGG
>Ga0126369_10002835_pt1 | contig 12454 bp, 10 predicted proteins | sample PanSoiMetaPlot_1_FD_109646 | JGI IMG/M metagenome (GOLD analysis project Ga0126369, IMG submission 109646) | Tropical forest soil microbial communities from Panama - MetaG Plot_1 | ecosystem: Environmental > Terrestrial > Soil > Tropical forest > Bulk soil | place: Panama | collected 2016-02-17 | reverse complement strand
TCGCCGGTTTTTCAAATGGACAGTTGGTTTCATCGCTGAATTCGCGATGCCCCAGTACGACCCAACTCTGCGTAATCGGATCTCTTCGGATTTCCATTCGTTTTCTTGAGCGCTCTTTTCTCTTTTATTTCGTAGCGTTCGTAGTTTCTTTCCCCCTCCATCGCTTGTCAAGCAAGCGGAGCAGCTATCCGTGGCTTCTCTGCATGCTATGCTTCCCTTTTCCATGCCAACTGATCTCGAATACATGCAAATCGCGCTTGAAGAAGCCGGCGCTTCCGCGGAGGCAGGAGAAGTTCCCATCGGCGCGCTGCTTGTATGGGAAGATAAAATCATCGCTCGCAGTGGCAATCGAACCATTCGTGACAATGATCCCACCGCCCATGCAGAAATTGTTGTCCTGCGCGAAGCCGCAAAAATCCTGAATAACCACCGCCTCGCAGGGACAACTCTCTACGTCACACTTGAACCGTGTGCGATGTGTGCGGGGGCCATGATTCAAGCTCGCGTTCCAAAATTGGTCTACGGCGCGGGCGATCCGAAAGGTGGCGCGGTGCGTTCTTGCTTCGAAGTGCTGTCTAATCCCAGGCTGAATCATCAGGTGGACGTCGTCTCCGGTGTTCTTGCGGAAAGATCCGCTTCCCTGCTGCAATCCTTCTTTGCTGCGCGCCGTTAACTCCACAGTTAAACTTCACTTCGAGCCCTGTAAATTTTCTCAGTTGGCGGGCACATGTTTCTGTTCTTGGATGAATGCACCATGCCTCCACTCTCGCACGTTGATACGCATCACAAGGCTCTTGGTCTCAATCTGGACACAACCATCTTTGGCTCTTTTGCGGAAATTGGCGCGGGACAAGAAGTCGCCCGGTGGTTTTTGCGTGTAGGCGGCGCTTCAGGCACCGTAGCCAAAACTATCTCGGCTTACGACAAAGAGGTAAGCGATCACCTCTACGGAGTTGGTACGCGATATGTCTCGAAACAGCGGCTGCAGGCAATGCTGGATATTGAGTGGAAGCAGTTGCTTGCGCAGTTGCATTCCACCCGCGGTGCGGACACCAAATTTTTCTCTTTTGTGGACACTGTCTCAGCGCGCAATTTTGCGGGTACCAACGACTGCCATGGATGGGTAGGATTGCGGTTCCTTATGGAACCGGGCGGACCGCCACACGACATCATTCTCCACGTAAATCTGCGTGACCCGAGCAATACGCAACAACAGGAGGCTGTGGGCATTCTCGGCGTTAACCTGATCCATGCCGCATATCACGCCGTTGCGTCTGCAGAGCAGTTTCTCAACAGTGTATTCGAAGGATTGCAATTAGAACGACTGGAAATAGATTGCTTGGATTTCAAAGGACCGGCCTTTGCATCTTGGGATTATGAAGAGACTCATGCCTTGCTAGTGGTCGGTGGATACGCCGACGCCGTGGTCTTCCCCGTTGACAAGATACTGCTGCCGCCGAACGAGTTGCTTTATAAGCGCTCCATGGTCATGGAACCGGGCAGGTTCGACATCGTCAGTCAACTTCATGCGAATTTGATCCGAGATACCCTTGCGCAACTTTCGAAAGACGAACTAGCAACAAGCAAAGGCGGCATTGGCCTTTTTTGTCTGTCGATTTCTGTAGCCAACCCGGATGAGAAGCAAGTGAAGACAAAACAGATTGTGGATTGTGTCGAAAGGCTGCGAGCGCAGGGCTATGGAGTCATGTTATTCCGCGCAGAGCAGCTTTATTCGATGACTGCTTACGCGAACCGCTACACCAAATCGCGGATTCACTTCGCAATAAGCCTTTCCGTGCTTATGCGTGTTTTTGAGGATCGCTACAAGGACCTTCCCGGAACTTTGCTTGAAGGTATTGCCCGGTTGTTCACGCAAAACGTAATGCTGGCCGTCTTTCCGATGGCAGCAGAAGAATTACGGGCGAGGGTGCAAACATCTGGGATTACCGGATGGAAATGGGCAGAGACGGACGGGGTCATAACCGCTGACAATCTTCATCCTCCAGGCGCGCTGGATTCGCTGTACCAGTATTTGCTGAAAAGTGGGTTTATTGCCCCAGTTAAGCCTGGAATTTCTAAATAGCTTTTTCTGAAGAATCCGCGCACCTATTGCGCCTTCTTCTCTCTCAACGTTGATTGCGCAGTTTCGCGGATCAAGCAGCCAAATCGCGCCGACCTCTTTATCTGTTAGAATAAAAAGTGCGCCGCTGCGGAGAGGTGACTGAGCGGTTGAAAGTACTCGCCTCGAAAGCGAGCGTGGGGGAAACTCCACCGTGGGTTCAAATCCCACCCTCTCCGCCATTCCTTTCTTACTGATTCCACGCGCATTATCGTGTCTTGATTACCGGGTTGCCAATACGCGCCCTGGAAAAACAGACATAACATTAGCAGGCGGGACCTAACGCATGGCCGTTTGTGGAACTCCGAGTCGTCGCAATTCGCTAGTCATGTTTTTATGACTGATCAACCCAGCCCTGAGAACCACCGTGGCGGATGAGCCATTGTGATTGCTCACGTCGACGCCAAATCTTGTTCGGTTGCGGTGACAGGCTCGAAGCATGAAAAAGAGCACTCTCATTCAATCTTTCGTGCCCTGGAACTTTCGCCCTGAAGTACCAGGCGTCCCTACATGCACCGGTCGAACAATGACCGATGAAAGGGGCACTCCACGCAAGATCGAATGAAAGTGCTCGCACACACACACTACGACACTATGAAAAGTAGGCAACTGTGAGAATTTACAGGTGAATTAAGTCCGTCGACCCGGAAGTTGGGATAAGTTGGCTCTGCATTACTTGCTTCCGGTGTTTCCCTGTCTGCAACTGCCCAGTAACATTAGGTGCCAGTGCAAATCAATAATCAGATGCATTAGAACTGAATATCCAGACCCTTTCACATCGCCTGCACCCTTCAAGGCTTGAATACTTGGGACTAGAAGCGGCATCCGCTGGCTTTTGCCGAGAGCTGTCGAAGCGCCAAAATGTCGAGATAGACTTTCACTCCGAGAGCATGCGCAGGAATCTATCCAAGGAAATCTCACTTTGCCTATTTCGCGTGTTGCAGGAGGCTCTGCAGAATGCAGTCAAGCATAGTGGCTCTCGACACTTCCAAGTCTCGCTCAGGGACGGTACAAACACGATCGAGCTAACGGTGCTCGACTCCGGGACTGGTTTTGATCCCGAGAAAGCAATCGATGGGCAAGGGTTAGGACTAACGAGCATGAAGGAACGATTGAAACTGGTCGACGAGCAGCTCCTCATAGACTCAAAGCTGCAGCAGGGCACAACGATTCACGCTCGCGTGCCATTACGTCCCGGAATGAAGTCCGCAGGAGCGGCCAGGTAACCTCAGAGATTGAGAACCGGCAGTCTTGATCATCGGCCAACTAGCCCTGTGAGATCGTCGAGACCTCTTACTGACAAAAGTGACAGTTCATCGAACTACTGACCCTCATTATTTTTCTTCTGTGGATTTCGCATGCGCGCCAGTCCGATCTTGTCTCGAGTGTGCGGGAGAACTGAAAAATGAAAAATCTGATCTTAGCGAAAAGATGCCTCCGCTGGGGCGTCATGAGCATCACGCTTTTCTCGACTTCCGCAAACGCTCAGGAAACGCCACACCACTGGGAATACAAAGGAAAGGATGGCCCGAAGAATTGGGGAAATCTCGACCCTGCGTATTCCAACTGCGCGATGGGTCACACGCAATCGCCGATCAACATTACAGGTGCAAAAAAGTCCGACTTACCTGCTTTGACATTCGACTACCAGACGGTTCCATTGAACATCATTAACAACGGTCATACGATTCAGGTGACCTACGCCCCTGGCAGCAACTTAACGGTTGGCGATAAGACCTACGTGTTGAAGCAATTCCATTTTCATCACCCGAGTGAAGAACATGTGAATGGCCACGGTTTTGATATGGTCGCTCACTTGGTTCATTCGGATGCAGAGGGTCATCTTGCCGTAGTCGCGATTCTCTTGCATCAAGGCGACGCAAGTGCGCTTATCGACGCTGTTTGGAAAAACATTCCGGAAGAGAAAGAAAAGGCCGTGGACGTTCCAAGCGTAAAGCTCAACGTAAAAGACTTGCTCCCTGTGAATCACGGGTACTACACATTTGCAGGGTCACTCACCACACCACCGTGCTCGGAAGGCGTCACATGGTTTGTGCTAAAAGCTCCAGTTACCCTTTCTGCAGCACAACTCGCCACATTTGCCAGGTTGTATCCAAAAGACGCACGGCCTATTCAAGCGGCGAACGGCCGGGAGATTTTGGAAACCCGATAGCAAGCACAAGCCGCTCGACCCGAGACAAAAGCGTAAAACTTCGTTTCGCTGGCTTGCCGGCCTTCTACGCCTTCTCTCCGATTCACGCGGCCACACTGTTTGCACTGAGCGAGGCTATCTTTTGCTGCCACGCGTGCAAACTGTGTTTACAACTGCGCCTAGTTGTGTTGGTATTTCTCGGCAACAGTCGGTCTTTTTGAGCGACGGCGGATAGGCTGGTGTTTTCTCTCGCCGTGCGCTTTTCCGGAGAATCAAGAATGTCCATTGCAAGAATTGAAAAAGCAGTGTCTCAAAATTCCGCATCTTTCGTTCGAGCTTTTCTTCTGTGTTTGATTTTGGTTTGCATGGCCGCCAATGCGCCTCTTGTCTCCGCGCAAAAAATTGTCATCTCCGTTGACGCCTCCAAGACGGGCGCGAAGATTAATCGTAATCTTTTCGGCCAATTCGCCGAGCATCTCGGCCACGGCATTTATGAAGGCATTTGGGTAGGTCCAGACTCCAAGATTCCCAATACGCGCGGAATTCGCAACGATGTTGTTGCCGCGCTCAAAGCGCTTAAAGTTCCTAACGTGCGCTGGCCGGGCGGATGCTTCGCCGACGAATATCACTGGCGCAAAGGCATTGGACCGAAGCGCTCGGTAACCCTTAATCCCAATTGGGGTGGCGTGGCCGAACCGAACACCTTCGGAACGCACGAATACATGGACTTCCTCGATCAGATCGGCTCCGAAGCGTACCTTTCTGTGAACGTCGGCTCCGGAACGCCGCAAGAAGCCGCAGAATGGCTGGAGTATCTCACTACCGCCCAGCCGACCACTCTGCAGCAGGAGCGCGCCGCGAGCGGTCATCCCGCTCCTTACAAGGTCGCGTTCCTCGGCCTCGGTAACGAAAGCTGGGACTGCGGCGGCAATATGACACCCGAATATTATTTGGATCAGATGAAGATCTACAGCCGCTTTGTTCGTAATTTCAATCCCGACCAGCAAGATAAGAATCAAATGCTAAAAATTGCCGTTGGTCCGGGCGGAGGCGAACCTCGCTGGACCGATTGGACCGAGACCATCATGAAGGCTTATCAGAGTCACACTTGGAGCTGGGACTTGAACGGCCTTTCCATGCATAACTACACCGTCCTAGATTGGGAGCACAAATATGCGTCGACCGGTTTCGGCGAAACGGAATATGCAAAAGTCCTAAAAAACACTCTAGAAATGGACGCCCTCATCAAAAAGCATTCGGCCATCATGGACAAGTACGATCCGCAAAAGAAGGTTGCTCTCGTCGTTGACGAATGGGGCAGTTGGTACGCGCCACTTACTGGCAGCAATCCGGGCTTCCTGGTTCAGCAGAACAGCATGCGCGATGCTGTGCTGGCTGCCCTTAATCTCAACATATTTGCCCGCCATGCCGACCGCGTGCGAATGGCCAACATCGCGCAAATGATCAACGTCTTGCAAGCCATGATCCTTACCGAAAAAGAGAAAATGGTCCTGACGCCCACTTATCACGTTTACAAAATGTATGTGCCCTTTCAGGATGCAACTTTTGTTCCAGTTTCATTCGAAGCGGGTTTTTACACACACGGGGACGTTGCCTTGCCGCGTGTAGATGCCATCGCGGCAAGAGATAAGTCTGGAAAATTGTGGGTGGCCATCACCAACGTTGATCCTAACCAGCCGGCTGAAATCGAACTCAGCCTCGCCCGTATCACGGCCAAATCGGCGAACGGAGAAACCCTGACTGCGCCGAAGGTAGATAGCATCAATACCTTTGATGCTCCCAACACCGTTATGCCTAGAGCGATTTCTGGCGTTGCGCAAGGCGGCAAAGTTGATTTGAAAGTTGAACCAAAGTCCGTAACCGTAATCTCTGTCGAATAGCAATCGCTTCGGCAAGTAGACGCATCAGAAGAACCTATCAATGATCGGCGGCAAGGGCACCGATGATTGCGAATCTCTGCTTCCAGGTAGGCTGCAAGTAATGCAGATAATCTGTCATTCCTCAGTTGGCTTAGCGGTCCTTTCAATGGCCGCCATCTTTCGTGAATCGCCAAAGCTTGGTCGCACTGGACCGCGAATCCCGGGCCCAGAGGCCCACGCCGGCTTTGCAACATGAGACACCGAGTAAAAATCGAATTCCACTCCGATTCCTCGGTGGCCTTGCGATCCTATGCTCGGCACAACCCGCACAACGTGTCCCATGCAAATCCACTGCGCCGCGCGAACTCCGGTAATCGTTTCCGGCATTTCCAATAGGAGGTCCAGAACGGTTCCTTCCTTCAATTGCAGATCCGTCGTGAAAAACACGCCACGCCGCGAAATGTTTTCAGATTCCACCTTTTGCTCGGCGGTTTCCGATCTGCGAATCCGCAAACGCAGCGGCGTCTTTACCACATGCCGCTCCGCAAGACGGCGGTCCTTCACCAATGATTCCATGAATCGCTCCATGGCTCTCTCCCTGTATGGCGGTGAAGGGTTAACCGCAGGCTTGCACAAATAAAGAGACAGAGTCTTCCATGCCCATCGAGATGCAAAGGCTTAATTTCGTACCAATTGTCAGAGATTTTTGAATCTTGAAAGCATTAGCGCATGGAGTTTCCAAAAACAAAAACCCGCGAGCGTTTCCACCCGCGGATTCTTCGCTGCACCAATTTGTCAGTTTTGGCTTAGAAGTGGCAGCTCGCCGCTCCGCGCTTTTCCAAATAACGCTGATGATATTCCTCGGCGCGCCAGAACGGACCCGCTTTCGTAATTTCCGTTGCGATTGGCTGACGAAACTTTCCGGTCACCTCCAAAGCCGCTTTCGATTTCTTTGCGACCGCCTCCTGCTCCGGCGAGTGAAAGAATATCGCCGTCCGGTACTGCGTCCCGAAATCCGGCCCCTGCCGATTCACTTGCGTCGGGTCGTGCATGTGCCAGAACGCTTCGACCAGCTTTTCATAACTCACCTTCGCCGGATCGAATGTCACCTGCACCACTTCCGCATGCCCCGTCCTGTCCGTACATACTTCTTTGTAGTTCGGATTTTCCGTATGCCCGCCGCTGTATCCAACGGCCACGTCTTCTACTCCCGGAATCATCCGGAATTTTGCTTCCACTCCCCAAAAGCATCCCGCGGCAAATGTTGCTATCTCACTCATTGTCTTCTCCTATTCCCATTCTATCGAGCAATGCAAAATTCTTACAATTCCGCTCGGCGCAACCGAAGCGCATTCGCAATTACGGACACCGAACTAAAACTCATCGCCGCGCTCGCAATCATCGGACTCAGCAGCAGTCCCAGCCATGGATACAAAACTCCAGCCGCAATCGGTATCCCAATCGCGTTATACAAAAACGCGAACCACAAATTCTGCTTGATGTTCTGAATCGTTGCGCGGCTCAACCTCCTGGCGCGTACAATGCCGCGCAAATCTCCTTTCACAAGCGTAATCCCCGCGCTCTCCATCGCCACAGCCGTCCCCGTTCCCATCGCGATCCCAACATCCGCCGCCGCCAGTGCCGGCGCGTCATTCACTCCATCTCCAGCCATTGCCACAATTCTCTTCTCACGATGAAGTCTCTCAACAAACTGTGCCTTCTCTTTCGGCCGAACTTCCGCTTCTATATCTTGTATTCCTAGTTCTCGCCCGACTTTCGTCGCCATGTCTTTGCGGTCGCCGGTCGCCATTACAACGTGAACTTTCTCTTCGCGCAGCTGCGTCAAAGCCTCCGGGGTTGATTTTTTGACAAAATCACCCAGCGCAATAACTCCTACGAGTTCGTTATTCACCGCGACAAGGGTAAGCGTCGATGCATGCGCCCCATCCGGCCCAAAACCAAAACTTGGTAAATTGTTCCCCGGCGTAACGCTTGCGCCTTTCTCTTCAATGAACCTCGAACTACCGACAAGAACTCGTACTCTATCAACCACGCCTTCCGCTCCGGCTCCTGGAGACGATTTGAAATCCTTTACGGCGGTAAGCGTCAAATCTTTGGCTTTCGCGGCCTCAACAATTGCACGAGCCAAGGGATGTTCACTGGCTTGTTCCACGCTGGCTGCTAAGCGCAACATTTCGTCTTCGGATTTTCCTCCACCACTGAACGCCTGAACCGTCAGAACTGCTGGCTTCCCTATCGTCAACGTCCCCGTCTTGTCCACGATCAGCGTGTCCACTTTTGCCAATGTCTCAAGCGCTTCTGCACTTTTTACCAGCACACCCGCGCGCGCGCCGCGGCCAACTGCAACCATCACGCTCATCGGCGTCGCCAGCCCCAAGGCGCACGGACAAGCAATGATCAGCACCGAAATTGCGCTCACCAGCGCATGCGCAAATCGCGGCTCGGGTCCGATGAGTGCCCAGGTCACAAAAGTCAGCACAGCGATGACCACAACCGCTGGCACAAAAATCGCAGCGACCTTATCAGCCAGCTTTTGCATCGGCGCGCGACTTCGCTGCGCTTCGCTCACCAGTTTCACAATCTGCGCCAGCATCGTCTCATTGCCGACGCGCTGTGCTTCCATCACAAAGCTTCCACTCGCATTCAGCGTCCCGCCGGTCACTTCATCGCCACCGTGCTTTTCCACCGGCATGGGCTCGCCTGTGAGCATCGATTCGTCCACAGCGCTAGCGCCTTCGCGCACAATTCCGTCAACCGGCACACGCTCCCCCGGCCGCACGCGCAACAAGTCACCTTGCTCCACGGCAGCCAAGGGAACGTCCTTCTCTTGGCCGGTATCATCAATTCGATGCACAACCTGCGGTGTAAGATGCAACAGCTCTCGAATAGCTCCCGCCGTTTTCGCGCGCGCTCCGAGTTCCATCACTTGCCCAAGTAATACCAGCGTCGTGATCACAGCGGCGGCCTCGAAATAAACCGGCGCCGCTCCCATCTCTCGAAACGACGCCGGAAACCATCCCGGCGAAATCGTTGCGACAACACTCTCCACATATGCCGCGCCGGTTCCCAATCCAATTAGCGTGAACATATTCGGGCTTCGATTCACAATCGATGCCCAGAACCGTTCGAAAAACGGCCAGCCGCCCCATAACACCACTGGTGTCGCCAGCGCGAATTCGATCCAGCGCATCGCCGCCGTAGAAACTCCAAAATGCAATCGCTCGCCAAACATCCCCAGCAACATCACCGGCAAGGTCAAAGCCGCGCCCACCCAAAAACGCAACCGCATCGAGATGTATTCAGGATCAGGTCCAACCTCCGCAACAATGTCCATCGGCTCCAGCGCCATTCCGCACTTCGGACAACTTCCCGGTCCAAGATGCACAACCTCCGGATGCATCGGACACGTGTAGCGAATCTCCGCACTCGCTTTGACTCTTGTAGTGGCCGATTTCTGAATCGGCTCTTGGGGCCTCCCTTCATCAGTTGGCGGTGCCGACTTATAAGATGGCATTCGCGATTTTTCCGCGGATGCAAGTCCCGCAATAGAAACCAAGCCTCCGCCGTGCCCATGCGCAGAGCCATGCAGTCCTTCGGCCATCTTCACGTTCAAATACTTTTTGGGCTCTTTTTCAAACTTTGTCGCGCAACTCTTCGCACAAAAAAAATACTTCTTCCCTTCGAACTCCACAGTCGCCGCCGCCTTCTTCGGCTCCACATTCATTCCGCAAACTGGATCCCGCTCCACAATCTCCCCCAATCAACCGCTTCGCCGACTGGACATCTCTCAGTTCAATCATTTCGAGCGAAGCGAGGAATCTGATTTCTCTTCCGCGGCGTATTCACTTCCGTCACCGCCGCTGCAACTCCATCAACCCCAACAGCTCTTCATACATGGCTTCCTTCTCTTCTCTTTTCCCGCTTCCTATTGCCTTCGCGGCGCAATGCTTCATATGATTCTTCATCAGATTCCGCGCCACACCCCGTAACGCCTCTTGCACGGAAGCAATCTGCGTAATTACGTCCGCGCAGTAGCGATCCTCTTCCACCATCTTCTGCAATCCGCGAATCTGCCCCTCAATACGCCGTAGCCGGTTCTGGCTAGCCTCTTTCAACTCCGCATCCACACCGATCGCCTTCTTCCCATTTCTGCCGCCGCGTTTCATTGCATATACCCTCTACCCCTATTTATACCCCTAGCCCCTATATCTGTCAAATCAACAAATCGGCTGCTTGACGGCTTTATTTTCGGATTCATTCTTATGGATTGGTCTGCTTGAGCAGAAGGAAGTCTCTTCGCACTCGTGCTCATGAAACTGTTTATCTTTTCTTTTCATACTTCCTTACTTCGCGGCTTCTCTCTTGCTATAATGTTTTTATGACGCTCCTCGAAGCCAAATTTGAATTGCAATCACCACTCACGCACGCGCAACTCCGCGCACTCGGCGAATTCGCAAATACTTACGGCCTCCGTCGTTTCTCCATCGACGACTCCAAGCTCCAACTCTCCTTTGAGTACGACGCCTCGCGCCTTCGCGAGACACAAGTCACGCACGTTCTTGGCAACGCCGGCATCCCCATCCTTCGCCGCATTAACTAGATTTTTTGGGATTTTCTGGATGACTCCCGAACAGGAAGCTAAAACCTTCTATTTCGAGGGAAACCCTGTCGGCTACTTGCTGGAAGATCAACTCACTTTCTGCACCCGGCCATTACAAATATGTGCCTTATCGCGGAGCAGGTCACTACAATCTCGGCCGGGCCCTCAGTTCCGGCGGCCCTCAACGCTGCTACTATCTGTTCTTTGGTCAGCGGCGTGACTTGACCGTTGGCGCAGTAATCTCTTATGGCCTTCTCGACCTTTCCGACTTTTCGTAGCCACATTAGGTACGCAAGTAATGTGGCGCTCGCCCGCAGCTGACTGCGCAGCAGCCTTCCTGTCACTAGTTCGCATCGTGATTTTTTTCGTGGTCTTGGCTGAGGACTGAAAACTTATGACCGACAACTAAATTCCAAAAAATGAGTTTTTGTCGCCTAGGCATTAGCTTAGGCAACTGCAAATGCGTCTGTCATTGAAAGGTGTTTTGCGAAATAGAAATGGGGCCCCTGCTTGGGATCAGGGGCCCCGAAAGGTGCGTCTCATTTCCAGTGTCGTTTTCACACCGGAGCGTGGGGTCATCCATCCTTGCTTCCCTCTCAGAGGCAGGTGGGAACGATCCACGAAAATCGGCAAGCAAGCCCCTTCCCCCTCGCTTTGCCCATTTTCAAGAACCGCTTACTGAGACGCACCCTACTCCCGCCCTAAGTGCAAGACTCGCTCCAACCTCTCCGCCATACTTAAAATCTTCTATCCGATTAGAAATACATCACTTACGGTCAACTTCAAATGTAAGGAAGAGCACCGATCTTGGACCGGAGTTTCAAATCGGAACCGAGACCATTCTCCTTCGGGAATCAGCGCCTGTACCCATGGATCACCACTTCTCCAGACTCCACTTTCTTCGTTCTAGAACCTCTGTCCTGAGCCTCCCAATTCCACTGCGCCATCGGTTTTTTTCCGCACCTGCCGCACAATCCACGCATGATCGCGCCCTTCCCACTACAAGCTCGTCTTCGTCGCGCGCTCTTGTGGTTCGTGTTCTTCGCCGCCCTTCTTCTTGCTTCAGCTCTCATCCTTCGTGCGGACACACCAAGCATGACCCGCTCCGTTCCCGCAGGCACCTGCTACTGCAACTGCTCGCATTCCAAAACAAAACTCGGGTGCGCGAAAATGTGCGAATTGCCGCGGTATGCTTCCCGTTGGTGGGCCACAACGTGCGCAAAGCCTCGCGTCACTACTCCACGAGAAAATCATGGCGCCGGCCCTCGCTTTCCGCACGGCGACCGTGCCGAACGCGCCAGCAAATAGCTTTTGCCCCGGGCTCCAGTCTGAGTTCTTGCGATCTACTCGTGATCTCGCACTTCGGTCTGTCTCCGAGGCGGACCGAACGCAAGGCACGTCTCCGCGTGAGCCAAACCAAAAGGGAGGCCCCGCGGAATTTCCACGGGGCCTCTCTGTACTTCGTGCTGCTCTGCGTCTACGCGGCAATTTGCCGGGTGAGCGGCACAGACGTCTTCACTTCAATCTTTCGCGGCAGGATCTCCGCTGCGATCGGCGCGCTGATCTCCATTACGCCGTTCACGTACTCCGCCTGCAGCTTCTCGATATTGACGCCTTCCGGAAGCTCGAGCACTCTCTCAAATTTCCCGTACGCAATTTCCTTCTCGTAAAGCTCAACTTCC
>Ga0126369_10002834_pt1 | contig 12456 bp, 11 predicted proteins | sample PanSoiMetaPlot_1_FD_109646 | JGI IMG/M metagenome (GOLD analysis project Ga0126369, IMG submission 109646) | Tropical forest soil microbial communities from Panama - MetaG Plot_1 | ecosystem: Environmental > Terrestrial > Soil > Tropical forest > Bulk soil | place: Panama | collected 2016-02-17 | reverse complement strand
CGTCCGGGCGGGGGCCTTGGGCCGCCTCACCGTGGAACGCGCCGACGGCGGCGTGGTCTACGACTCGCCGCTTGCTCAGGCTTTGGCGACGGCCGGGTTCCGCCCGACGCCGCGCGGCCTCCGCCTTCGGGCCTGAACCGCGCGAGACCTCTCACGCACTCTGGCCGCACGCCTGCGACACCGACTCGGCCGCTGGGGTCAAAGGCCCATTGCTGTTGCTGTAACAACAGCAATGGCACATCGGCATCGGAAATATCTGGACCGGGACTGGCGGGCCACGTCCCGCCGAGCAGAGCCCCCGCGCTTCGGGCTTACCCGCGCGCAAGCCCGGGTCGGCCGCCTAATCGCACATGTTGGGGAAGTTCACCACCGTGGTCTGGCCCGCGCGAACCACGATGCGCTGTGTCACGGTGGCCGAGCGGGCAAGGCCGACCTCGTACCGTCCGGCGGGCAGGCGCATTCGGTATGTGGTTCCGTCCGGGATGGTCTGCCGGGCCATGAACCCTCGGCTGCCGACCGCATATACGGTGACCGGCCTGGAGTTTGTGATCCCGACCGGACCCGTGCATGCCGCGGCCACGCCGGTGACGACGCCTCTGGGAACGGCATGGGCTGGCTCGGCGCCTGATCCGCGATGACCGTTGGACGCCTGGTACGCCGTGCACCCAGCCAGGCTGGCGGCGGCCACACACGCTATGCCGGCAGCGCAGAGCCGGTCCGCCAGGGCGACACGCCGCATCTCATCACGATAGCCGCCGCACGCCGACCTCACCGGCTGGTCCGCGTCTGGCGCGGGTCGCCAGCGCCGGGTAGAAGACGGTACTGGGCGTCAGGAACTCGGGGATCGGCGCACTTCCGGAAACGTATAAAACAGCCCAGACATCAGGACACTCTTACTTTTCCTGCTTTAGCGTGTCACATACTATTCCAAACTGGGCGTGATCATGACGCCGAGTCCGGAAAAGTGGCCGGTCCCCTGCCGACCACCGTCGCCGATCGTTCCGCACAAGCGCCTGATAAGCGGCATCTGGCACGCCCGTCAACGTCGCCGGCGATGAGGCCGAGGTCCTCGTTCCCGAACGGCGGCGTCACCATACTCCGGGGATCAGCCCGTTGGTCTGGCGCGCATAGGCGCGGTACTGGTCGCCGAGCGCGGAGACCAGCGTCGCCTCCTCGACGTTGATCCGCACCGCGAGCGCTGCGACCGGGATCACTACCAGCATGAGCACCGATAGCCAGTTCCCCAGCCCGACGCCGATCCCGAGCAGGCCAAGCAGCGCCCCAGCGTATCCGGGGTGCCGGACGAACCGGTACGGGCCATCCCGCACGACCCGGTGATCGTCCGCGATTCCGACGATGAAGGTGAAGAACTTGTCCAGGGTCAGGATTGCCCAGACCCGCAGCGCCACGCCTGCCACCAGCAGGCTCTCGGCGATGATGACCACGGCCAGGCCGCCGTCCATCGCCGCCCAGCCAAAGCTGGACAGCCAACCTGCCAGGACGATGGCAGTCAGCAGCGAGGCCACGACGAGGTAGAACGTCCACTCCCGCAGCCTGGCCCGGGTAGCCGCGTGCAGACCGGGCAGCCGAGCCCGCAGCCCAGGGCGGAACAGCAACCGGAGCCGGAGCGCGAGCTCGATGGCGCCCCAGGCCAGGCCGGTCAGTCCGATCAGCACGCGCGCATCCACCAACGCCCAACCCTACGTTCGCGCCAGAAGCGCCCGCCGACCGAGACCCGTGGCTGGCGGCGCCGGGCCGACCGCCTTGACAGCCTCGACTGCGCCGACCGGGCCGACCGGCCGACCGAGCCCTGCCGCAGCCCCGCGACACGGCATAATGCTGAGCGTGCGCTTGTCCGCCCGGGCCGATTACGCCTTGCGCGCCGCGATCGAACTCGCGGCTGGTGGCGATGGCCATGTCACCTCAGATCAGCTCGCCAAGGCCCAGAACATCCCGGCCAAGTTTCTCGAGGCCATCCTCACCCAGCTGCGGCGGGCTGGATTGGTGCGCAGCCAGCGCGGCCCTGAGGGCGGATTCTGGCTAGCTCGCCCCGCTACGGAGATCTCCCTGGCCGACATCATCAGGGCGATCGACGGGCCCCTGCTTGGAGTGCGGGGCGAACGCCCGGAGAATCTCGGCTATATCGGAGCAGCCGAGCCGCTGCAGACGGTCTGGATTGCGCTACGGGCCAACGAGCGAGCAATCCTCGAGGAGGTAACCCTGGCCCACGTGGCCACCGGCCCGCTGCCCGAGCGAGTGCGCATGCTCGCCGAGCTTCCCGGATCCTGGGAGGCCAGGCTCAAAGGCTAGGGGCGACTCGAACTGCGTCAGACTGGCACCATGGTCGTGATCTCCCGGGCGGTCCTCGTCACCTGGTCGTAGACGGGAGCGTCCGGGCCGAGCGCAAACTGCGGCCCGGTCGTCATGGTGATCTTCTTGGCCCCGGCGACCGCGCCGACTCCACCATGCTGCGGCTGGCTCAGGCGAGGCGTGCTGATGTGACCGGCACTTAGTTGTGCGGCGCTCAGGTGCAAATGCGACGACGGCCCTGAGCCGGCCCCGTTGGCAGCGGCGCCTGCGCCGACCGGCACGACTTCGGCTGGCGGGCCGCCCGAGGCCCGGCCGTGGCCGGCCCCGGCAACCTCGATGGCGGGCTCCATCACGTCGGCGAACACGGGCTCGGCCTGCAGTTCGGCGAACGCGAAGTTGTCGGAGACCTCCCTGAGCACCTGCGACAGCGGCGCGCCAAGCGCGGAGCATATCGCGGCGAGCAGCTCAGACGAAGCCTCCTTCTGGCCGCGCTCGACTTCGGAGAGGTAGCCAAGCGACACCCGCGCCGAGGCCGATACCTCGCGGAGGGTGCGACCCTGCCGCAGGCGAAGGCGCCGCAGCGCGTCACCGAGCAAGTGACGAAGCAGGACCATCGTCGCATCCCCTTCCCGAGAATCGGCCGCTCACACTTCCACCGTACCTTCCCCCGCCGACGGTTCGGGAGAGGGCATCGCGGCGTGTTCGCATATGCGTAACGCCGTAATCACGCATCGTCTTCCCTCGGGACACGGCCCTAGCGTCGCGATCGGTTCATGGCCGGCTACCAAGCACCGCAGCGGTAGCGCCTGGACGGTCATTCGCCTGGATTGCCGGATCCGGTGAGCTCGGTGACCAGCAGGCTCAGGGCGTGCTGGACGGCGCTCCGCCGGATGTGATCTCGGTCGCCCTTCAAGTTCAGCTTGCGGTGAACGGCGCGCTGCGGCGTGCTCACAGCGATGTGCACTCTGCCGACGGGATGCCCCTCGACCGGGTCCGGCCCAGCGACGCCGGTGGTCGCCACGCCGACCGCGGCCCGGAGCCGGAGCCGCGCTCCCTCGGCCATCGCGCGGGCCACCTCGGCATCAACTGTGCCGACCCGCGCAATAAGGTCGGCCGGCACGTCCAGCATGTCCGTCTTCAACTCGGCCGCGTACGCGACGATCCCGCCCCGGAAGACCGCCGATGCTCCAGGTACGGCGGTCAGCGTGGCGGCGACCAGCCCGCCGGTGAGCGACTCGGCGGTGCCGACCGTCAGATTACGCGCGACGAGCAAGCCGATCGCGGTGGCCGCGAGCCCGCCCGCCGCCGAACGGGAAAGGCCACCGGGTCCCGCCGTCACCAGCCGTTCCCTGCGGCGTCGGCGGGGGGCGATGCCGCCTGGCTATCCGCCCTGCGCGCTGGGATCGCGCGGCGCAGCCGGATCGCCCTGATCACGTAATCCGCGCCGGTCAGCAGCGTCACGACGACCGCGGCGGCCATGACCGGCCAGCGCACCTGGCTGCTGACGCCCGGCAGGATGTACAGGCCGATGGCGGCCATCTGCAGCACCGTCTTCGCCTTGCCACCCTTGCTCGCCGGGATCACCCCGTGCCTGATCACCCACAGCCGCAGCGCGGTCACGCCCAGCTCGCGCACTCCGATCACGATGGTGACCCACCACTCCAGCTCGCCGAGCGCGGACAGCGTGATCAGGGCCGCCCCGGTGAGTGCCTTGTCTGCAATCGGATCGGCGATCTTGCCGAAGTCGGTGATCAGGCCGCTGCGCCTGGCGAGCTCGCCGTCCAGCAGGTCGGTTATGGAGGCGACCGCGAAGACCGCGAAAGCGGCAAGCCGCCACTGCGATCCAGCCGCCAGGAAGATCACGAACACCGGCACGAGCGCGAGCCGGAGCACGGTCAATGCGTTCGGCAGGTTGACCAGCCGAGGCCCAGGCGACGCGCTTCCAGCGGCGGGGTCAGCCAACGGCGTCGGGCCAGTCCGGGCGGCGGTCGCGTTCTGACCCTTCGTTCGGAACCGCCACGAGGTCCACCCCCTCCGACTCCACGACGCGCACCCGGACCAGGTCACCGATGGCGAGCGGACGACTAGCCAGCACCTCGGTGCAGCCGTCTACCTCAGGTGCCTGGTGCGCGCCTCTGCCCACGTAGCGGCCCACCGGCTGGCCGACGAGCTCATGGCGCGGCGCCTCCGCGCCCGGCCGACCCGCTCCGGTGATCTCCCCGGCGCTGTGGGCGGACTCCTCTATCAGCACCTCGTGAACCTCGCCGATCCGGTCGGCGGCGCGCTGTGCCATGAGCTCGTCGGCCAGCGCCGCAAGTTCCTCGACGCGGCTGGCGATCTCTTGCGCGTCAAGCTGGCCGCCGAGCGTCGCCGCCTCGGTGCCGTCCTCGTCGGAGTACCCGAATATGCCGATGGCATCCAGCCGCGCATCACCGAGGAATCCCTCGAGCTCGGCCAAGTCCTGCTCGGTCTCGCCAGGGAAACCGACAATGAAATTGGAACGGATGCCCGCCTCCGGATCCAGGCCCCTGATCTGTTCGATCAGCGCGCGGAACCTGTCGCCGTCACCGAACCGCCGCATCGCCCGCAACACCGGACCGCTCGCGTGCTGGAACGACAGGTCGAAGTACGACGCCACGCCCGGAGTTCCCGCCAGCACCTCGATGAGCCCCGGCCTCAGTTCGGCCGGTTGCAGGTAGCTGACCCGGACCCGGTCTATGCCGGGCACCGCCGCCAGCCTCGGCAGCAGCGACTCGAGCAGCCGCAAGTCGCCCAGGTCCTTGCCGTACGAGGTGGAGTTCTCGCTCACGAGCACGAGTTCTCTCGCGCCATGCGCCGCCAGCCAGTTCCCCTCGGCGAGCACCTCCGCCGGCGCTCGCGACAAGAACGCGCCGCGGAACGCCGGGATCGCACAGAAGCTGCACCGGCGGTCGCACCCGGAGGCGATCTTGAGCGGCGCTACGACGCCGTCGGCAAGCCTGCGCCTGAGCACCCGCGGTCCCGATGGAGGAGCCAGTCCATCGGGCAGGTCGGTCACCGCGCGGCGGCCGGCCGGCGCGATCGGCAGCAGGCGCCTGCGGTCCCTCGGCTCATGTGCCGGCCAGCGCTTGCCAGCTAGCACCTCGTCCAGCCGGGTTCCGATGTCCGCATAGTCGTCGAAGCTCAGGACCTGCGCTTCGGGCAGGGCCCCGGCAAGCTCGGAGCCGTACCGCTCGGCCAGGCAACCTGCCGCCACGACGGGCGAGCCCGAGTCGGCCGCCCCCAGCAGCTCATCGATCGATTCCTGCTTGGCGGCTTTGATGAACCCGCACGTGTTTACGAGCACGACATCGGCCTGGCCGTCGGCGACGCGCCAGCCGCCGGCCTCCAGGCGAGCCGCGAGTTCCTCGGAGTCCACTTCGTTGCGGGCGCAGCCGAGCGTCACCAGGCGCACTGTCCGCTGGTCGCTCGTAGGCACACCGGCAGACTACGGCAGATCGGCATCTGCCCCGGCCAGCGACCGGCGGCCAGCGACCGGCGACCAGTGACCGGCGACCGGCCACCAGCGACCGGCGGCCGACCTCTCAGGCGCTCAAGCGACCTTGCCGGAGTGCAGGCTCAGGGTGACCGTGTTCACCGTGCCCCGCGGGACAGGGTTCTTGCCGTTCACGGTCAGGGTCACACCTGCCGGGTTCCCGACGATCATGGTGACCGGGTGCCGCACGTGCCAGTGCCTGGTCATGCCCGCGTACACCATGCCGCTGAAGATCGTCGCGCCGCTTCTGGCGAAGGTGATCCGCACCCAGCAGTTCTGCATCGCGACCAGCCTGATGTCCAGGTGATGCCGACGATGTTGCGAGGCCTGGGTCGTGGTGACGACATGGTGGGCGGCGGACCCGGCGTTCGCAGCCGACGGCTGCGCATTATGCGCGCTCGCCGCCGGAGCCGGGCCGGACCGGGACGCGAAGTGCTGGTACGCGAACAGGCCGAGCACCAGGGCTAGCGTCACGGCGATCGCGGCAGTCCAATTCGGCCTCTTCCGCTCGCGCAGCCGGACCGGCGTCACGGGCTGGAACACTTCCGCAGCGGTAATCGTGACCGGCGAGCCGATGGTGGCGTCGTACTCCTCGACTAGCGGCTCCGGATCAATTCCCACGACGGACGCGATGCTGCGAATGTGACCGCGCGCGTAGAAGTCGCCACCGCACACGGTGAAATCACCGCGTTCGATGCAGCGGATGATCGTCTCCCTGATCCGGGTGCGCTGGCTCACCTGACTGATCGTCATCCCAGCCTGACGGCGCCCCTCCGCCAGCGCGTCTCCGATGCTCACGCCGATGCTCACGCCCCCCTCCACTGACTCGCGTCGTTGGCCGGTACCCCGATCGCGTCGGGCATAGCTTCGATCCCCGCCCTCAGTAACTCAGTGTAAACAGACGACTACGTTCCGATGAGATCCGGCGCGCTTATCGGCAGACAAACGCCGACCGGCGGTCTGCCCGCGCGGTCCGACCGCCTCCTGCCCGCGCCGTGACACGGCGACACCACCCGAAGTGGGTGAGGTTCTGACCGGACTGCGCGGTCAGTTACCGCGCAGCGAGTCGAGCAGCTCGTCCAGATCGTCGGGGCGCACGAGCACGTCCCGTGCCTTCGACCCCTCGCTCGGCCCGACCACGCCGCGGCTCTCGAGCAGGTCCATCAGACGGCCAGCCTTGGCGAACCCGACCCGCAGTTTGCGCTGGAGCATCGAGGTCGAGCCGAACTGGGTGCTCACGATCAGCTCGGCGGCTTGCAGCAGCACATCCAGGTCGTCGCCGATATCCGCGTCGATCTCGCGCTGCCTGCCCTCCGTCGCGGTGACATCGTCCCGGTACTGCGGCTGAGCCTGCTTCTTGCAGTGCGCGACGATCTCGCGGATCTCCTTCTCCGTGACATAGGCGTTCTGCAGCCGGATCGGCTTGCTCGCACCCATCGGAAGGAACAGCGCGTCGCCCTGCCCCACCAGCTTCTCCGCCCCCGGCTGGTCCAGGATGACCCGGCTATCGGTCATGCTCGAGGTGGCAAAGGCCAGCCGAGACGGCACGTTCGCCTTGATCAGCCCGGTCACCACGTCCACGCTTGGCCGTTGGGTGGCGAGCACCAGGTGGATGCCCGCCGCCCGGGCGAGCTGGGTGATCCGCACGATCGCGTCCTCGACGTCCCGCGGCGAGATGATCATCAAGTCGGCGAGCTCGTCGACGACGACGAGCAGGTAGGGGTAGGGCACGTACTCGCGCTCGCTGCCCGGCGGGGCTGTGATCTTGCCCAACCTGACCGCCTTATTGAAGTCATCCATGTGCCGGAATCCGGAAGCGGCCAGGTCGTCGTACCGCCGGTCCATCTCACCGACAACCCACTGCAGGGCATCTGCGGCCCGCTTCGGGTTTGTGATGATCTGCGTGATCAGGTGCGGTATCCCCTGATAGGCCGTGAGCTCGACGCGCTTGGGGTCGATCAGGATCATCCGCACCTCGTCCGGGGTGGAGCGGATGAGTATCGAGGCGATCAGCCCGTTAATGCAGGTTGACTTGCCGCTTCCGGTTGCTCCTGCTATAAGCATATGTGGCATTTTTGACAGATTTGCTACAACCGTGCGGCCCTCGACGTCCTTGCCGAGGCCGACCACCATCGGGTGATGATCGGATTCGGCGACCGCCGAGCGCAGCACGTCCCCGAGGCTGACGATCTCCCGGTCGGAGTTGGGGATCTCGATGCCGATCGCTGACTTGCCGGGAATCGGGGACAGGATCCGCACGTCGGCCGACTTGACCGCGTAGGCGATGTTCTTCGACAGCGCGGTGACTCGCTCCACCTTCACGGCCGGCCCGAGCTCGATCGCGTACCTGGTCACCGTCGGTCCCCGGGTGAACCCGGTGACCTGGGCATCGACCTCGAATTGCTCGAGGACCATCGTCAGCGCCTCAACCATGGCGTCGTTCGCCCGGGTTCGGGCCTTGGGCGCCGTGCCCGGCCGAAGCAGCGCTGCGGGCGGCAGCGTGTAGCTCGATGAGCTCGACCCTGGCAGAGTCAGCTGCTCTCCTAGCGCTCCCGCCCGCTCCCCGACCCCGCCTGCTCCCGGTGCCTCGTGCCTGACGCCGAGTCCAGCGGAGCCAGCCGCAGCGCCTGCCGCGGTGCGGCCGTCGGCGGCGGACGGGTCGTCCGTGCCGAACCAGGACCTACGCCAGCTCGCCTCCGCGCCGGACACCACGTCCGGTCGGGCGACCGTGCCTGAGGCACGCACCGCCGCGTCGTCGGCACCGTGCTGGCCGAACAGGAGCGCCTCGGCAATTACCTCATCATCGGCTGCGCCGGCCGCGTGCGCTCGCGAGGACCGCCAGGCCCCTGCCTCGGCAGCGGACCCAGGATCCGGCTCGCCGGTTCCGGCCGGCCGGCCAGCCGTCCGTCCGCGCGGCACCAGCCCACCGAGCACGGGCGTGTCGTAGGGCTGCTCCCGCTCCGAGCCTTCGATCGCCGCGCCGCCCCGCTTGCCCAGCCGCGTGGCAGGGCCCTCGCCCGGCCCGGCGGCACCTTCCCCGGCGGTATCGTCCAGCCCGCCCGCTCGGCCATGGCGAAGCAGGAATAGCAGCTCGGCAAACCGCTCAGGCAACCGGTGCAGCGGCGTTCCCGTGATGACGAGCACGCCGAATCCCACAAGCAGCGCAAGCAACGGCACCGTCGCCCAGGGCGAGATCAGGGCGGCGAGCGGGACCGAGGCCACGTATCCGATAAGTCCGCCCGCGTGGCGAATCGCCGAGCCCTTGGCCTCAAGTCCGGGACTGCCCATCGCGATATGCACCAGGCCAAGCGCGCCGACGATAAACGCGCTCCAGCCAATCACCATCCGGCCTGTGTCCGCGTTCTTGTCGGGATGCCGCAGAAGCCGCCAGGCGAGCAAGGCGAGCAGGAGCGGCGTTGCCGACGCGCCCGCCCCGAACATCCCGTCCATGAAGTTGGTCAGGATCACCCCGGCCGACGTACCCAGGTGCCCCCATACGGCCCAGGCCATGACCATCGCGCAGGCGAGAGCCGCGAGGCCGAGCCCGTCCCTGCGGTGCGCCTCATCGAGCTCGCGTGCGCTGTCCCCGTACCGCCGCGCCACCCAGCCCAGGCCGCTCGCCAGTTCGAGCCAGACCGCCGCGACGCCGCCCACGATCCAGCCAGCCAGGATCAGCAACGGGTTGGCTGACCCACGCAGCCTGCTGCCAATGGTGCCGCTCGAACGTCCATAGTTCCGGCCATGCCGCCTGGCACCTGAGATCCGGCGGCGGTAATACGGCGTACCGCGGCGGCTCGCCGCTGACCCGCGCCCGCGGCCGCCCTGTTTCGTCACTGACCGGTTTCCGCCCATCGCGCCGCGGGACCTGCCGTACGCCGCGCCACCCGCCGAGCGGCTGCGCCCGGCGGCTCCGCCGCCGAGGCGTGCACTGCCCGTAGACGCGGCAGAGCGTGCGGTACCCCTGGGCGCACGAGTGGCCATGATCCACACGGTAACCAGCGCCTGAGCGCTTCCCAAGAACTCGCCCCGGCGTGTCGCGGGACCGTTGCCCGCCTGCGGCTTTACGCCATTACGGCCTCCCGGCCGACTAGAGGCGGAGCCAGCTAAGCCGCGCGCCGATGTCGTCACCCGGATCCGGCGCCCACCGGCGTTGACGTGACCTAGCCCGGCACGTACCGTCAGCACAGCCAACGCGACAGGTGGGCGGCGGAGGGGAGACAGGTGCGGATCGCGGTCATCGGGGGCGGCCCTGGCGGGCTGTACTTCGCCGCGCTGGCCAAGCAACTCGACCCCGGCCACGAGATCACGATCTGGGAGCGCAACGCTGCCGATGACACGTTCGGCTTCGGAGTGGTGTTCTCCGACGAGACGCTAGGCGGAATCGAGCACGCCGACCCGATCATCTACGGGGCGATGGAGCGCGAGTTCGCCCGCTGGGACGACATCGACGTGCACTACCGCAACCAAGTGATCACCAGCGGCGGGCACGGCTTCGCTGCACTCAGCCGCCGGCGGCTGCTGGGAATCCTGCAGCAGCGGTGCGCCGACCTGGACGTGCCGATGCATTTTCGATCCGATGCGCCCGACGCTGCCACCCTCGCCGCGGATCATGACCTCGTCATCGCTGCCGACGGCGCGAACTCGGCGAGCAGGGCAGCCTTCGCGGAGGCGTTCGGCCCGCAGATCGAGCTTCGCGCCTGCAAGTACATATGGCTCGGCACCAACCTGGTCTTCGACGCGTTCAAGTTCTACGTCGTCGAGACCCCGTACGGGGTCATGCAGGTGCACGGCTACCCGTACGACGCGTCAGGCAGCACCTTCATCGTGGAAATGCACGAGCGCGTGTGGCAGGCGGCGGGCTTCGCTGCGCTGGCGCCCGCCAGCCTGCCGCCCGGCGAGTCCGACCAGGGTTCCATCGAAAGAATCCGAGAGCTGCTCGGCGGCATCATCGGCGGGCACGCGATCCACGCCAACAACTCGAAGTGGATCAGTTTCGGCACGCTGCGCTGCGCGAGCTGGCGGCATGGCAACGTCGTGCTGCTCGGCGATGCCGCGCACACGGCGCACTTCTCCATCGGGTCAGGCACCAAGCTCGCGATGGAGGACGCGCTCGCCCTGGCGGCGTGCCTGAACGAGAACCCGGGGACGCAGGCCGCCCTGCAGGCCTACGAGGACGAGCGGCGCCCGGTGGTGGCGTCCACCCAGCGGGCGGCCCAGGCCAGCCTGGAGTGGTTCGAGAACCTCGGCCAGTACACCCACCAGGAGCCCGAGCAATTCGCGTTCAACATCATCACCAGGAGCCGCCGGGTCACCCACGAGAACCTGCGGCTGCGCGATCCGGAGTTCACCGCGAGCGTTGACACCTGGTTCGCCGGCGAGTGCAAGCGCCGCGGGCTTGGCAACGGGGACGTGGTGCCGCCGATGTTCCAGCCGTTCCGACTCCGCGATCTGGAGCTCAAGAACCGGGTCGTGGTGTCCGCCATGGACATGTACTCGGCAAGCGACGGCACCCCATCGGACTTCCACCTAGTTCACCTGGGCGGCAAGGCGGCCGGCGGGGCCGCGCTCGTGATGACCGAGATGGTGTGCGTCTCCCCGCACGGGCGAATCACGCCTGGCTGCGCCGGGTTGTACGCGCCCGAGCACGTGACAGCATGGCGGCGGATCACCGGCTTCGTGCACGAGCAGACGACCGCCAAGATCGGGCTCCAGCTCGGCCATTCCGGCCGCAAGGGATCCACGAAGCTGATGTGGGAGGGCATGGACCAGCCACTCGAATACGACAACTGGCCCGTCGTCGCGCCGTCCCCGATCCCTTACCTGGCCGGGGTCAACCAGGTGCCGCGGGAGCTCACGACCGCAGAGATGGAACGGATCAAGGAACAATTCGTCGCCGCTACCGTGGCAGCCGAGCAGGCCGGGTTCGACCTGATCGAACTGCACTGCGCGCACGGGTACCTGTTGTCATCGTTCATCTCCCCGGTCAGCAACCGCCGCGGCGATGATTACGGCGGGACACTGCAGGGACGGCTGCGTTATCCACTGGAAGTCTTCTCGGCGATGCGAGCCGCGTGGCCGGCCAGCCAGCCCATGACGGTGCGGATCTCCGCCACCGACTGGGTGCCCGGTGGCCTCACCGGCGACGATGCGGTGCTCGTGGCGCGGGCGTTTGCCGCCGCGGGCGCCGACGCGATCGATGTGTCCACCGGGCAGGTGACGCCCGACGAGCGCCCGGCGTTCGGGCGGTCGTACCAGACGCCGTTCTCCGACGCGATACGGAACCAGGCGGGCCTGGCGACCATCGCGGTCGGCGTGATCTCCTCCCCTGACGACGTGAACTCGATCGTCCTGGCCGGCCGCGCGGACCTGTGCGCGATCGGCCGGGCGCACCTGTGGGACCCGAACTGGACGCTGCACGCCGCGGCGGCGCAGGGGTATGCCGGGCCCGCCGCGGAGTGGCCGGACCAGTGGAAGGCGGGCAGCAGGGCGCCGCAGACCGGCCGTACCGACGGGCCGAAGCCGCGGCTGCAGCTGATCCGCGAGACGGCCGCGGGTGGCGGCGGAACCCGGCACGCCCGCTGGCGGCCTGCGAAGGAGGCGGGGTCGTGACACTCGACTCGGTCAACCCGGCT